>WNFR01000015.1_pt1 | contig 172131 bp, 150 predicted proteins | sample 5400221 | NCBI WGS metagenome assembly WNFR01 (sample SAMN13153357, study PRJNA577476) | soil metagenome | isolation source: 40 cm soil under Madrone tree | place: USA:California | collected 2016-06-14
ATACCTGGGACGCGGTCATACAAAACATGACCGACGAGCAATGGTACGCGATGATCGACGTTCACCTCACCGCGCCGTTTCGCATCATCCGCGCGGCCACACCTTACATGCGCGAGGCAGCCAAGCAGGAAATCGCGGAAGGCAAACGAGTGCATCGAAAGATCGTCAATGTTTCATCGACTTCGGGGGTTGCGGGGAATCCCGGACAGGTCAATTATTCCGCGGGCAAGATGGGCATCGTCGGGGTCACAAAGACAATGGCAAAAGAGTGGGGCAGGTTCAACATCAACGTCAACGCGGTGGCCTACGGATTCATCGATACCCGGCTGACGCAGGCGAAGGAGAAGCACGAGACGATCGAGCGCGCGGGCAAACAGGTCGAGCTGGGCATTCCAGACCAGATGCGTCAGATGGCCGCGCAGTTTATTCCGCTTGGGCGGGCGGGGACTCCAGACGAAGCTGCAGGGCCGGTTTTGTTTCTCGCATCACCGCTGTCTGATTATGTGACTGGGCATTGTGTGTTGGTTACTGGCGGGTCTTATGTGTAGTGCGTGTGCAGTTCTGGGAGCGCAGGCATCCTTGCGTGCATGACTCTTTGATCCTGCGTTTCCATAGCGCATTAGTTCTTCGAATCTTCGGGTGGGGATCCCTGCGTTGAAGGCACGTGTACGCGTCAAGTTCACCCGCAATACCCACCTCTGACGAGGCTGTGAAAAGTCCCCGCTCACCGCATAGCGGTGACTTATCGATAGCCTGCGGCGTGTAGATTCCGCGGGCCGCGTAGCGGTCACCTCTCAGAAGATTGCGTTGTTGGATTGAGGTCGCGTAGCGGTGCCCTATTCGGTAGAAATGCACTGTTCCGCACTGTTACGGTAATTTGTAGGCTCTTCAACCAGACCATATCGCTGCGGCTGCAATCAACAGGCGACCGCTACGCGGCCCGGTTTATCAATGCCCCCGCATCTATCGATAGGTCACCGCTGCGCGGTGAGCTGGGACTTTTCACACAGTCTCTGACGAGGTGGGTATGCCAGAGGAAGATGAGGGTCGGTGATTCAATGTAGGCTATAACGTCAGTTCACCCCACCTCATCACGAGGTGGGTATGCGCAGTAAGCTCGGCGGGCTCCACAGTCAGTCCGGCAGCTTTTCAGATAGAGCGCTTGTAGGCAGCAACTAGATCATTCTTTCCGTCATAGGCTTCAAGACGGAGTTCAGTCTTCCCTCTGTGGCCGCTGCCCAGCGTTATTCTTCTCTCGCGCATCGAGCCTTCCCTGGCATCGACAGATTTGTAAGGCCGGCCATTCAAATAGACATCCAATCGGGAAATCTTTTTCTCATCGTCGTCAGGCCCGACCTTAGAGCAGACGTTGACAACTATCCAGCGCGCGCCATCTCTCCCGGAAAAATGTTCAACTGAAAGTCCGTACGCGGGCTTCTTTGCAAGTATCTTTGCGGCTCGTTTGGTTAGATCCTCATTTGTCCCAAGGACGTCTGCGCGAGTCATATAGTGGCGTTCGTCCGGGACGATGCCAAGTTCTTCAAGAGGCCTTCCAGCATGCCGGCCAACGCGTATGCTGCGGCGAAGGGCGACTACCATGTCGGCGCCACGCGGCAGTGGTTTGAACACCGAATGGGGGTGCTTACCAATGGCCGTCATCAAGTCGTCGTACCACCAGTTGTTTGCACCGCCGGCCCCCGTATTGTCGCTTGTGCCGAGGACCTCCCCGATCTCATTGTCCTGGAAACCGGCGGCAAAAATGTCAGTCGTGCTGTAGGACAATGCATCGGTAATTAATACGACAGGGCCGTAATACATCTGCCCCATCTCGTTGCAGGACTCCTCAGAGGTAAGCGGGAAGCCGGTGGAATAAGTTGCGCCGGTGACGACCGCTTCAGCGATGGAGTCAATCCATCGAGAGAGATTCCAATCCTCCGGCGCCCTGCGGCAAATCTCGAGGTTCAGGGGCGTATTGATGAACTCAAATCGCTCAGGCTTTATGTTTCGCGGGGTAAACAATTGAAGCAGCCGTTCGCCGGCCCTGATCTTTCCGCCTCCGTTGCCTCGCACATCGATGATCAGGCCTCCCTGGGGAAATCCTCCAGATGTGATCACCTCGGCAAAGTCTTTTACGAATTCGTCCGGTTCATCCACATCGAAGCTAAAGAGGCGGATGTACCCGAGGTCCTTACCATCTACGTTTCTGGTCTCAGCGTACAGGATGTGCCGAAGTGACTTCCGGACCGGGACGTTACGGCGCTCGAAGAACGCTCGTCTCACCAGATTAATCTTGGTTTTTTTTATGTCGATCGCTGCTCTCTTTTTCTTGGTGTGCTCTGACGCCACGGGAGGCGAGCCATCCTCACCTGTTTTGTAGACCAGCCACTCCTGTGTAAGAGTGAAGGACTTTCCACCCTCTGTTCGGCACGTGAGGTTCACCCACGCTTCGTCGGGCGGCATCGAAGTTCCGAGCGGTCGGATAGTTAGATTATCAAGCCCGCGCGCAAACCGAGCTTCGACGTTGCTGCCGGCCTGCGTTTCGCCGTTTATTTCGATCGCTCTCTTGATCGGAACGCCGTTCCAGTAGAGGACTTCAACGCCGGGTTGAAAAGAGACCACTTCGGGCCCGGCATTGGCAATCGACTCGTAGTAGTTGGGGACCAGGCGCGAAATAAGGAACTTCTCGACCCTTTCGTGCCCTTTGTCGCGTTCGAAATACTGCTCAATCAGAAATGGCAGATATGCTACATGCTCTTTGAAGGGTGCGGGCAATAAATACAGCGTATGAAGATCGCGGGTTGATGAAAAGATTTCGAGCATCCGTCTGTGGAACTGCATTTCATTGGGCAGGTCGCTCTCCTTCATTTCCAGAAGACGGAACTTCAGGAGCCTGAGGCGCTGAATTGGATCGATGGCGTGCATTGCGCGTTTGAGAGGAAGGTGCACGTAATTCATTTCGAGCAGCAAGAGTGCCTGATCGACGATTCGGAGACGTTCCTCTCTCGTGAGTCTACCGCCCTTGTCGTATGCCTTCAGAAAGTCTGCAAGCCGCATCGCCTTAGCCGAATGGCTGCGCAATGCATTGGCAGCTGATTTGAGCCTCGCTCTTGTGCCGATTTCTTCTTCCTGTCCAGCCATAGTTTTGTTAGCCCAGCGGATCACGAGCGGCCGGGAGAGAGTGTCCTCAGCAGCTGGACACTCTACAACCTCCGGCCGCGCGAATCGGTCTTGTGCACAGAGCGGCCGGTACGCTCGTGTACCGGCTCTCCTGAATGCGAGCTACACGAGAGCGCGACTTCGGGAATACTTACCCCGCAAGATTCACGACTGCTTCGAACAATGATTCTCTTCCGGCGACCGATATCTCCGAAGATTCAGGCCGCTGAAAAAGAGTCGGAAGATGCTGTTAGGTTATTTTTTCTTGGCGCCTTTCTTCGGGGCTTTCGTCGCGCCTGTTTTCTTGCCCGATCCCTTTTTGGATGGTTTGGGCTTTTTGCCGCCGCCTGCCGAGCCTCCGCCGGGGTCTCCTTCACTAGTACCAAAGTACAAGGCGGGCGATTGGGTAGTACCGAACGTGGGCATGTGAGTTACGGGCATCATTGGTTTGTCTCCTTTTAGTTGGCTTTCATCATTTGCTGCGATCGAGTATTTGAACCAGCTGCCGGCGATAATTCTCAATGTCGGGTCTTCGCAAGTAGCCGGCATATGCTTCGGCGCCCCACTTCTGCTGGAGTCCGGCGCACAAACCGTCAGCACGGGAGGCGTAGTCACGCGCCGCTGATCTGTTGCCGGCGAGCTGACTGGCGCGCGCCGCCATAAGTAGTGCTCGCCACTCTGAATCTTGCTGGCCCGCGTGCGCGAACATCTCGTCTGCCTCCCGGGCGGTCGCCAGTGCGCGCGACGAGTCGTTTCCCAGCAGCAATATTTCGGCGAGCGCCAAGAGTGCGTTCGAGAGCAGTCGAGGGCTCTTCACTTCCTTGGCCATCGCGACGGCTTCCTCACATGGTTTCCTCGCTTGTTGCGCCGCGCCGGATAGCGCCTGCGCCAGCCCCAGACTGTATTTTGCCTGAAGCGCGACATCCCGGTAGTCCTTACCCGACAGGTCGAGCGCTTGGTGAGCCTTTGTCGTCGCTTCGTCGAGACGGCGCTCGCTCAAAGCCATTTGAGAATTGGTCAGGTGGACCCATGCAAGGACAGTCTTCAGGTTCGCGTTAGGCTGACTTGCTATTTTGAACGCCAGATCCAGAGCATCTCGGGATTCCTGATAGCGTCCCAGCCGCCAGAGGAACGCGCCACGCATCATCTGAACATAACCCATGTCGTTTCTCGCCCCTAACGATTCATCGATCTTGTAGCTCTCGTCGAGATGTGGGAGCGCCTCAGGATATCTTTCCTGCTCGCTGCCACGCAGGAAGGCGATGCTCTGGTGCGTGGCGGCGATCTGCGCTGGATCGGCGAGTTCGGTAGCCAGTCGAAGGGTTTGATCAAAGTTGTTCATCGCGGCTTCATAATCGCCTTTGTCCCGATAAGCGCGGCCCAGCAGAAGCAGTGCGCTCGAAGCCTCTTTTCGATAGCCGGCGGTCTCATAGAATTTGTGAGCCTGATCCAGCAAAGAAATTGCTTCATCGGTATTACCCTCTTGCTGATTCAAGCTGCCAAGCGCCCGCATAGCTCTGGCCTCCGCGCTACGAGCCTTGTCGCGCTGGGCGAAATCGAGTGCTTGTTGAAAGTACCTGCGAGCATCCTTGAATTCCCCGCGCGAAAGAAACACGTAGCCAAGTTCTATCAACCCATTGGTTGCGAGGTTCTGTATTCGGCTCTTCTGGGCTAGTTCAATTGCTTCGGTAGCAACCTTGGTTGCTCGTTCGGTATCGCCGGCGTTGGAGTACACACCACTCAATTGAAGCTGAGTCTTTAGAAGCTGGTATTTATTGTCGGGAAGATTCTGCGCCCTACTAAGCGCCTCTTCCAGCAGAGCTCTGGCCTCGGGCAGTTTCTTGATCTTGGCCAGGAGTGCTCCACGTTGGTAGGAGACTTCTGCCACGCCCTCCTGATTGCTGATGATCCCATAGATTCGTTCAGCGTCTTTGAATGCCTCATCCGCCTGAGGGTCCTGACGCCGTCCATACAGAATCGCGAGCCGCAAAAAAGCTGCCGCGGATTGAGGGTCCTTTTTCGTCGCTTCCAGATAGTACTCTTTCGCATTGTCTGGCTCTTCGTTCTTTTCGTACGCGCGTGCGAGGTCCACTAGCGCGCTAGCCTTGTCTTGATCGGGCGCCGCGTCGGCGACCTTGCGATAGTATTCAATCGCCTTTGGAAACTCACGCCTCACTGTAGCCGCGACGGCGTCCAGATACGCGGCATCCTGGCTCGTGAGCACCGATCGATTGGAAACAAGCGAAAGAGCGTGGACCAGTTCTTCCATTGCTTTATCGGCGTTGTCTATCTCTACATATGCCGCGGCCAGTCGGGCGTGGGCGAGCGCGAATCCATCATCAGTGCGGACAGCCTGCTCCAACTCCTTGCTCGCCTGGTAATAAGTGCCTTCGCGCATATGGAGAACGCCGCGATCGTACATGTTCCTGGCTTCGGCGGATGGTTGATTCGGAGAGCTGTGCCATATTCGGAAGGCGGACCATGATCCAAACATCAACAGCGCCGCGATCCCAAGTCCCACCTTTACCCTGACTGGAACTCTTCGAATGGCGCTCGATAGCGTTGCCCGGGCTCTGGATTTAGCTATGCTCGGTTGGGGAGTCAGCCGACGCGTATCATTGCCGCTTCCCTGAAGCGTTTCCCGGAGCCTCCGCAGATCCTCCAGCAAAGCTCCGGCTGATTGGTAGCGGGAATCGACATCCTTCGCGAGTGCCTTGAGGATGATAGCGTCCAACTCAATCGGGATTTCCGCACTCAGTTGCGACGGCCTTTGCGGGTCGACCTCGATAACCTGCAAGGATATTTGTATTTTGGTGGAACCGACAAAAGCTGACTTGCCGGTGGCGCATTCGTATAGCAGCACGCCGAGCGAGAACAAATCGCTGCGAGCGTCGAGCGGCAGATCTCTCAGTTGTTCGGGAGACATGTACCCGACAGTGCCGACCACTTCACCTGTTTCCGTCAGGCGGCTATCCAGCTCGCCGGTGTGCATAGCGTTCTCATCTCGCAGGATCTTCGCCAACCCGAAGTCAAGAATCTTAACCTGTCCGCGAGGGGTGATGATCACGTTCTGCGGTTTGATGTCCCGATGGATAACGCCTCGAGAATGCGCTTCGGCGAGCGCCTCTGCCGCTTGTATGCCAATGTCGACTACCTCCAGGGGCGAAAGCGGATTGTTCTTGATCAAGTGCGAGAGACTGCGGCCTTCGATGTACTGCATAGCGATGTAGGCGCAGTCTCCCTCTTCGCCAACTTCGTAGATCGCGCAGATGTTCGGATGGTCGAGTGTAGCGGCGGCCTTTGCTTCACGGAACAGCCTTCTCTTGGCCTGCTCATTCCCGATCGATCTGGCGGGCAGCATCTTGATCGCAACCTTGCGATCAAGACTCACATCCTGGGCCAGGAATACGTCACCCATTCCGCCCGAACCGAGTTTCTCGATTATGCGGTAATGCGAGATTTCGCGTGGAACCAAAGGAGCTACCTCGAGGCCATCGGAGAACATCGCTATCCAGAAAAGGCAACTGAATTTGAGCGAGCCGAGTGAATGCCGGTTGCTGCTGAAGGGCGCGAAACCGTGCGGTTAAGGCTCGCCTGTCGAGCGTTGTACTCCAAGGCGGCGTAATTTGTCAATTGCTAAGGACTTCTTACCGAGTATGACTGGGTTGTAACCGGCACAACCGCGCAGTGAAGACTTGTTATCTTCGTCTCTGAACCATGGACTATGCCTCCGAGGTCACCCGCTTCACAACGTTTTTGCCCGCGTGTTATATTGCTCGTCTTTCTCGCGTCAGTCATTGCATGGAGATTCAATCCGGGGGAACTGCTTGAGCATACTAGTCGATAAGAATACTCGCGTCGTCGTTCAGGGCATCACGGGCAAAGAGGGTTCCTTTCACACCGGGCAGATGATCGGCTACGGCACGAAAATCGTTGCCGGAGTAACGCCCGGAAAGGGAGGGACCGAGCACGAGGGTGTGCCGATCTTCGACACATTGGCCGAGGCGGTGAAACAAACCGGCGCCAATGCGAGCGTGATTTATGTTCCACCCGCATTCGCCGCGGACGCGATAATGGAGGCCGCAGATTCAGCCTTACCGCTGGTCGTCTGCATTACCGAAGGCATCCCGGCGCTCGATATGGTCCGCGCTTTCGACTACTTGCGCGATCGAAACACCAGGCTTATCGGCCCGAACTGTCCGGGCATTATTTCTCCGGGTAGATGCAAAATCGGCATCATGCCGGGTCATATCCACATCGAAGGCCGCGTAGGAGTGGTGTCGCGCAGTGGAACGCTCACCTATGAGGCAGTTCACCAACTAACCAATCTGAATCTCGGACAATCAACCGCCATTGGCATTGGCGGCGATCCGGTGATCGGCACAAATTTCGTCGACGCACTGAGTTTGTTCGAACAGGATGACGAAACGGATGCCGTAGTGATGATCGGCGAGATCGGCGGTACGGCCGAAGAACAGGCTGCGCAATTTGTACGCGACAAAATGACCAAGCCGGTGATCGGCTTTATCGCCGGACAAACCGCGCCTCCCGGAAGACGTATGGGACACGCCGGTGCGATTATCGCCGGGGGGAAGGGAACCGCCGCCGAGAAAATGGCTGCGATGGAAGATGCAGGTATTCGCGTGGCGACGAGTCCCGCTGATCTGGGGACTCGTGTCGCAGAAGCGCTTCGAAGTTAGACAACATCATTCTGTCATTCATTCTTTGGCTCGTTAGCCGAAGATAAGTCTGCTGACTGGTAACTGGTAGCCTGTTCGCCTCGACCGGTATGCCTCCAACGAAGGCCTGGCTGTGAAAGCAAAAAAAACAGCTCGAATCGTGTGCGCTAACGAGAATGAATTCTGGACCACACAGAAACAATTCTGGACGTGGGTAAGGGAAGGGCTGGTTGACGTAACTGGTCAGAACCCGCTTACGGGGCGCTTTGCCGGAAAGCGTGAGAAGCTTCTGGTAATGATCCGGCACGTAATTCTTGACAATAGCAATGCCAATCACAAGCAGGAAGTGTTAGGCACTTACACCAAGTTGAAACCGCACGTCACAAAGCGCCGCACTGAAGGCTGATCAAGCCAAAGTAAACGGACGCGTTCGCCTTCCAGAGGAAACTCAGGTCCAAGCGCTGAATCCCTGAAAACCAAGAGCTTACCGAATATGTTAAGGGGTCACTTTAGCTTAGAAGGTGATACAAATCTTCGCACGGAAGTGCTTGCGGGTTTTACCACCTTCGCGACGATGGGCTACATCATTTTCGTCCAGCCGGTCGTTCTCAGTGCTGCCGGAATGGACGCCGGTGCGGTCTTCACGTCGACTTGTCTAGTCACGGCGTTTGCAACGATCTTGATGGCTTTGCTTGCGAACTACCCGGTAGCCTTAGCGCCGGCGATGGGCCACAACTTCTTCTTCGCCTACATGGTTGTGCTCACGTTGAAAGTCCCGTGGCAGACAGCGCTCGGTGCGGTGTTCATCTCCGGAATCATTTTCGTAGCAACCGCCTCATTTGGCCTTAGAGAAACGATCATCGCCGCGGTGCCCGATTCGTTGAAGTCAGCAATTGCTGTTGGAATAGGGTTACTGATCACCCTGATTGGAATGGAGTGGGCTGGGCTCGTCAAATTGGACGCGAATACCTTCGTTGCGCTTGGCAGCTTCGATCGTAAGCCTGTGCTTGTGGCCTTGCTTGGTCTCCTGACGACGATAATCCTGATCGCACGAAAGGTGAAGGGAGCTATTCTGTACGGCATTTTGGTTGCAGCGCTCGCGGGCATGGTAGTAGGAGTCGTGACCAGGCCGTCCGCGGTCATGAGCCTCCCGCCGGCCCTGACGCCCACTGCTTTTCGACTGGATATCTTGGCAGCCTTAAGGCAAAACCTCATAGGCGTGATTTTCGTCTTCTTCTTCCTTGACTTGTTTGACACGGTAGGTTCGTTGATTGGCATAGCGAAGCAGGCGGACTTAATGAAGGGAGGGAAGCTGCCCCGCGCCGGGCGCGCTCTTTTGGCAGATGCGATTGGCACGGTCGGCTCAGCGTTGATGGGTAACACGACAATGGTCGGCTACGTTGAGAGCGCGTCAGGAGTAGCGGTTGGCGGACGAACTGGGATAACGGCACTCGTAGTCGCCGCGCTGTTTCTTATCGCTCTATTCTTCTCTCCGGTCGTGCAAGTGATCAGCGGCGGATATCCTGTTCACGAGGTGGTTTCCATCCAAGGTCAGGAAGTAGCGCGAACATTTACACTGTACCCGGTCACCTCGCCGGCATTGATTGTAGTCGGCAGTTTGATGATGAAATCGGTCCGTGATATCGAGTGGGACGACTTCACCGAAGCGCTGCCGGCGTTCCTGATGTTGGTGGTGACGCCTCTCACATTCAGCATAACTGACGGAATCGCATTCGGCTTCATCTCTTACGCGCTGTTGAAGCTGGTTACCGGACGAGCGAAGGAAGCTCACTGGTTGATCTACGTCTTCGCGGTTCTATTCATTGTTCGCTATGCCGTCGGCGGGCTGCATTGAGACTCGGGACGCACGCGAGCGAGCAACATTTGACATGCTCGCGCGGGACATTTAACATGCCGCTATTCACTGAGGCCTTGAAAATAAGCGGGTGTAACTCAATGGTAGAGTGTCAGCTTCCCAAGCTGAAAGTTGCGAGTTCGAGCCTCGTCACCCGCTCCATTTCTTAATGCGTCGCCTCAGAGGTCGTCGTCACGACTCTTGATCGGTCACCTTAACTTATCGAGTGAAGCCGGATGTCCGCTCGACTCCAACCTTTGTTCAGCGTGAGCAGGATTCTAAGGAATGACATGTAGTTGGCTGTGGTATTATGCAGTCAACGCCGATGACAGGCGCAACATATCGGAACCCGCGCTGCATCAAAAGCACACGGTGCTCGTCCTCGCCCTTGATAAGGTGGCTCAAAGGCGGGCTGCCGAGGAAGTGCGCCAGCAGAGTGAGCAAGTCAAAGACGCTGTTAACGATACATATAGCGATCTTGTAAAAGCGATTGGAATGGCGATTCGAAACTTGAACTCGGAACGATATCTCTACAAGCAAATCGAAGCAGGAGAGATTACGTTACCGCCTACGGTCGAGCACATACTCGTTGCCGATGAGCACGGTCTCGTCAGCGATACTTCAATTGAAGAGAAAAAGGATAAGACGATAAAAGTGCCGGATACCGAGGTTGTTCAGGAGGCACAGGGCGATCCTGTCGAGGGGGAACTGCGAATCCATGGGGAAGTTTATCAGACCTATGACATACCACTCACTTCGGCGAAGGGCCTGTACTGGATAATCATCGTCACCAAGCAGGGAAACATCATCACCACGATCGACGAAGCATCACAAACGCTTGCGAGCAAGAGCCGCGAGCTGTCCAACGTGAGGCTGCTGGCGACAACCGGTCTCCTCATTCTCGCACTGGCGTTTGCCACGATAATCGGCTGGAGGTTCACAAGGCCAATCGAGCGGCTGGCAAGATCTGCCCAACGAGTTGCGTCCGGGGACCTGGATTTTCAGGTCGAAGTCGAACGCCGAGACGAAGTAGGACAGTTGGCAAGCACGTTCAACGAAATGATTGTCGGGTTAAAGTCAAAGCGAGAGCTTGAAGACAAGCTGAACAACGCAGAACGCCAGGCTGCAATCGGCAGGTTGACCCAGGCAGTCGCTCACGAGATTCGCAATCCGCTCAATGTCATCAATCTGTCGATCGACCATGTCGCTTCGAAGTATGCTCCAGAAGACGAGAAGCGACGCGAGCAGTTTTCGCGCATTCTGTCGTCGATCCGAGACGAAGTAGCTCGCCTGAAGAGGCTGCTCAGCGATCTCCTTAATTATGGCCGGCCTCCGAGGCTTGCGATGGAAACATTCGATTTGAGTAAGCTGGTTGACGAGACGATCGACTTGATCCAACCTCAAGCTGATGATCAGGGGGTTAAAGTATCAGTTGAGAAGGACAGCGTCGTTGCCGATGTTCGAGGAGACCGCGAGCGTCTTAAGTCCTGCTTTTCCAACATTGCCATCAATGCGCTGCAAGCGATGCCGAGCGGCGGCGCGTTGAGCTTACACATTGCACAGGTGAATGGCAGCGTTGAAGTGACCGTGAGCGATACGGGCGTGGGCATCAGCGAAGAGGCTTTGGGTAAAGTCTTCGAGCCCTATTTCTCAACCAAGCAAGCCGGCTTTGGACTGGGACTGGCTGTCACCAAGGCGGTAGTCGAGGAGCACAAGGGGGCGATTGAAGTAAGGAGTCAGCCAAAAGTCGGAACGACGTTTGTGGTAAGACTGCCGGCTGCCCCGGATAATCTAAGACACTGAGTTGAAGCTTGGGATCTTAGATCTTACATTAGGCTAAATCGGCTTTAGACAATTCACGAAATCACTCGAGAGGGTTTGAAATGGCGAGAAATAGAGTACTGGTCGTTGATGACGAAAAGAACCAGCGCGAAATATACACGATGATTCTTGGAGACGACGGCTATAACGTCACTACGGCGCAGAGCGGCGAGCAGGCCTACCGATTTGCGAGTGAGAATCAGTTCGATCTGGTGCTTACCGACTACAAGATGACCGGCATGGATGGTCTTACGCTCCTGGGCGAACTTCTCAAGTTGGATCCGTCGATAATCGTCGTGATGATGACCGCGCACGGTTCAGTCGAATCGGTCAAGGACGCTCTGCGCGGCGGCGCGTTCGATTATCTCGAAAAACCGATCGATCGCGACCAATTGCTCAAGGTGGTTCAAAGCGCGCTCGAACGGCTCAATCGGATCGATGATGAGATCATCGGTAATTCGGATGAGATGGAACGCGTCAAGAAGATGATATTGAAAGTCGCGGGATCTACATCGACGGTGATGATTCGTGGTGACTCAGGGGTGGGTAAGGAACGTGTCGCTCGCGCGATCTACAAGGCCAGTCCGCGAGCTGGCGAAGTCTTTCAAGCTGTGAATTGTGCCGCCATCAACGAGAATCTCATCGAGTCTGAACTCTTCGGGCACGAGAAGGGCTCGTTCACAGGCGCGCACGCGCAGAAGAAGGGCCAGTTTGAGACAGCCGATCGAGGCACCTTGTTTCTGGATGAGATCGGTGACCTCAACATCAGCATGCAGGCAAAGATCCTGCGCGCGCTACAGGAAAAGGAGATCATGAGAGTCGGCGGCACACGGCCTATCAAAGTCGATGTGCGCGTCATTGCTGCGACTAATCGAGATCTCGAGAGCATGGTAAAAGACGGACGATTCCGCGAGGATCTCTACTATCGGTTGAACATCATTCCTATTGTGATTCCGCCGCTTCGTAATCGGCGCGACGACATTCCCCCGTTGGTGGATTTCTTTATCGCCAAACATAGCGTGGACGCCAACCGAAAGATTGAAGGATTGACTGCGTCCGCGCGCAATCTGGTGATGAGCTATTCGTGGCCGGGCAATGTACGCCAACTCGAGTCGGCCATCGAGCGCGCGATTCTGCTCTGTGAAGGAAACGAGATTCAGGTGGAAGATTTGCCGGTCGAGATTCGCCAGGAAGGAACCTCGGCATCAGCGTTTAACTTCAAACTGCCACCTGAAGGAATTTCCTTTGAAGAGGTCGAGAGGTCGCTTATCACTCAGGCGATGGAGCAAACCAACTGGAACATCACGCGAGCGGCGAAACTGCTGGGGTTATCATTTCGAACGCTGCAGTACCGGCTCGAGAAATTTGGAATGAAGAAGGGAACTCAGGAGTAAACGGATCAGCTTTCGTAACCAGCCGGATGCGAACGCGACTCCAAAGCTGAGCTTCAAAGAGACTCTACTTCACCAGCATGAACTTCCTGCTGATGTTCTGTCCGACGGCGATAGGCTCTCGATCGTTAGAAACCTCTGCACGCTCTTCTACCACGGAAAACGACGAGAACTTTACGACTTCGTTTTTTGCTGCCGCTAACCGGTGAACGAGTCGCTCTGAAGCAAAGTCATCATGGAACTCAGTTGCTGGACGTTCGGAACCGCATTCGTAACAGACTTGAACCAAGCGGCCGTGGGCGGCTGATCTGTGAGGCGTGCACCAATAGTGCTTCCTGCTTAATCGGCAAAAGAATGACATCCTGTTCTTCCTTGGGGGGAGTAGTTTTCTGCTTATCCAGATTCTGTGCACAACCTAATCCGATAGGTGAGCGCCCGCAAGTATAAGCAACACTATAAGCCAATTGCAAGCGCTTTTTAATGAATTACCTTGAGGTAGTTTCCAAGCCCATGCTCGAGGTTTTGTTGAGGCTCTCGATTGCTTGAGCATAGTCGCCCAGTGTGTTGACATTACTAAAGAACAACTCTGAGCCGGCTAGGTGCTGCATTTCCTCGAATCGCACAAATCTCGTTGGGACTCGATCGTAGAGCAAGCTGACTTTTCGCTCTCCGCTGGCGATTAGATTCTCAACCGCATTCAGCACGCTTGTGCAATGGATCGCGCAGAGAGGTTCTAGTTTTTGATTAGCGCTCATCGGCACAACTGCTCCATCCGGGCCGTGAAGGCTAACTAAGAACTTGAAGAGTTCGGACGTGACAAAGGGCAGATCGCATCCGGCCAACAACGCCCGAGGACTTTTCGTGTTTAGTAAACTGATTCGGATCGCTTCCAGTGGTCCGATGCCGCGATGAGAATCCGGCAGGACCGGAAAACCCAGCTTCTCATACTCCGAATCGTTTGCGATGATCGTTACGCTGGCTGTGACAGGCTCAAGCGCCGCGATTACGTACTCGATCATTGGCCGCCCGGCAAGCTCAAGCCAAGCCTTGTCCTTACCCATCCGAGAACTTCGGCCACCCGCTGTAACGAATCCAGCTACCTCATTCATAGTGGCGTCGAGTATATCAGTTTGTGTGTCCGACGAGCTTCAGTTTGTCGTCTTGCGCTCATCGACAAACTGAAGTTTGTCGGACAGTTCGTCGGCCATTTTGTGGGATGTTACTCGTCTGCTAATGTAATCGGCGCCTGTGAATTGATGACCGAACATTCTGAACGGTGACGAGATGATTGATCAACAGCAGCATCTACTCGAAGTCTTTCAGGGGACTGGCGCATTGCTCGAGGGCCACTTTCAACTCTCCTCGGGGTTGCATAGCCCTCGCTACTTACAGTGCGCGCTGGTTCTGCAGTTCCCTGAGCACGCCGAGTGGATAGGGCGCGTGCTGGCCTCACACTTCAGCGTTGAGCAAGTAGGCGCTGTCGTAGCTCCAGCGATCGGCGGAATCATCGTGGCTCACGAAACAGCTCGCGCACTTGGCGTGCGCGCGATCTTTACCGAACGCGAGGGTGGCATGATGACGCTTCGACGCGGCTTCAGTTTGAACAACGACGAGGCCGTGTTGGTGGTTGAGGACGTGATCACTACCGGAGGGTCCACGCGCGAAACGATGGACGCAGTGGTACGCGCTGGCGGACGAGTCATCGGCGCAGGCTCGATAGTAGATCGCAGCGACGGCGCGGTTGATCTGGGCGTGCCGCGATCCTCACTCCTGACGCTGGATGTGCCTTCGTACGATCCCGCCCAGTGTCCTATGTGCCGGCAAGGCATTCCGGTGACGAAGCCAGGCAGCAGAGCATTGAAGCGTGATGCGTGAAACATTTTGCGGGCTTTGCGGTCCTTGGCGATCTTTGCGCCGTAGTTCTTGGTCCTTATCGCAAAGATCGCCAAGGACCGCAAAGCCCGCAAAAGCGTTTCGCGCGTAGTGTTCACTTTAGCCATGCAGAACCTCAGGATGACAATTCAATATGACGGCACGAATTACCATGGCTGGCAGATTCAGGCGAATGGCCGCACCATCCAGGGTGAGCTTACGCGAGCTCTGTCGATGCTCGATCATCGCCACGTAACCGTTTACGGAGCGGGGCGCACCGATGCCGGCGTGCATGCAGAGGGACAGGTTGCCAACTTCTTCGTCGAACGTCACTTCGAAGCTAACTTGCTGTGCGCTGCGATAAACGCGAATCTTGATCGCGATATTAGAGTGCGCGATATTCAAAGCGTCGGCCCGGGGTTTGATGCCCGACACTCGGCAAGACGGAAGACTTATCGCTATCGGATATGGACCGGCGATGTCGTCGCCCCGTTCATCTATCGATACGTTCATCACTGTCGCAAAGAACTCGATGTTGACGAGATGCTGCGCGGAGCCTCTGCGCTCATCGGGACCCATGATTTCAGCGCGTTCACGGTTGCGAATTCCGAGGCTGAAGATCACGTTCGCACGCTTGGGCGTTTGGATGTGTCGCGCATTACAAACGAGATTTCGATAGTCGTCGCGGCTAATGGCTTCCTGAGATATATGGTGAGGGCTATCGTCGGCACCCTGATTGAAGTAGGGCGAGGCAAGCGAACGGCTGCCAGCGTGCGCGAAGCACTCGAGAGCCGTAACCGCTCAAACTCAGGCCCATCGGCTCCTGCTAACGGGTTGACTTTGGTTAGCGTCGACTATTAGATTCACGAATGTCGAGCCGACCCCTACGGCTCGCGAATGTTCTTCCATCGCTTCGAAACATAATGAGCATTAGCACCTTCAAGTTTGACAACGCCATTGAGGCCGGTTCCGTAGACGAGTTTCTTCTCACCCAGATCGATCCTGACAGACTCCCCTCGCATATAGCGATCATAATGGACGGCAACGGCCGCTGGGCCGCGCGCCGGAATCAACCTCGGGTGGCAGGCCATCGAGCGGGCGCCGAAGCCGTGCGCGCGACGGTTGAAGCGGCGGCGCAACTCGGTATCTCTTATCTGACGCTATACGCGTTTTCAACCGAGAACTGGAAGCGCCCGAGGCTTGAAGTTGAAGCGCTGATGGGATTGTTAAGAGAGTTCCTGCGGAAGGAAATCCGAAGTCTCAAGAGAAACAACATTCGCTTCCAGACAATTGGCCGCGAGCGGGGATTGGAAAACGCCGTAAGCCGCGAAATCGATCGGGCGCGCCGCGAGACCTCTGCCAATACTGGAATGGTGCTTACGGTCGCGCTGAATTACAGCGGAAGGTCTGAGATCGTGGAAGCATGCCGGGAGTTGGCGACTGAGTGCTCGACTCAGGGCCGCGATCCATCGCAAATCTCGGAATTTGACATCGAGCAGCACTTGTTTACCAGGGATCTGCCTGATCCCGATCTGCTTGTCCGTACCAGCGGAGAGATGCGCGTGTCTAATTTCCTTCTTTGGCAAATTGCCTACAGTGAAATCTACGTTACCGATGTGTTGTGGCCCGACTTTCGCCGCGTGAATCTCTTTGAGTCGATATTGGAATTTCAAAAACGTGAGCGTCGATATGGCGACGTCAAACCGTCCGCAAGGAGCTCACTGATCGCGGCAAACGTGAAGTGAGTGATGCGTGATCCGTGATGCGTGATTGATCGGCAACGTCTTTACATCGGGTCACGCATCACGGACCACGCATCACTCTTTATGAAACGAATCCTCACTGCCATCGTCGGCCTTCCCATTCTGCTCTACACCGTCTGGAGCCAGTCTCCTTACTTCTTTGCAGCGCTCACCGCTATCGCAGCGATTCTGGCATTAGTCGAGTTTTACGGATTGGCTTCAAAGGGGGGCAGCAAACCGCAGGTGATTGCAGGCTGCGTGTTCGCGATACCGGTCCTGGGAAGCTACGTGTTGAACGAGCCTCAGGTCGCCGCAGCCGCTTTCATCATTTTGTCGATCGTATGCCTGACAATCGCACTGAGAACGCCGGATGAAATCAAAAACTCGTTGATGTCCGTGTCCTCAACGGTCTTTGGTGTGGTCTACGTAGCCCTGCTCCCAGGTTGTCTGATAGGCGTTAGAATGTTGCCCGATGCGGTGCCCCATTTGAGCGCCCCACACCTCGCTTCGAAGCTCCTGACGATGTTCTTTGCGTTGGTGATGCTGACTGACACTGGAGCGCTCTATGTTGGGCGCTCGTTTGGACGTCATAAGCTCGCGCCGCGAATAAGTCCCGGCAAGACGATCGAGGGCGCGGTCGGGGGATTCGTGACGGCGATGGTAACCTGCATCATATGCAAGTTGGCATTCTTCCATGAAATTCCAATCGCGCATGCGATCACGCTCGGCGCCGCGATAGGTATCGCAGGACAAATCGGAGATCTCGCTCAGTCCATGTTGAAGCGCGGAGCCGGCGTGAAAGACTCGGGAAATCTGCTACCCGGCCACGGAGGCATGCTCGACCGCATCGACAGCATTTTGTTTTGCGCACCGCTGCTCTACTGCTACGCGCGACTTGTTGCTTTGAATCTCTAAGCGGAGAAGCAAGTATGAAAGATGAGGCTCGATCTCTCATATCTGGCATCTCTAACGTTCTTCGCGATGTTTGGCTGGTCTGGCTGGCGGTCAGTGTCCTCACCACAATTCCCTACATCATAGCGAATCAGCGAACACCACCGGGACATATCTTCAGCGGTGTGCTTACTGCCTACGATGATACCTTCACATACTTCGCTTGGATCAAGCAGAGTGCTGACGGTCATCTACTCTTACGTGATCTTTTCACCTCCGAGCCTCAGCCCGGCGAATTCTTTCTTCCACTCTGGAGCGTAATCGGACTCGCGTCCCGTCTGACCGGCGCCTCGGTTGTCCTCATGTTTCACATCGCGAGACTCGTGTCAGGCTTTGTGCTCTTGATTGCCGCGCGATCGGTGGCACAAACGGTAATGAAGTCGGGGACACGAGTGCGATTCACGCTCTGGCTCTATGCGATGTCCGGTGGGCTTGGCTGGCTGGTCTATGCGATAAAGAATCGAAATGACCTATTTGGCGCGGGTTCCGTCATTGGATCAGTGGACCTCAACATGCCTGAAGCGATCGCCTTTCGTTCCGTCTTCGCGCAAGTACATTTTGCGATTGGCATAGCCCTCTTGTGTTATTCGATCAAATTATTCTTCACTGCTCTGGTTGAGAATAAGATGCGTCGCGCGTTCTGGGCGGGGCTGCTTGGATCGCTGCTGGCACTCGTTCATCCGTACATGATTGTCGTACTTGTAGCGGTCATATTGATCGCGGCAGTGACCCCGACGGAGGTCGGCAACCGCAGGAAGGGCGTTTACGTTTTGATCGTGCGGATTCTTGCCGCGTTCGGCGCGGCGTTGATTCCGGGTGTTGGTTACCTGCTTTATCTGAATAGAACAAACGAGGTCTTGCGAGAGTGGTTGCGCGTCACCGACACGCTTTCCCCCGCACCGCAGGAGTTTTTGTTGGGCTTTGGCATGCTTGCCGTGCTTGCTGTCGTCGGATTCGCATTGTTGTGGACTCGCCGCTCCGTTTACGGCCGCTTACTTCTCATTTGGGCTCTGGTGCAATCGGCTTTGCTCTATGCGCCGATCAGTTTTCAAAGACGACTAGTCGAAGGCTTGCAGTTGCCGCTCGCAATAGCCGCTTCCGCTGCGGTGTTCTGGATCGCGAAAAAGTTTCTGAAGCGGGGCGCTGCGCCGTATCGAAAAATCTATTTCGCCGGAGTATTAGTCATCTGCGCAATAACCAATATTGGTTTCACAGTGGGGCAGCTTGCCGCACGCGGGAATGCGAGCGCGCTAGATTCAAGGCGCTACGTTTCGGTCGATTTGGTGGCAGCGCTCCAATGGCTAAGACAGGCGGACCGCGATGCGGTGTTGTTCTCGCACTATCTAACCGGCAACATTGCTCCGTCAGTGACGGGCTCGCGTGTGTTCCTGGGTCACTACGGGCAGACTATCAATGCCGACGAGAAAGGCGCCCTGGTCACCGCTTTTTACACCGGTGCGATAGACGACGGTCTTGCCCGAGAGTTGTTTGCAAAGAATGACGTGCGCTACGTCATCTACGGGCCGTTCGAGCGCGCTTCGTACAAAGCGTTCGTACCGCCACGATGGCTGAATCTCGCGCGGCGGTTTGGCGACGTCTATGTTTTTGAGGTGATCCGCTAGTCCTGTATGGGCGGTCCTCCGTGGCCGCCCCTCTTTACCCGAGGTGCTACTAACTGGCGAAGAGGGGCGGCCACGGAGGACCGCCATACAGGAGTGCCCCTAATCGCTATAGAAACCTTTGTTACAGGCTACTGGAAGCCTCCAGCCTTGTGTGAGGCGTACTACAACTCAGATGGCCCGAACCAATCTGTCGAATGTTGATTCCTCCTCCCGCCCGATGGTGGCGCGCTCATGTTTCGCGGTGCTGGTGGTTTGTATCCTGGTCGGAGGAATCTATTTCGCCAGGCAGAGCGGAACGAATGCTGAAGTCTACGGCAACGACTTCAACGTGTATTACCATGCAACGAAGGAAGTACTCGGCGGGCGCGACCCATATGCGAGCTCGCTTGGTGCGTGGACACCTTATCTCTACCCGCCTTTGCTGGCCGAGCTCCTAATACCGCTTGCAATGTTTTCGCTCCCGATCGCGGCTTATCTTTGGTTTCTGATCAGCGCTGCTTCTATGCTTAGCGCGGCGTCTATGTCAGCAAGGATGTCAGCCTCGCCGTCCGTGCCTCTAACGAGTGAAGGAGAAGCGGAAGATGCCGAAGCCCAGAGCGAGGGAGACGCGCCCCGTCTTTCGTTGCAAGCTGCCATCGCCGCCTGCGCCATAGTCGTAGTACTTAGATTCGTTCTGGACACGTTCAACCTGGGTCAGGTAAACACCGTCGTTGCGGGCCTCGCGGTTGCGCATATCTACTTCTATGCACGTGATAAGAAGGCGTTGTCGGCTATCGCGTTGGTGCTCGCGATTTCAATCAAGCTGACGCCGGCCGTGTTCATCGTCTATCACGTCGCAAAGATGCGATTGAAATTCGCGGCGGCGTGCATCGCAATACTGGCCGGGATAACGGCTCTCAGTTTCCTGCCATTTGAAGGCCGCGGTGTGGATGCGTTTCGGATATTTGCAAATCGGACTTTGAGGAACGAGCAGGGCTACAACCTTGCGGATTCCGGGAATCAATCGCTCCGCGGCGCAATCGCAAGATTAGCCGCGCGCGGGAATACCGGGGATTCCGGAACCGAATCGCGCAATCCCGCGGGAGGCCTGACGCTGGTGATCGCGGCAGTGTTGCTGGCCTTCGCCGTGCTTGCCGGGCGCCGCGCGCGAAGCGAGCTTGCAGGCGCGGCGCCGTTCTTTTGTTGTGTAGTCTTGCTCTCACCGCTCAGCTGGAAGGCGCACTTCGTAATACTCGTCTTGCCGGTGGCATACTTGCTCTCTTTGCTCTTTCAGCCGGCGATCCCAGCCGGCGCGCGTCGACTCGCGCTCGGCACAATCGCAACTTCGTTCGTGCTATTCAACCTGACGAGCCCTCACATTATCGGGCTCGCGGCAGCAGAGTGGTCCGACGCGCATTCGTTAGTCGCGCTCGGTGCGCTGTTGATCTTCGCTGTAACTCTGCTACTGAACCTGGGCAAGTTTGGCAAGCAAGTGCGCGTTTGTTAATCTGATCAATCGAGAGCGCCTTGCAACATGGCTACAAAAGAAAGCACCGAAAAAAAGGCGGAGACAAGCTCCGGCATCGAGATGAAGACCGTGTTTCACCCTTCGGGTTCACCGGTCGATTACGCCCGCGAGTTAAACGACCCGGGTGAGTTCCCTTACACACGTGGACCTTATTCCTCAATGTATCGCGGCAAGCTTTGGACTATGCGCCAATATGCGGGCTATGCCTCGCCCACGGAATCCAACGCGCGGTATCGATATCTGCTCGAGCAGGGTCAGACCGGTTTGTCAGTTGCGTTTGATCTGCCCACGCAGATGGGTTACGACTCGGATCATCCGATGGCGCGCGGCGAGGTGGGCCGCGTGGGCGTTCCGATCGACACAATCGAGGACATGGAATTGCTATTCGATCAGATTCCTCTCGATAGAGTGTCGACGTCGATGACCATCAACGCTACGGCGGCGATCCTGCTTGCAATGTATATCGCCGTTGCAAAGAGGCACGGCGTGGCGCCGGACAAGATCTCGGGAACAATTCAAAACGATATTCTCAAGGAATATATCGCGCGCGGAACTTACATTTATCCGCCTCGGCAGAGCTTGCGCATCGTAACCGACATCTTCGCTTATTGCGCTCGCGAGGCGCCTCGGTGGAACACGATTTCGATTTCGGGCTATCACATTCGCGAAGCCGGCTCAACAGCAGCGCAAGAGGTTGCGTTCACTTTAGCCGACGCGATCGCCTATGTGCAGGCAGCGATCGACAGTAGGCTCGATGTCGATGAATTTGCGCCGCGCATCGCTTTCTTTTTCAACTCGCACAATCAGTTTCTCGAGGAGGTCGCGAAGTTTCGAGCCGCCCGCAGGCTGTGGGCTCGAATCATGCGTGATCGATTTCATGCTCGCGATCCGCGCTCGCAGATGCTGAGATTCCACGCCCAAACCGCCGGCTCATCTCTGACTGCTCAGCAACCGGAGGTGAATGTCGTTCGGACTACAATTCAAGCGCTGGCCGCGGTGCTTGGCGGAGCTCAGTCGCTTCACACAAACTCGATGGACGAGGCGCTGGGATTACCGACTGAGAACGCGGCTCGCGTTGCCCTTCGAACACAGCAGGTAATCGGTTACGAATCAGGAGTGCCCGATACCGCGGATCCGCTCGGCGGGTCTTATGCAATTGAGAGCCTAACTAACCAGATCGAACAAGCAGCTTCGGCCGCTGCTGCGAATTGACCCAGAACTCGAGCGGCAGCAGGTTGAACGCCTTAAGTTGGTGCGCTCGAGTCGCGATCAACTAGCGGCCACTGAGGCGCTCAACAAGGTAGAAGAGGCGGCTCGAACCGATGAGAACGTTATGCCTCACATTATTCGTGCTGTTGAAGGACATGTGACGTTGGGTGAGATTTCGGATACCTTGCGCGCAGTCTTCGGCGAATACACCGGCGCGAATTCGGAATGAGATCCTCTTGATTCAGATGCCGAACATCCTTGAAGTAAAAAACCTCAGCACGCACTTCTTCACAAGAGCAGGCACAATCAAAGCGGCAGATGACGTGAGTTTCAACATCGAGCTCGGCTCAACGCTGGCACTGGTAGGCGAGTCCGGCAGCGGCAAGTCTGTAACAAGCCTCTCCATCATGCGGCTCGTGCCGCCGCCGGGGAGAATCACGGCAGGGGAGATAATGTTCAACGGCCGCGATCTGTTGACGCTCAGCGAAGAAGAGGTGCGTCGGCTTCGGGGCCGTGACATCGCAATGATCTTTCAGGACCCGATGACTTCCCTCAATCCTGTTTATACAGTCGGAGATCAGATCGCTGAGGCGATTGAGCTTCACGAACGCGTATCGAAAAAGCAGGCGTGGGCAGACGCGGTCGAGATGATGACGCGAGTGAGAATCCCGAATGCGGAAGGGCGCGCGAGTGACTACCCTCATCAACTTTCAGGAGGCATGCGCCAGCGAGTGATGATCGCCATGGCGTTGTCTTGCAAGCCGAAGCTCCTTATTGCGGACGAGCCGACCACTGCCCTCGACGTAACCATTCAAGCCGAGATTCTCGAGTTGCTACGGGTCCTGCGGGACGACTTCGATCTTGCGATGCTCCTGATTACTCACGATCTGGGAGTCGTCGCTGAGACTGCCGATCGCGTAGCCGTGATGTACGCCGGCAGGATTGTCGAAGAAGCTCCGGTCCGTCAAATGTTCAGCAATCCGCGGCATCCTTATACCGAAGGCCTGCTCCGTTCTGTTCCGAGCCTGACAGAACAGGGAATCAAACGGCGAAGGCTCGAAACGATAGAGGGCGCCGTCCCGAATCTTCTTCATCTGCCTGAAGGATGCAAGTTCGCGCCTCGATGTGCTTACGTGATCGAGGAGTGCAGCGCTGCGGATGTCCCGCTGCTTCCAGTAAACGACGAACATCGCGCGCGATGCATCCGCCACGAGTTGGTTGGAGATGATTCTGCGAAGACTCATTCTGAGCGTATCAGGAGAAGCGCTGTAAAAGGCGGGCTGAACATTTAAGGCTATGTTTCGCGCAAGGACGAAAAGGACCGCAAGGCGCGCAAAGTCCCGATGAGTGAGAGCGACGCAAAACTGATCGAGGTGAGAAACCTCACGAAACATTTTCCCGCCGGCAGGAGCCCGCTGGGGGCCGGGCGAGACGTTGTGAGAGCAGTCGATGACGTCAGTTTCACTATCCGGCGCGGGGAAACATTCGGGCTTGTCGGCGAATCGGGCTGCGGCAAATCGACTACCGGCCGCTCGATTCTCAGACTGATTGAGCCAACTTCGGGAGAAGTCCGGTTTGCTGGCAAAGATCTGCTTTCGGTTGCGCCAAACGAATTGCGCAAATTGAGACGCGAAATGCAGATCATATTTCAGGACCCGTATTCATCGCTCAATCCCCGAATGAAGGTCGCCGAAATCATTGAAGAGCCGCTGGTCATCCATCGGGTCGGCAATCGAACAGAGCGCGCCGATCGAGTTGCTGATTTGCTTCGACTTGTTGGTCTCGAAGCGGAGCACTACGGACGTTATCCGCACGAGTTCTCCGGGGGCCAGCGCCAGCGAATCGGGATCGCTCGAGCGCTGGCGCTGAGTCCCAAATTTATTGTGTGCGATGAACCGGTATCAGCACTCGACGTGTCCGTTCAGGCGCAAATCGTAAACCTTCTCCAGGACCTTCAGGAGCAGCTCGGGCTGACGTACCTGTTTATCTCCCACGGGCTTTCGGTTGTGGAACACATCTCGAAGCGTGTCGGAATAATGTACCTCGGGACGCTCGTCGAGGTAGCTTCGAGTGAGGAGATTTTCCGAGATCCGCTTCATCCGTATACGCAAGCGCTGCTGTCGGCTATTCCGATCCCCGACCCAGAGCTTCGACGTGAACGACTGCCGTTGAAGGGAGACATCGCAACGTCAACTGAAGCGCCTTCCGGCTGCCGTTTTCGCACTCGTTGCCCGATCGCTGAACCGCGATGCGCAGACAATGAGCCTGATTTGATCGAAGTAACACCGGACCATTTCGTTGCGTGCATGGTGGTTGCGCCCGATCAGAAAAGATAGTAGGCTCACGAAGAATTTCGGATTGAGGATTGCGGATTTACAGAGGCGCGGAGCCTTGACGATCCGGAATCGGCAATCCGCAATCGAGACCCCCAGGAGAGAAAACCGAACATGAGCGAGACTGAAAACCAGACGCCTGAACCTTCGCCTTCAAACGGCGCGCCCCAAATACAGAACGAGCAAGCGGTAGTCGAAGAACCTGCTCGGTTGGGCCCGTTATCGAGACTGGCCGGTACATTATTATCACCGGGCGAAACGTTCGCGGACATCAATCGCAAACCTACGTGGATTGCTCCCCTGTTAATCGCGATCATATCAGCAATCGCGCTTAGTCTGTTTTACGATTGGAGAGTCAAGCCTGACTATCTGGAGATAACTCGTCAGCAAATGAAGCAGCGCGTGCGCGGTGGCGAGATGCCGCCGGAGGAAACGATCCAGAAAGCGGCCGATATATCTTCGAAGATCAATTGGGTGTATGCCATCGTCTTTCCTCCGATCGGCATCCTGTTCATCTCTGGAGTGTTTGCTCTCTGCATGCTGTTGATGCAGGCCCAAACCACATTCAAGAAGATTTTATCGGTTGTGGCCTGGACCTTTAGTGGGGTCGGAGTTCTTAGCACAATCGTCGTGGCTGCGTCGGTTGCGATTCGCGACGTATCAACGCTGAAGGATGTGCCGTGGTACTACGCAAGCCGATACACCGCGACGAATTTGTCTGCCATTCTGTCACCCGAGTCGCCCGTGCTAAAAGCGCTGGAGGGATCCATTGATGTTTTTTCGATATGGCGAGTGATATTGCTCAGCATCGGCCTCGCCGCAATAGCCGGCTCGCGAAAGATCACGACGCGCCAGACTGGCACGCTCGTGGCCGTGTTATGGCTAATTACCGTCCTGCTAGCAGTCGCATTTGCCGCGATGGGCTTTGGGGCTTAGAACGGGCGCGATCGGGAAGAATTTACCCTTTCGCCCAAGCCTCGCGGCGAATTTCTACCTGCGATCTCGCTTGAGTCGGGCGGAAGTTAGCATTAGGCCGTTGGTTTTATCGGATCGCGCAACAGGCTTGTTTTTCGAATCGTTAACTGGTCGCCGTTTGCATTTGGCGTAACCAATCACGAACGCGGCACGCGTATTGCTCTTATGCCGAAGCGTGAAAGACAAACTTCCGAATCTGGCCACATCAAAGGAGCATGCAGGCGTCGACATGGTTGACCTCCTCGAGGACATGCTGTTTCAACGCGCGTCGAGTGGCATACGCCCAATGCTCTATCTCTCATCCCACACTGATCTTGAGTGCAGCATGATGATGTTGCTGGACGAAACGGGAGAAGGTCAGTGGTCGATCGAGCAGCCACCTCTCGCCAGAGAGATCGGTTATCACATCGTCACTAACTAGACTGGGATGCGACAATATGCCTCAGCCGGGGCGTTCGTGCTGGGGTGATGATGGCAAGTCTACTCGTATCTCAACGCCTCAATAGGATCCAGACGCGCTGCCTTTACCGCCGGCCACATTCCGAAGATCAAGCCTACCGAGCAGGAAACAATAAACCCCAGTAGCACCGCCCATAACGGAATGATCGACGGCAACGTGGGAGCCAGTTGCTTCAGCGCCAGGCTGATGACCCACCCGGCGAATATCCCGATTAATCCCCCGACTGCGGTGAGCGTTATTGCTTCGGTCAGGAATTGCCAGATGATATCGGCCTTTCTGGCTCCGATCGCCCGGCGCACACCAATCTCTTTTGTGCGCTCGGTTACCGACACGAGCATAATATTCATTACACCAATTCCGCCGACGAGCAAGCCGGCCGCGGAAAGAGGAAAAACGATAAAGCTGGCGACCGCGGCGAACTGCGCCAGCACTTCGAATATGCTCCCGGGTGTGCTTATGCCGAAGTCGCTGGGTTTGTCGTTTGCCACTCCGCGACGACGGCGCATCAACTCAGTTATTTCATCGACGAGTTTGCCGAATTGGTCGGGCTTTGCTTTCACGTTGACAGTGATGTCATCGATCTCGGGGTGGTCCCGCTTGAGCGTCTCAAAGGGAACCAGTAGCTCGCGATCTTCGACCGGGTCACCGCCGAAGAGCCCGCCGGGAGCCTTCTCCATCACTCCTACCACTCGATAGACTTTGCCTTCAACGTCAATCTCGCGGCTTATCGGGTCGAGTGCGCCAAACAGACTCTCGGCGATAGCCGCGCCAACGATTGCTACCTGGGCTCGATGGTCTTGCTCGGCTTGAGTGAAGAACCGGCCCGTTCTGATATAGACATTTCGAACTGAATCGTAGTTTGACCAGACGCCAAAGATCAGCGGGCGATTAGCTTGGATGCCTTTGTACTTGACGACTGGCTGGGTGCCGGGCCCGAATGAGCCAACCAGCAACGTCGGACTTACGCTCTCTGCGGACGGAAGCTCTGCGACCGCGCGAGCATCATCGATGGTCAGATTCTTGCGCGAACGTTCGGATTGGGAGGGCCGGCTGAAGCGGATTCCGATGTTGTCCCACTTTGTGAGAAAGACGATATCAGGGCCAAAGCGCTTAGTCTGTTCGAGCACGTATTCCCGAAGTCCGGTCAGAAAAGATGAGATCGCTATTACAGTCATGGTCCCGCCGATGACGCCGATCATCGTCAGTGCAGAACGCACCTTGTGCGTCCGCAAAGTGTCGAGCGCCATCAATACGTTTTCGCCGATCTCTTGAATATGCATAAAGGCTGAAGAGTGATTCGTGAGACGCGGTTTCCCGATTCGTGATCCGTGATTCGTGATCCGTGAAACGCAGAGAACAAGGAGCGGATCACGAATCACGGATCACAAATCGTTCTTACTCCGCTCTCAAAGCAGTGATCGGGTCCATGCGAGCCGCACGGTTCGCCGGATACATTCCGAAGAATATGCCCACCAGAGTAGAGACTCCTATTGCCACGACTGGAGCCCACAGCGGTACAGCAACCGGCACCGGAACGAAGTGCCCCATGATCGCCATGCTTGTGACCGCGAGCAGCAAGCCGATGAGTCCTCCTATCCCGGACATCATGGCCGACTCGACCAGAAACTGCATAAGGATGTCCCTTCGAGTCGCGCCAAGCGACTTGCGGATACCGATCTCTCGCGTGCGCTCGGTTACGCTGGCGAGCATTATGTTCATGATGACGATTCCGCCGATCACAAGCGAAATACCCACCACCGGAAACGCAACTGCCGCAACTACGCTGACGATTGATCCGAGCAACTGCTCGGTAGCTTCGTCGGTAGCGATGGAAAAATCGTCAGGCTTGTTGTAGCTGAGCTTATGCCGGGTGCGCATCACTATGCGAACCTGATCCTGCACCTTTTCCGCCGGCACATCGGTTCTCGAGCGGACAATGATTCGAAAAGTCGGAGAACTTCGCGCGCCGAACCTCTTGAAGAAAGTCATCAACGGGAGTTGAACAAAGTTGTCTTGTGATTGTCCAAGCACTGAGCCCAGCTTCTTCGCAACCCCGATTACAGTGTAGAGATCGCCGCCGATCTTTATTTCTTTTCCGATCGGGTCCAGTTGAGGGAACAGGCCCTCGGCGACCTCAGCGCCGACAAACGCAACATCGCGACGGGTATCGTCGTCAAAGTCGTTGATGTAACGTCCCTGGTCTATTTCGACATTCGAGATCAGCAAGCTATTCGGCGTCACCCCCTGCACCCCTACATTCTCGAGCGAAATGTTTCCATAGGCGATTGGTTTTGAACTGCCGTCCACCGCGCCAATCTGATCGGCGAATGTGACTGACGTTCGTAGAGCGGTCAGATCGTCGATCGTGAGATCGGGGTTCTTGCGATATGCATCGAGGAACTTCTGAAAGTCGCCGAAGCTGGTGACGCTGGCCTTTTGCAAACTGAAGACGCCCGAGCCAAGCGTCGCGATTTTTTCCTTGATGTAGACGTTTGCTCCTTCGATAACCGTAGCAACCGCGGTGACTACCGCTACACCTATTATCACTCCGAGTAAGGTTAGAAATGATCTCAGCTTGTGAGCCATTATCGAAGAGAGGGCTATGATGGTGGCTTCGATGAATTTGTTCATACGCCGGAAAATCAAACCGTCAGGGCTAAGCGGCCAATGCGACGACGAATTATAGCAACGGGCTCGGTTGTGTCCTAGTGAGTCCAGAAGATAAAGCAGCCAGCAGGAGTCTGACTCCGGCTGGCCGCTTCCGCTTCCCGCGGGTATGGATTACTTGTTACCTGCGCTCATCGAGGTTGATGCGGCCGTCAAGGATGTGCAGCACCCGGTGAGCGTGCTCGGCGATGTCGTGCTCGTGGGTCACAAGGATGATTGTGTTGCCCTGAAGGTTCAGCTCGCCGAAGAATCGCATTATTTCTTCAGAGGTCTGCGAGTCGAGGTTTCCAGTCGGCTCATCCGCGAGAATGATTGACGGGTTGTTTACCAATGCGCGTGCAATTGCTACGCGTTGGCGTTGGCCGCCCGACAGTTCGTTGGGCTTGTGATTCATTCGATCCGCGAGGTCCACACGCTCGAGCGCCACCCTTGCCATCTCGAGCCGCTCTTTGCGAGGCGTGCCGTTGTAAATAAGCGGAAGTTCTACGTTGTGCAGCGCCGACGCGCGTGGCAACAAATTGAACGTCTGGAACACGAACCCGATTTCCTTATTCCTGATGTAGGCCAGTTCATCGTCGTCCATCTCAGAGACAAGTTTCTTGTTAAGCCAGTACTGCCCCGAGGTCGGCGTGTCCAGGCAGCCGATCAGGTTCATAAGGGTGGATTTCCCGGATCCTGATGGGCCCATGATCGCAAGGTACTCGCCGCGCTGAACATCAAACGAGACGCCTCGCAACGCGTGAACTTCTTCCGCGCCCATCTGGTACGTCTTCCAGAGATCATCCGTTCTAATTACGCTGTCAGTTCCCGGAGCAACGCCTAGATAGGCCAATCCCTTATCGAACACTGCTTCTTCGATCATCATATCGTCGCCTCTGTTTCTGTCGGAAGAATCCGCCATCCACCCTTTTAGCTCTTCGTCTCAACCTTCGCGGGGCTCGCTTCGCGTTTCACCTGGTCCAGGTCCTTGAGCGTGCGAAGTGTTTTGTAAGGGCCCGTGATAATTTCGTCGCCCTCTGTGAGCCCTGTCTTTATTTCAATTTCCTGGTCGCCCTTAATCCCGGTTGTAATCGGAGTGAAGTGCCCCTTGCCATCCTTACCGAAAACAAAGACACCTTCAACTTCTTTTTTCTTGGCAGCACCGGCGCCGGGTTGTTCGGCAGGCTGCTGCTCCTTGGGCAATTCACGCGGCACGATGGCTTGAAGCGGCGCTGTGAGCACGTTATCGACAGTCGCGGTGGTTATGACCGCAGTCGAAGACATTCCCGGTCTTAGCTTCTCACGGATTTGCTGAGTCGGGTTCAGCTTGATTTTGACGATAAAATCTTTAGCCTCCTGCGTGTTGGACGATTGAGCTATCGTTTGTCCCGAGCGCGTGATAGCCGAAGCGCCCTTCTCGATAACCTCGCCTTCGATCTCGCTATCGCCGAGCGCATCGACTTTTACCTTGGCCTTCTGACCTACCTGCACGTCAGCGATATCGGTTTCGTCGACCTTTACCTCGGTGTTGATTTGCGACATATCGGCAACAGTCATAAGCGGAGTCGTCGAGAAACTTGCGAGCGCATACTCGCCGACCTTAACCGGCAGGCTCGAAACGACGCCGTCGATTGGCGAGAACCTCGTCGACTTTTTGAGCTGGTCCAACTGACGATTAAGATCGGCCTGGCCTTGCTTGACTCGCTCCTCGCTCGAATGAAGCGACGCACGCGAGCGCTCAACTCCCAGTTCCGCGTCATGTATCAGCACCTTGAGTTGGTTTATCCGAGCCTGCTGAGAGGTCACGATGGCGCGCGCCTGATCATAACGTGACTTCGCGGCGTCGAACTGCGATCGATTAACCACTCCGCCCTCGATCAGTTGCTGGTAGCGCTTGTACTCGGCTTCAGCGTTTATCATCTCGGCCCTGTTGCGCTCGAGATCGGCTTCGGCTGATGCTACATTCGCCTTGGTCTGGTTGACATTATTCTCCGCCTGCTGCAAAGCGACTTGCTGGTTGGAGACATCGGCCTGCGCAACGCGGACCGAAGCCTCGCCGCCCGCCTTGGCGAACTCCGATTGAGTCGGGTCCACGCGCACGAGGGGCTGGCCCTTTTTGACGGGGTCACCTTCGCTTACAAAGATTTGCTCGACGCGGCCTGGAACCTCAGCAGTAAGATTGTAGAGAGCGACCGGTCGAATATCACCGGATGCAGTTACTTTGGACTCAAGCTTCCCGCGTCGCTCGACCTTTCCTACCTGTACCGGCTCACCCTCTTTCTTCTGAACGGCTTTCGACAGCACGACGATCGCGATCAAGCCGATTACGGCAGCCGATATGATAATGGTTTTCTTCCTACGACTCGTTTTGAACTGCATGGAACGGGTATCCTCCTGAATTCTATTGCCTGAGAATCTATTGGCCAACAACCTTTGCTGTTCTTATGGGCGAATGCTTTGTGCGAATCTGCAACCGCCTCGTAGTACGCGCCCGTACTTCTTGAGGTTCAACAAATCTGAGCGTTCGCGTGCTGCTATTGCTCACTCTCTTGACTAAAATGTCCGTCCGGCGCTTCACATTCCAAAAACGAAATCCGCGCCGATTTATTAACAGCGGGGGCCGTTGGTTCCGCCGTGAGTTTCCTTAGATCCTCATGATAGCGAGCGCGACGAAACCCTGTCAAAGAAATACGTTTCCGGCACCAACGCCGAACGCAGCTCATGCAACCTTCCGTGTGTAGAGACTGTAAAACCGGCTGAGCGGCCAGCGTTGCGACAGACTGAAGTTTGTCGGACCGAAGATTCAAACTGGAGTTGGCTTGTGCTATCCTAGTGCTTCATCTCTATGGAAGAAAAAACGGTAAAACTACAAGACGCTTGCCCCAATTGCGCCGCAGTCGACAACGAAACTGATGCTATCTTTTGCCAGAGCTGTGGTGTTCGCCTGGATTCCCCGCTGCTTCGGCCGCCTGCTGCCCCTCGCGCGAGTGAGGCAGGCAAGACCATTGCCGGGCGATTTGTAGTCCAATCATTGCTATGGTCCGCTCCGACTTACAACGCCTATGATGCGATTCGAAGCTCAACCTCATCGCGCCATACGATCATCGAACGGCGACCCGGCACGGATCAGGAAGGTGAGGCATCGCAGACCACGCCCGCAGGCGAATCTCGACCGAAGGTGTCGGGCTCACTCGAGGAAGCCGCCCCTGCCTTTGAGCGATTCGGCTTGATCAAACCAATCGAGCAGGCCATTGACGGCGAACAAACCTACGTGGTGCTGGAACATATTCAGGGGCAAGCCTTAGCGCACCTCGATCAAATCAACGAGAAAGAGGCACGCGACATAGGCTTGCAGCTCTGTGCGCTGGCGGAACAATTCCATCGCCACGGCTGGGTCTACAACGAGTTTGAGCCGTACGGGATTGTGGTGGATGAAGACAGACACGCGCGCCTGATTGGCTTTGATCGCGCCCGCCAGTCGGGCACGCTTGTTGAGCACGCACCGATCTATCCGAGCCGCGGATTCACAGCGCCGGAACTCTTCCTGCCGAACGCGAGCTACGACAGCAGATCGGACATCTACTCGATCGGCGCCCTGCTGCAGTTTTTGCTAAGCGGCGAGAGCGCCGGCATAGGCGAGAGTCAGGGACTCTACCCAGTCGCAACTGTCTTTCCTCAATTTGAGCGGCTTCTGGCTAGAGCGCTCGCCGAAGAACCCGGCGAGCGGTTTCCAACCATAACCGATCTTCGCGAGGCCCTGACGGATCTGAATCTGCCGGTTGTGCTTCAATCGGGCCATTTCACCGATGTTGGCCTGGTTCGGGAGCTGAACGAGGACAGCGTCCTCGCGCTCAACCTCACGCAGTATTACGAGTCGGTTCAAACCCAGATCGGCCTCTACATAGTTTCGGATGGCATGGGGGGCGAGGCCGCGGGCGAAGTGGCTTCACGCGTGACCGTTCGTGCGGTCGCCGAGTGGGTCACCGACAAGCTGATCTCGGCATCACTCAAATCGACCCGCGAAGAAAGGATAGCGGCGCCAACTCAAACCGGCGGCCTGCGGCTCGCCGTCGCCAACGGCCATGAGATGGCTACTACCGAGATGTTGAAGCTGGCGGTGATAGCCGCCAACCGCGAGGTCATAGCTTATGCGGCCGCGAACCCAAAGGAGCGCGGCCTGGGGGCCACGGTGACGGTCGCAATGGTAGTCGGCGAAGTGCTGACAATCGCGCACGTGGGCGACAGCCGGTGCTACCTGCTGACCGGAGACCAGCTCGCGCAGTTGACTGAAGACCACTCGCTTGTTCAGAAGATGGTCAACACCGGAAACCTGACGCTTTCCGAGGCGCGCAATCATCCATATCGAAATGTAATCTATCGCTCAATCGGATCCGACGAGCAGATCGATATAGACATCGTCCGGCGCAAACTCAAGAGCGGCGACACGCTGATGCTGTGCAGTGATGGACTGAACGGGATGCTTGGCGACGATCAGATTCGCGATATTCTTCTGGTTAACGCCGACCCGAACAATGCAGCCAAGGAATTGGTGGTCGCGGCAAACGCTGCCGGCGGAGTGGACAACACTTCAGTGATCGTCGTCCGCATCGATTAGTGGATTGTATCGGAGGAATCGGTAGTCCTGTATGGGCGGTCCTCCGTGGCCGCCCCTCCTTCGAGGAAGCGCTTCCCCATTGAGGGGCGGCCACGGAGGACCGCCCATACAGGAGTGCCCTTAATCGCCATCGAAACCTTTATTACAAGTCACCAGGCAATCAAACTCAGCCCAACAGATGCCGCTCGAGTTTGTTAGCCCTGCTTATCTGCCCAGGGATTTGAACATCAACCTCGAGTAGCGCTCGAATTGATCCCGGTTGTCGCTTATTGCACTCGCTTGAGCAACAGATCTGAAAGACAGCCCGGTCCGCTTGAAGCCGCGCGTTTCATTCCTGGTGCGCTCGGGCCAGGCGCGTTCCAGCAGCCTGGCCATGCTGCTGAAATCCTCGTCCAACCTGGCGTGTGGTAACGCTTCGCGGAGGTTGGTAATGGCAGCCTTGAAGTTCAGATCCGACCTGAATGCCAACGGCAAAACCAGGCCCGCATAGTCGAACGCATCTGACCTGATTCGAAAGCTCCGGTTCAGCGTGTCCGCGTAGACGTCCAGCATCAACTCCTCAGAACGATACTCGGACGAATCAAGCACGCCCCCGGACCGGCCTCGCCCTCCGCTGAGGCCTTCGACGTAATCAATCCGTTTGCTGCTCAACTCCCCCAAAACCATGAGCCTCACGTCGGACTTCGCAAGCACAAGCGTCCCTGCCGAGTGTGTGACTTGAATCTCGCTTTCGCTTAGCGCGAGGCGGCGTGCCCGGAGAAGCTCGGCCTGAAGCTGCATTTCCTCATCACTGACCACTGCTGCTTTGCAGCCATGACTCCGAAGCAGCGCGCAAATCATCTCGGCCTCCTGACGCGTTTGACTTCGCGCGACCGGAATCGGTTTGGCAGCGTCGATCAAGGCTCGCGTTTCTGTCGACTCAAGCTGGAGCGCTATGGCAAGCGACTCGACCACGCTGTCGTTGGCGACCGATCGACAGGGTTGAAGGACGGCGTTGAATGCGAGTTCGCCCGTATCGATGTTTCGTTGAACCGGCGCGGATTCGATGGTGGATAACGGCAATGATGCTCCGCAGTAGATGCACTCACCACGGGCGGCAGGCGTACGCCTTTGACAGCGCGGACAGCTGGTGACGGCTTGGCTCAAAGTTTTTCTCTTCCGGGGCTCAATGATGTGAGGGTGTCAGCCGGATATTACATTGGTGAATGGTCATTTGTCATTTGTCATGATCAATGACCAATGACCAACGACCAATGACTAATGACAAATGACCAATGACAAGCGCCATGCTACATTCAGGTTGATGAAGCTCAGTGATTCACTAACTCGCAGGAACCTTGCCGTCGCCGCCGCAGTGTTAGTTGTTGGACTTCTCGTTGCCGGTTTTTTCGTGCTGCGTCGTGCGCCGCGCGTAGCGATGGAGCGTTATGCTCCGGCCACATCGATCGCGTTTGTTGAAGTAGACAGTCTCGCTGATCTGGTTGACGGCCTGACGCATACGAAGGCCTGGCGCGAATTGGCTCCGGTGCTGGGTCTTTCAAGCCAGCTCACCCAGCTTGGCCTGGTTAGTGATCTGATCGGGCGGGCCGGGCTCGGTCCCGACGAGGCAGTGGTTGCGGGCCGCGCACAATGCGCCATAGCGATCACAGGCATCGAATCGAATGCTACAGAAACTGTCGAGGGAGCTTCGATTCATCTCAAACCTCATTTCGCTCTCATCATCGAGACTCACATCAAACCTGAGAGTGCCGCTCGCCTGATTCGCGAGCGAGCGCCAACCGTAGCCGAGCGTATCTACGGGCAGTCAGTAACAAAAACTATAGAGAATTATTCTGGTACCGAGGTCCTGATCTTCAAAGGCCCGGGCTCCGCGCGACCGCTCCTGGCTTCAGCTTTTGGGAGCGTGATTCTGATAGCCAATGATTCTGAGTCGCTGAACGCCTGTCTGGATTCGATAGCCGGGCGCGCCACCTCGCTCGCCGAGGATTCGACGCTCAGGCAGAAGCGGGCGGAAGTGGGAAGCGATGCTTCGGTCTTTGGTTATGTGACCGCAAGCGGGATCCAGAAGCTGGTTGAGTTGTGGCCGCTGTTGGCGCTCAGTCGCACGGCCGATCCGGACACCGCGAGCCTGGTTGCGGATCTGATTGAACATTTGTCAAAAGAGACTATGTCCGGGCTGCTCTACTCGCTGGCATTTAAGGCGGACGGCGTGACTGAAAGGTATCTGACGATCTTGCACCCAGAAGTTGCGGATGCCTTAATGGAACCGCTGAAACCGGCTGCAGCAGCCGGTTTCGAGTCGCCGCGTTTGGTTCCGCGATCGGTCGAAAGCGTGACTATGTTGAACGCAGAAAGACAAGGCGAGCTTCCCGAGCGCGTGCTGAAAAAGCTTTCACCAACGGTGGACCTCGTAGCCGGTGTTGCTCTGCGCGAATTTGTGATCAACTTTCGCAAGCAGTATGGGCTCGAGCCGGCCGACTCGATCGGTGCCGCCACGGGCTCGGAGATCGCCTTCGTCAACTTTGGAGATGAGCGGCCGAGAGCGATGCTCATCAAGGTAAGCGACAGGTCGAAGCTCGATACGCCGGTGACTCGCTATCTTACGCGGAAGGGAGGATCGGTCGCCAAAGAGCAGGCCCGGGGAATCGAGATAATGGTTTGCTCGAATGACGACCAGCGCGCGGCCGCCTTCGTGCGGGATTTTCTGGTGCTCGGTACTCGCGATCAGATCGTCAGGATTGTCGAGACGAATGAGAACCATGACGCTTTGGGTGACGATGTTCGCTTCAAGGAGACGCTGGCCGCTCGGCCCGCGGATGCGTCGATTGTTTCTTATCGGTCTCGGGTGGATGATGCCGGAAAGCTCTTGCTCGCGATCTCAAAACTTATGCGCGTGACGGACGGCTCGCCGGAGTTGCTCGATCGCGATTCAGCGCGTACCGCGCTCAATCGATTACCCCGCTCCAGCAGCCTTACCGAGTTTCGCGCCTCGGGCGTCTATACCGAAACTCACTCCGCGGTCGGGAACTTCAGTCTGCTCGGCTCGCTGGCGGGCAACTAATAATAGCTTGTCATCGAAGACCTGTAGGGGCGTCCCTCCTTAGAAACCACCCCAACGCCGCGAGCTTTGCGGTCCTTTGCGAGCTTTGCGAAAAAGGAATCCGCTCGAGAAAAGAGAGATCCGTTAGCGCAAAGCTCGCAAAGGACCGCAAAGCTCGCAAAGCCCTACAGGTGGCGCGCCCGAATGTCGCGATTGAAAAGTAGCGGGCAAGCCGCCTCGCTCGACCGTAGCAGCCACGTAGCTGCTACTCGAAACAATTCGCATAATCACTGCGGTCTAATGATTCGGGAGGATATTCGGAAGATGTGGGTGAGGGAGATGCGCCGTCGCCCGTGTTTCAGCTCTTAACGCTTTCACCTCTGGTCGAGCCGAGAACTGCTGCCGCCGCCTTTCTCCTGCGGCGCCGAAGGATTCTAATTCGCCGGCGCTCGCGCACTTCTATGCGGTCGCGGATCTTGCCATAGAATTTGACGAAGTAGTCATACATAGACCACAAAGCAAAGAACACCACGATCCATAGCGTTGCGCGTCCGGCGCCGTAGCACAGCACCCGGAAGTCATCCAATGACATGGCGCCCTTGGCCGCGATTGCTCCAACCGTGCGCGCCATTTCACCAAACGACGCGAAGGGCACTTCGGAGTTTACGCCGCTGGGCGGCTGCAAACCCGACGGTCCACCGGGCGCGCTCCCAAGGATCAACAGTGTGACCGCGATTACCTGGGTGAGCATCTTGAACTTGGCTTTTTTCGACGCGCTAATCGTGAAGCCTTCGGCGGCCGCAATGGAACGAAGGCCGGTCACGGCGAATTCGCGCCCGATGATGATCACGATCGCCCACGCGGGCGCTAACCTGTTTTCGACCAGGGACACCAGCGCCGCGGAGATCAGCAATTTGTCGGCGATCGGATCCAGAAGAATCCCGAGAGTTGAGACTTGCCCGCGTCGCCTTGCGATATACCCGTCAGCCCAGTCAGTGACTGAAGCGCCGACGAACAATGCAAGCCCGATCAACTGTTGGGGTAGACCAAGCCAATCGGTGGCGAACCTGGTCAACAAAACGACGACCAGAAGCGGAACAACGAATATTCTCGACAGAGTTAGCGCGTTCGGAAGGTTCAAGATCAGTTTTCCTGAATCGGATTCCTGGGCACAGTTGCTAAAGCCTAAGTGGGCAGCAGTCAGAGCACATCATCTATGTCTTGCCTGCTTGACTATATTTTTAGGCTGCTTCATTGTCAAGAACTTGATCGCCTGCTTTTACGAATCGTTTTTCTTTCGCTTGCATCTAAGCGACCGTCTCAATGCTTAGCTCGCTTAACAAAATACGGGTCAGTCGACGCCGGATTTCTATTGCCGCCGGTGTGTCAGCGTTATTGCTCATAGCCGCTGTCATCATTTATGTAGTCCGGCTGAACCACAGCATTGCCGTTCAGCAGGAGCAGCAGGCGAACGCCGCGCGCGTTCAGGTCGACGAGCGTTCATTACGAGCGCCTTCGACGGATGGCCTCACTCTATATCTGAACGCCGCCGATGTGCGCGCGGTTGCCGCCTTTGAAGGCGTCCGATACCTTGCGACCTCAGGCGGGCTCATTGCGATTGACGACGCCGGCGATGTCAAACGCCGATACACAACGCTGGATGGATTGCCGGACAACGACCTGACCTCGCTGGCGGTTTTTCGTAATCGTTTGTTCGTTGGTACCGGCAACGCCGGGCTCCTGGCGTTTGACGGCACTGCGTTTACCGGCTACTCGTTTATCAAACCGAAAGCAACACACGTTACGGTTTTGGTTCCCACCGAGGCCGAGCTTCTTATCGGCACGCTCGACGGAGGGTTGTTCGAATACAACGGCGAACGATTCTCCCGGCGCGTGGGTTCGGCTACAGGAGCCGATTTCAGCCGGGTAACGTCGTTGCTGCCGGTCGAGTCCCGGCTTTACATAGGTACTCAGGACAACGGTCTCTTCATCTGGCGAGAAGCTCATATCGAGCACCTCACAACTAACGATGGGCTTCCCTCACCGCACGTGACTGCGATTGCGGAACTACCTTCAAACGGATTCCTGGCCGTAGCGACGGACTTCGGAGTCGTTGCTCTGAACGACGCAAACGGAATCAAGCCGATATCAAATCGGCCCAATGTGACTTCGCTTGCTGTTGGCGGCGGGCATCTTTGGGCCGGACTGTTCAGCGGCGGTATTACAGATTTGAACGGCGACCAGGCCGGACGCGCGGCAAATATCGCCGAGGTAAGATCGAACCTATTGGAGGCAGCAGGCATTCCTCAATCTGTCGCGTCGATTGTTTCCCTGAGCGAAGGACGGTTGTGGGTCCTGACGCCGGAGGGCGCGTTCTCTCGCGACGCGCAAGCGACTCACCCGGCGTTTGAATCGATCGGCAGTCAGCTTGCACGGGATCGGGTGTTGACGGCGAGTCACATAACCTCTCTCGCGCGCGATGACGCGGGCAGGCTTTGGATCGGATATTTCGATCGTGGAATCGACGTTGTTTTGCCGGATAGTGCCGAGCGCGCGTCCCACGTCGAAGACGATCGCGTGCGTGAGATCAATCACCTTGCCTTCGATGAGAGCGAATCCAGAATGCTCGCCGCGACTTCGAGAGGCCTGGTTGCCTTCGGCGGCGGCCTGAAGCAAACCGTGATGACCCGCGAACAAGGCGGGTTGATAAACGATTCGGTCGCCCAGATTTCTTTCACCGATGCTTCGTCAACGGACACGGCGGGTTCCAACCCCCGCGGCGGCCGGACGATGGTGCTCGTCACTGCTGGAGGGCTGACCCAGGTCACGGGCGGCCGGGCGCGCTCGATAACCGCGTTTCACGGGCTGGCCAGCAATCATCTTTATTCTTCTGCGGCAATCGGGTCTCGGTTGTTTGTCGGGAGCCTCGCGGGACTTGTCGAACTCGAAGGGCTGAGAGTCGTGCGCACTTACAAAACTTCCAGCTCTCGATTGTCGCATGACTGGGTAACCGCGCTTGCTGTAGCTGAAGGCACGCTTTACGTTGGGACTAACGGCGGCGGGGTTGATGCGCTCCTTCCCACGGGCGAGTGGGTGAATTTTGCCGACGAGCTTGGCAAGTTCGAAGTGAATCAAAATGCGATGCATTACGACGGCGACCGGCTGTACGTTGGAACTAGCGATCGCGGTCTTTTGGTTTATAATACGCGCGACCGGCGCTGGACTCGCATCAGCGCGGGTCTGGCTTCTCAGAGTGTGACCGCGATAACAACTGATGATCGGTTCGTGTACGTTGGGACGCTGAATGGGTTGGTGCGAATTGAAAAAAGAGTATTGGGCTGAGCTTTCGCCGGCATGGGTAATGCCACTTATGAACGAACAGAATAGGAATAAGAGGTCGGGAAGGGTGGCTTGCCCCCGCTGCTTTTCTTGGCGGGACAATCGGGCGGGGGCAAGCCACCCTTCCCGACCTGCCATTCATATAGCCGACCCTGTCCTTCGCGAGGTTAATCTACGCGAGCCTCGGATTCAATCGATGAGGAACGGCGAAAAGCTCGTTGCGGCGTTTGCCGCACAGTGTCATCCGCGGTCTATTCTTCGCGTGGCGATGTTGCTGGCATTGGTATCGCTACTTTCGGCGGGCGCACGCGCGCAATCCGGCGTGCTAATTCCCTCTAGCACCGAAAAGCCCAATCCGGCAGTCCTCTCGCTCGACGAGATGAGCGTCAGCATCGTAATCGACAATCAGTACGCTCGAGTGCGAGTCGTTCAGATCTTCGGGAATCGCACGGAGCGAATACAGGAGGGCCGCTACGTTTTTCTTATCCCGACGACTGCCGCGATCTCAGACTTCGCAGTGTGGGACGGCGACGTGCGCATCCCTGGAGTCATTCTCGAGAAGCGCCGCGCTGAAGAGATCTACAAGGACCTCGCCCTTCAATCAATCGATCCGGGGTTGCTAAAGCAGGAGCGCGACGACACCTCCAGCACCGCATTCACTGTTCAAGTCTCCCCGATTCCGGCTTACGGGACGAAACGATTGGAACTCGAATACACCGAGGCTCTCTCGGTCGATAATCTGGAATCCTATTTCTCATTTCCGTTCAAACCGAACGAGTACGGGACGCAGGCAGCCGGACATCTGCAGCTTCGATTACAGATCAATAGCCGCGTTCCGATGACCGGCCTGAATATCAAGGGCAAAGCTTACGCGCTGAATTTCATCGAGAACTCGGCTCAGTACAAGTCGGCGAGCTACGAAGGAAACGATGTCCAGCTCACAGACGACTTCGCGTTCAGTTACGGCATAAACGTAAAAGGCAGCGCGCTCGAGTTTCTGGCGTATCGATATCCTGAGCGGATCACCGCCGATGAGCTGCGCGATCCGCGATTGGCCGAGCGCGAACCCGACGGATATTTCGAAGCGGGAGCGGTGTTTAATCAGGCAGGCCGCGCTCCCGGCGACACCGCGCCTCCGCCGCCGCGTTCCGTCCTGGTAATGCTGGATACATCATTGTCGATGCAGTTCGAAAAGCTCGATCGCGCATACGAAGCCACGGAAGGATTGCTCCGTTCGCTCACTCCGCAAGACAGCTTCAATCTAATGCTGTTCAACGATGACGTCAGCGCCTTTAGCAATGCTCCGGTGGACGCGCGACCGGACCAAATCGAACGCGCGCTCGCTTTTATCAAGGCTAGTTATCTGTCCGGCGGAACCGATCTGGGGGCTGGGCTCGATCGCGCGGCTGCCTTGTCGAAAGCGATGCCCTCAAAGAAAGAGCGGTCGATCGTCATGATCACCGACGGCAACTCGACCCTTGCGGCCACGCGGACGAAAGCGATTGTCGATCGCTTTCAAAAATCGAACGACGCGGGGCCGAAAGCCCGGCTGTATGTGTTTGGCATAGGCTCGGACACGAACATTCGGTTGCTCGGCGAGCTCGCTCGCGCGTCGCGCGGTTACTTCGACTGGACTCGCGAGACCGATGACCTTTCATTCAAGCTGAAATCATTCGTGAGCAAAGTCGGACGAGATCCGATCGATTCATTGAAGCTTCAGAGCTCGGACGCGTCCAACTTCTACCAGGTTTATCCCGACTACGATGCGACTGCCTACGACGGAACGCGGCTGTCGTTTGTTGGCCGCTACAAACGTCCGGGCGCTGCCTCGATCACCGTAACCGGTAGCGAGGCGGGCAAGCCGGTTCGCTTGACGCAACAGGTCGGCCTTCCCGAACGCGACGACTCGCATCCGCACGTTCCTCGAATGTGGGCTCGAGCGCGAGTGGATGCGTTGCTGAGACAGATCGCGCTCAACGGCGAAACCAAAGAAGCGATTGACGAGATCATAGCGTTGTCGAAGAAGTACAAGTTCGTAACGCCGTACACATCGTTTCTCGCGGCGCCGCGGTCGCTGCTGCGGCCTCGCGTGATTCGCCCGGGCGATCCGGTGCTGAAAGTGAGAGCGGATCAATCGATCACCGAAGTCACCGCGATCTTCCCGTTCGGCTTGACCAGGCGAATGGCCTACATCAAGAGCGACGACGTTTGGGAGACCCGCTTCGTCGCGCCTGCCGAGATGTCGGACGGTGTTTATCACTGCCGGCTCGTGCTTGTTGACCGGCAGGGCCGAGCGTATCAGGAAGACAAGAGCTTCGTGATCGACAGCCACCCGCCGAGGCTTCAGGCGTCATTGAATCAAACAGTCGCGCACGCCGGAGAGGATTTGATGATCACGGTTCACGCCGACAGCGATACTCGTTTGATTGCGGCGCGTGTTTTCGGAAGCATGCCGGTTCCAATCGTGTGGGACGCAAAGGCCAGGGCTAACATCGGGCATTTGATGATACCGGCCGGTCTGCCTTCGGGAACCTATGTGATTCAGATAACGGCAGAGGACTTCGCGCATAATTCAAGCGCAACGGAGCTGGTGATTGAAGTGATTGGTGGATGAAGGCAAAAGTTGTGAAAGCGTTCTACTGTTGTTGAGGAGGCGTAAATGACGAGATCGATGACTGCGACTTTTGATGGCGAGGTGCTGCGTCTCGATGAACCGGTTGATCTAGAGCCAAACACGAAGGTGCGAGTTACGATCGAAACCGTCGAGTCACCGAGTGAGGAACCTATGTCGCTCCTCGACACCGCCGCATCGTTGAACCTTGAGGGCCCATCGGACTGGTCAGAACGATTCGAAGAGTACCTATACGGACGAGACCATGAGCATGAGCAGTGAACTATTTCTGGATGCGGCGTATCTAATCGCACTTGCTGTCTCGAGGGACCAACATCATGAGCGCGCGATAGAGTTGAGAGATGAACTGAAGCTCTCTCCCAAGCGGCTGATTACTACCCGCGCCGTTGCTCTGGAGGTCGGGAATGCGCTGGCCAAGGCCCGTTATAGACCGGCGGCGGTACAACTGCTTCGGGCGTTTGATCTCGATCCGAATGTTGAAGTAGTCCAAATTTCTGAGGAACTCTATGAACGCGCGCTCCGATTGTATGAAGACCGGCCCGACAAGGAATGGGGTATTACCGACTGCCTGTCATTCGTGGTGATGGAGGAACGAGGATTGACTAGTGCGTTGACAGCAGATGCACATTATCAACAGGCCGGGTTTCGCGCTCTCTTACGAGAGAGAGCAATAGTGAATAGTTGAGGACCAAGAATGAAGGTCTTTATCGGATGGTCTGGCGAGAGGAGCCGTGCGATCGCACTTGCATTACGCGAATGGATTCCTAATGTGATTCAGGCGGCTGATCCCTGGATGTCAGAAGAAGATATTAGCAAGGGAACTGGCTGGACGGGCGAACTAACTACGGAGCTCGGTCAATCGTGTTTCGGAATTATTTGCGTGACACCGGAGAACCAAGAATCAGTATGGTTAGCGTTTGAGGCTGGTGCTTTATCGAAGGTCGCGGCGAAGGTTTGCCCTTATCTCCTTGTCTTGGAACGGATCAATTTTAAGGGGCCTTTGGCAAACCTCTTCCAAGTCGCTAAGGCAGAAAAAGAGGAAACGCTCCGAATGATGCGTGCTCTAAATGAGGCGTCAGGGGCGCCGATAGCGAATGATCGGCTCGGTAAGCAGTTCAACCAATGGTGGCCAGATTTGGAGAAGGGCTTGGCGGATGCGGAGTCGTTAGTCAGTATTTCGGCGACCGACAGGTCAGAACGTGAGTTGCTTGACGAGATTCTTGGCCTGGTGCGCGCTGAAGCAATAGAGAGTCGCGCCTTCGCAAAAGTGAGGACTGACTTTGCAACGCTTTTCTCGCGGCTGTTGGGTAGTGCGTCAGGGGTGAATCCCGAACTGATTCAAGCTCTTCAACAGACCCTGCTACGTCTTGCTTCTCCGCTAGAGAACGTCCGCCTTTCTCAAGGATGCACAGAGTGGAAGGTGGCATCGTGATGGCGTGGGTTCGAACCCTAGGACAAGGCATGTACAGGGCTTCGTTCTCGGACCTTCAACACGGTCTTGATGCCGATGTCTTTGTTGATTGCGAAGGTCGTCTAGATAAAGCGCAAATGCAAGCCGACTTTATGGTCCAAGAGGATCATCCACATCGTTGTGAGGAAGAACAATGCGGGAATTGGGTCGAGTGGCAGACCTATCGGCTTCGAAGTCGTTAGGTCATCGGATGCGGTTTCGGAGGTTCTTGTGAAGAGACAACTCTTCCAACTTGGGGTTGTGTTACTTGCAGCGACATCAGTCGGACTTGCGACGTTCGTCGCTGCGCAAAAGACTGCGGCGACGAGACGAGCTGCAAAGAAATCAACGAGTCAGCGAGCTCCTCGAAAGGGAGCCGCCGCAAGGCAGCGCACCGCAACTGTACAGGCCTCGCCGATTAGGGCTGCTGATCCAAACCGAGCCCCGCAGAATCTCGTCGACGAAGCGCTTTACACCAACGAAGAATTCTTCGGCGCGCAAGCGTCCGTTGCCAGACCCTACGCCATCGCCTTTGAGCGAGTCAGCACTCTTTCCGGCAATTATCCGAAAGACGCGAGGCTTCATCTTCAAGCGGCGAGGCTCGCCGACAGGCTGGGTCAGTTCGATAAAGCCGCGACTGAGATGGCTGACTACGCGGATTTAAGGGGCCGATCACCGGACGCGCTGCGAAGGCTCGCGAGGTTTTACGATCATCGCGCGAGGTTCGCCGATGAAGTGCGAACGCTCCAGGAGTTGGCAAAGCAACTGACGGTCGGTGAGCGCGGGCCGATCTACAAACGTGCGGCCGGGCTGGTTCGGACACGATCCTTGAAAGAGTTCAAACCTGCGGATTTCTTTGCCGAGCTGGTTGCCGCCGATGCTTCGAACATTCAGCCGATCAAAGACTATGTCGAAGAGCTTCGGCTCTCAAGGCAAAACAGGGAAGCGCTCGCGGTGCTGGCCTCCTATCAAGCGAAGTTTCCTTCTGAGCTTTCTTATTTTCTAAAGACTCGTGCGCAGATTCTGGAGGTGACCAACGATCGCCGCGCAGCTGAAGAGGTTTACTCTGCGGCTTTTGATGCGAACTGGCCTCGCGGTATTTCGGGCGACTACTACGAAATGCTGCGTCGATTTGGCCGCTATCGAATCGTGCGCCGCGCGTTACAGGAGCGCGTGCGGGCAGGCGCGACTGATCTAGATGCCGTAGGACGATTGTTCAGTATCCTGTCTTACGAAGGGAGCTACGAACAGGCCGCGCAACTGCTGCTCGATCTGGAAGACAGGCGTGCAGGCAAGAAGGCGGCGCAGAATGCCAGTTTGCGAAACTGGACGCCGCGCGAGCTCGAAACCGTAGCCGAGCTGTTCACGTCGATCGGGCACTACGATCAAGCCTCACGATATTTGTACACCTTCTATCTTGTAGGCGGACTCGAGCCCGGCAGCGCGTCGCGCGAAGAAGCGCTCTACCGGTTATTCCAGGTCATGCTCGGCGCGGCGAGCACTCCTACTCGCATTGCCGGAGGCGATCTGTCCTTCTATCGCGACGTTGCGCAAGTCGATCAGAACCCGGGCTTCATGAACGGCGTGCTCTCGTTGATACTCTCGGGCACGAGTCCTTCGCAGGAATTTGCGACCGAAGAAAAAGCCGCCGCCAGCTACTTCAACCGCGCGTTTGCGTATCGCATCTTTACTTCATTCAAGCAGGAATACGCGGAATCGAAGCGTCTGCGGGAAATGTATCTGGGCATCGTCAATGTGTTCGCATCTCTCTCCGAGCACAAGCTGGCGATCGAAGCCGGCCGCGAGTTCCAACAGCATTATCCCGACTCGCAGAAGTACGCCGAGGTTGCGCTTCGGATGGCGGATTCGTATGTGGCTCTAAAAGACAGAGCCGGTGAACGAGCAGTGCTCGCCGAGTTGCTTGATAGGCTCGCGCGGAATCAACCGAAGGGCGTTGCGCTAGTCGCTGTCTCGCCGAAGCACTGGACCTACGGGATCACGCCTCCGATTGCGAATTTGATCGACAAGATTAAGTACAACATTGAAGCCTACAGCGATACTTACGATCCCACTGAAGACAAATCCGCGAGCAACGATAACGAGAACCAGAACGAGGACAACCAGGCGGATTCCGAAGTCACCGATACGGACACGCGTGCCGTCGAAGCAGAGGCCAAGCGAGGGATAACTTACAGCAGCGTGCTCGAGCGTTACGTTTCTTCGCTTGGGGAAGATGAGAAGAAGAACGAAACGGTTGCGCTGTTCTGGGGCGAGATCAAAAAACACCCTAAAGAAGAAGGACTCTACGAACGCTTTCTGCGATGGCTGGGACAGGCTCAGTTGATCAACGAGCAGTTGAAGGCTTACGACACGGCGATCAAGCAATTCGATTCGAATACCTGGTATCACCGGCTCGGACGCTGGTACGTGCGCGAGAAGCGCGGCAAAGAATTGACCCGTTATTCAAAACAATTGATTGACGTGTTCGACGAAGACGAGATCACCGAGTACCTGCTGCGATTTGCCGGCTATGGGGCAACCGCGGCGGGCGACGAGATGAACTGGGATGAGCGATTGGCTTTCGATTTGTACAGCTACGCTCACACGCATTTCCCAAGGAATCTGTTCTTCGTGCGAGGCATGCTGACCTATCTCGAGAAGGACGATCGCGCTCGCTGGGAGAAACTCTCTACCGAGTACTATTTCGCAGATCGCTCGTTTCGCGAGCCGTATCTTGCTTGGCTGTCGAAGCAGGGGACACTGCGGGAACGCTACGCGCAGGCGAAAACTCGACGGGGCGACGGGGCGACGGGGCGAGGGGGCGATCCAGTCTCCGCGTCTCCGCGTCTCCCCGTCTCCCCGTCGTCTTATGCCGTCTTTGCAGCCGATGCATCAATGTGGTTGTCGCATCACGACGAAGCGCTCGACGCATATCGGCAACTGGTCGCGCTTTATCCCGGCGAACCGCAGTATGCGGATCGCCTTTCCGACCTGACTCGGTCGTTTGGACAGCAATCAGACAAGCTCTACGAAGAATCGGCTCGCGTATCGGCGCGGATGGCTGACGTCTATCCTGAAGACCACAGCTATCGCATCAAGGCCGGTGAGGTCTACGCTCAGCTCGGCGACTTCAAACGCGCCGGTGAGCAGTGGGACAAGCTTACTCAGCTCGAGCCCGGCGAGCGTAACACTTATCTCGAAGTTGCGACTGTGTACTGGGACTATTATCAATTTGATCAAGCCGTTCGCGTGTTCAAAGATCTTCGCAACGTGACCGGCGATCAAGCGATTTACGCCTATCGATTGGGGGCAGTCTACGAAGGCAAGGGCGACATCGACTCGGCGATTGCCGAGTACATCAAAGTGCTATCTGAGCCCGGCGACGGCCGGGATACCGTTGCGAAGCGGCTGGCGCAGCTTTCCAGACGTACCGGCCTGGCGGAAAGAATCACGGTGGCTTACGAGCGCGCGCATTCGTCGAATCCAGCCGATTGGCAGTTAGCGATCGGCTACGCCTTCTATCAGGCCGAGCGAGATCATCAGGCCGACGCGCTCGCTATGCTGCGCACCGAGGTTTCGCGATCGAGTGACGTTGCGTTCCTGGAAACCGTGCGCGATTTGTTTCACGAGATCCTCCGTCCCGAAGACGAGCAACAAGTGATCACTCGACTCAGTTCGGTCGCACGCGACGAACGAGAGGCGATGATGTATCGCTTGCAGCTGGCGTCGTTTCTCGAGCGTCACGGCCAGGTCGATCAGGCGATCGGGCTCATCGACAGGTTGGTTGCGGACTACCCGACGAACGTCGGCATCGTGGAAGAGTCCGCGCAATTTTATTGGCGCGCGGGATTGTTGGACAAATCACTGGATTTGTACAAACGAACTCTTGCTCGCGCGGTGGGAACGAATCGGCGGAGCTTCGCGCTTCTTCTGGCGCGGCGACAAATCGATGCCAACAAGCTTGCGGATGCTGAAGCGACGCTGCGCGGATTCTATGGTGAGAACCGCTCCGATGCGGAAGTGTTTGGAGAGCTGGCCCGCACCCTTGGCGCGGAGAATAAGCTGAATGAACTTGCGACGCTTTATCAGGAAGCCTTCAAAGAGGCTCGGGAAGCCGGTTTGGGGGGAGACGAGACTCGAGCGCGAATCGTCGATCTTCGCGCTGGAATGATTCGAACTCTCGACCAGCTTGGAAAATATCAGGATGCGATCGATCAGCATATCGAGATCATCAACTCTTTGCCCGAGGATGCGGACAAGCTGGCGGCGGCCATCGATTACGCGGAACAGCGTGGGCTGACTAACCGGCTTGTGGGCTACTACGAGAAGTTGTCAAAGGAATCCAACAAGAACTATCGCTGGCAGGTGGTGCTTGGCCGGATCTATGAACGACGGGGCAACCTGCCGGGCGCGGCCGAGCAGTATCGGATCGCGGTGGTAAACGAGCCTCAACGTTCGGACCTCCGTTTCACGCTCGCGTCAGTGCTTGCGAGACAGCGGCGCTACGATGAGGCGATTGCGGTGTTGCGTGAAGGGTGGACATTGGCCGGACGCGATCCGCAGTGGCTGATCGAAGTGGCTCGCATTCAGGTTCAGCAAGGCGAACGGGATGGTGCGGTGAAAACTATTCGCCAGGCTCTCGCGTCGAAGAAGAACTCAACCTCGGAAGCTCAGTTCAACATCGCAGCCCAACTTGCGCGCTGGGGTTTGGATGGCGAGGCAGTGCGCGTCTACGAACAGACTTTTGCGGAGGCGCCGAAGAAGCTCGCCGATGAATATGTCTCTCCTACCAGCGTCACCGGTTATGTCAGATCACTGATGCGAAGCGAGTCGGCCGCTGCGGCCTACCAAAAACTCGAGCAGATGCGCACGCGGTTTGCCGCAATCGCGCAGAACACCCAGAACTACAAGGCGAAGAACATCGTCGATGAAATCGACAACTCCATGCGAGCGGATTTCGGAAAAGGTGTGATCGATTACGCGACGACGGACGAAGCGGCTGCGGTTGCATCGGCGCTTCAGGCCTCAATCGCGAAGTTGACAATGTATGCCGATGCAGACTCGCTGCGGCGCTATCTGACGATCGCGCGCGGCGCGGGATTGATCGATGTCGAGGAACAAATCCAGACGCGGCTCAAGGACGCGGCCTTCGAGGTGCGGCCCAGGAACGCGCCTAACGTTACCCCTCAGGACACTGCTTACTACAACGAGCTTCGCGCGTTGATGGCGCTGTACGAACATCATGCAGCTTACAAGCGCGCGGCGGAAATGCTTGCGGTCGAATACCGCCGCGATCCCTACAAGAACAGGTTTGACTATCAGAATCAGATCGCAACCGAGTATCACTTGACGGGCGACCAGGACCGGGAACTCGAATGGTCGCGCGCGGCATACGCGGCTGCGTCCGGTGAGCTGACGGCAAACTCCACTGAATGGGTTGAACGGTATCTCTCGCTGATCTACGCGTCAGCCGCGCGAGGGGAGCTGCAGCGATTGGCTTCGGGTTACAGTCCTTATCAGCTTCAGCTTATTAACTTCTTCATCGAGAAAAATGAAAAGCTGCTGGCATTGGATGCGATCTCGAACGCTAAGCAATCGAACGCATGGGTGCAACAGCGAAGCGGGGAGTTGGGCTTCTTCCTCAAAGACACATCGCCTGAGAACGAGCCGTTCTTTAAGGAAGCGCTCGACATAAAGCCGATTGGCCAGATGCTCGGACGGCGAATCGAGAATGGGCGGGCGCTGGCCGGCGCCGACTGGTTCGTTGGATCACGTAATTACGGTTACTGGCTTGGAATGGTCGGCCGCGAAGCCGACAGCCGCAAATTTATTGCCGGCGAGATCGAAGGACATCCGTCGAGTTCGCGAGCCCAGTTGGAACTGGCCGCCTACTATCTGGATAAGAAGAACGCGTCGCGCGCCGCAGATCACGTTGCGCTTGCGAGTGAGCTTGCGCCGGGCGATCACGACGTAGCGGTTATGCGGGGATCAGTCTTGCTCGCGGCCCGCGACCGCAAAAGCGCGCTCGAGGCATGGGGCTCGATCATGAGCGGACGAGTCACGATCGCCGACGCCCAGAACTACTTGAGGGTAATGGCCGACAATGGATTCCTGATCGAATCCTTGCCGAAGCTGGATAGCTTTCTCGTTTCGTTTGTAAACCGCGCCGGGCGCGACCGCCACGCGTCGGATCGCATCGAGGCCATTAAGCCTCTGGTGCGCGACATTGCCCAGCACGCAGGTCGCGACCAAAAGAGTGCAAGCGATGTCGCTGCGTTCTTCCACAACGCGATAAACGCCATGCCCGGCGATCTCGCGATTGGCCGGCTGCTTATCGAAGAGGGCCTGCTACCCGAAAATGTGCTCGGTGGGATTTATCGCACGGTGCATCAGCGGCTCTCGGACGTGGCAGCGGGCGTGTTTGGCTCCCCCCAATACGAGAACGGATTCTTCAACGGGACTGAGTTTATCTACCCGGCGCGTGAGCTTGCGGATTGGAGAAAGCGCTTGTTGGATTACGTGATTCGCACGCGCACGTTCGACGAAGCTCGCTTGTTGATCGCGACCATAAAACGGGAACAGAACGACGCCGCGTTGGCTCTCGCAGATAAGAGCGCGACCTCAGAAGACAGGTACGACTGGTTACCGTTGGCCTCGGCTTTGGTGGAGCTTCGCGGCGGCCGCGACGCGACAAAAGCGATTGCCGAGCTGCGTCGCTATTGCGGACTGGAGAAACCAGAAACCAGAAGGCAGGAGGCAGAAGGCAGCGAAGAAGCGAGTAGCGGTGTGCAGCAAAGATGTCTGAAGGCTTATGCGCTGCTCGTCGCTGAGGGAAGGGAAACCGAAGCGGACGCGCTGCTCTACGACGCGTACAGCAAAGTAGTCCGGACGAGGAACTCGGATGACGCGAGCCTTGCCGGCCTCGCTGAAATTGAAGCTCGTCGCGGTCGCGTGGACGAAGCGTCCCGGCTGCTGAAACTCCTGGTGGAGCGCGCGACCGACAACACGAGCGCACTGATTCTGGCGGCTGAGACTGCGTCCCGAATCGGGCGTTACGCCGATGCGATTGATTTTCGCGAACAGATTGCGCGCTCTAATCCCACTGGCGCGGTGAACCGGCTGGAACTCGCTCGCGTAGTCGCCGCCGCGGGGAGAGCGGGCGAGGCCGCGGACCGCATTGTAGCGTTGATCGCAGAAAGGACCACGCCCAACAGCGTACGCGCCCAAGCGGCTGAGATTCTCGGTGAAATCGTGAAGGCAGATCGTTCGATTGCGTCGCGCGTTTCGTCAGCGTTGGAGCAGCAGGGAAGAACCGGCGCGGCGGCGCTTGCGCAGGCCGCGATTAGCGAGGCTGCGGGGAATCGCGAAGGGGCTCGAGCGGCACTCGCGAGCGTCGATTCCGGATCGCTTGCGGCCGTTGCTCAGATGAAGCTCGGACTGATCGCGCTTGCGGGTCGGAACGATTCTGAAGCAGGCACACACTTCGAACAAGCGCTGCATTACGACGCCGATGGGGTGATAACCGACTCAATCGCTTTCCGGGCGGCGGGGCCGCGCGCGCAGTTGATCTCGCTTTACGGCAAGAGCGGTCGCGACCTTGCCGCAATTCGTTTGGCCGAAGGCGGAGTACAGGGACCGCAAGGATTGATCAGCGCGGCCGTGCGCAGGGCACTCACTTCGGGAGTCGCGCAACCGATGGCGGAGGCTCCAGTTTCATTCGAGCCATCGCTTGCTGTGGCTCGATCGCGAACATCCGGGTTGAAGACGCTTGCGGAGATCAACCAGGTTGCTGGTGACGGCATTCAGGATGAATTGGCGGCTTCGCTCCTCGAGTCCGCGGCGCGGCTTGGGCAATACGATCGCGCGATGGCGATTGCAAGATTGCGCGCCGCGGAGGCCGCAAAACCGGAAGAGAAGACTGCGATTGAGAAGCGACTGGCGGAAATAGAAGCGGCTGAGAAAGCGCGGCAGCTCAAGCTTGCGGCGCTGGTTCGGATTAACCGTTCAAACGCCGCTGAGTCGATTTATTCGAGACGACTGATATCTGATAATAGGTAGCGTCAGATTCGGGAGGAAAAATACAATGATTGACGTTAAGGAAGCAGTGGGAAAGGCTGCTACTTTTCTTCAGGCTCTTATCCCCAATGCCTGGAAGGAACGGCTGGAAGAAGTCGAGTTGACAGAGGACGAGAAGTATTGGCTGGTTACGCTCAGTTACCTGGAGTCAATGATCGAGACCCAAAGACAGTATAAGAGCTTTAAGGTCGATGCGACCTCGGGAGAAGTACAATCCATGAAGATTAGGAGCGTCTGATTGCCGATGGAATACGTTGAGACTCTGCTAACACAATACAGGAATAAAGGCATTCTGATTGATGCCAACCTGCTACTTCTCTTTTTCGTCGGAATGTTTGATCGTCGACGAGTTTCGAGTTTCAAAGGAACCAAGAAGTTTACCGTCGAAGACTTTGACTTGTTGAAGCAGTTGTTCGGTTACTTCAGCAAAGTGATGACTACGCCAAACATTCTTACAGAGGTCGGTAATCTATCAAACCAGCTGCGTGAGGATGAGAAGGACAATTACTATAAGAGTTTTGCAACGCGCATCGCTTCCTTTGATGAGCAGTACACCGCGAGCGCAGAGATCTGCGCCAGAGAGTACTTCAGCAAGTTTGGTCTCACGGACTCGGGAGTCATCGAGCTAGTCAGAGGTAAGTACCTGGTCTTAACTGACGATTTCAAGCTGTCGAACTATTTGCAAAAAGCAAACATAGACGTTATTAACTTCAATCATATCCGCACCATCAACTGGACGAACTGAAGCAATGATGAATCTGCCGAAAGGCGAGCTTGGACCCGGAATAACGTGTTTATGAAAGCTAGAAAACTCAGCGTTCTTATGACGATTGGACTGTTTGCGTTGGCGCATCGCTCCGATGGCCAGCAAGCGCAGCCTGTGGCCGATCAGCTGAGGTTGGCCGGCGTGATGCCGCGTGGCGCGATGGTCTACGTTCAGGCGAGCGATCTTGCGGCGCTGATGAAGACGTGGCTTGCGTCACCGGTTCGTTCGCAGTTTTACGACAGCGCAAGCTTCGCGGCGTTCCAGAAGTCGCGAATCTATCTGAAGCTTCAGGATCGCAAGAAGGATTTCGATAGCGCGATTGGCGTGAGCCTCGATGAGAGTCGCCTTGCTGAGCTTGCTGGCCGCGCCTCCGCGGTTTCGATCTACGACATAGGCAAGATCGAATTGGTGTTCGTTACCGAAGTGCCTCGGGCACGCGCCGTCGCGTCCGCGCTCTTCAAAAAGGCGCCGCAGTTTCAGGAGCGCTCGGCCGAGGGTATTTCTTATTATGTGCGCGACGTCACCACCGACGGCGGACGCTTGAACGAGCAGTTTTGCTTTGCATACCTCGAAGGCAAGCTGATCGTCACAACAACTGAAGGATTGATGATTCGCGCCATAGGCAATGTGAAAACACCCGGCTCAGAGTCGTTGCTCCCCGACGTTATTGCGTTAGCCGAAGCGTCGAATGCATTCGCTGCTCACGACGTGACTATGTGGTTAGACCAGGCGCGTTTGAATCGCAACCGGTACTTCGAGAACTACTGGATTCATCACAACGCTAGCGGTTCGCTCGCGGGCATCGAGAGCGGGCTGATCGACTTGAGAATCTCGCGCGACGGCCTGACCGAACAGAGATGGTTCAAGATCGGAGAAGGGGGCCGGGGGGCGGGGATTGGATCATTGAGCGCTGAAGCCGCAAGCGCGTTAGTGAAGTTTGCTCCCGCCGATGCTCAACTTGTCGAGGTGCATGCGGGCGCGACTGATGGCGCAGCGCCCGCAATTGAACAAGCTTTGTTTGGCAAACTTCCCGATCAATCGTGGTCGCCGCCTGAGATTCCTGATCGCACGCGTTCATCCGGCAAGGAGGACGAGAACACACGTGCTCAGCGATACAGCAGGCTCGACGCTCGCTTCGATGTCGACGTGGATGACGCGCAAGCGCCCAAACGCAGTTCGGCTGCCGATAGTCAATCGCCTGAAAAGCGCAGAATGAGTGAACCTGCTGCCAGGGATTTTGTTAAGAGCGCAGGCGCGATTATCGGAAGCGCGGCAAGCGGCGCTTACGGTGAATTGGTTCGATCGAAGACCGAGGCAGGGAAGCCGTTCGTGCGGTTCGAGCGAGCGGTTGTAATTCAGCTTAAGGCTGAAGCCGCTTTGAATAATGAAGCATTGGAGCGCGCGATCACGGATGAGTTGCGCGCGAGGTTTGTAGTCGCTGGTACGGAGCCAAAACTTGCGTGGCAGGATGACGGCCCAATTCGTTTTGTCGCGCAGACGCTTCTTCAGCAAGGCGCGGCTTATTCAGTATCAGGCGGACTGTTAGTCCTTGCCTCGAGCAAGGAGTTTGCGAGCGATATTCTCCAGGCAGGTAAGCCGACAGGGACCCAATCGGCGAAGGCTCGCACTTCTGTGTCTGGCCCTGCATCTGGCGCTCTATCTGGCCTATCGACCGGCATCAGCGACACGCCGCTTGTCTTCTATGCCGTTGTCCGCATCGCGGCCGCGAAACCCGTATTCGATACGTTGATGTCAAAACTTGATGGGCGGATCCCCCAACTCAAATCCTCTGGTAAGGACGACGAGGAGGAGCGCGAGATAAAGTTCTTTAGCGATAACCTGTCGAGCCTCATCGCGGCGTCCGCTATCGGTGAGATGCGGCTTACCCGCCAGCTATCCGGACGGATGATGACCGAGCGGGTCACTTACTCATGGTAGTGAGCCCCGGGAAGGCGGAAGGCAGAAGGCGGAAGGCGGAAGGCAGAAGGCGGCGAGGCTCCCGGAACATTTTCAATTGTCATCTGTTGACGCAAGACCTTCGATGATGCTGATCTGCCTTCTGCCTTCCGCCTTCTGCCTCCGTTGCCCGCTCTTCTATACACTGCTATTGTTTCCAATCGACCAGGCGCAGGTTGATACCCCCAAACGAGAGGACTTTTATTTTGCGAACTCGATTGTTTTTGATTGTAGTGATGGTTGCGCTCGGGCTTGGAGGCTGCTCGGTGCTATCTCACCAGGCGCCCACTGAGGATGTCGATAAGGCGGCGACTCTCTTCTTTCAGCGACTGAACAACCAGGACTTCAACGCCATCTATAACGATTGCTCCAAGCGGTTCAAAACCAACAAACCAAAGCAAACAATACTCGAGAACCTCGGGCAGCTTGCTTCTAATGGGAAGACACTGGACTTTCAGCGAACGGGCATGCCGGTTGAAGGACAGCGTAGCGACCGCGTGGTGTCCCCGGTTTACAAAGTGATATTCGAGCAAATGTCGGGCGAAGTTACTCTGAACTTTCAAGACGAAAGCGGAGAGTGGAAGCTGCTCGGTTTTGCTTTCAAACCACGCCGGCAATGAAGTACCAAAGCCGGTATGGCTGCCGTCGTTTGTTCGAGGTGATTTGAAAACAGCTCCGATCAGTAGTTTGCCCGGACAGTAGTCTACGCTACCTCAGGAGGTTTCATGAGATTGCGCTTGTTTTTGTGTTTCATCGCCGTTGTTGTGCTTGCATCCATTTCTACCGTAGGGTCCAACGTCAGGTCATCACGCGGATCGGCGGGTATTGCAAGCCGCGCATCAAGCGTCAACGGAACGTCTTCAGGCAAACGCATGACTGCTTACGCCGGCGCGTCGATCGCACCCCGGTCCTACAGAAGTCAGGGTAAGCTTCACAAGCTTGTCGTGCCGAACGACGATCTCGAAGCGCTCGCGCAAGCGCGAGCTGAGGGAGCGGTCAACATTTCTGATTATGGCTCGTTCACACTGTTTGCAATTGAAGACGGCGCGCTTCAGAGGACCGAGGCAATCACCCGCGAAGGGCTCTCGGGGCTGAGTGTTGACCATGCGATCGCAAGACCATCAGTCCGCGACGACTTCAATGCGCTGTTGCTGCGCTCCGGCGCGATTGACACGACGGATCCTGAAACAGCAGGTGCGTTTGTCGGGATGGGCCGCTCGGCCGAGTCTTATGGCCTGAAGTCGCTTCCCTCATCGAGCCTCGCTAGTGATCGCGTTTCACAGTTAAGGCTCATTCAATTCGTTGGTCCGGTAAAGCGTGCCTGGATCGAGCAGTTAAAGGCGAGCGGACTCGAGCTTGTGGCTTATGTTCCCAACAATGCGTATCTGGTGCGCGGAGATCAGAACGCGCAGGCTCGCCTGATGGCGCGAAACCAGACCGCTGAGGCTCGCAGCGAAGGCTTCGTTCAATGGCAGGGCCCGTTTCTTGACAGCTACAAACTTCATCCGGGGCTGGCTGACGCGGGACCGACCGTGGGTGAGATAACCGTCGCGGTTCAACTTGCGTTGGGCAGCGCCGAACGTGACTTTCGAAATAATGCTGAGGTCAAACAGGCGCGAAGGCTTGCTTCATCGGTGATGGTCGATGCATACAGTGTGGCAAACTTCACAACCCTGCGAATGAGGATTGACGCGAGCCGCGTTGCCGATCTCGCTGGTCTTCCCGACGTCGTCAACGTCGAGCCCTGGAGCCCGCCCCAATTGCTCGACGAACGCTCGTCGCAAATCGTCGCGGGGCAGTTGACAGCCGATCACACCGCGCCGCGCGGTCCGGGCTATGTTGCTTGGCTGGCGGCGCATGGTTTTTCGTCGAACTTCAACTTTGCAATCGACGTTGCGGACACAGGCATCGACCGGGGACTGATTACCGCCGACAAGCTTCATCCTGACTTCCTGGATTCGAGTAAACAGAGTCGCGTTTTGTACGCCCGCGACTACACATCGGAGGCTGATCCCGGTGACCTCCCGGGCCACGGGACGATCAACATGTCAATTGCGGCGGGCGGCAACACTTCGGCTGCAACCGGGGCACGAGACTCAGCGGGCTACAATTACGGGCTGGGTGTTGCGCCGTTCGCAATGCTGGGCGCGTCCAAGATCTTTCAATCAAACCAGAATTTCGATCTCATCGATCCTTATACAAAACTTGTTTCGGACGCGTATCGCGACGGCGCGCGAGTGTGCTCGAACAGTTGGGGTTCGGCCACCAATTTTTATTCTATTGATTCGGCGGAATACGATCTCCGAGTGCGGGACGCAGTACCGGATCAACCCGGCAATCAGGAGATGTCGATCTGCTTCGCCGCCGGAAACGTCGGAGCTGCCAAGGCCATTGGCGAACCAGGCAGCGGCAAGAATGTAATCTCGGTTGCCGCGGGCGAAAGCTCGCGCAAAGACGGAACCGACGGCTGCAACGTAAAAGACACCGACGCCGACAGCGCGATGGATATCGCTTTCTTCTCTTCGGGAGGACCGCTCGAGGACGGGCGAATGAAGCCCGACATTACGGCGCCGGGCACTCACATTGAAGGCGCTGCCTCACAGAATCCTGACTTTGATGGAGCGGGGATTTGCGGCCAAAATCTCGACAACCCCTACTTTCCAACCGGACAGACACTCTACACCTGGTCCTCGGGCACCAGTCATTCGACGCCGCAGGTGGCAGGTGCTGCGGCGCTGGTTCGCCAGTTCCTGCTTAACAGGGGAGAACAGCCGAATGCCGCGCTCATAAAAGCGCTGATGCTCAATACAACGACTTATATGACTGGTGCTCGCGCGGCGGGCAATCTTCCGCAAGCGCAGCAGGGCTGGGGATTGTTAAATCTCGATCGCGCTTTTGACGCCACGCCGAAAATCTTCGTCAACCAGACGAACACATTTACGGACAGCGGCCAGGAGTTCGTGTTTACCGGGGAGGTGAAGGACGCAACTCAACCTTTTCGGGTAACACTTGCCTGGTCTGACGCGCCCGGCTTTTCCGGAGCCGCACCGTGGGTGAATAACCTCGATCTGGAAGTGACGATCAACGGCCAGGTCTATCGCGGAAATAATTTTCTTGGTCAGGATTCGCAACCCGGCGGTGACGCGGACACAAAGAACAACGTCGAAGGAGTATGGCTCCCGGTGGGAACGATCGGGTCCTTTATCGTTCGAGTGCGCGCGAGCAATATAGCCGGCGACGGCGTGCCCGGTAACGCGGACTTTACGGATCAGGACTTCGCGCTTGTGGTCTATAACGGCGAAAAGAGAGATGTGCCGGTTGCGACATTGACAGGTTTTACGCTGTCTGCCGGTTCTGACAATGTTGTCGACCCGGGTGAAGGAGCTTCGATGGTTGTGACTGCCGGCGATCTCTCATCGATCGCTCTTACGGGCGCGCACGGGACCCTTTCGACAACCACGAGCGGCGTGACCGTGACGGTCAACGGCGCTGATTTTCCAAACATCGGTCCGGGCCAGAACGCTGCAGCAGCGACACCGTTTGGATTCTCCGTAGACAGGACAGTTGCGTGCGGTGCCACGCTGAACTTCGTGCTGGAAATTGCAAGTCAGGGTTCAGTGTCGCGAATCCCGCTTACGGTTCGAGTTGGGAAGGCGCAATCGATCGACGTTTTTTCGGACGATGTCGAATCCGGAGAGTCAAAGTGGACTCACGAGAGCGGTATCAAGAAGAAGAAGTTTCGAGTGGATACCTGGACGCAGTCGGGTAAGCGAGTTCACTCGGGAACCAAGTCGTGGTTTTCGCCAGATCCCGGAGACAAGGTCATCGACGCGCACCTGGACACGTTGCCGCTGCAGCTTCCAAGTGACCTGCGCAACCTGCAGCTGGTCTTCTACCATACGTTCGAGTTCGAGCGAGGGACGTTTGACGGGGCAGTGCTCGAGATATCGACCGGTGGTGACTTCGAAGACCTTGGTTCAAAGATCCTGAAGGGCGGCTACACCGGCACTCTCTACAGGGTCACCGACAACCCGCTAGCCAACCGGCCAGGATGGGTGGATGGACGGCTTGGCGCCTTTCAGCAGGTAGTCGTCGATTTGAGCAGCTACGCAGGCAAGACAGTGACGATCAGATTTCGCATTGGCAGCGACATCAATGGCCGAGGGCTCGGTTGGTACATCGATGACGTGAGCCTGAGAGGCGATCGTGTGACATGCGCGCCGGCCGGCGTCGAGTAGTGAGAGTAGATTTGCTCTGGCGATTGCTCGGCGAAGGGACTCATACTTAGCGCAAAGACGCAAAGGTCCGCAAAGTGCCCAAAGTCTACTGCCATCCGCCGCCGAGAGCCTTGTAGAGCTGAACCAGCGATAGCAGCTCGTTTCGCTTTGTCTGTGAAAGGCTCAACTGCGCATTGAACAGATCGCGGTCCGCATCAAGGGCATTGAGCAACGTGTCCACGCCGCCGCGATAGCGCAAGTACGCAAGCCGCGATCGGTCTTCCAACGTGGCCACCAGCAGATCCTGTTGAACTCGAATCTCCCGAACCTTCCGATACTGAACCAGCGCATCCGAGACCTCACGAAAAGAGTTCTGAATCGCCCGTTCATACTCTATAAGCGCTATCTCCTGTTGCGCCTTTGCCAGCTTCACAGTCGACTTGATTCGACCGCCGTTGAAGATCGGTTGTGTAATCCGCGGCACAAAGGACCAGGAGCTGGCCGGGTTGGTGAACAGACTCGCTAGCTGGTTACTCTGAGTGCCCAGAAAACCCGTCAGGCTGATGGTCGGAAAGTAAGCAGCCTTTGCCACGCCGATGTCAGCGTTGGCGGCGATCAGATTCTGCTCGGCCGCTCTGATATCCGGCCGGCGCTCCAGCAGCGCCGACGGCAAACCCGGTGGCACGGACGGTGGCTGCTCCTGGTCACCCAGGGCTCGACCCCGTGCAACTGATCCGGGATTTTTCCCGATCAACAAACTGATCCTGTTTTCGGTTTGCTCGATCTGCCGTTCGGCATCGGGCACTTCCTCAGCCGCGCTGTAGACCAGTTGTTCAGCCTGGCGCACATCGAGCATCGTTGCGACGCCGCCTTGCTGCCGAACCTTTATGAGCTGCAGCGAATTCTGTCGCGTAGCAAGCGTCCTTCTGGCGATTTCGAGTTCGAGATCCAGCTCGAGCAATGTGAAGTAAGAAGTTGCGACATCGCCTACAAGAGTAGTCAGCACGGTTCTGCGATCTTCTTCACTCGCTTGCAACTGAGCGCGCGCGGATTCAGTTTGCTTTCGCAACCGGCCCCATACGTCGATTTCAAAAGACAATAAATTCAGCAGGATCGTCCCGAACGTTCGATCCCGGGACACGCCGGGCGGAAGTGGAAAAGATCCTCTCGTAGAGTTGCGTTGTTTGGTGATGTCGGCCGTGCCGGTGATCTCAGGGAACTGGCCGGCGCGTGTGATTCCGAGTTGTGCTCGAGCGGCACTAACTCGCGCGACGGCCTCGCGAAGATCGTGGTTCTGCGTGAAAGCGGAGTTGATCAGATCCTGGAGCTGCGTGTCCTTAAAGACTTCGAACCACTTCAGATCGGCGAGTGAGTGAGCATCGGGCGGCGCGTTAGGATCGGCAGTTCCACGAAACACATCCGGCGTGGTGACCGACGGCCGATGATACTTCGGTCCGACGGTGCAGCCGCCCAGGAGAGCCAGGACTAGCGCGATGATGGTGATTCGGTTAATCGTAGTCTTGTTCATTTCCGTCAGAAGAGATTTGAAATTTGAAATTTGAAAGTAGAGATTTGTCACCGCACGTCACCGGTCACTCGATGTCAAATGACAAATCTCAAATGACAAATGGAAAATGCTCAATCTCCTGCTGCCGGTTCGGGAGAGTCGGGCAGCGCCTCCGAGACGCGCCTCTTCGCGCCGGAGTATTTCTCAACGACATAAAAAGCCGCCGGTATGATAAAGATCGCGATCCCCGTAGCCGCGAGCATTCCCACGATCACCACCGTACCCAGGATTCTTCTCCCTGCGGCTCCGGAGCCCGAAGCCATCCACAACGGAACGCACCCGAGGATGAACGCGAACGAAGTCATGAGGATGGGACGCAATCGAAGCCTGGCGCCCGCGAGCGCAGCCTCGGCGAGATCGCGGCCCTTCTCGAATTCAGCCTTCGCGAACTCGACGATCAATATCGCGTTCTTTGCGGAGAGACCGATCAACACGATCAAGCCGATTTGCGCGTAGACGTCGAGATCGAGCCCTCGCAACAATAGCCCGATGAACGCGCCAAAGACTGCAATCGGCACCGTCAGCAAAACCGAAAATGGAAGCGACCAGCTCTCATATAGCGCCGCTAAGATCAAGAATACGAAAACGAGCGATAGGGCAAACCCGGCGGCGGCGGCGCCCGAGGCTTTTCGCTCCTGATAGGAGAGATCCGCCCAGTCGTAACTGATCTCTGGCGGAAAAACTTCTTTTGCCACCTGCTCGAGAGCGGCATTTGCCTGCCCTGAACTGTAGCCCGCAGCCGCCGCGCCGATCACCTGGGCTGCGCGATATACATTGAAGCGATTCGTATACTCGGGCCCGTTTATCTTCCGAGTAGTCACCAGTGACGATAGCGGCACCATCGTGCTGTCGTTACTCCGCACGTAATACTGGCGGATGTCGGTGTCGGTCATCCGCTCTTGCCCTTCGGCTTGAAGAAAGACTCTCCATTGCCGGCCGAAGCGATTGAACTGATTCAAAAACAGCCCCCCGAGATAAGCCTGCATCGTTTGATAGACGTCGCCGATCGCCACGCCTTGCTTCAGCACCTTGTCACGATCTACGTCGGCGTAGATCTGCGGGACGGTCGCGGAAAAGCCGGAGTTAACGGCGGTAAGCTCGGGACGCTTTCGACACGCTTCGAGGAATTTCTGAAGATTTTGATCGAGAAAGTCTACGGTGCCGCCGCTTCTGTCCTGGATCCAGAGGGAGAAACCGCCCGCGGCTCCAAGTCCTGGAATTGATGGAGGCAGAAGCGCGATGGGGATTGCTTCGGGGATCTCAGCGCTCATCGCGCCGTTCAATTTGCGAGAAATCCCCTGGGCCGAAAGCTCAGTCGAAGAGCGCTCCCCCCAGGGCTTAAGGATCACAAAGAAGAAACCGTTGTAGCTCGCCGATACTCGAGTCAACAGGCTGAACCCGCCAATTGTATTGTAGGCCTGAATACCATCCGTTCTGTCGAGGATCGCCTCGACCTTTTTCAGAACAACATCGGTTCTCTCAAGCGAAGCCGCCGGCGGGAGCTGCACGTTCAGCAGCAAGTAGCCGTAGTCTTCGTCGGGAAGGAAGCTCGTCGGAAGCCGCGAGCCCAGGAATGCATCGAGTCCGGCAAAGGCCCCGATGATCAACAGCGCGACCAGTGCTTTGCGAATCAGGCTATGACTCAAGCCGATGTAGCCGTTCGTCCCTTTGGTGAACCATCGATTGAAGCCATCGAAGAATCGGCCAAGTGGTCCGCGAGTCTGCTTTCGCGGCTTGAGCAGTATCGCTGCCAGCGCCGGCGAAAGAGTCAAAGCATTGAATGCTGAAATGAGAACCGAGATGGCGATGGTCACCGCGAATTGATTGTTCAACCGGCCCTGAATTCCTCCTACAAACGCGATTGGCAGGAAGACCGCAGACAAGATCAACGCGATTGCGACGACCGGGCCCGAAACTTCCTGCATCGCCAGAAGCGTGGCCTCACGTGGAGCCATTCCTTCTTCAATGTGATGCTCGACCGCTTCGACTACGACGATTGCATCGTCTACAACCAGACCAATAGCCAACACCAATCCGAAGAGCGACAGCGTGTTGATCGAAAAACCGAGCATTGGAAAAACGGCGAACGTGCCTATCAGCGATACTGGAACGGCGATCATTGGAATGAGAGTCGCTCGCCAGTTTTGGAGGAAGATATAGACAACAAGGATGACCAGGACTACTGCGATCGCCAGCGTCCTGATGATGTCGCGGATGCCTTCGGTGACTGGCAGCGTAGTGTCCAGCGTGATCGCGTAGTCGAGGTCCGCCGGAAACCGGGTCTTCAAATCCGCGATCGATTGCTTAACACCGTCGGCGACGGCAATCGCATTTGACCCGGGCGCCTGGAAGATCGCGACAATGCAACCGGGCTGTCCGTTCACCCTTGCGATCTGCTGGTAGTTTTGCGCGCCCAGCTCTGTGCGAGCTATGTCCTTCAACCGCACGACCGAGCCATCAGAGTTGGAACGCACGACGATCTGGCCGAACTCTTCGGGTGATTGAAGACGTCCTTGAGCGCGAACTGTATAGGTCTTTTCTTTTCCCGTTGGCGCCGGTTCAGCACCGACCTGGCCCGCGGGATTCACGGTGCTCTGCTGCTGGACCGCGCGAGTAATGTCAGGAACGGTCAGCCCGAGTTTGGCGAGCAAGTCCGGCTTCACCCAGATACGCATCGCGTAATCGCTCGCGCCGAAGAGCCTGACTTCGCCGACGCCCGGCACGCGATATAACGCGTCATTGATGTTGATGTTTGCGTAGTTAGCAAGGAAGAGGGAGTCATAAGTTTTGTTCGGCGAGAACAGCGAGATGACAAGCATCGGAAGCCCGGTGGATTTGCGAAGGCTGGTTCCAAACTGAGTGACATCCGCCGGCAGATTCGGCTCCGCCTGCGCCAGGCGATTCTGCACGTTGACCTGGTCGATGTTTGGGTCGGTTGCGATGTCGAAGGTCACCGTCAACTGCATCGTTCCGTCGTTCGCGTTGGTGGACTGCATGTAGAGCATGTTGTCCACGCCGTTCATCTGCTGCTCGATGGGCGTAGCAACGGATTGCTCGATCGTGACTGCATCAGCGCCGGTGTAAGTAGTCGAAGCGATGATCTGAGGCGGCACAATCGCAGGGAATTGCGCGAGCGGCAATCCGCGTATAGCCACCACTCCAAGGATGACGGTTATGATTGCGATAACCATCGCAACGATCGGCCGGTTGATGAAGAATTTGGACATTATTTATGTTTCGTACCTTGGTAGCGGTCCTGTATGGGCGTCCCTCCGAGTGCGCCCCTCCTCGGATCATAAAGCGCTGTGGCAAAGAGGGGGCGCCCACGGAACGACGCCCATAGCAGGTCAGTTCTGCCCGTTCGCTTGCGCTTGATAAGGCTTAGGACTCACGACCTGGTCCGGTTTGATTCTTTGGATTCCCTCTGCGACCACGCTTTCGCCGGGCTTCAGGCCGTCCTCGATGATCCACATCGAATCGACTTTTTCTCCGACTTTCACCGGACGAATGCCGACCTTGTTATCGCTGCCGACGACTGCTACTCGATAGCTTCCCTGCAGTTCGCTTACCGCTCGCTGGGGCACGAGCAACGCGTTTGATTTCAAACTCGTAACCGAGCGCACTCTTCCGTATTGACCCGGTCGCAGAAGATTTCCCGGATTCGGAAACACACCGGCCAGTTTGATCGAGCCTGTCTTGAGATCCACGTTGCGGTCGGCGATATAGAAACGGCCCTTGTGTTCATAAGTCGTCCCGTCGGCAAGCACAAGATCCAACTGGAGGTTTTTCTCAGCGCTCTGTGGATGCGCCGGATTGTGTTCGATGTTGTTGAGGTACTCCTGTTCGGTTGCGTTGAACCACACCCTGATCGGATCGACAGTCGAGACAATTGTCAGAGGCGGACCGTTAGAACTGCTCACGAGATTGCCTACCTGCACAGTCGCTACGCCGGCAATGCCGTCGATAAGCGAGGTGATCTTTGTGAATCCCAGGTTGAGCTCGTTCGTCCTTACTGTTGCTTCAGAAGATTGGACTGTAGCTTTGGCGGCTACGATGGAAGCCTTCGCCGTTTCGACCGCAGCCTCCGCCGCTTTTACCTGCGCCAGAGCGGCCAGGTTCGCATGCACCGCGTTATCGAGATCCTGTTGAGTGACCGCGTTCTGTTTCGCGAGCGGCGTGTAGCGATCGACATCGTTTTGGGTCTTAGCCTGATTCGCCTCGGCTTGAACTAACTGTGCCTTAGCCTGGAGGAGTTGACTGGTCGCCTGCGCAAGCTGCCCATTAGACTTTGCCAGCTCGCCCCTCGCCTGATCGAGCGCAGCCTGAAACGGTCGCGTATCGATCTCGAAAAGCAACTGGCCCTTCTTAACAAACGAACCTTCGGTGTAATTCTTACTCAGCAGGTAGCCCGTCACCTGCGACTTGATCTCGGCGTTTACTAATCCGTCGAGAGTCCCGATCCACTCGCTATAGATCGGAACGTCCTTCTGCTCGACCTGTGCGACTTCGACTTCCACGGGCGCCGCTGCCTGAGCCGTGCCTTTGCTCTTCGAACGGCTGAAGACAAACACCATCACGACGGCTACCAAAACAACTGCCACCCCAATCAGCACTTTGCGTTTATTCATCCTTTGGCCACCTCGGATTCGATCTCGTCTACGATCACTTTCATGAAGCATCCTGTCGGCACCAGCACAACGCCTTGTTTGCGCATCCGGGTTAGTAGTTCCTTGCCTTCTGTGTCGATGAAGCCCACGGCAGACAGATTTACGCGGATGGCGCGACGGGGTTGAGAGGAGGCAGCATTCTCCCAGCATTGCTCAAGCTCTTTCACCCATCGCCCGGCTAGTTTTCCTTCGATGGTCAGAGTGGTTAGCTCATTGTCATCGCGACTGTTGATTCTCAGCATTCTGTGATTCTCAGGATTCTGATTGTTACCTCTAATTTCGCGCGGATGCGGAATTCAGGTTTGAGGGTGCAACTTGTCGGCCACGGACTTCTGATAAATACCCTTCAAAACATGACGTTTCGAACTGATCGTAGTGACCAGATGTGGTCACGTGACGGATTATGGTCACTGTTCGACAAACTTCAGTTTGGTCGAAGTAGTCTCGCGGCAGCGAACTGAAATTTGTCGGACATACCGGGTAACCGAGCGTGCAGAGTACCGACTTTAGTCGGGCAGTGCCTTGTGTTCGTCGATACGTCTTTTTCGCTGAGCGCTACCCGACTAAAGTCGGTACTCTGAACGCTCGGTGATGCTGAACGCGCGCTGCTATCACCCAGACATACATTTGTTCGCGAGTGTAAGCCTAATCTCAGGTCCCGGTTGAAATAGACCCTCGCTTGTCATACGATTAATACGAATGTGGACGCCAAAGACTGGAGAAGGAGGGATGCGACGATGAGACAGATAGAAAGTTTTCTCAAGAACCGCGTCGTATTGACCGTTATTGCGGTCGTCCTGGTCTGGGGTTCGCTCACATTTGCATTCGCCCCAAAAGCAAATGCCTGCCCTCCCCAACAAACTGAAATCACCTACTACACAGATGGCAGTTACTCTGTCGTATGTGGAACCAAAATAATTCCGTGCTATTGCGGTGAGACATATCGCGATGGGTGTCAAACTGCGTACTTCACCGTAGAATACTACGACTGTTTCTGAAGTGGGATAAGCCGGCGCGGGCGCCCTGTGCCCGCGCCATTTCTTTATTGTCCATCCCCAGGGGCTGTTCTCCCGCATCCCTCGACACGGCTTCAGAATAACCGAGCGTTCAGAATAACCGAGCGTTCAGAGTACCGACTTTAGTCGGGCAGTGCCTCGTGTCCGTCGATGCGTCTTTTTTCGCTAAGCACTGCCCGACTAAAGTCGGTACTCTGCACGCTCGGTAGTGCTGAACTCTTTGGTGACGGAGCTTGACTAGTACGTTAGCTCATTGTCACTCTTGAGCCAGGGACTGAACAAGGACATGACTTCGACCAACGAAAGCGCACAGAAAGTAGTCACCGGATTACCGCCGCAGCAGTACCTGATCCTGCTCGAGCTCTCGAAAGCAATCGCCTCACACCGGGATCTCAGTAATCTCTTACACGACCTGGCCGCGCGCCTGCACAATCTTTTTGATTTTGACAATCTGGGTGTGATGCTTTTCGACGAGCGCCGAAACGTGATGCGTATGCATACGCTCGACTCGACCGGGCCGCAGATGCTCGCGTTTCCAACCGAAGTCCCGGTCGAAGGCTCAATGGCGGGATGGGTTTGGTCGCATCAGCAGCCGTTCGTTTCGGGCGACGTTCAACAGGAATCCCGTTTCGTTACTCTGAAGCTTGCGCGCGACTTCTCGATCAAGTCGATTTGCAATCTTCCGTTGACCACCGCTCATCAGCGGCTCGGCGTGTTGAGCTTCACCAGCGACAAGCCCGGCGTCTACGATAACCTGGATCTCGAGTTCGCTCAGTTGGTCGCCGCCCAGATAGCCGTAGCCATGGAAGCCCAGCGCTATCGTGACCAGCTCACGCACGAACGTGACCGCTCGCAGTTGTTGTTAGAGATTAACAACACGTTGGTGTCCAATCTCAACCTTCGAGAACTCCTCGCTGAGATATCGGCTTGTCTGCGCAAGGTGATCCCTCACGACGTAGCCGGTCTCGCTCTCTACGATGCCGACAGCAACATGCTGCGCGCTTCTGCGCTGGAGTTTCCGGCGAACGAAGACTTGTTCATCGAAAACGAATTGATTCCGCTCGAAGGCACGTTGTCGGGCCTGGCTTTCACCACGCGCCAAACAGTGCTCAGCAACAATCACGACTTCACCCAGCTCCCGTCGGCAAAGCGATTCGCGGAAGCGGGTGTGAAATCCGCGTGCTGCGCTCCGGTTATTTCGCGCGACCGCGCACTCGGAGTCTTAACCGTAGCCAGCCTGAAAAACGATGCTTTCACCGAAGAAGATGCGGAGCTTCTAGGTCAGGTCGCGCGGCAGGTCGCTATCGCCGTAGAGAACGCGCTGGCTTTCAGGCAGATTGATGCGTTGAAGAACAAGCTCGCCGAAGAGAAGCTCTACCTCGAACAGGAGATTCAAACCGAATACAACTTTGAAGAGATCATCGGCAACAGCGCTGCTCTGAAGCTGGTGTTAAAGGAAGTCGAAACCGTAGCCGACACCGACTCAACCGTGTTGATCTACGGAGAGACGGGCACGGGCAAGGAGCTGATCGCGCGCGCGATTCACAATCTGAGCCAGCGGCGCCATCGGACGCTTGTTCGAGTCAACTGCGCGGCGATCCCCACCGGGCTGCTCGAGAGTGAAATGTTCGGGCACGAACGCGGCGCCTTCACCGGCGCGATCGAACGCCGCATAGGCCGTTTCGAGCTTGCCGATCGCGGCACGATCTTTCTCGATGAAGTCGAAGACATCCCGCTCGAGCTACAACCAAAGCTCCTTCGAGTGTTGCAGGAGCATGAGTTCGAACGCCTCGGCAGCTCCAAAGTAATTCGCGTAGACGTAAGAGTCGTAGCGGCCACGAACATCGATCTCCAACAATGGGTATCGGAGAAGAAGTTTCGAAGCGATCTCTTTTACCGGCTGAATGTGATTCCGATCGCCTTGCCTCCGCTCCGCGAACGCCGAGAAGACATTCCGTTGCTTGTAAGTTTTTTCGCCAACAAGTTTGCTCAGCAGATGAAGAAGACAATAGATCGAATCCCGGTCGAGACTATGGAGGCGTTAACGGAATACAACTGGCCGGGAAACATTCGCGAACTTCAGAATCTGATCGAACGAGCAGTGATCTTAACTCGCGGCACAGTTCTTCAGATTCCTTTATCAGAGCCGAAGCAAGGCGCTCAATCCTCGGTTGACCAATTGAGCACAACAACTGCGAACTCTTCCTTGGCAAGTTCATCTACGTCAACTTCATCTGCGTCAACTTCATCTACGCTTGAGTCAGTCGAACGCGAACATATCTTGCGAGTCTTACGCGAAACGAATTGGGTAATCGGCGGCCCGACCGGCGCGGCAGCCCGGCTTGGTTTGAACCGAACAACGCTTAACAATCGCTTGCGCAAACTAGGGATCACCCGCCCGCGAGGCTGACATTCAGGGACGGCGCATTCTCGTTCTAATGGTGTCGATGTCACCTTGCCGGGTCAGTTCATAAGCGATGAAAGGATAGTGGCTTTGTAAGAAGGCAAAGGATATGCCTTTCGGAGGATCGTCTGCATATGCCTGCAAGATACCGATTCGTTCCTGAACAAAGTCATCGTGGTTTAGGTCTAACTGGGAAATGGTTTCCTCTATTTCATTTTCCAAAGCCGCAGGCAGCCCGTCATTTGGTCTTACCAGAAAGGTACGAAAATTTATGACAAACCAGTCGTGCTGTATCGTGAACGGGTCCATAACATTTTCGCTGGCTTTGTTGTTGTTCAATCTTGCTCGCGCAAGTCGATAGTTATCCCATTCATATGCAAGCGCGTGGTTGGCCGAGATCGGAACGTAATGGTCTACTGAGGAGTGTTCAATATTGATTGGAGCTTTTGTTCTTGGAGTCCACTGCGATGAGTACGCACATATCCCGTCGTACAAGTAGTACAAGTCGTCGTGGCATCGCTTCCACAAATTGTTTGCTCGAACTTGAATTGTTGTTGGTGGTGGATTACGTCTTAGAAATGCTCTTCCAGGTCGTCTTACTCGATTTCCGAATTCCGCTGGCTCAGCCTGCCTAGTCACTGGGATCATATTTCTATTCCATATTGTTCAGCAAAGTACACCCATCTAGCCCAAAACTTGTCTTCTGAGGGAACATACTTTACAAGATCATCTGATACTCGCTGAACGTCCTCCCTGCTTGGTTTCTTCTGTTTTTGCAGGGCGATTGCGTCTTCTATAGCCCTTTCAGCTTCTTGGGATCGTGGTTGTTCCAATTCAAATATTTCCGATGTTAGCCAAGAGTCAATACCTCCGTAGGCAATAAATCGACGCTCCCTAAACGTGACTTCGCCCTTTTCAGACAAATCTAAATGAAAGAGCTTATCGATGTCTCGATTGAAGATTGGCTCGACCGATGCCATCACCAATGGTGAATGCGTTGCTACAATCGATTGCACTTGTAGGGTGCTTGATAGTTCTTCTCTCACATCTAACAATGCCGGAAGTACTGCCCGTTGCCATTTTGGGTGAAGGTGAGCCTCCATCTCATCTACCAGAATAACCATTCGAGTTTGTGGTTCCTCATGAGCGAGTTCGGAGGCGATTTTGTGTTCGCTCCATGCCCAAACTATCAGGTAAGCAAGAGTAATAATACGCCGCACTCCTGCTGACTCAAGTGTAATCGGGACCTGACCATAAGGATGCTTCAGGTGAGGGATTTCCAGAAGCTCACCGGGTATCCTCCGGCTTTCTGCCGGCTCTAAGGCTCCCAAATCAGGTGGAGATAATCGGCGGAGTACTTTCGTAAAAACCTCAAAGGGGTATTTTTCCGGACTGTTTTGCCATTTCACCCAATCACGCAGTAGACCTTCGATTTTGTTATCGAGGCCTCTCCAGATATCCTGCCTCCTAAATGTCAGGTTTTGTGGTTGGGAGTATTGGGAGTACTGATATTTTAAGGCCGGATCCCAAATTGAAAATGAGCCATCGACTCTAGCGTAGACTATGAGACCGGCAATTGTAGGACGAAAGCTTGGAGGGGGCCATATATTACGAGTCCAATCATAATAAATAGTGATTGGCTCAAAGGTTTTCGCCCCCTTAATTTGAAAACTGATCTTTGGATATCTATTCTCTTTTTCTTGCCTCGGATATGCCTGCTGGCCGCCCCAATTTCCAGTTAGAGCCCACCATGCGCAGTCAAGTAGAAATGTTTTACCAAGTCCGTTGTCACCTGTAATGAGGTTTAGTCGTTCGCTCGGTTCAAACTTAAAAGTCTTTGCAGGTCCTACTCCTTGAGCTTGCAAGAAAGAAAGCGTCCCACCTTTTTCTGGAGTCGCGTCGGGAGGCGGCTTAGCTACATTCAATTCATCCCAGGATACTCGTTCATCTTGAAAGATACTTTCATCAATCAAGCGGTGGGGACCTGCCAGGTCGAGCAACTGTTGTTTTTCATGGTCAGTGATCTTGAATTCGACTACGAAGGTATCAATTAGCGACTGAGGAGTTACGTGGACTGTCCAATCACGCTCACGGTAAAACCAGACTGCTAAATGAAACACGGGAAGACGCTGTCGTTTCTTTAGATGAGATTTTAGTTCGGTAACATAGTTTCTGTCCCAGGCCCATTGATTCGTACCTTTTTCATGGATAAACGCTTTTCCGAAAGTTTGAGTATTGATTGCTTGTAGGCCTGACGATGCATAAAGAGGATCGAGCCATTCCTGACTCTTGTCGGAAACCCTGAAAACTCGAAAGTACCACTCTGAGTCCTTATCTGGTCTATAGTATCGTTCAAGAAATTCTTTAGTCACCGAGTCCATAAACCACTCGGTTGGTGTACCTACTTTGAGACCACCTTCCTTGCAGGCCAAAAACGTTATGCCAAAAAAGGGATGGACAGACTGTAAATGCTCAAGGGAGTCTTTGATCTGATTCGCTGTTAAGAACATAAGTTCGTGTTAGAACTTCTGTAGCTGATTAACAATATATTCACAGAATGAGGGATTCAGTTCAATACCCGTCGCTGGTCGCCCGGACTGTAGCGAAACTCGCATGGTTGTACCGGCTCCAGCGAACGGATCCAGGACCATACCATCTGGTGGGCACCCTAAGTCGAGACATCTCTGCACCAACTCATCTGGATACGGTGCAGTATCAACTCCATTTGTGGGTTTGGGGCGGGCATGTATTGTCCACATGTCTTCTTCTATCTCTGGCTTGCTTATGAAAGCATCGCGATTGAAATAGTACTTGCGATTTTGAGCAAACATGAAGATATATTCATAGCTTCGCCTCGGCCTGTCCATCACGGCTTCCGGAAGAGAGTTTTTCCGATGCCAGATTATAGAACTGCGAAGAACCCATCCTCTTTGGGACATTTCAATAGCTACTCGCCAAGGGATTCCTATGATGCTTTTAGGTCGGAGCTTCACTCCCAATCCACCGCTTTTGTCTACCGCCCTCAGGCCAAAACGTCGTTTTTTGCTTTTCTTATCCTTGCCATGGGATTTTCCCTTGCCAGAATAGTAGGTATCGCCAAGATTCAAAAATAAGAGACCATCAGGTTTCAAGACTCTCTTCACCTCATTCATCGCAGTTGAAATAGAGTTCACATACAGATCAATGGTTTCTTCTTGTCCTATTTGATTGTCGACGCCATAGTCTCTCAACCAGTAGTAAGGCGGTGACGTTACCGCGCAGCTAAATTGATTCTCCGGCAGCGTCAAGAGAACTTCGTGCGCATCTCCTAGGTAGACATCCCAAGAAACTCCGCCTCCTGTTTTGCCACGCCAATGGTTCGGAGTTACCAGTACTTCCGGAGTTAAGGAACTAAATAGCGATGCGGAATTAGACAATTCTTAGACGCCTCCGGAGTCAAAGATTCTAGGCACGGTCGAACTATATACAAGCGGTCGTTAGGAAGTAAACCAGGAAGGAAGATGAAGTATATATGTCTTTCAAGAGAAAGACGACCTAAACTTGGGCGCAAAATGATTAGGGTAACAAGTAAGGTGTCAATAGACCGACGTCGAGACTGGTTGATCTTCGCAACTCCCGAAGCCGACATAGGCTGCACCCGACCGATGGTAATGACCATGTTTCGGGCACTTCGGATATTTCGTTTTATTGCGACGATATCAACGAGACGGTGAGGACTGTTCGGGAACGCGGTGTCGAGTTCACTCAAGAGGTCGAAGATCACGGCTGCGGCTTCGTAACTCACTTCAAGGTTCCTGGCGGGTTTAAGGTTCCGCTCTACGAACCCAAGTATTCGAAGTAGCTCTACGAACCTAGGTATTCGAAGTGAACCGGGTTCCTTTTTCCAGGTGCGCAGCTTCCGTGAATCCCTGCTCGCGCGCGTTGTGGGCGGCAATCCCAACGGGATTGCGGCTCAAAGCCCAGGTTGCCGTACTCGGCTACCTTGGGACCTCAGTCGCGCAAGATACCAACTTCATTCACGATTGAACCCCAACCCCAAAGGGGTTGCGGTCCCGATGAATGATTCCGAAACCGCAGCGGCGAGTGAAATGGCAGCCGCCAGCCGCAAACCTTTCAGGGTTGGGCCTCAATAAACATCGCGTTTACGCCGCCCCGAACCCGGGGTAGCTGAGTACAGCAACCCTGGGCTGAGCGACGCAACCCCCTTGGGGTTGGGAGCTTCGATTTAGATCGAAATCCTTGCAAATTGCTGTAAAGAAATACTTATCCGAGTCAAGAAATCCGTAATCCCAACTAACCTAGAAGAAACTCCAATTTAGGACAGAAGTTTTTCAATTGAAGACTTCACAACCTCAAATAAACTGAATCGATTTCTCAATTGAAGAAATCATAATTCAATTAATGAAATCGCAGCCTCAATTTACTGAGCCGAGTTTTCAATTGAAAAGAGCACAATTTCAATTACAAAAAGGGTCGTTCAATCGAGAGAGTGGTTTTCTCAGTTGAGAAAGTCACAGTCTCAATTGATAAAATGACTTTCTCAGTGGCTCAGGCGACAAACCCAATTGACGGAAGACAGGTCTTAGTGAAAGGTCGGCAATCGCAATTGACAAGATCGCAGTTTCAAATTGAAAAAGGGCATCGTTAATTGACAAGACCGCGCTTTCAGTTAGTGAGACAGTGTCTCTCATTACAGCGACGAGCTCTCTAGCCGGAGGCCGCCTAACCTGATTTGGAGTGCGACGCTCCCAGTCTCAGAATTCATCAGCTACAATTTGGCGGCGCTTTGGATTAGAGGATCGCTCTAAAGGTGTACTCCGAGATCCAAAGCGCCGCCGATTCTAAGCTAAGCTCATATCCAGCCGAGGGCGGCGCACTCCAAATCATTTGCCAGCCGAATGCTCCGCGACGGCGCCGCTCATTCAAGCCTCAACTTGAATAGAGGTATTGACGGCTGTAACATCGCGCCGCTGTCGGCCGATGAATCACTGATTTGTGCTGGAGCTTCAAGGGGCGGTAGCTTAATGAGCAATGACACAAGAGGTTTCTTTCAAACACTAATCGGAGACGGGCGACCTTTGCTGAGCTTGACCGGTCTTTGTCTCATCTTCTCCGGTGGGTTCGCTTTGTTCCTATCAGCGACCGCTCACTTCCTGCCGCATGACATCGCCTTCTTAGGCATGACCGCGGAACAGCTCTGCGCGATCCATCAATGCCGAGTTGTCCACTTCATGATTCACGACCGCGTAGCTTTCGGGGGATCGCTCATAGCTGTCGGGCTGCTGTATTTGTGGATGGCTGAGTTTCCACTTCGTCATTCACAAGCATGGTCATGGTGGCTGTTTGTTGTTACCGGCACGATAGGGTTTGGCAGCTTTCTTACATATCTTGGCTATCGCTATCTCGATACCTGGCATGGAATCGCTACGCTCATGCTCTTGCCTTGCTTCATACTGGGACTGATTCTTTCTTATCGCAGCCTTCCCAAGCCGATTGGCATTTCTTCTCTCTTCAAACCTTCCGTCAACGTAAGATGGACGTCGCCGTTCGGTATCGGAAGAGCTTTATTACTGGCGACAGCGATAGGGATGATCATGGGCGGGCTTACAATTATGGTGGTAGGAATGACTACCGTATTTGTCCCACAGGACCTGACTTTCATGGGCATGACTCCCGGTGAGCTACAAGCAATAAACCCGAGACTGATTCCGTTGATCGCTCACGACCGCAGCGGGTTTGGCGGAGGCATCGCGACTTGTGGTATCGCAGTATTCTTTTGTGTGTGGTGTGGCACACCTTCGCGAAGTTTGTGGCAAGTATTATGTTTATCGGGGATAGCAGGGTTCTCAGCAGCGATAGGAATACATCCAGTGGTCGGCTACCTGGATTTTACGCACCTGGCTCCGGCAGTAATAGGCGCGGGAATATTCATAATAGGATTAGCGCTATGCTTTAAGAAAATGTATTTGGGTGATGAGGAGTTGCCGCGTCTTCGCGTTGAAATCGATAACTAAAATCCTCAGACTCGTTTCAACGCAAAGACGCCAAGAACCGCAAAGCTCGCAAAGAGGTGCATAAATGTATTGTCCAAAATGCAGTCATCAACCCGCCTCGGATGGGCTTCGATTCTGCCCCAACTGTGGGCTTCGGCTGGATGCCGTAGCCGAGCTGCTGACAAACGATGGGATCGCAGCCAAAGAAGAGACGCCGCAGCCTCGTCCGTCCCTGTTGAAGTGGGGGACCTTATTGGGCATCACGCTGATGTATCTAAGCGCGTTTCTAATAACGTTGAAAATTCCTCGGGGCCCGTATCGCGGCGAGTCGATGGCCTTCCTGACCTTGTTTTGGGCAGCGCTGGTGATACTCATAAGCACAGCCGGCCCTCTGAAGAGCGCAATCGACAAAGCTTTAGGCAGGGGAAAGACTCCTGTTCCGATAAGAGGCGCATCTTCTCACATCACAGCGCTGCCTTCGGCGCAGGGCGTGCCAATTGCAGATATCGGCGGGCAACGTGCGAAGACAGCACCGATAGCGCCGCCGCCAAGTGTTACTGAGGTCACAACATCATTACTGGATAAAAAGTGAGGAGGCCGATGCAGATCCAGCGGCCCTCAGCGCCCTCTGCGGTTGAATTCCCCAACACTGATTGAGAAAACCGCAGAGGACAATAAGGACGCAGAGGGAATGCTGACCCAGCGTTAGACTCTGAAAACACGTCTGCGTTAACATGCGGTAGATTGTGGCTGCTGGAGGAGAACAACCGATGAAAACGTTTAACCAAAGAAGCCTTCTATTTACTGTGCTGGTGATGCTCGCTCTGCCTGTGTTAGCTGCGGCAATTCCTAATCAGGACGAAGCGCGCAATGCGCTATACAGAAGTTTCGCTGAAAAGGTCAAAACCGATCCGGCTGCGGCATATCAAGTCGGCAAGGAGTTCGTCACGAAGTATCCAACTCCTGACGATCAGTATTTGCAGTATGTCAAAAAGTATGTGGCCACCTACGAGGAGAGACAGCCGCTCATTCAATGCGGCCAGGCTCTCAAGGAGAATAAGGCCGAAGCGTTCACCATCTGCAAGCCGGTGCTGGCCAAAACTCCGGATGATCTGAGCATACTGGCGAGCCTGGCTAATACCGGGTTAAGCCTGACCGGTGACGACCGCAAAACTCACAGCGCCGATTCGGTCGGTTACGCGCGCAAGGCAATTGAACTGGTGACTGCGGGAAAAACTTTCGAGGCGGGCAAGCCCCTGCCGAACAAGGAACTCCTGCTGGCCAGTCTCAATTACATCGTGGGCGCTTTGAGTTTGGAGACCGATCCTGCCGGAGCGGCCAAAGCACTTGTCTCCGCCGCAAAGTCGGAGAGCGACTACAAGAAGGTGCCTCAGGTCTACTCACTTCTGGCCGAGGCTTATCGTCGAGCAGAATACGACAAACTGAGCCAGGAACTGGGCGCCAAGTGCAGTACGGCCGAGCAGCAGGAGACGCCGGATTGTAAGGCGTTGACGGCCAAAGTTAATGACGTGACCGACCGGATGATCGATGCGCTGGCTCGAGCTGTGGCTTACGCTTCCACTTCGACGGACGCTAATGCCAAGACTGCCAGCGTGGGCTGGAAGCAATCGCTTGCGACGCTCTACAAGTTTCGCAAAGGATCCGAAGATGGGATGGAAGCTTACATCGCAGGCGTGACCGCGAAGCCGCTCCAGTAACGAATGATTCGTACCTGAAAGAAAACCAGGCGAGTTAATGAAGAGCGTCGTTGAGCTCGACATCAACCAGTCGCGGGAAAGCGTAGCGACGCTCTTCGCCGATCCCGCAAACAACCCGAGGTGGATGACGATCTCGCCAGATATGAGCCGCTCAACGGCGAACCCGGACTGCCGGGCTCCACGTACCGCCTGGTGCCTAAGGCGGGCGAGATGATCTTTCTCGCGACGGTAGTTTCAAGGGACCTGCCCAGCGAGCTCCGCCTAAGCCTGGACGCATCAAGTGTCACGGTCTCGATCACCGCAAGGTTTCTCCCATTGTCCGCCGAAAAGACACATCTCATCTCCGAAGAGGAGTTCAGGTTCAAAGGTCTTCTCGGCAAGTTAGTTGGCTTCTTCGCGCAGGGGAGCATCCGAAAAGCCACCCGTTGTCATATGATCGGCTTCAAGCGGTTTGCTGAAGAACCTGCGTAGATCTGCTCCAAACTCCTACGATACCGTGCCCTAATTCACCAATGAGTCGACGAAGACTAACCTTGGTCGAGGTGACAGCCGATCATTCACGCGAATCAGTGCTGAACTGATGGAGGCTTTAGACTACTTAAGCCGACGAGAAAATGAAGATAATCGAGACCAATCGACTGAACCTTCGCCGATTCACGGAAGCTGACTCGGCGTTCATTTTCGAACTCCTGAATGAGCCGTCGTGGAAGCGCTATATTGGCGATCGTGGAATCGACTCGCTTGAAGACGCGCGTCATTACCTGCGGACGGTTCCGATTGCCTCGTACGAACAGCACGGCTTCGGGCTCTATGCTATCGAGCAGAAGGCCGACGCCGCGCTTGTGGGGATGTGCGGATTGATCAAACGCGAGGGGCTCGAAGGCGTCGATATTGGGTTCGCGGTACTGTCGCGTTTCGAAGGGCAGGGATTAGCGACTGAGGCGGCGGCGGCAACGCTTATGTACAGCCGTGACGAGCTCGGCCTCAAGCGCGTGGTGGCGATCACTAGCATCGACAATGATCGCTCAGCTCGACTCCTTGAACGACTGAGGATGCGCTTCGAAGGAATGGTTCGCCTCTCGGAAGACGCTGAGCAGCTCCGGTTGTATTCGATCGCATTTGAACCGCAAGAGAATAGCAGCGCTTGATCCGGTGAGCGCGCAATAGTACGCTGCTCGTCCGATGAACACTCGACGTCAGTTCCTGTTAACCGCGCCGCTTGGGTTTCTAGTTGCGGCAACAGCTTGTCGCAACGAATCTCCGACATCCAATTCGCAATCGACGCCAACCACCGCCGGGGCTCCGCCTACGTGGGGCACTGGAACCGGATCCGGTCCGCCCGTAAGCACCGCTACATTCGCTGAAGCTGAGAAGCTGATGCAAGTCACGATGACAGACGCCGAACGTCAACAGGCCGCTGATTCATGGCGTGCACTGTTAGCGCCTTATCTTGAGCGTCGCACAGGTCCTCGCAAAGTGGCGATCGCCGACACTGACGCGCCGGCGATGCTTTGGAATCCGGCTCTCGCTGGGAATCCGGCTCTCGCTGGGAATCCAATGATCCCGGGCGTGACGGCGGCGAGTGCGATGTCGTCGTCTGCAGATAAATTTGTTCGGTCTAAAGCCGACGGCGCGCCGCTTCCTTCATCGGACGACGCCATCGCGTTCGCGCCCGTGACTCAACTATCGAGATGGATCGAGTCGCGACAACTCACATCCGAGCGCCTCACTAATATTTATCTCAGTCGCATCGCGCGTTTGGATCCAAAGATCAGATCGATCATCACGCTAACCAAAGATCACGCGCTCGCGCGAGCCAAATCGGCCGACGCCGAGATAGCCTCCGGCAAATATCGAGGTCCGCTGCACGGCATTCCGTATGGCGTGAAAGACCTGCTCGATACCAAAGACATTCCAACTACGTACGGCGCAGAACCGTTTCGCCAGCGTGTTCCATCGGCGGACTCGGCTGTGGTGCGCCGGCTGAACGACGCGGGCGCGGTGCTGTTGGCCAAGCTCTCGCTCGGCGCGCTCGCGCTAAACGACATCTGGTTCGGAGGCCAGACCATGAACCCGTGGCTGCTTGAAGAGGGCGCTTCGGGATCGAGCGCTGGTCCCGGAGCAGCGACTGCCGCGGCATTGGTAGCGTTCTCGATCGGCAGCGAGACCGGCGGGAGCATCGTAAGCCCGGCGATGCGTTGTGGAGTGACTGGAATGCGCCCGACGTTCGGCCGCGTACCGCGCACCGGAGCGATGACGCTCTGCTGGTCTCTCGATAAGCTTGGTCCGATGACTCGATCAGTCGAAGACGCGATGCTCGTTCTTCACGCGATCAGCGGGCCCGATTCAGGCGATGTGTCGAGCCTGCCGAGCCGGCTCGACTTCGATGCCACGGCGCCGGTTGCCGGATTGAAAGTAGGCTACATCGCGCAATGGATGAAAGAGAGTCCCGCTACAGACGTCGATAGAGCCGCTATGGAGACGATGAAAAAGCTAAAGCTGGAGCTGAAAGAAGTCACGCTTCCGGATTGGCCTTACAGTTCGCTTATGCCGATTCTATTCGCCGAGGGCGCCGCGTCGTTCGAAGAGCTGGCGCTTAACAATCAACTCGGGTCGCTGAAGATGCAAGTCAAAGATGCGTGGCCCAACCTGTTCAGACAGGCGAGATTTCTTTCGGCGGTTGATTTTGTCCAGGCAGATAGATTTCGTCGAAAGGTAGCGCTCGAGATGGCGCGCGTCTTCAAGGACGTTGATCTGTTGATCGTTCCGTCGCTGAGGGACGAGCAGCTTACGATAACGAACTTCACCGGTCATCCTTCGCTCACGTTGCGCGCCGGGTTCGTCGAAGTCTCGGAAGCACGAAGTGACTGGGCTCCTGATCCGGCCAGTCCACTGCCGAAGTTCGATCCGCCACGTCGAGTGCCGCACGGGATCACGATCCTCGGGCGCCTGTTCGACGACGGATTGATCGGGCAGGTTGGAGTGGCGCTCGAACGCGAGTTCGGCGTAGTGAGTGAAAGGCCGGCGGGGTTCTAGTTGCTTGTAACGAGCATATCGCTGTGGAAGGCGATACCCGTGCAAACAATTAACCGCTGATTTGCGCCGCCTTCGGTACGCTGATCTGCGCAGATCAGCGAAACGCAGTCAGCGAAGATCAGCGGTTAATTCTTCCCCTGGTGATTGAAAGAGTCAGACTGAACACTACCGAAGAGTTGCTAACCAGTGCCTACGCTGCGTCCTCGGCGGGCACTGCGGTTTACTCCTGTATGACGCTATTTCAGTTCATTGTAGATCGCGGTGATACCAGCCTTCGCACCACCCAGTTTGTAGTCTTTGTACTTTTCGGGAAGCTTCAGATCGGACACCGCCTGATCGATGGTCCTACCGTCCTTCTTCGCCAGCTCGGCCGCCGCGACAAAGGCTTGAATGAATTCGCCGTACTGTTTGAACGCGGACCAGTCAGTCACCGGGCTGTGGCCGGGGATGACCGTCTCGACGCCTTTGATTCCGGCCGCCGCCTTCGTCAAAGACTTGGGGAACTCCAACCCGCTGCCGCCGCTGGTTACGTCGATTAGCGGCAGCCCGCTTGTGAATGCGAACATATCTCCCGCGTGCATGACTTTCAGCGCGGGGAATACGACGAACGTATCGCCGCTGGTGTGGCCTCGGCCGAAGTAGTACAGGTCGATCTTGTCATTGCCCTTCAACATGCTGAGTTTGTCCTTGTAGGTCTTACCTGGAAGAAATTTCTTGCCGTCGTCCCCTTGAAAAGCGGGCATCTTCTCCATGCTTGCTTTGCAGTTCTCTTGAGCGACGAACTCGACCGCTCCGGTGAACGCTATATTGCTCCCGACGTGGTCGAAGTGCGTGTGAGTATTGATGACCATCGTCACCGGCTTGGGCGTGACGGATCTCACCTTCTCGAGGATGGCCGGTCCCATTCCCGGAACCTTGGTGTCCACAATGACGACGCCCGTCTCGGTAATGAACGCGGCCGTGTTGCCGCCTCCGCCGAAGATGACGTAGAGATTGTCTCTCACCTTCTGAATCTCGAGAGCAGGCGGTTGTTGCTGCGGCTGCGGCTGCGCGAAAATGATTGAGAGGCCGCCGGCCGTCAGCAAGCCTAAGAACACAGCTAATCGTTTCATCGAGTCTCCCTCCTGAGCGCGCAATGATATACACCGAGCACGGAGGACACAAGAAATGCTCGCAAGAATAGGGTAGTGTTCGAATTCTGCGTTGCTTAATAAGATTCGCGTGCTTTGCGGTCCTTTGCGACTTTGCGCTGAGTATTCGCTCCATCACATTGAAAAATCCACCTAACGAGTAGTACAGTTGCGCGGCCTCATAGGTATCGTGGGAATCGTCACAAACCTTTCAAACAATGTTTTCGATATGAACAACGGAGACAATCATATTGAGTAGCCCTTCTGCCATCGTCGTCGGTGGAGGTCTGGCCGGCATGGTCGTTGCCCGTGAATTGGCGCTTCGCCGCTGGCGGGTCATTCTTCTCGAACGTTCCAAGCGTCTGGGCGGGAAGGCCGGCTCCGATATCAAGAACGGTCGCCTGCTTGAGCACGGTTATCATGTCTTCCCCCAATGGTATCCCAATGTCCGAGCCATCCTCGATCGCATAGGCGTGCGGCTAATCGACTTCGATCGTTACCACTTCCTCCTGCCTGGCGCATATCCACAAAAAATCACCGTGCGCGGGCCTTCGAGCCTTTCCGCGATTTGGCACAACACCTTTCACGGTCTCCTGCCGTGGTATCACAACGTCCTTTACAACTATTCCGTGCTGGATATGATTTCGCGGCCGCTCTCCGAGAAGAGCTTCCTTGATCGCGTCAGCCAGGTCGGCCTGATACGCGGCAAGTGGTACACCAGCGAGTCGGTCGCGGAGCTAGGCCAGGAGAACGTTCTCAAGGCGTCCGCTATTCCGTTTTATGACCTCAGCGCGATGACCGCCAAACGAATCGCCAGCTACTGGGTGAGGCAGGCCACTCCGTTCCTCTCGATACTGCCGGGAGATCTGCAAACGGTTTACATCGATCCTCAGGTGCATGAGCTTGAAGCGCTGGGCGTCGAGATTCGATATGACTCCGATGTAACAGGTGTGGTGATGAATGAAGGCGCCGTCGCCGCAGTCGCGCTGCGCGACGGAACCGAACTGTCTGCCGATGTGTATGCCCTTTGCACGCCCTTTGAGGTGACTCGGACATGGCTTGATGACAGCCTTTATGAAGCAGATCCCGAACTCGGCAACATGCACTTTCTCGAAGCTCAACCGATGGCCGCGCTACACCTTCGCCTGCGGCGAGAGCTGCCGGACCTTCCCTGCGAACACGTGTTTCTTCACGGAAGCCAGTACGCGCTTTCGCTCATCGATGTAGGGCGCTTTTGGAAGGAGCTAGACGGCAAGCCTGAGCTTTCATTCATATCGAGTAACTACGGACCGTTGAATGAGGTGAGCGAGGAAGGCGCGAAGAACCTTCTGTTAAAAGAGATTTGTGAGTACCTTCCAATTAGGCCAGCCGATGTCGAGGATTGGGAGCTGAACCCTAACACTGAAGTGCCGCTGTTCATCAACACCATCGGTGCGTGGCCAAACCGGCCGGGACCAAAATCTAAGATCAACAACCTGTACCTTGCGGGAGACTTCGTAAAGAACGCGATCGACTTGGCGTGCATGGAGGGCGCAGTCTCCGCCGCATTGGCGAGTGCGGGTGAAATCCTCCGCGACCACGCAGCTCGAACCGAGCGTTGCGAGCCTGGATCAGAGATCGAATCGCTTCCGGTTGTTCAAGTGCAGCCGGTTGTTCAGGTGCCGCCGGTATGGCCTAGGGTGTTGATGGTTTTAGCGCGGATTGGGTTGATACCGGTAGTGGCGGTGGCGAGGCTATTCGCGTGGCTAGAAGAGAGGTTCTCACCGCATCGACCGGACGCTTCGGAAGTCCGACGCAGAGCAACACCAAAGCTGCAAATGGACTCACGCCCATCGCGAAAGCGGTAGCGCTAGGCAGCTTACCTTGCAATTCCTTGGGACAAAAAACTGACAAGTCTGACGCTAAATTGCCATAGCCTCGAGTGGTCATTTGAGCCGCTTGAAAACCCACGTGCCGGTTAGTTCGGACAAGCCATCGGTATGCATGAAGTACACCAACTCCCATCCTTCCGTTCCGAGTTGATTCAAGCTTCGCTCGGGATCTGCTGCCGAGAGTTCTTTTACCACTTTATATTCCCATGACGTCTTGGTGTTAGCTTTCCCACTCTCGGTCCGGCCAACGACGACGATGAAAGTCAAAACTACAATGCAAGCTAGAAAGAGCGCCCAGCGTTTCGTTGACCTATTCATATTTCCGCTCCTCTCCGTTGTTCGAATGATCGGATGTGCCTCGGGAAGACCGAAGCACAGTACCTATTCTAAATTGCCAAGACTAACCACGTCACGCTGTAATCTTGCCGGATCGGTCTGGTACTCTCGCTCGAACTGAGTTCATCGTAGCGGGGAAAAGGCCAGCAGGGTTATAGTCGAAAGGCAAGGTTTCGGCAGCACAGGTTGTGGCTGTCTGGGTGGTGTTAATTAGTCATGATCATTAACAGGTAAGGAGCGAGCACTGATGGAAGAAGATGAGCTGGAATTTGAAACACCTCTTGAAGAAGAAGTCGAGGAAATTGATGTCCAAGTCGGGCGGAACAAAATCTTTACAGACCAAGGTGATCCGGAAATTGAGTCGCTCTATAACAAATGGAAGCGTGGCAAGCTCGTAATCCAGCCTGATTTTCAGCGTCAGTTTGTTTGGGATTCAAAAAAATCCAGTCGGCTTATAGAGTCTGCTCTATTGGATATCCCACTTCCTGTGGTCTACATCTCACAAGAGAAGGATGGAAATGAATACATAATAGATGGTCAGCAGCGACTAACATCATTTTTTTCGTTCATAGACGGAAAGTTTCCAGATGGCGTCGACTTTCGTCTATCTGGGCTGAAAGTCTTTGCGGAGTACAATCGAAAACATTTTCTAGAACTATCAGAAGAGGATCAAGACAAGGTTCGTTACTGCAAGATTCGCACCATCACCTTCCGTAAGGAATCCGATCCCAATCTGAAGTTTGAAATATTCGAGAGACTCAATACAGGCTCTGTTTCACTAAATGACCAACGCGTCTTGCCCATCGATTTTGCAATTGGTCACGTCCAAGGAACGACTGACGGCTAACAATTGGTTCGACCAGGCGCGAAGTGAGATTCTCATCGACAAATGAGTGCCGGTCGCAGGCACGCTGAACTGAAGTGCCAGGACATATTGGTTCTGATTCTCAAAAGGGAGGCGCGTGACTAGATCTCTGAAGACTCTATGTGCGTTACTCGTTGTGAGTGTGCTTGTCCTTGCAACCGGTCCGGCGACACTGAACGCTCAACGTGGAGTTCCGCAACGTAGAGTTCTACCAAACATCGTAATCATTCTCGCCGATGATATGGGCTATGAAGACATCGGATGCTTCGGGAGCCCTAACATCAAAACGCCTCGACTGGATCGCATGGCTGCAGAAGGTCAGAAGTGGACCAACTTCTATGTGCAGCCTGTGTGTTCACCGAGCCGTGCGGCGCTGCTGACGGGACGGCTGCCTATTCGCAGTGGGATGTATGGCGTTGCAGGGACCGTCGCGCCTAAGGTGATTCGCGACAATGCTGCGCAGGGTCTGCCTCCGCAAGAAATCACGCTTGCCGAAGTATTGAAGCCTCGTGGTTATGCGACCGCGATCATCGGTAAATGGCATCTTGGTCACCTTCCGCAATTCCTGCCCATGGCCCAGGGATTCGATTATTGGTTCGGTCTGCCGTACTCACACGACATGCGAATGACGGTGCCTCGAGACAAAGGATTGAAGACCGCCGCTTACTACGATCCTAAACCGGAGTACTGGGATGTGCCGTTAATGCGCAACGCCGCAGTCATCGAAAGACCAGTCGATCACCGAACTTTGACTAAGCGATATACAGAAGAAGCGATCAGTTTCATCAACAAGAATCACACAAAGCCGTTCTTGCTTTACCTGGCGCATTCGATGCCTCACATTCCGCTGGCACGGTCTGCTGAATTTGTGGGACACAGCGCGGCTGGCATTTATGGGGACGTCATTGAGGAGCTCGACTACAGCACGGGTCTAATTCTCGATGCGCTGAAGGCCGCGGGTCTCGACCGGAATACGCTGGTTGTTTTCACTAGCGACAATGGTCCGTGGCTACCATTCGGCACGCATGCCGGTTCGCCTGGACCGCTGCGCGAAGGCAAGGGAACCACGTGGGAAGGCGGAGTGCGAACCCCCGCGATCTTTTGGTGGCCCGGACAGATCAAGCCAATGGTAGTCGCTGACATCGGCTCTGAGATGGATCTGTTCGCAACAGCGGCGGCGCTTGCCGGAGCTGCGATGCCAAGTGACTGTGTGATCGATGGCGTTGATCTTCGAGCGCGTCTCACGGGCGCGGGCTCAAATCCTGGCCGGGTCCTTTTTTATTACTGGGACAACGAACTGAGAGCATTTCGTAAGGGGGACTACAAGGCCCACTTCATTACGAGCGGGGCGTACGGCGAGGGCGAACCGCGTCGAGAGCACAACCCCCCGCTATTATTCAACCTGGCTGACGATCCCGGCGAGCGTCACGATGTCGCCGCGCTGCATCCGGAGATCGTCGCTAATCTGGTAAAAGAAGTTGAAGCACATCGGCGAAGCCTGGTTGCCGGGCGGCCCTTGTTCGACGAATTGCTTCCGGGGCCTCAAGGTCAAGTCCGGTGAACCTTTGAGTTTAGAGTTCAAGGTTCAGCTTGCGCATTAGTAGGCCAATCACCAGGTGTGGCAAAATGCCGTGATGACGAGCCTGGAGAATCTTCTCGCACGCAACAAGGCTTGGGCCGCGAAAATAAGGAAGGCTGATCCGGAGTTCTTTTATCGCCTCTCGCATCAGCAATCCCCGCATTATCTTTGGATCGGCTGTTCTGATAGCCGAGTGCCGTCTACTCAACTGTTAGACCTGGCGCCCGGAGAGATGTTCGTTCACAGGAACGTCGCCAACATCGTTGCTCATTCAGACTTGAACTGTTTGTCGGTGATGCAATATGCGGTTGAGGTGCTCGAGGTGCGGCGCATCATCGTCTGCGGGCACTATGGCTGCGGCGGTGTGCAGGCTGCGCTTGCGGGGATCAGGTTGGGGTTGATCAGCAACTGGCTGCAGCACTTGCAAGACGTGATAGCAAAACACTCCGCTCTGCTAGCCGAAATCAGCGAAGAGGAAGAACGGGTTCGTCGACTCTGTGAGTTGAACGTCATCGAGCAAGTCGTGAATGTGTGCCAGACCACAGTCGTGCAGGAGGCGTGGGAGCGAGGGCAGGGACTTGCAGTCGACGGATTGATCTATGGCCTGGATGACGGCCTGTTACGCGAGTTGGGGATCTGCGTGACATCTAAACCGGAGGTTTCCGCGCGTTACGATATCGCCATCGAACAGGTAGTCAGCCCGAGGGGTGCTTAACACCGGGATCGATTGCACAGCAACCCGGTTCAGAGTTCAGCCTTAAACGCTCAATCGGACCCGGCTCGAGGGTCATCAAATACGCAGCCGGGCGATGTCGCGCAGAGAATGACATCGTAACTATCAAGCATCGGCATTGCGATTGATTCCAGTTCGTTCTTCCACAAGTCGCCTTCGTAAAAGTCGTTCTTCATTCGCTCCCGTTCATCCATCGAAGGGAAACTGCGCAGGAAAACAAATTTGTTCGGGTTCTCCACATCAAGCAACGGCCCGAGTATTTTCATCCCGTGTGCGCGGAGCGCAGGCACGGAACGCGTCTCGAAAAAGCGAATGAACTCGTCACGGCGGCCCGGCTTGATTCGATAACTGCGAACTTCGACGACCATTGTTGACCTCCTCATTCGGTCGAAAGTACTCTAGTCTGCGGCATGTCCAAAACGAATATAAGTTCACCTATGAGCTTGATCAAGAAGGCACGTGCAGGTAACCATGCTCCCGCCCAAGAGGGGATACTATGAATCTGCAGATCGTACCGGTTGCAAAAACAGGGATGCTTATCCGCAAACCCGTTTCAGAAGTATTCGAGGCTTTTGTGAACCCCGATATCACTTCAAGATTCTGGTTCACCAAAGGCAGTGGTCGTCTACAAGAGGGTGAGAAAGTCCGATGGGATTGGGAAATGTACAACATCTCCGTTGAGGTAAGAGTGAAAGCGGTCGAACAGGACAAGCGAATACTCATTGAATGGGAAGCAGTGAACGGAGCGACGACGGTAGAGTGGGATTTCTCTGCGCGGTCCGACAACACAACTTTTGTCAGCGTCACGAACAGTGGCTTTAGCGGAGATGGCGATGAAATTGTAAAGCAAGCGCTCGATTCAACTGGGGGATTTGCGCTGGTGCTTGCCGGCGCAAAAGCGTTTCTTGAACACAACATCAGCTTGAATCTAATAGCGGATCGGTTCCCCTAGGGGCACTGATTGCAGGCCAGATCGTCTCAACGGCTCAGCGCACTGGCGGGCACCTGCATGTCGGATGAGAGGTTGTGTTAGATGATCAACTGGTCTCAGTTCATTGCGGCCACTCCTGAACTCGCTGCCTTTGGAAGACAGAGATTGGAGAGCCGCATTGCCTACCTCGCTACCATCAGGCGTGATGGCTCACCGCGCGTTCATCCTGTGTCTCCATTCATCGCGGGCGACCATATGTTTGTATATATGGAGCCAACTTCTCCCAAGGTATTCGACCTGCGCCGTGACTCGAGGTACGCGATGCATTGTGGAGTCGAGGACAACACCGGCGGGCAGGGAGAGTTCTTCATCAAGGGCCAGGCCGAAGAGGTTGGCGTACCGGAGATCAGAGTTAAGGCGTTCGAGCAAGCTGAATTGCTAGGCTACAACCCTCAGGAAAGGTACGTTCTGTTTGAACTGAGAATTGACGAGGCAATGGGAACAGTTTACGAAGAAGGCGAGCCGAAAAGAGTTAGATGGAAAGCTGATTAGGAACGCGCCTGGCTCTGCGTCCTCGGCGCCCTCCGCGGTTTTCTTAATCCTTGCTGGGTATCAACCGCAGAGCACAGAGGACGCCGAGGAGGGCGCGATCATGAGCGACGAACACAGAAGAACACGTTTATGAAATTTGCCAGGTGGGTTTATTTGATCGCAGGCATCTACGGATTAATCGTGCTGGTGCCGCAATATTTTCTGGAGTCCCGGAATGGAATAGACTACCCGCCAGCCATAAATCACCCGGAGTACTACTATGGATTCGTCGGCGTGGCGATCGCGTGGCAGGTTGGATTTTTGATTATTTCGAAAGATCCGAACCGATATCGATTGATGATGATTCCGTCAGTCTTGGAGAAATTCAGTTACGGAATCGCGGTCTCGATCTTGTATTGGCACGGCAGGATTGCAAAGTTCATTCTGGTGACTGGAATAATCGATATATTCCTGGGTACGCTCTTCGCAATTTCATTTAAGAAGGTGAGTGATCGAATACGGAGTTGAGCAAATGGCAAGGGCCCGCTCATCTATGCCCTTACGACAAAGCCGTCAGCCGAATACTCGAGAGGAGACAAAAACGTGGACGAGGTCATCATCAAACAATTTGAACAAGCCGACGAGGTTCGCGTGTTCGAAAAGGGCCGCTTCGAAATAGTCCGCATCGGCGGCCTCACGATTGGCCGTGCGACCTACGAGCCGGGATGGAAGTGGAGCGAGCACGTGCGGTCGCTTGCCGGCACTGAGTTCTGTGATGTGGAGCACGTCGGGCTCGTGATGTCGGGACGCGCCACCGCCGCTATGATCGGAGGCGACACTGTGGAGTTGAGCGCAGGAATGTTATTTCACGTGCCGGCCAGGGCACACGACAGTTGGGTCATCGGCGATGAGCCGTACGTATCGCTTCATTTTCTTGGGGCGGATGCTTACACCCGATCATGAGGGTATGATGGAACCAAAGCTTAAATCTGTTCAGCCAGTTTTGATGTCACGGGATGTGGTTGCTTCAATTCGGTTCTATGAGCTCCTCGGCTTCACTCTGGTGGGCCAGGATGTGCCGGGAGATCCGAAGTATGCCCTCATTCAACGGGATGGCATTGATCTGCATTTGCAGTGGCACGACGCAAAGGAGTGGGATTATCCCAATGATCGACCCACCTACCGTTTCGGTGTTCTAGATGTAGACGGACTGTACAAACAGTTTCATGAAAGGGGCGCACTTTCCGATGCGACCGCTGTGATGGAGACGCCGTGGGGTACTCGGGAGTTTCACGTTCGGGACGCTGACTTGAACGGTCTGCAGTTTTACTGTCGGCTCTGAATATGCTGTGCCAATCTCTTCGATCATTGGAAGAAGAACATGGTCAAAATCGAAAGTGTCACACTTGAAGGCCACGGTATTCGGTTGGAGCCGTTGACACCCGAGCACCACGATGGACTAACCGTCGCTGCGGCTGATGGCAGGCTCTGGGAACTATGGTTTACTTCGGTTCCGGAACCGCAGCAGACACGCGGCTATATCGTCGGCGCGCTTGCCGGGCAGGAGGCCGGGCATATGCTGCCGTGGGCGGTGCGCGAGTTGACGAGCGGCTCGATCGTCGGTAGCACTCGCTATCACGACATTATTGCCGAGGTCGATCGTGTCGAGATCGGCTGGACCTGGTATGCAAAACAGTGGCAACGCAGCAACGTCAACACGACGTGCAAGCTGTTGCTGCTAGCTCACGCGTTCGACACTCTTGGGTGCAAGGTGGTTGGCCTGCGCACCGACAATTTCAACTTTGCTTCACAGCGAGCAATTGAGGCGCTCGGCGCGAAGAAGGATGGGGTCATTCGCCATCACTGGGCGCGCCGCGACGGAACCGTTCGCGATTCTGTGATGTACAGCATCCTCGCCAGTGAGTGGCCCAACGTGAGAAGGCATCTTGAATTTCGATTAGCACGCCACGAGGGGTGAGCGTCCGCGCCGCCGACTCTGGCGTGCACCGAGTCACCGCGCGCGGTCAGCTCCAACCCTTGGCGTCATCTGGTATGAGTTATACAATTGTCGATCTTATTCTTTTCGAGCCGTTGTTTGACCCCTCAATGCGAAACGGCACGGCTTATTTTGAGCTTCATCCGAATGAGCTTCCCGCCGAGAACGCATGCTGGCTCCCGGGTTCACTGTTTCTACGGGACGCAGCCTTTGATTTCTTCGCCGAATGTTTTCACGGCGCGAGCGATACTTTTGATTACTTTTCATTCGTGCGTTTCGGAGCCAATGAGATTGGTCGTCTCCTGGACGAGTTGACTGCTTACCTTGGCAGTTTAAGTGCAGGGCCAAGCAGGGAGCAGCTGTTTGCAAAATACGTGTCGATATTCGGGGCTGACATCTGGTCCGGCGTAGCAACTCAGCCACTGGCGGAGGCGGTTCTCGGTGCGGGGAACAATTTGCGTGAGTTTGTTGAATCGAAGACGAAGGATAGCGAGTGTCTATGGATTCTTGGCATGTGATCTGAGAGTAACGTATGGTTGAAATAATAGATTTGAGCCAGGAGATCTTTTCAGGGATGCCGGTTTTTCCGGGTCTTCCGGAAGTGGAGATCACCGTGCACCAATCGCATGAGCAGTTGGATGGCATTATCGATAGCGACGTAGTCTCGCCCGCGGTGAACCGGTTGGAACTGGGCGAACATACTGGCACACACGTCGATGCCATCAATCATATGGCTCGCGAATACCGCGGACAGTCTATCGACACAATGCCTTTAACGATGTTCTATACGGAAGGCATCTGCCTGGACCTCTCCTGTAAAGGTCTTTTGGATTTGATTGAGCCCGCGGACTTGGAGAGATCGATCTCCGAGGCGGGTGTTGAGATCAAGCCAGGCGATACGGTTCTGCTGTATACGGATCACTATCGACGCGCTTTTGGGACAGCGGATTGGCACCGTGGACCGGGGCTCAGCGTTGACGCAGCGCGCTGGCTTGGCGAGCAGGCGATCGCGGCTTTTGGCGTAGAGACTGTCTCACCCGGTGTGCGCCACGTTTCGAACAAGGAAGTGCATCGCATTTGCGGCGAGCTGCGCTTTACTCATTATGAGAACATGATCAATTTGTATCAGCTCGTCGGTCGCGGCCGTTTTCGCTTTATCGGTCTGCCGCTCAGGATACGAGGAGGAACCGGCTCGCCGGTGCGAGCGGTTGCGGTCTTCGAGGGGTGAGATAAACAAGTGATGAACAATCCTTTTTTTGCTTGTGTAAAAAGAAGCGGGGAGCGTTCTGTTGAAACGCGCTCCCCGCTCACTGGTTTAGATCGGTCAACCGAAAGTTGCCGACTCACATTTTGTTAGCGTTCTTCGACTTCGTCTTTGGAGCCGCGCCCTCGACCGTCATCTGATTGTCTACTTTCTTCACGCACTTGACGGCCTTGGCCACTCGCGTAGCCGTTCCTTTCTGGGTGGGTTTCATCGCCTTGCCCGTCAAAGTCACTGCGCCCGCACTTACGGTGACGTTGATGGTCAAATCCTTCAGCGATGGCGCGTCGCCGAGTTTGCCTTTCACGTCCGCGGTGAGCTTTGCGTCGTCGACCTTCGAACAGTCGACGGCGGCAGGTTTGGGCTTCGCCGGTTTCTCGTTCTTGTTCTGCGCCCAGACGGCGGTGGTTGCGAGCAGCAAGACTGCAAGAAATACTGGGACTCTCTTCATGACCATTTTCCTCTCTTTGGATTGGTGGAAGTTGATGGTTGGATCCCAGGATATCGCAACCGGTGAATCGCGGTTATCATAAACGCAAAGTATCTTTTGAGCAAACAAATGTAGGGGCGGCCCTCCGTGGCCGCCCCTCTTTACCTGCAGTTCTACGTGGCCGGAAAGAGGGGCGGCCACGGAGGGCCGCCCCTATATGTGTTCAATTAAGTTTGCGTCCGCGCCAGTCGGAAAGAATCTCTCTCGCGGCGTTGTAGCCGGGCGCGCCCATTACGCCGCCTCCCGGATGAGTTCCCGATCCGCACATATAAAGCGCATCGATCGGCGTTCGGTACTTGGCCCATCCTGCCACCGGTCGCATGAAAAACAATTGGTCGAGCGTCATGTCTCCGTGAAAAATGTTACCGCCTGTGAGGGAGTATTCCCGTTCGAGGTCCAGCGGTGAGATTACCTGTCGATGAACGATCAAGTCGCGAATGTTTGGAGCGCAGTCGGCGAGCGCGTCAATGCAACGATCGGCAAAGGAGTCCTTGATCGAGTCCCAATCAGCATCCTTCAAAGTATATGGAGCGTATTGGGCAAATATGCACATGATGTGCTTTCCTGGAGGCGCAAGCGAATCGTCATACGTTGTAGGTATGGTTACCTCAACCAGCGGATGCTCTGAAGGTCGCCCGGCCTTGGCATCTTCCCAGGCGCGATCGACGTATTCCATTGAAGGACAAACGTGAATTGTCGCTCGATGATGCGGTCCGAGTTTTGAACCAGGGTAAGCAGTGAAGTCGGGCAAACCGTCGAGCGCAAGGTTGATTTTCATCGAACAACCCTCCATTCGAATCTTTTCAACCTCGCCGCGGAACTCTCCATCAAGATCGCCCGCATCTACCAGCTTGAGAAAAGTCACTTTAGGATCAACGCTCGAAATCACTGCTCGCGCGTGAATCTCTTCGCCGTTCGCGAGTGCCACTCCATACGCGCGTCCGTTCCGAACAAGCACCCGATCGATCGCTGCGTCAGTTCTGATTTGCGCGCCTCGAGATCTGGCTGATCCGGCAATCGCTTCACTGATCGCGCCCATTCCGCCTCGAACAAATCCCCACAACCCGCGAGTCCCAGTCGCTCCCCCCATCACGTGATGAAGCATGATGTAAGCAGTGCCGGGTGTTGACGGGCCTCCGTTTGTTCCGATCACGCCGTCGGTCGCAAGCGTTGCTTTGATCTGCTCGGATTCGAAGTGCTCATCCAGATAAGCTCGAACGCTCTGGCTCATAATCTTGACGAGGTGAACGATTTCGGGATCGCGGAACCGCAGTGCTTCCAGCCCGAGTTTCCCAAGCTCGATTAGATCGCCGATCTTGCGGCGGATGATGTTCGGCGGAGTGGTCATCAGCAAGCCTTCGACCCATTCGCCCAGCCTCGCGAGGTTGCGTTCGTAATCGGGGTACGCTTCAGCGTCGCGCTTCGAAAACTTGGCCAGCTCCTTCTGAGTCGCAGCCATGTCCTGCCAAAAAAACAGATGCCTTCCATCGGGGAACGCGGTGAAGAATGCCGGGTCTTTGGGATAGAGATGATAGCCGAACCGCTCGAGTTCGAGGTCGCGAATGATCTTCGGTTGAAGCAGGCTGCAAAGGTAAGAGAGCGTCGAGACTTTGTAGCCGGGCCAGACCTCCTCGGTTACTGAAGCGCCGCCGACAACTACCCGGCGCTCGAGCACCGTGACTTTGAGGCCGGCTCCCGCGAGGTACGCGGCGGTGACGAGCCCGTTGTGTCCCGCTCCAATGATGACCGCATCGAACTCATTGGTCATTATTTTCCTGTGTGCGCTCGAATCCAAAGCTCATCGATCGAACCTTCTTTCAACATTTTGGTTACGTAGACGATCTGTCCTGTGTGCGTTGCCAGGTGAATTGCTATGTTGAAGATCAAGTCGAAGACTGTCGGCACGTAGTCCCGTTCTTCAGTCGGCTCCAGGAATCGCGATGTGTCAAAGGAGACAAACACCTGAGCGGCCTGATCGATAGTCTCGTCAAAGATTGCGAGCAGTTGGTCTTTTGGCAGTGGTCCGCGTTCAGCAAATTCCGCCGGCCGATCACGATGGTAATTGATACCACCGACGCCCCTAGACAGGTAATGGCGCATCGAACCCGAGAGATGCAGAACCAGGTTCCCGACTGAGTTTGCATGCTCGTTGGGCCTCCACCAGAGTTGCTCTTCGGTCAGTTCGTCGACACATGTTCTAATCTGCATTGGGAGTATTCGAATGATTCGCCCGCGCAGTGATTCAAGCGCTACAGCGCCCAGGCTATTTGATGTCTCCATATGACGCGCTCCCCTTTTGATAGTCGCTTTTTTGAGTTCCAACCGAGCGCAGGATTCTAGTGGGTGGACGCCGTGTTTGCAAATAGTGCGTGGTCTCTACTACTCGGTTGTTTGACGCCTTCGACGATTCAACGTTACACTGATCGTGTTAGGAATTCATCAAGTCCAATCGGTTGCCCGGCAACTGTTGCTGGGATCTGGTTGGGCTTTTGGTTTTTAGAAAGGAATAAAGCAATGAATATAGATGTCGAATGCTTCGATGTTATCCTCACCGAGGATATGCCGGAATCTGTTGAGAGTCTGACTAACTTTAGTAACAACACCAGGTATCGCGCCTGGCGGCACGGCAAGTCCTACAAAGTGCGGTATGGTTCTTCGTTCAAGAACTCCGAACCATTCAATGAGAGCGCCTTCAAGCAGTACTTCCAAAGAGCGTAGTACTCAATCACATTGATGAACACCTGTAAGGGCGCCCCTCCTTAGAAACGCCCCAACCCGCGAGCTTTGCGGTTCTTTGCGAGCTTTGCGAAAAAGGAATCCCCTCGAGAAAAGAGAGATACGTTAGCGCAAAGCTCGCAAAGGACCGCAAAGCCGCAAAAACGAGAGCAATACTCCAGCTTCTAGACGACCTCTCGGAATCAGATGCGCGTGAGCGCGGCGATCGTCTCTACGTGATAGGTCTGGGGGAAAAGGTCGATCGCACTGATTCGTGAGAGCGTATAGCCTGAATCGAGCAGTATACGCAGGTCACGAGCGAGCGTTGTCGGGTCACAGGAAACGTAATTGATTCGCGTCGCTTTCAATTGGGCAACCAGCGCAATCGACTCCGCCGCGCCGGTTCGCGGCGGATCCAGCAGAACGAGATCCGGCCGCGCCGCTTCCGCGTCGAGATATCGCTTGAGCCAGGCTTCGATACTGCTGGTGTGGAACTCGACATTCGCCAATTCATTTGCGGCTATGTTATTGAGTGCAAACTTCGCAGTCCTGGGATCTGACTCGACTCCGATCACCCGTTTGAAACGACGCGCCAATTGAATCGTAAACAATCCGACTCCCGCACACAGGTCGAGCGCAAGTTCATCTGACCCGCTCGAATGGTTGTCTACGGCTTCATCAATCAGGTCATCGATTAACTGCGCGTTGCTTTGAAAGAATGTCGAAGGACCGAAGCTGTAAACGGCATTGTGCGCGGTTAGTCGAAGCTGACCTCCGGGGAGTTCTGCAAACGACGGCTCCAGCGCGACGCCGGATTCACCTGCAGCCATTTCTATCTGCGACAAACGGGACTCGTGAGGGGCGCGTCTGTTGGCCGCGCTCACACCTGTGCGCAACGCCGCGAGCGCGCGATCCAGGTCGGGCGTCAATATTGGGCAACTCTCAACGTCGCACACGGCATTTGAGTTTGCCCGATTGAATCCGACGAGGTGAGCTTCCCAATCGATCGTTACCTGAGCGCGGCTTCTGTAGCCGAACTCGGCCGCGCTTCTGATGCTTATCTCGTGAGGCCAATCTATGCGCCCGATTCTCTTGAGCGCGTCACGCACGAAGCCAACCTTGGACTCAAGCTGCGTCGCGTAGGCAAGGTGCTGTAGCTGGCAGCCTCCACAGTTACCGAAATACCGGCAAAGTGGCTCTCGTCTGACTGATGATGGATCAAGGACGCGCTCAATTGCAGCTCGCGCGAAGGTTTTCTTCAGCTCGGTGATTCGCACAAGAAGCTTTTCTTTCGGTGCGGCGAAGGGAATAAACACGGCTAGACCGTCGTATCGAGCCACGGCTTCGCCGCCGTAAGCGAGGCGTTCAGTGGTTAATTCAATGAAATCGCCAACGCTCAACTTAGAGTTCTTCACATAACGAACATAGCAGTTGGGCGGTGCACGAAGGAAGGAGGTGACTTGTAGGGGCGTCCCTCTGTGTGCGCCCCTCATTGGTGAGCGGTCCTTCGAAAGTCACAGAGGGGCGCCCACAGAGGGACGCCCCTACATTTGCTACAAGTAGAACAGACTCATTCGCGGAATGTTATTGATCTCACGCAGTCGGCGTGAGACAAAATTCTGGACAGTCTGTTCGTAGATTGCCTTATCCATCTTCTTTCGATACGAGCGCAGTTGCGACTGAGCTTCAACGCGAATCTGCTTGAGCTGTTCCTCACCGCACTCGCGTGCCGCCGCTTCAAGAATCATCCGATCGACTGCGTCGAGGTCTCTTTCAAGAGCTTCGGCGTTCACGCGCGCCGATCCAACGATTTCCGATACGATTTCGGTCAACCTGTCTCGAGCCCGGGTGACCGCGCCGCCAATCTCCGTCCGGGCTCCTTCCTCTGCGCGCTTCCCGATCAGTCGGAGCTCATCTTCGCAGCGAGCCAGGAATTCGAGAATAACCTCCTTCGGAAACGCAGACTGGTCGCTTTGGGTTGATTCGCTCGGGGCTTCGGTGGTGTTGATCTCACTGCCTCCGCCTACTTGAGCGAGGCGGTACTCAGCGAAGTTGCCTTCGACGGCTTGCTGGCAGTAAAAGATTGAATTTATCTTACGGTGTTTTTGCGCGCGAGCGTCGTAGGAATCGAATGACTCGTTGATGGAGCGAAGGACTATGTGAAGCGGAATGCCGGCGTCCTTCCAACTCTCTACCAGGGCCCAGTCCATCGGCGAGATCAGCAGTTGCTTCCCGCGCCTGCGGACAAACTCCTCCTCGACCTCGGTGAAATAGTTAAAGTAGTTCAGACGTTCGGTAGGGCCTGCGCCGGCTTCTGTTGTCCGGCAAGCTGCCAGCTTGTCGGCGCCGCCGCCACACGTCGCATCCGAAGACGACGACAGGCTCGCAGCTTGTCGGACATCCGTGGGTTCACTGGTGTTTTCCAAGGGGTGAACGTGAAGGCGACGGCCGGATCACTAAAGACTATTAGCGATCATGCCTACGATATAGAGTGCGACGGCCATTACAAACAGGTCGAGAATGTAGAAGCCGATCAGCGGCCAGGCTTCTTTCGTACACGCGGCGTCAAGTTTGTCGATGTATTGATTTGGGTAGTTTGCCATCTGGTTTCTCCTCGGTTGAATTCTTTCCAGGCTGTCATACCAACGGCGTTAGTTCGCTTATGATGATGCCTTCGACGGTCTCCAGTTGTTTGCGAACGATCTCCGCGGTCGAGTCATCCAATTTCAATCTGGAAGCTATTTTCTTGGCGGCTTCCGCAAGCTCTCTGTGTAACAGATTTGCCAATCGTTCGCGTTCGGCGGCGGGCACGGCATCAGGATTCGAATACAGCGCGCCCGCCTCGAGGCCCGGCAAACCCGGCCCCTTCGTCGCAACGTGAATCAATGTAGCCAGGCTCGGGATGGGATGCACTCGCGAGCGGCGGAATGCTTCACGCATCATCCCCTTGATTGTTTCTTCAGGCGAACCCGCCAGGTCGCCCAGCGCCTGTTCGTCGGCATCCGTCCAATCGTTGTCGGTCAGGTCCTGATAAAAGCTTCGGACTCCGTCCAAAGAGTCGTCCTTGCTGGCTATCGGCAGGCGCTCCATTTCTGAAAGACGCTCGCTGATCCGGCGATGAGCCTGTTCAAGCTCCTCATTGAGGATCTCAGCAACCCGCTGGCGTTCACGGGGCCTGATTCTCATGTCGTCACCTCCGAAAGAAGTTCGTACAACCACAGAAAAATACAATAAACGAAGCAGCCTTCCACAACAAGTGCGCCTCTGGCACGCAAGGATTGGGGCGACGGCCGATGAGGGATGTGGTTGACACTAGATCGGGCTGGACTTCGGATTGCGACTAATATATTGTGGTACCGGCTCTAAAATATTAGCGAGTGACCAGGACTGAGGACGACTCGAAAAGACCATGGTTGCGGTAGAGAAGACAATTGCCGGCAAGGATTCCGACGACGACGCAGGCGTGTGTTCCGAGTGTCGCGGCACCGGGACCGTAAGTCGCTGGAGTGATGTGGCTTACTTTGAAGATCGCCGCGTCTGTGCGAACTGCGAAGCTGGCCGGGCCCTGGGTTCAAGAATCGCCGATATAGTCAGACGGGCCCACCTCGAGCAGCGATTGTCGAGCAGGTAACCCACAGCGGTAGTAGGCCTGAATTGAACGGGCCGGCTCTAAACCAAACAAACGAGTGTGCAAAGAAACCTATCAGCGGGATCATCCCGCCAGGGCTTGTACAAGCCTCTGTGCAGCGCTTTCGAGCATGGCGTCTTCTCGAGCAAAGCATAGCCGCATATAGACGTCGCGCTCGACGTCGTCCATGAAAGCGCTGCCCGGCACGCCGGCGACACCTCCTTCGCGAATCAAAAACTCGTTGAGGCCGGTTGCGTCTTCGAAGCGCTCCGGTATGCGGGCCCAGGCGTAAAAGCTGGACCGCGAAGGATAGACGCGAAAACCAGCCGCATCCAAAGCGTCAGTCATGATCTGTCGCTTGCGCGCGAAGGCAGAGCGTAATCGTTCATAGTAGGCGGGATCCTGAAGCAGAACGCGGGAGAGCGCGTGCTGAAGCGGAGTCGGCGTGCAAACGTAATAAATATTGCCCAGAGCGCTGAGCCTGCCGACCAGATTGCCGGGGCCATAGGCATAGCCGAGTCTCCAGCCTGATACTGCCCACGACTTCGAAAATGAACTCACGGTTATCGTGCGCTCAAAAGCACCGGGTAGCGATGCCGTCGAAACGTGATCAGCCGCCTCAAGAGCGAAGTGCTCGTAGACCTCGTCCGCGATCAGCATCAAGTCAAACTCTTCGGCGCACGCAACGATGGACGTCAATTCATCCCTGGTTAGCACGCGCCCAGTCGGATTAGCAGGCGAACACACCACGATAGCCTTGAGCGGATATGCGGAGCGCGATTTGCCGGCGCGACAAACGCGGCGCAACTCGTCCACGTCAAGAACGAGGTCGTCTCCGCTAAGTTTCACGATGTCCACACGAGCGTCCGCCGTCTCGAGCGTGCGTTTGTGATAGGGATAGTAGGGCTCGAAGATAATTGCCGCACCGCCCTGCAGAAAAGTATGCGCGATGGTGACCAGGCCGCCGGTCGCTCCGGGAGTAATTATCAGCTCGAGCGGCCGTCGATCGGGATCGACGCTCACTCCATTGAACAGTCTCAGCTTCGTGGCTACCGCGTGACGAAGCTCGTCCACGCCTTCAAAGAAGCTGTAATGGTTCAGTCCGGCGCCAACAACGTCATTGAGCGCTCGAGCCAGCTCAGGATGGAGCGCGATTTCGCTCTGTCCCTGAACCAGATTCCCGCTGGGTGGAATCAGCCGCGCGATCGCACGAATGTCAGGCTGCGTTCGTCTGGGTGTACTCTGCAACTTGTTCCTCCAACCTTTCATACGTCATCGTACCGTGGCGACCCTTCGATGACGCCAGATGGTAAGCGGCGCCACGACGAGGTGTCAAGATGCGCGAAACCCACCACTGAGACTCTTTTCGGGGTCATTCCAGAAATCGGCCGGAGAACGAAGCATCACGAGCAGCTTCGGACGCGGATTCATAATCGCGTTTCAAAACTTGCATACCGACAGGCGCCGGGGATAATCTAGGGGAACGGAATTAATTCAAGTTTAGAATCATTCAGAACCAGATAAGAGGTCTATGACGACGAAGAAATCTGCCTTACTTACCCGGCGCCAGGCGATTGTATCTCTGGCCGCCATTGCGGCGGGAGCGCTCGTAAGACCTGCGTCCGTTCTCGGCGTAACAACCCCAAGCTCTAAGACCCGATTCGCCGTGATTGGCGACTTTGGCACCGGCGGAAGCGACGAGGTCGCCATAGCTGCCGGCATGCTTGATGTCCATCGCAAGTCGGCGCTCGATTTGGTGGTCGCGGTAGGCGATAACATCTACCCCAACGGCAGCGGGCGATATTTCAACAAACACTTCGAGGAACCATTCTCGGGACTGCTGAAAGAACGAGTGAAGTTCTATGCGGTGCTTGGTAACCACGACGTAGAGGAGGGCCGCAGGGACCAGGTGAATTATCCGCTGTTCAATATGGGCGGCTCAAATTACTATTCGATCAGCAGGAATAACGGACTGGTGGATTTCTTCATGCTTGACTCGACGGACGTGAGCACGACTCAACTCAGTTGGCTCGAGAATTCACTGCGAGAGTCAAAGGCGATCTGGAAACTGGCCGCCTTGCATCATCCGATTTACTCATCAGGCAAAAAGCACGGTTCGGACATAAAGCTTCGCAAACAGCTCGAGCCGCTTTTCACACACAATCGGGTCCAGGCCGTCTTCTCCGGGCACGATCACGTCTATGAACGAACCAAGCCTCAGCAGGGCATTCAGTACTTCATCACCGGGGCCGGTGGTAAGTGCCGTCGCGGCGATATCGATCTGAAGAGCGAACTGCGGGCATCAAGCTACGATTTGGATAATTCGTTTATGCTCATTGAATCGGACGAAACGGAGATGAGTTTTAAGTCTATCAACCAGGCAGGCGAGACCGTCGATAGCGGCACTATCAAACAATCGTAAGCTCACCTTAGCGGAGACTCTTCAGCCTGCGCGTGACTCGAAATTCTGAATAAGGGAACCATCCGCAGATCGGGCAGTCTACGGTAGATTGATAGTTGGCCCGGACTTACTTTGCTATTGCTGCGCTGCCGGCGAGATCGATCACCTCGCTGGTAACGAGGTGGGCCCCACTGCTAACCATTTTGTAGAGCGCCTTCTCTCCATCGTCAGGATTAACGTTGACCGCTCGCATTGCGTCAGTTACGGCGTAGACCTCATAGCCATACTTGAGTCCATCCAGCACCGTCTCGAGCACGCAATAATCGGTTGCGAGCCCAACCACATAAATCTTCCTTACGCCGTACCCTTTGAGCACTTCGTCGAGCGAACGGCCCTGTTCATCTTTCCCCGCGAACTCCGAGTAATCGTCTTTGTCGGGTGACGACGCCTTGCGAAAGTACAGGGCGATTGTCTCTGTCTTGAGATCCGGATGCAGCTCGGCTCCGGTGGTGCCCTGTACGCAGTGGGGTGGCCACTGGCCTCCTTGTGCCTTGAAGGAAATGTGGTTTGCCGGGTGCCAGTCCTGGGTAGAGATGACCAGCGGGAACGTGGAGATCAATCGATTGACGATCGGAACAATGAGGTCACCCTCAGTCACGGCAAGCGCGCCATTAGGACAGAAGTCGTTTTGAATGTCGACAAGAATTAACGCGCTATCTTGGAATTCAGGATTCATCGCACCCTCCTTTGTTATATTCTAGTCCGAGGGCGATCTTCGGTACAGACCGAATCCGCTCGAACGCACCTGTAGGGGCGGCTCTCCGTGGCCGCCCCTCTTCGCCAGTCAGTGGTTCCAGTGAGCAAGAGGGGCGGCCACAGAGAGCCGCCCCTACAGGTGCGTGCTAGCGGATAACCCCGGCTTCACTGCCACGCCGTAATGATCGTGCTCATGAGCAGGAGGTAAACAAGCTGATAGCCCGTGTCAATATAGAAAACGGTGATTCGCTTTTCAGTAAACATGGTGGCCATCAGACCGAGCGGAAGCGCGAAGCCGACCCATACGAGCAAACCAAGTTTGAGTCCCTGTGCCAGATGCTCGAGGTGCAGATAACCGATCAACACCGCTATCGCAAGAGCTATCAACCACAGACAAACCAGCGATACGCCGTAGGCCTTTCCCGCGTTCTTCTGCATTGTCTTGATTTGCTCTTCAGAATAGCCGTGAGCTTTCACCCACTGGTTCGCGAACAGTAGCGGTGAATACCAAATGCCGCCGATTGCGAAGGCTGCGACTGCTGCTACGACCACGGCGATATAGTTGATGTGAACATGAGGCATGGAGGCTCCTTCGGGCGCCCAGTCTTGTTCGACCCTTCTCTGTGCGACCTGTAGGGGCGGTGCTCCGTGGCCGCCCCTCGTTGCAGGAAGGCCGTTCGCCAGGAGGGCAGCCACGGAGGACCGCCCCTACAGATCCATCTCGGCTAGTCACGACCGCACAAACTCATCGCGCCAGGATCTGCTCGATGCTCTGCAGCTCCTCCCTCGAGAAGCTGACATTCTGAATCGCGCCCACCGCGTCGTCGATATGCCCGAGCCGGCTGGCGCCGATCAGTGCGGACGTGACCTCTGGATGCCTGAGCACCCAGGCCAGTGCCATTTGAGAAAGTCTTTGGCCGCGAGCCCCGGCGATCTCCCGGAGCCGGCGCACCTTGATGATTTTGTCATCGGTAATCTGTTCGGGCCGAAGAAACCCGTGAGGCTTCGCCGCTCGCGAATCCGCCGGGATGCCGTTCAGGTACTTGTCGGTCAACAGACCCTGCGCCAGCGGGGAGAAGACTATGCAGCCGATTCCTTCTTCGTTCAAAACGCCTAACAAGCTTTCTTCGATCCATCGATCGAACATACTGTAGCGCGGCTGATGAATCAGGCATCGCGTGCCCAGGGACTTCAGAATCGCAGCCGCCTCGCGGGTCTGTTCCGCTGTGTAAGATGAAATACCTACATAGAGCGCCTTGCCGCTTCGAACGATTTGATCAAGCGCGCTGATCGTTTCCGCAATTGGTGTATCGGGATCGGGTCGATGATGATAAAAGACGTCGACGTAGTCCAGACCCATTCGCCGCAGGCTTTGATCGAGGCTCGCAAGCAGGTATTTGCGCGATCCCCACTCGCCATATGGACCCGGCCACATCAGGTACCCGGCTTTGGTCGAGATCACCAGTTCGTCTCGATATGCCGCGAGATCGCTTTGAAGAATGCGGCCAAACGTCTCTTCGGCGGATCCGGGAGGAGGGCCGTAGTTGTTGGCCAGATCGAAATGAGTGATGCCCAGATCAAACGCGTGCAAGATCATCGCGCGTGAGTCTTCCAATACATCGACTCCGCCGAAGTTGTGCCAGAGTCCGAGCGAAATCGCGGGCAGCTTAAGGCCGCTGCGCCCACAGCGCTTATATTGCATCGAGTCGTACCGCGTCTTTGCTGCGCGAAACATACATTACTCCCGGGAGCGCAGGCTTCTCTGCAAGCACGGGTCTGGAAGCCAAAGATGCAGCAGGATGCCGGCTCGCCTCACAAGTTCGTTTGCTTACGTTCCAGATTCTGTTTTTCTTCGATCAACCGATTGCTAAAGCCCACTGAATAACTTGCAGCGGAATCAAGGCGTAACAATTCAGCGGGTAGGGTCCCCAGTTCTTCACGCGCAAGTTCGCGAGCGGCGTTCAACGTTGCCAACCGGGCGGCTTTCCGTGAACTCCTGGCCGGGCCGCTGTGCTCCCCTGCGCGGCTTTCAATCACGATGCCACGTTCCATTACGAGTTCGAGAACCGGCCGACACGAATCGGCTGATCCTTTCTCGTCCAATCGAGCTTGAGGGCGTTCTTCGTCAGCCAACGCGATCAAGTCGTGAGTGTATTTGCCTGCCTGATCGCTGAATCTCCAAACCTGCTTCGGCCCGGGATATGTCTCCTTTTCGTGGCTGAGCTTTATTCGCATGCTCAACTGGCCATTCATTTCGATAGCCGCGAGCTTGTAGACTCCCGAAATCGCGGGCGCATCGTATGAAGTCGCAAGCTCGGTGCCGACTCCAAAGGAATCTATCTCTGCTCCTCGCGAAATCAGATCGGCGATCTTGTACTCATTGAGGTCGCCGCTTGCAAATATTTTCGTGCCGCTCATACCGGCGTCGTCGAGTATCCGTCGAACTTCCTTACTTAGCCAGAGCAAATCGCCGCTGTCGAGCCGCACAGCAGGAATCGACGGTCCGAAGTCGCGAGCTAACCGCTTCACCGCCGCTATCGTATCGTAGGTGTCGACCAGAACGGTTGCCGACTCCGGAAAGACTTTCAAAAAGGCTCGAAATGCCTCGTCTTCGTTTTCGAAGGACATCACAAATGAGTGAGCCAGGGTGCCGAATGTCGGTATGCCGAAGAGATGGCCTGCTTCTACATTGGAAGTTCCGACGCAGCCACCGATGAACGCGGCTCGAGCTGCCAGCAATCCGGCTTCGGTGCCGTGTGCTCGCCGCGTGCCAAATTCCACGACTCCGCGACTGCCCGCCGCCGTTACGATGCGAGCCGCCTTGCTTGCGATCATCGTCTGAAAATTTATGGTCGAGAGAAGAAAGGTTTCGACGATCTGGGCTTCGATGATTGGAGCAGTAATTCGCAGCATCGGCTCCATCCCGAACGCCGCGGTGCCCTCGGGCATTGCCCACACATCGCCCGTAAATCTGAATTCCGCCAGGTACTGGAAGAACTCGCGAGATACCTTCTTGAAGGACGGATGTTCGCGCAAATAATCGATGTGAGCGTCACTAAATCTCAACGAAGAAAGATAGTCGAGCGCCTGCTCGAGTCCGGCGACAATCAAGTAAGCTCTATGCCTGGAAAGCCTGCGGGTGAATAGTTCGAAGATTGCGCGGTGATGAAGCCCGTTCTCAAAATACGCGGCCGCCATCGTGAGTTCGTAGAGGTCGGTAATAAGCCCGGGAGCGCGATCGATCATAGTGTTCCGATCAAGTGATTAGAAAAGCGCGCTTGTGATTCGTGTACCAGCGCAACTATAGGATTTGGCTCTTGATCGCGTCAACTTAATCATCTTTGCGTGCTTTGCGGTCCTTGGCGACTTTGCGCGAAACCAGTTTTCCCCATCCGAACACAATCCCATTAACGAAAACCCGTCCCTCCTTATCGAAACGCTTTCCTTGAGTGTTCATCACCCGCACCGCTACAATCGCGATCCTGAGAAAAAGGAACTCGCATAATGAAAAGACCGCCGCGCGAAGGAATCGTCCCCCAACGCATCGCCGAGTCTCGCGTGAGAGTGCGGTATGCGGAGACGGACCAGATGGGCGTCGCTTACTACGCGAATTACTTTGTGTGGTTCGAAGTAGGCCGCAGCCAGTACTGCAATGATTGTGGTTTCTCTTACCGTGACATGGAACGAGAGACGGGCCTATTTCTGATTGTCGCCGAGGCGAGCTGCCGCTACAAGAACCCTGCTCGATATGAAGACGAGTTGAATATCCGGACAAAGGTTACGGAATCGACGCGACGGACTCTGCGGTTCAGCTACGAGATTGAGCGCGTCGATGGAGCGGCGGTCGCTACGGGAGAGACGCTTCACGTGTTGATCAATGCGGAGGGGCGACCCTCGAGCTTTCCAGAAGAGTATCTGTCGCTCCTGCGTCGAGTCAGTAGTCCGTAGTCCGTGGTCCGTAGTCCGTGGTCCGCAGTCCGTGGTCCGTAGTCGGCATGTTATCCAGAACTCGTTAACTCAAAAACTACGGACTATGGACCACTGACTACGGACTCCCAGAGTATGCATCCTCTTATCTTCCACAACGATCGTATCGTCGCCGCAGCCGAATCAAAGATCACCCCCAACGTTGCCGGGTTGCTCTACGGTTGGGGTGTGTTTACGACTCTGCGGATCTACAACGGCAAGGCTTTCGCTTTTGAACGTCATTGGAAGCGGTTTCTGCTACACGCCGAGAAAGCCCGAGTGTCCGTGCCGCTTGATCTCAAACAAGCGAGACGCGCCCTTGATAAACTAATCGCCGCGAATTCAGTAGAGCAGGGAAGAGCGAGGCTTACGTTGCTCAAGGGTCAGGCAGGCCCGTGGCAAATCGGGCCGGGACGAGAGTCGGAGTTCCTGATATTTACCGCTTCTGAAACGCGGCAGGCGCGTGCTGACCTGGCGCTTACGCTGTCGCCGTATCGAGTGCTTTCAACAGGCTTGCTCGCGGGCGTCAAACAGACCGCATTGCTCGAGAACCTGTTTGCTCTCGATGAAGCGAGGTCGCGCGAGTTCAACGAAGCTGTAGTACTAAACGAACGAGGCGAGATCGTGTCGGCGACTGCCGCAAACATTTTCTGGGTGCAGGGCGACGAGGTGTTCACCCCGTCACTGTCCACCGGATGCGTTGCGGGCGTGACCCGCCAACTGGTGCACGAGGCGGCGGTACGCTGGAAGCTGCATGTCGTAGAAGGTGGATTCACCGTGCAAAGGCTTCTGGATGCCAGAGAGGTCTTTCTCACTTCCACCGCGCGCGAGATAGCTATCGTCTCGAGCTTTGACGCGAAGGAATACTCAAGCAGGCAGGCGAGAATCGCAAAGCTTCTGAGTCGTGAATTTCAAAAGGTGATTCGTGATGCTACGATGAGGCATGAGAAGAGTCAGTGAGGAGGATGCTCTTTGGAGATCAACGATCCTAAAGCAATCGACACGATTCTTGATGAAATGAAAACGATCGCGGTGGTCGGGCTGTCATCGGACGCCAGCCGCGCCAGCAACGGAGTGTCACGCTACATGCAGTCGCACGGCTATAGAATAATCCCGATCAATCCTAACGAAGCCAGCGTGCTCGGCGAGAAAGCCTATTCGCGTCTTGAGGATGTTCCGGAAAAGATCGACCTTGTGGATATCTTTCGTCGCAGGGAAGAAGCCGGTCAGCACGTCGACGAAGCGATTCGTCTAGGTGCTCGCGGAGTATGGCTTCAAGAGGGAGTCATCGATGAAGCCGCAGCTCGGCGCGCGCTCGACGCAGGGCTGGCGGTGGTGATGAATCGTTGCATTTTGAAAGAACACATGAAGCGGAGTCGCTAAGCCTCGATCGCTGCAGCCGTTCGATGACTAAACTGATTCAATCAACCGTCGCGATCGCCGGGCGAAGAATGATGTCATACGTCGGACGATTCGAACCGTCGCGAAAGAAAACTCCTCGTGGCGAGTAGGCGATGCTGTCCGAGTGCGTAATGTCTTTCACGTACCCACAGGAGATCGCTACGATTCCCCATTCCCCAACGGCTTTACTTCGCCGCGATCGGAGATGCCGTTGTGATTGAGATCTTGCCAGATAGCGAGGCCTTCCAATTCCTTGCCCGCCAACAGTCCATCGCGGTTGTCGTCGAGCGCGGACAGCGCATTGTACCCGTTTTCCCAGAACATCCAGAAAGTCACGTTGCCGAAGAGCTGCAACGCCGAGGTTATCTTACCTGTGTGGTGAGGATCGTTGACCAGCCAGCCGGCGTCTTTGGTGATCCAGGTCCAACGCTTCTGCAAGCCTGAGCCGTCCGCGTCGAAGGCGACGCTGGCTGACTGGCTCTCTAGATCGCGCGCAGTCAGGCCGGCATGTAGTGGGATCACCACCGGGGAGATCAGCCTGGGGAGCATCGCCAATTCCTTGATGCGCTCTTGGAGTGTATTGATTTCTTCCTTGTCCTTATCCTTGTCGAGTAGCGGGATCAGATAACGAGCCGCCTCTGCAGTGACCGGGGACTCGCCGACCTCCTTCAAGTCCTTTTCCTTTTCCCACGCAGCCTTGATGACATTGCGGTATTTCCTGACCGCCTTCCGCTTCTGGCCGGATTGCTCGATGCACCACGCGTAACCAATCGCCCCGGCCAGGTTGTCTGGGGCCAGTTCGACCACCTCTGCATATCGCTCGAGGGCTTTGGCTAGGTGCACGTTGGCTGATTTGAGCTTTTCGCTGTCACCGGTCGGTTTGACGGTGAACGGGACGTTTTGCGGATTGTAGCCGAACCAAACGCCCTGATTCTCCCTGCCCCTCCACACCTGGGCGGATTCGGTTCTCAGCGCGTAGGCCATTGCGTGCGCTCGCGCGAGGTTGAACCGTACCTCCACGTTCCTCGGGTCGTTCTTCGCTAATGCACCAAGGTTCTTGATCAGCCGTTCGACCGGGACGTTGACCAAGTCCGGACTCGCGTAACGCGCGTTTGCGAACCGTAGTGGCAGCGTCAATGAGAGCGCCAGCAGTAGCGTCGCGGTCGCCCATCGAGGTGGAAGCCGTCTGCTTTGCATGGTGAGATACCTCTGCAAAGTTTAGAGTTCAAGCTTTTAGCTTGCGGGCCGGAGCAACCCTAAAGGTTGAACTCTGAACTCTGAACTTTGAACGCTGAACTTTAATGCAGCCGGTCAGCGCGAACCGTGAATGAAACCGTCGTCAGCACGTCGCCTCGCTGAAACTGAGTCCAGATGCGATAGATCGATGGTCTTGGAAGGAAAGCGTTGAATGTCGCATCGGGTCCGCCTCGTAACTTCTGTTTGTCTGCTGTGTCGGGCACCATCTCTTCAGGATGCGAGTGAACGTAATCAGCCTGGTCTTCGCTCAGAATCAGCGTGTGGCCCCACGCGCCAAGGTAGGGAACCAGATCCCGAATCGGTTCGCCGGTTTTTGCATCTGTCAGATGGTACTTCAGAGCTACAGGCTGACCGGCGACGATCTCCGAAGGCTCCAGCTTTAATTCGATCTTCATTCCATCGGCTATTCTGGTCAGCGACGTGTCCGGCTTCAGATGAGGAAGCGCCGAAACTAAATCGTTCGAATATCCAACCGTCGCCAAATTGTGCTGTAAGACCTGCGGCGCGCCGTCGTGTGGATAAATGTCCGCATAGATCTTGTAGTTTCCGGCAACCGGCAGCACGGTCTCGATTGTGAAGCTTCCATCGGATTCGAACGTCGGATGAATGTGTTGAAATTCAGAAAGGTCTTCGCTGACCACGAACAAGTGAAACAACTTATCGTGAGTAATATAGAACTCTTTCACCTGCTCGCCGGTCTTGGGGTTGAAAAAGGCGAAGCGCAATCGAATCTTTTCGTTCGGCTTGGGCGTCTTCGGCGAGCACTCGACCCTTACATTGAAGTCATCGGTGATGGCGGGATTAACCGGCACGAGCGTCATCGCGCACTTCGGACACTTGCCGGGCGCGGTCGTTCTAATGTCAGGGTGCATCGCGCACGTGTATTCCTCGGCCTGCTTGACGACTTCAAGAGTGCGCTGAGAAGGAGCCGATGATTGCGGCGCGACTGCCGGCTTTCGCTTGGTCGAAGCCGGCTTTTGAACCTCGAGTTTCATGCCGCACTTCGGGCAGCGGCGCGGTTTGGACGATTGAACCTCCGGGTGCATCGGGCACGAATAGACTTTGCTCCCCTGATAGGCCGACGAAGTTGGGCCCGGGAGAGCCGCAAACAGTAGGAACGAACTAACGAGAATCACAAGTATGCGCAAATTAAACTCCAGTAATAACCGCCGAGTAAACCTTTGCGTCTTTGCGGTCCTTGGCGTCTTTGCGCGAAAACGAGACTTGAACCCCCAAGCGATGTTTCACGCAAAGACGCAAAGAACCGCAAAGACGCAAGGAATCACAAGCATTATAGACTGGGCGAAGGATCATTCGCGAGGACTACAGAGGTAATGTGAAAACGTTGGAACTCACTGCGCCAGCGGTAACAATCTGTACCGTGTTGTTACCTGTCTTCAGCCCAAGCTTCTTCGTCTTTCCGGTTAGTTTCACTTCCGAGTCTGACGTACTGCTTACGTAATCGCCCCTGTCCTCGCCGTTGATTACCACACGAGGCGAGTCACCAAAGGAGCTGCCCGAAATGGTGAGATGCTTCTTACCATCGAAGGTGACTGACCCGATCACCGGTGGCGGGTTGGTGATCAGCTCGTAAGCCCCGCGTCCGTAGGTCGCCACTTGAATCAACCCCGATTGCTGCGAGGCAAACTCGTGAACGACGACCGGCGGCATCCCTTTGTTGAAGCTCTTCCAGTTCGCGCCGCTCGCGGTCGAGCGAAACACGCCGATGTCACTGCCGAGATAAAGCGTGCTGTGATCCACCGGATCAAACAACATGCAGTTCGCCGGGATATCAGGAAGGCTTCCACTGATATCGGTCCACGAGTCTCCGGTGTTTGTAGTCTTAAATACGTGCCCTGATCCGAACCCGGAAACGGTCAGGTATGCAATCGCGGCGTTCGAGGGATCGACGGTTATGCTGCTGATCGAGCGATTAGGCAAGCCTTGCGTGATATCGCTCCAGGTTCTTCCACTATTAGTACTCACCATCGCTCGTCCCTGGGATGACCCGGTATAGATCACGCTTGTGTTGCTGCGCGCTACGGCAATCGCCGATAACACGTCAGGTCCCACGGTGGTAAAGCCTTTTGTAAGGTCTGCAAAGCTTGCGGGCGGGAACCAGAAATTCCCGAGATCTGTGCTGATGAACAAACGCCAGGTGCCAAAGTAGAGCGTGCTATCAACCCCGTTTCCGACAAACGGCGGATAGAAAGCAATGCGAGCGCCGTCGAACGGCTCACCAAAAACGCCGTTCCATCCGATCTGCGCATCGATCGTCTGCGCGTTTCCGGTTAGTCGATAAATCTCGCCGCGCACGTAAGTCATGAAAACCACGCTTGGATCGAGCGGGTCGATGACCGAGCGCCCGCCATCACCCGCCACGGTTTCGCGCCAGCTCTGTGAGTCTCCCATTCGTTGCTGGCTTCCGTTGTCCTGTGTGCCGCCGTAACTGATTGCCGGGTTGGTGGGATGCAGCGAGATCCCGATAAACTGCGACAGCGTTAGCCCGGCATTCAACGACTGAAAGGTCGCTCCGCCGTTGGTGGTCCTGGATACTCCCCCGTCGTTGCCCGCGTAGAATTGATTCGGGTCAGCGGGCGAGAACGCCAGGGCGTGCTGATCGGTGTGAGTCTTTGAACCGCCCGGCCCGTAGGTGAATCCCTGGCCACTGTCAAAGAAGTTCCAGGTCATATTCGTCCAGGTGTCGCCGCCATCGGTGCTCTTGTAGATGTCGCGTGAGCCGAGATACAGAGTCGACGCATCGCGCGGATCAGCAAACAGGTATGTGTTATAGCCCAGCTGCCCGAGATCCACTGTCCAAAGGTAATGATCGCTCCAGGTCGCTCCGCCATCGCTGCTCGTCCGCAAGTGAGCCTCGGCATTCCGGTCAATGAAGCCGCCGTAGTAGACGGAGATCCTTCGGGGATCGGCAGGACTTATTGCGACTTTGATGTCGCGGCGCCTGGTCAGGTCGTACTGTGCTGTGAACACGTTTACCCAGGTGCCGCCGCCGTCGGTGGAATGGTAGAGTCCGAATGCCGGGTCAGTATCAGAGTCGATGCGAGACAACCCTGCGTACACGTTTCGCGGATTGGAGGGGTCGAGGATAACGTCGCGCGGCGCTCCCGAGAGCGCTTTGCTCCAGTTGACTCCGCCATCGGTTGAAAGATACAGGCCGCCCGCTGTAATTTTGCTTCCCGACACGACTGAGTACTGGGCGACGTAAAGCCGGTTTGGATTTGTTGGATCTATTTCGAGCCTTGTGATCGAGCCGGGCGCCGGAAGCGAGTTGTTGCTCACTCGCACCCAGCTGGCTCCGTCGTCGGTCGACTTCAGCACGCCGCTTCCTAGATAGCCGAGTATCGAGTCACCCATGCCGGCGTAAGCGATCGACGAGTTGCTCTTCGCGAAAGCAAGGTAACCTACTTCCAGATCAGCTTGATCATCCGAAACTGGAGTGAAGCGATCTCCGCCATCTGTTGAGCGCCAGATTCCGCCGGTTGAAGTGCCAAGCAGAACAACCGGCGAGTTGGATGGCGAGACCGCGATCGAGTTTACGCGTCCGCTTGTGGGTCCCCAGGACTCGTACCAGGCGGACACGGTGGGTGAGGGACCGATCGAGCGCCACGCTGCCGCCGCTTGAGTACGAAACTGCCCGGTTGTTTGAAACTGGGTTTGAAATTGAGTTTGTGCTTTCCACGCCCGGCTCCGCGCATCAGCCGGAATTGTATTCGAGCCGTAAGTTCGTTGAAACATGAACCAATCGCCGCGACCTTCGATGTCTTCTTCGATGGCTGGTTCTAATTCCGGCCGCGCCGCCAGCGGAACGACTGTTGGAGTAAGCACTGATTTGGAAGCGTCCTGAAAGAGGCTCTGGAGGCCGGTTCCGGGGCCTCGCATCGATCTGTGCGTTTTTTCCCGAGCGAGCGGGCGGAGTTCGGAAGACGAATAGCGATAGCTGGTTGACATTGCTAAAAAAGCACCGACAACCGCGCAGGCAATTCGTAAGACGGCCGGCTGGAATTGAACCGAACGGAATCGCAGTCTTGTTATTGCTCGGTAGTTAGGTATCGCCGGCGGCTTAGACGTCGGACAATGAGAGGTTGGGAAGGGTGGCTTGCCCCCGCTGTTTTCCTTGGCGCTAATCGGGCGGGGGCAAGCCACCCTTCCCAACCTCTCATTCCTACAACCGTTTTTGTCCTTCGGGACGTTGGCCCTCACCATCACACAAATCCTGTTTCAGTCAGCGGCTAGTTTCGCCACGGTGTGAAAGCATAGATTGATACGGGGGGTGAGTTCAATCTTTAGTTCGCAGCTTTAGCGGATTCCGCCGCCGCGCTTTTCGCCGCTGACTCACGCATCCAGCGCTGTAACTTTTCCATGTCCTTAGCGATTGTGCGCGAACCCGCGTAGAGCACTGCTGCTAGAATCAGAGAGACTAACGGGACTACATAAAACGCGCTGTGCAATCCCTCGGCTCTGGCTGCTTCAGTCATTGCGGTCGCGCCAGCCGCGATCATTGCTTTGGTCGCGTAGTGATCGCTCAGCATTCCGAGAATGGATGTTCCGAAACTTCCACCCAGCACATACATCGCAAAGAAGTACAAGGCCATCGCTGTCGCGCGCAGGCCTGGTTCGACTACATCCTGGATCGCGGCATAAACTGTCGCATAATAAACGTAGATCAACATCCAGCCGGAACCCATCAAAAGCATGAAGCCAACCAGATCACCCTTCGGCCGGTCCAACGCAAGGTAGACCAAAGGGGTAGAAACTAACAACGATACGGTTGCGAGAAGCATCCTTCCGTTCGCGCGCGTTTGGCGGAACTTGTCGGCAGCCCATCCACCGCCCAGCAAACCTACGACTCCAACAGCTCCCAGCACGACCGCCGCTATTGTGTTGGCTTGACGCAAGTCCATGCCGTGATAGCGTCCTAGAAATGCCGGCAGGAAAGCGTTGACGGCGTACGCATTGAAGTTGTGCAGCGCTCCCGAAAGAATGATCCACCAGATGGTTGGTATCCTCAGCACGCGCCAGTAGGGTGAGCCTTCCTGTTCGTGCCCGACGACGTGATGTTCTTCAGAGGCGCCGCGATGTGGCTCCCGAATTCTTAGAGCCAGAGCCGCAAGAATCAAACCCGGGATGCAGGCGATGAAGAAAGTGATGCGCCAGCCGTACTGCTTTGCGATGATCCCGCTGGATAGATTGCTGGTGAAGATACCGATCGGGAGTCCCAGCATGAAAATCGATATTGCGCGCGCGCGTTTCTGCGGGGGGAATAGATCTCCGATGAGGGAATTGGCTGCCGGCGCGCAACTAGCTTCGCCGACTCCGACGCCGAGCCTGACTGCGAACAGCGACCAGTAGTTCCATGCAAGACCCGACGCCGCGGTGAACAAACTCCATATACTCACTCCGATGGCCAGAATCCTTGTCCGCAGCCATCGATCAGAAAGGCGGCCAAGCGGAACTCCAACAGCGGCGTACAGAAGCACGAAAGCCGTATTCAGCCAGCCGAGTGCGCTGTCGTTAAGGCCCCATTCTTTGCGAATCGGTTCCGTCACCGCCGCGAGAATCTGGCGGTCGAAGAAATTCATCATGTTGATGCCGAACAGGACCCACAGCACATATGTCGAGGCGTTTCGCTTTGCCATTACACCTTCCTTTCTGGGAAATTCGGCTGGCGTATTAAAAACCGCGACGGCGGCAATGATTTCCTGGGTGGTGTCTTAGTAGTCATGCTCAAGGTGATGGACCTGTAAGGGCGTCCGTCCGTGGGCGCCCCTCATCGGTGATCAAAGTGGCCGCAGAGATGGGCGCCGACGGAGGGACGGCCCTTACAGGTTCTCACTTTCCCTGAAAACTCGGCTTTCGCTTTTGAAGGAAAGCGGCCACGCCTTCCATGAAATCTTCGGAGTGAAAACACGCGTCCTGATTGACCGCTTCAAAATCGAGCGCCGAGGCCAGATCTGAATTCTGCCCGTGATTCAAGCCTTCCTTTATCTTTCGCAAGGCTATGGGCGCGGCGATCGCAAGTCGCGCTGCCATCGCGTTGACCGTCGTGTCGAGTTCTTCGTAGGGAACGACTCGATTCACCAAGCCCAGCGCCAGCGCTTCGTTTGCGGTGATCAGGTCTCCGGTAGCCATCAACTCGAACGCCTTGGCGTAGCCAACCTGGCGCGGCAGGAAGTAGGTGGAACCGCCATCGGGCATCAGTCCGATCTTCACGAACACCTGCCCGAATTTCGCCTGTTCTGATGCGATCAAAATGTCGCAGGCGAGCGCGTAGTTGCATCCGACCCCGACCGCGGGGCCGTGCACGCGAGCGATAATCGGTTTCGGCAACGCGCGCATCGCGAGGATCGTTGGATTAGTGTGCTCGCGAAGTGAAGCAGTGACGTCGATGTTTTTTATGTCGAACTCGGATGTCGCCTGCAGATCGGCGCCGGCGCAAAATGCGTCGCCTGCCCCGGTGAGTATGACTACTTTACTGTCATCTTCGGCCGAGCGCTGGATCGCTTCGTGCAGCAGCTCGATGGTTTCGACGTCGACTGAGTTGCGCTTTTCGGGGCGATTGATTGTGATGCGCTTTACGCCGTCTTCAAGGCTGACAAACAGCTTATCACTCGAGGTCATGCTGTTCCTTTCGCGACTGATGTAAGGGAGCCGAGGCGGCGTTATTCTCTAATAAAGGTTGGTGTTTTGCAAACGAGCGACGAGGAAGACCACATTCGCTGCTCCTAAAAGCATTGTGCTTGACTGTCGACACGGCTTTGTTGATTCTCAGGGTTGAATTCTTGTGCAAGTGATATAATCTCGATGCAGTAAGCGAGAGCATCTGTTCCGGAGGAAGGTAATATGAGCAAGGAGTACATTGAGAAAATCGGCGAAGCCTACAGGATTGCAGGCACGCGTGTCTCTCTAGATTCAGTCGTGTACTGCTTTTGGAACGGCGAATCGCCGGAAACCATCGCCCAATCGTTTCCGACGCTCACCCTTGAGCAGGTCTTTGGCGCAATCGCCTATTACCTGGACCATCAGGATGCGATGGACCAGTATCTGAGACAAGGCGAAGCCGACTACGAACGTAAGCGTGACGCAGCACGGAGGGCGGACCCGATGTTCTATCAGAAAATGGCTGAACGCCGCCGCCAAATGAAGACTCCCGTCTGATGAAAGTCCGCTTCCAAGCCGATGCCGATCTCAAGCACGCAATCGTCAGTGCCACGTTGCGGCACGAGCCGGCCATTGATTTCCAATCCGCAATAGCGGCGGACCTTGCGGGCCGCGCCGACAGCGACGTACTTGCCATCGCAGCACGAGACGGACGTGTGTTGGTTTCCCATGATCATAGAACAATGCCGGCTCACTTCGGAGAGTTCATTCGAAAGCACAGGAGCCCTGGTGTAGTAATAGCCTCACAACGATTGCCTCTCTCGACAGTCGTTGAGGAACTGCTCTTGATATGGGCGGCGTCTGATCCGTATGAATGGGTGAATCGAATCGCTCACTTGCCTCTATAGGTAATCATTTGTTCGGGCTGAGACTATGGATCCTGCATTCTGGGACAAGGCTTTTCCGGTAGCCGTTGGTGCGGCGATCGGCGGGTTCACTACAATTGCGGCTATCGGGCTAAAAGAGAGGCTCGATAGCAGAAAGGCGATTCAACAATGGTACGAGGAGGTCTATATCTTCGACGGAGTTTCACAACTGATCGTATACCTGTCGTCAGTCGAGGACCTACTGACAACTCTTGATTCTAAGAATCCCGTTCCCTTCGATCTCTTTGAGCCTTACCCCCGCAACGCTCTCGAGCGATTCATAAAGCTATTTCCTGACTGCGTCCATGCCATCGTGTGGTTGCAGGTAATCCGAGCGGAAGTCGTCAAGACCAGAAACAACCTGGACCCGAATGAAAGGGGAGTGAAATACGCACTGAATTTGACGACGGACTTGAAGCTAACATTACTTGAAAAAGAGCTTCTCGGCCTCAGCATAACTCGCAAAAGGCAGGTATATAAAATTCGGGATAACCGCAAGATTAAGTCTGTGCTGGCCCAGCTTGAAAAGAAGCCAAATGCACTGAACTCCAGTTGAGATTCGCGTGGACAGCGCAAAGCGGTTGACTTAAACTCGCAGCACTATGTAGGTGATCGGCAAGCGAATTCGAAATCTGAAATCACGGAGAGCACTCATGAGGAAAACCATTCTACTCGTCATCGCTGTATCGCTGGTAATTCCGTTCGCCGCGGAATCGAAAACTACTCGCGTAAGCGACGAAGCCACGATCTACCGCGATGAATACGGTATTCCACACGTGTTTGCGCAGACGCTCGAGGCTGCGTCGTTCGCAGTGGGCTACGCCCAGGCTGAAGACCGCCTCGAAGAGTTGCTGAAGAACTATCGCAAGGCGAACGGCACGATGGCCGAGGCCTTCGGGCCCGACTACTATCGCAGCGATTTGATCCAACGAATGTGGCGGCACGCTGAGATCAGTCGAGAGAAATACAACGAGGTCAGTCCTAAGATGCGCGCTTGCTTCGAAGCTTACCAGGACGGAATCAAGCAGTTCATGCGCGAGCATCCCGATCAGGTGCCGTCGTGGGCGCAGGAGATTCATCCGTGGGATGTGATTGCGCTTGGGCGCTACATCATCTGGGGCTGGCCGCTGGGCGAAGCCGGCGGCGACCTGCAGCGGGGAGGCATTCAACCCGATCCGCAGGCTTACCGAGGCTCGAATGAAATGCTGATAGCGCCGAGCCGAACAGCTATGAACGCGCCGATTGCGGTAATCGATCCTCATCTGAGCTGGTACGGCGAGTTTCGATTCTACCAGGTGAGAATCTACGCCGGCGATTACAACGTGTCGGGCGTTTCAATACTCGGCATACCTTTCCCGGCTCTCGGGCACAGCAGATTCTGCTCGGTAGCGATGACTACCGGCGGCCCCGACACCTCCGACGTCTACGAAGAAGAGCTGAACCCTGAGAACCCGCGCCAGTATCGATACGACGGCAAGTGGCGCGATATGCAGGTGCGAAAAGAAAAGATTGGCGTGAAAAAAGGGGACAAGGTCGACTGGCAGGAAGCTGAGATCGAGCTCAGCCATCACGGTCCGGTCGTAGCGCACAAGAATGGTAAGGCTTACTCGATGGCGATTTCCTATGCTAACGAAATCGGGCTGGCCGACCAGAGTTACGAGATGATGATGGCGAAGAACCTGGACGAAATGAAGCGGGCGCTCTCGTATCTTCAATTGATGTCGCAGAACATTATGGTTGGAACGGTTCAGGGAGACATTTACTACTTGCGCACAGGGCGCGTCCCAATCCGTGCGAAAGGAGTCGATCCAAGCAAGCCGATTCCAGGCAACACGTCGGCGACCGAATGGCAGGGCGTTCATCCGATGAGCGATCTGGTTCAAATCACAAATCCTCCGAGCGGATACATGCACAACTGCAACGTGAGTCCTTTTGGAATGATGAAGGACAGCCCGCTCGTGCCTGAGAAGTACTTGTCTTACATATATAACGCGAGCCGGACCGCGCCCCGGCATCAACGAGCCGAGATGATGACCGACTTGCTGGACGCGGCTAACAAGGTGACCGTCGAGGACGCAATCAACATCGCGTTCAGTCCGCAGGTTTATCATGCAGAGTTATGGCAGGCTCGACTGAAGGTTGCCTGGTCGAAGGCGGTCGCTCACGGATCGGGGCCATCGGCGAATGGGAGCTCGAACATCACCGCCGATGCGTCTGAAGTGTTCGACCTGATCGCTAAGTGGAATCGCCGAAGCGACGCCGATTCAGAAGGTGCGCTTGCTTACTATGCGTTCAAGAAAGGACTGGGTCCGGAACTTGCGCGCCAAGTGGAAGTGCCCGCGGATATCACTGATGAGCAATTGGCCGGAGCGGTTCAGAAGGCTACTGAGTGGCTGAAGACCAGCTTTAACTCGGTTCACGTTCCCTACGGGAAGTACTTCCGCGTAGGCCGGCAGGGCGGCGAACGAACATTTCCGGTGGGCGGCGGATCGTTGAATGGCGGCGCAAACAACGTAGCGATGGCTACGCCTCGCGCGATTAGCTTTGGCGCAGCTGGAAGGGAAATGGTTGGCGCGGGCGGCCAGACGTCGACACAGATTGTAGTAATGACGAATCCTCCGAAGTCGTGGGCGATCATCCCGCTTGGTGAGAGCGATCACAAGGAGACTGGCCATTGGGACGATCAGGCCGAGAAGCTCTTCAGCAAGAGCAAGGCGGCGCCGACGTTCTTCATGGATAGAGGCGAGTTGATGAAGCACGTGACTGCAAAGAAGGTTTTGAGGCGGGCGGCGGCGGCTCAAGCCGGGCGATAAGAACCTCTCAGCAGTTCGGTAATCCAGTGATGACCTATCCGGCTTGAGGGCTCGCTCTTGTTGACGTATCTTGTGCTTATGGCAACTACAGTTGAAGAATTGGTTGAGCAAGCGATGAATCTGCCTGGTGAGTCTCGGGCACGACTCACGAACCTTCTGGTGGAAAGCCTTGATGCCGAGGAACTCGGCCGGATTGATCGTCTGTGGGCTATTGAAGCGACACGCAGGCGCGAGGAAGTTCGCGCCGCGCTGGTCGAGACTGTTCCTGGCGAAGAGGCTCTTCGCAAAGTGTGATTAGAATAGGAGGCCATGTCAGTGACTGAGAATCCCACATTCATCGCGCCATCCATCGAGCGGATGTGTGCGGACGAAGCCGAAGCTCGACTTGATGCCTACGAGCGCGGCGAGATCGAAGCGTTGTCAGAAGAAGAAGCGATTGCCTGGTTGATCGAACAGTCTTCAAATTGAAAGTCGAGCCTTGCTCGCTCAAGGCTACGATCCCACCGTGTTATAATCGCGGCCAGAGTCAATGGCCACCTTCACCATTCTCGAACCAATGTCCACCGGCGATGTCATAGATCGCGCGGTGAGGCTCTACCGACGAAACTTCACTCCACTGGTGGCGATCGTAGCGGTGCCGACACTTATTGGCTATGTCGTCTCGCTGATGTTTTGGTACGGCTACGCGAGTCTGCTTACTGGGGCGTCCGGCGCGCGCGGCATCTCCCCTTCCGGAATCTGGATGTTTGCACTGGGGGGGCTTGGTTATCCGGTTTGGATATTCGTGTGGCTTGTGACCGTGTCTGGGCTTTGCCGGGTAGTCGGCGACCATCTGATGCTCGATGAGCCGATCACGTTTCGCGGATGCTTTGCGGCGGCAAAGCGCCGATTAGGCGCGATTACGTTGATGGGATTCCTTATGTTCGTCATGGTGTTTGTAGCCTACATAGCTGTGGCGATTGTGCTATTCGCTTTGATCATGGTTGTTGGATTGATCATCGGTGCGATCACAGCTTCGGGACTGCCTGCCTGGATCGCAACTGTAATGCTCGTAGTCACAATAGTCGTCGCGGTAGCGGGAATCATTTTTCTCGTTCTTATCGTCGCCGCGCGTATCATCTTTCTTCCGATGGTAGTGATGATCGAAGGTGAGTCTGCCGGGAATGCGCTCGGACGCGCAATGCGTCTCGGCAAGGGGAACTGGTATCGGGTAGCCGGGATAGCCGCCTTCACTTACTTTGTATCGTTCTCTTTGCTGTCCGCGCTCACTCTTCCGGTGCTTGCCGGGTTGTATCTGGCGGGAGTGCTGAATGCAGAGTTCTTTGCGAGTCCGGGATGGAGCATTGTCTACACTTCTTTCAGCAACATATCGGGACTGTTGAGTTTGCCAATCTGGATTTGTTCATTCACCCTTCTGTATTTCGACAGCCGGGTTCGACAGGAAGCCTACGACGTGGATTTGCTTGCGCGTGAAATCAACCCGGGGTTCTACTGGCAGCCGACGGTGCAGCCTTCGGCATTTGGGTATCAAGTGCCGATGCAGCCGGGCCCGAGAAAAGTTGTTCAGACCAGCCCGCTGGGCTTGGCGGGATATCGTTACTCCCCCGGTTCACCGGCGGCAGCCCCTCAAACGCAAATAGAATCCGAGCAACTGCGCGAAAAGTTCGAACGCGCTGCTGAGAGGCTGAGCGCGGGCGCGACGAATCCTGGCGATGCTGTCGACTCGACTTGTAAGACGTGCGGGGTAGCTCTTGTGCCGGGCGCCGGTTTCTGCATGAATTGCGGAAGCGCGACGTGACGCAGTGTTCCTTTTGGAATTGTATTTCGCTGAAGATCGCAAAGATGCTTCAAGAGATGATCAAGCCAGGCTTAACCTTTTTGCTGATCATGCTGACTGCGATTGAATGTTCCGCAGCAGCCCCGCTGCTGAACTATGAGAACCGGGTCGTCCGAGCCGCGGAACAGATCGAGCGAATCAAAGTCGACAGAGACTACAAGGATGAGGGCGTAAGCTACATCAAGCACCTGCTGCCGAGAACCGAATCGATCGAAGTTGAAGGCGCCGAGGTATCAGTCGACAACACCTGGCTGTACGTGCTCCTCGACACTTACAGCGGCGAGAAAGACCCTCAACAGAGCACGGCAAGACTCAACGAAATCGCCGGCCGGCTCCGGGCCCTCGATGAACATTTGCGACATGCCGAGACCGCTGCGAATCAGCAGGGAAGTCCTCGAGACAAGATTCGTGAGATTCTGAATCGGCCTGCTTATCAACCCGAACAGGAGACCGCGATCGGCGGCTTCGTGAAGCGCATTCTCCGAAAAGTGCGAGGCTTTGTAGCGGAGATCCTCTCATCTCTGGGTCGATTGATCGAAAAGGTATTAGGATCGGGTTCGAGCAACGGATGGGTGTCGAAACTCGTTTTGCTTCTGGTCGCGGGGGGTGCGTTGTTCGCAGGCGCCCGTATGATCAGAAGAGTGCGGGTGCCGAAATCGAAGCGAAAGAAAACCCGAACGGTGCTGGGTGAAGAGATCGCAGCTGACGGCACGTCCCACGACCTGGCCGAAGCCGGTCTCGCCGCGGCGCGAGCCGGCGACTTCCGTACAGCTATTCGAAAGCTTTACGTTTCGTTGCTATACGAGCTTTTCGAGCGCAACTTGATCGAGCTGGACGAGGGCGCGACGAATCATGAATATCTGAAGAAGGTTTCTCGGTTTAGCACCGTGGTTGGTCCGATGCGGTATCTGACCGAGCGCTTCGATTATGTTTGGTACGGAATGTTCCCCTCGTCTGAAGCGGATTTCGCTGCCTACCTCGAGAGCTATGAAAAGGCAATGCAGGGCGCGAAGACGGTCGGCGAGCAGCCGGCAAGCTCAAGCTGATAGTTCAGACCTGGGAGCGCAGGCATCCTGTCTGCCTTGCGATTCCCGGATAGCGGAAACCAAGCAGGCAAGGATGCCTGCGCTCCCAGGTGTGCCTTGTTGCGCATGAAGCCTGGGTGCTATGCTCTTGATGAAAGGGGGTGCCAGGTTTCGACGGGGGTATTCCGAGGAGAAAGATGCATACCGCGGCCCATGCACCGCGTTATCAAGCTTGGAAAAACACAATCGCGAATAGCGACTTAGCATTGGCTGCCTAATCTCGGCCACGTTTCCCCCGGCATCGCCTGTGTGCCGGGAAGAAGCGTAACTTAAGCAGGCTGCCCCGATCGGACCCGTGCCTAGGGGTTTGATCGGGAAAGACCAATCTGGGCTAGCTTGCCGTGATGCTTCGTTGCTTCCACTGTCACGGCCGGCGAATCAAAAGGAAGCAACTAAGTATGTAGGTTCTTTCGCTGAGGGCTTCCGGACGAGAGTTCGATTCTCTCCACCTCCATTTGAATTGTGCGCGATACTAATTCGACACCTGTTGGGCGGGCGTTCCTCTGTGACGAGAACAGAGCCGTCCGCTCGTCGTTTGTTTGGAACCGGTTGTGTGGGAGCAAGGATGAATCAGCGGCCTAACGAAGAGGAAAGCCTGGCGCGGCTGCTTGGCGAGATCGAGGAGCTTGAGCGTACGAGAGCTGCGCTTCTGAAACGCGTAGACGTTGTGCGTTCGGTTCTGCTCGCGGCGGGCAATCACAGCGGCACAATTCGGGCGTCGGTAGAGTTGTTGTGCGATCACATTTCCGACACCGAGACAGCCGCAGAAGAGCTTTCGATGCTTGAACGTGAGATGCGCGACGTTGAGCAGGATGTTGAACAACTCGGCAGGGAGGCAGCCGGGATGGCTTTCGAAGCAGACAGCTTGAAGGATACGCTCGACGAAGCCGACGAAGAACTCGAGCGTTTGTCAGCGATACTGATCGAGCGTCGAAGCAAGCCTTCGAGGGGACACTGAAGAGATTGCCGATTTCCGATTGCCGATTTTAGATTCAGATTGAAGAGATCAGAGGGATTGAAGTGAATGGATGAAGCGCACTCGCCTGAAATCGGCAATCGGAAATTGGCAATCGGAAATTTGGATTCCGAGGCTCCCATTGGCATCTTCGATTCCGGCGTCGGTGGGCTCACCGTTTTTCGAGCCATCGAACAGCGGCTTCCCAACGAAAGCCTGATTTACCTCGGAGACACGGCGAGGATTCCTTATGGGGTTCGTTCAGCGGCGACGATTGAGCGATATTCCATGGAGTGTGCCAGTTTCGTTCAGTCGCGAGGCGTAAAGGCGATAGTCATCGCTTGCAACACTGCATCGGCGCTTGCGGCGAATTATTTGCGAAGTCAGTTCGAGCTTCCCATAAATGGAGTGATTCGCCCCGGTTCGCGTCGCGCCGTTGAGAAAACTCGCAACGGGCATATCGGCGTGATCGCAACCGAAGCTACAATTGGCAGCGGCGCTTATGAGCGAGCAATGCTAGCAATCCGCAGCGGGCTTGAGATCACTTCGCGGGCTTGCCCGCTATTTGTGCCGCTTGCCGAAGAGGGCTGGATGAACCACTCGGTCACGCGGCAGGTCGCTGAAGAGTATCTGGCGGAGCTGAGGTCCAGCGGTGTTGATACGCTGGTTCTGGGATGTACCCACTATCCGATACTGCGCCCGGTGATCGAAGAAACGATGGGCGATCATATCAGCTACGTTGACTCGGGCGAGGCGGTGGCGGACGAAGTTGCGAAGCTGCTCGAGGAGCGCGGCCTTCTTCGTGGAGACGGCCAGCCGCGAGTAGAGGAATTTTATGTCACGGATTCGGCCGATCGCTTTCGACGCGTCGCCGAATTATTTCTAGGACGGCCGCTCGAGTCGGTCACAACCGTAAGACTGGGAACTATTTGATGAGCTATAAGAGAGCATCCGGCCGCGCATACGATCAGATGAGAGAAGTGCGGATCACACCCGGATTCACCCGATATGCCGAGGGCTCGGTGTTGATAGAGATGGGTCAGACTCGCGTGATCTGCACGGCATCGATCGACGATCGGGTCCCGATGTTCAAACGCGGCCGAGGCGAAGGCTGGGTTACCGCCGAATACTCGATGTTGCCTCGCGCGACCGAAACGCGCACACAACGGGAAGCCGGTCGCGGCCAGGTGTCGGGCCGAACTCAAGAGATTCAAAGGCTGATCGGGCGATCGCTTCGCGCGGTGGTGCAGACGAATCGAATGGGTGAGCGGACCATCTATCTGGATTGCGACGTGATCCAGGCTGACGGCGGTACACGAACCGCTTCAATCACCGGGTCGTTTGTCGCGCTGGTGCTCGCCCTGCGTAAACTCTACAACGATGGCAAGCTGGCCGCCCCGTTGCCGATAACGGATTACGTGGCGGCGGTTTCGGTTGGAGTGATCGGCGGAGAAGCGTTGCTGGATTTGGATTACGCCGAGGATTCGCGCGCCGAGGTTGATATGAACATCGTGCGAACCGGGTCCGGACACTACATTGAGATTCAGGGCACTGCCGAAACGAGGCCCTTCACACACGATCAAATGAATCAAATGAGCGAGCTTGCAAGCAGGGGAGTGGAGCGGCTCGTGGAAGAACAACGTAAACTGCTCGGCGATCTGCGGTGAGATGGATTCGGAGTTCGGAGTTTAGAGTTCAGGGTTCCGAGTTCCTGGTTCAATCTTCCACGTTGCCTTGTCTCGTGAGCAAGCTAAAGCTTGAACTCTGAACCTTGAACCCTGAACTCTGGGCCACGAACGCTGAATCATGAACACGGAACCAGGAACTCTGAACCTTAAGCCCGAACAACGAACCTGTGCTCGGCACCATCCAAGTTGGCGGAGGAAGTATGAAGTACAAAAGCCTGTTATCACTGCTTGCGGTGTTGATGGCGGCGATACCCAGCGCGGTCGCGCAAAACGCTCATGAATTCACGGACCCAACCGGTCAGTACAAGCTTACGCTGATCGGCGACTGGCGTGCGGTGTCCTACGACGATGCAGTCGGACGTCAAAGGACCGAGTTTGTATATCGCGATCGCAGCGAAGGCTTATTGAAGATAACCCGCGAGACCCTTCCCGGGGCCTTGACTGATGCCGTGCGCCAGGATGAAGAAAATCTCAAGATTTATCGCGCGGGATTCGAGCGGTCATCCAGCGAGCAATTCGGCGGAGGGGCTTTGAACGGAATTCGATTGTCATTCTTCAGCACCGAAGGCAATCGCAAGATGGCCAACACCTACTACTATCTCCAGGACAAGAACGCGATGTGGGTTTTGCGATTCACCGGCAAGCGCGGTTCGCTGGATACGGTGCGGAACATTACGGATCAAGTCGCCCGTAGCTTCAGAATTCTTTAGCTTCCTTAGCGTCTTTGCGCGAAACGAGTTCTCGGAATAGAAGCGAATGGAGAGCGACTAAAGGCGTTTCTCGCAAAGACGCTAAGGTCCGCGAAGACTAATTCCGAAATCTCAATTCTTCGAGCCCGTTGCGGCGCCGGCCGCAACCCCGCCTTTGCGTTTGTGTGAATCGAACCACTCAAACACCGCCGGAAAGTTCGGCGTGACCACGCTGAGGTGATCTCCGCCGGGCACTTCGATGTACTTGATCTCCGCGCCCGCCTTTTTGCCCGCCGCAACCATTACCCGGGACCGATCAACTGGAACCGTCGGGTCAGTGTCGCCGTGCACGATGAGCTGAGGTATGTGCGCGATCTTTGACATGCTCGCCGGATTGTTGGCTCCTCCCGAGATCGGTGCGATCGCCGCAAACACGTCAGGGTGATTCATTGCCACTGACCATGTGCCGTAGCCTCCCATTGAGTGCCCGGTCAAATAGATTCGGTCCGCATCGACGTTGTAAGCGCGCCGCACTTCGGCAAGCACATCCATCACGTCTTTCTCGGCGTCGCCAATGTACATCGAAGCCGGCTTGCGACCTTTCGGACACGCGACAATGTAGCCGTGCTTTTCAGCTTCAGTCTTGAACGCGCCCTGTCCGTATGCGGTAAAGTAGCTGTTCTCGTCGCCGCCCATTCCGTGAAGCGCAATGATCAGCGGAAACGCCTTTGACTTGTCATAGCTCGAAGGCACGAACACCTGATAGGGCTGAAGAGTGTTGTCCACCGTCGACAGGTAAGCCTTCTTAAACTCGCCGCGCCGGGCGGCAAACGGATCGCTTCCCGCGCCGAGCGCGTCCAACATCGTATTAGCTTCCTTGAGCGCTTCGCGGAAGTCTATTCTCTCGAAGTTTATGTCGCCCCCTCGCGCAAGCTCGAAGAGTGAAATGCGATAGGACGCCGAAGGTACCGCAGCGGCCAGCGCGTCCTGATGCTTAGCCTTCAACGCGGCTTCGAGCTTTGCCGCTCGCGACTTGGCGGTCGCGAAGTCGGCGGCGAGCCCGCGCTCGATATGAACCGTCGCATATTTGATTATCGGATCTCCGCTGGAGAGCTTGAGCAGTATTGCGATGCGATAGTTACCAGTCTCAACTTCGGGCGTTACGACTTCAACCGACAGCGGATGCGCGATGAAGTCGGCGTCGATCGCGTCAATTGTTTTCAGCTCCTTCACAAGTTCGTCGCCCTTCATCTTGACGAGCCTGATGGAAGCCGAGAGCTTATTCTCTACTTTGGCGTCGAGCGAGTATATCTGACTTATTTTTAAGGCAAGCGAGTCACCCGGGTCCAGCATCTGCCGATCGAGCTTGACCATAAGCGACGGTGTCATCGCCGCTGCCGGTGTCCACTCCACCCCTCGCATCAGCGACATCGCGTGATACAGATGCTTGAGCGCGTCGCCGTACTTGCCATCGGTGTTCGCCGCTCGAGCCAGTTTTTCGAGTCGCTCGACTTCGGCCTTTGCCTCCGGCGTCAACTTGGCCATCACGGACGGAGTGTTCTTCATCGTGCCGTAGCCGACCGAAAGCCGTAACACTTGCGCGGCGTCCTGCGCGAGGGCGGGCGCGAGGCAGCTAATAAGAATCACGATTGCAAACGCGGAGCGAAGTAAGAGTCTTCGAATCATCAGGGCATCTCCTTATCGAGCGCCAATAATTGCGCGAGAGTTTGTCTTTTTCTGAACGAGTCCTTCCACCGGTTGCCGAGCATACTACTTTAGTGTGTAGCTCGGTTCAAGCGAGCATAAACGTTTGGTCAGACCTTCGCGTGCTTTGCGAGCTTATTAAGCAACGTTGAATCCGAACACTAGCCTGCTGACTTGCCGGCTCACGCCGTTCTGCGAAGAGTTCACCCTCACTTATTCATCGGCCAACGTTCCAAAGAACAGACAAGGAGAGAGTCTATGCAATCAAAGCAATGGAGTCTTAGTGTTGGTTTGTGCCTTTTGCTCGCCAGTGCGGTAGCCTGTAGTTTCAGCGTATCCACTGCCAACATCAGCAGCCTGAAGCTCGGCACGGACAAGACCGTAACCAAGGAAACTACAACCTTCAGCGCCACCGATATGATCTACGGTGTCGCTGAGGTTTCAAACGCCCCAAGCAAAGTCAAAGTGAAAGGGACCTTCATCATAGACAACGTCGAAGGTGAAAAGAGCGGACCCGTTCCCGGCCTCGAGACTACGGTAGATTTGCCCGGAAGCGGCACGGCCACTTTCACCTTTACGCCGCCTCCGACCGGTTGGCCCAAAGGCAAATACAAACTGGACGTTGTGATGCTGAATGAGAACGGCGAGCAAAAAGATCAGAAGACCGCTGAGTTCTCTGTCTCTTAGACCTCTTTCAGAAAACCAACTCACCAGGTAAGTCAACTCCCGGAAGCGAGCGTTCAGAGTACCGACTTTAGTCGGGCAGTGCCGTGGAGAACAGATGCGTCGTCATAACAAAGTACTGCCCGACTAAAGTCGGTACTCTGAACGCCCGCTACTCACGGATCCGTTGAGCGGCCAGCGGTCATAGGCGCGAGGCGACTCTCTCTGCCGCTTCCGTTGAAGAGACCACCGCGTAAACCTCGAAGTCAACAAGATCGCTCCACCGGGCGATCCATTCTTCAATAAGCGCACGCTGCTCGGTTTCCATCAGTTGAAAACAGCGTTCGAGTGTTTCATCTACCCAACTCGAAATGTATCGCACGCCTTCGGGCGCAAGACGCCCTTGCTCCCGGAAGCGGCGATAGACCGGCAGCGGATCTCGATTCTTGTAGGTCTCTACGATCATGTAAAGCAAATCAAATCCTCCCCGGAGCGTACCGTAGACTTTCCAGTCTGTGGCGTGATCCATTCTCGCGGATTGGGAAAACAAGTCGTCATGCCGCGAAGCGCATTCGAGTTTGGACATCCGGAGCAACTCCGTAGGAGTAGCATGTCCATAGATCGAGGCGCGTGGTCGTTCTGAACCGCGTAGGAGTTATCTTGCATCCCGATCGACTAAAGTTTGAAGTCGAGTGATTAAACTTGCAACCTGATCCATTAAAGTTTGAAGTTGAGTGATTAAACTTGCAACCTGATCCATTAAGTTTGAAGTTGAGTGGCAAGACTTCCAATCTGATTGACTGAAGTTTGAGGTTGAGTGACTAGAACTGCGATCTGTTCGACCGACCCCGCTAGGGGTCGAATGTTTATAGAAGGACGCCTCGGATGTCAACCAACCCTGTCAAGGATTGACTCGAGTTTGGACATTGCGGAGAGACTCCGTAGGAGTTGCCTGTCTATAGATCGAGGCGCTTGGTCGTTCCGAACTCCGTAGGAGTTACCTTTGCTTCGGCTGACTCCTACGGAGTCAAGCCCCCCACACATTCGCTTATCTGTAGACATGTCACTCCTGCGGAGTGACCAAACCCCGCAACGGGATTGGTCAGCGGCGTGCCATCTTTCTATAAACATTCAACCCCTAGCTGGGTTGCTTGGCCGGTACTCTAGTTCTTCAATAGAACATTCAACCCCAGGACAGGGTTGGTCGTCGTCAGGCTGTCCCTCTATACTAAAGCCGCTGGTTCAAAATTGATCTCCTTATCCTGGGAAGGGGAACGTGTGTCGAAATATCGATCTGACTTTGCGCTCCGGCGGCAGCGCTTTCGTCAGGGTGTCCTCGTAACATCGCTGTTGGTTGCTTTTGTCGCGTCCGCCTATTACTTGGCGTTGCCCCCTCGCGCGCAACTCGCCTCGAGCAGCATTGTTATCAGCCAGGTCTATGGCGGTGGCGGCAACTCAGGCGCTACATATAAGAATGATTTCGTAGAACTCTTCAATCGAGGCAATACCACAATCGACATAGCGGGCTGGTCCGTGCAGTACGCTTCCGCGGCCGGAACTACGTGGAGAGTTACCAATCTCTCAGGATCAATACCTGCCGGCGGCTATTATCTGGTGCAGGAAGCCGCGGGCACGGGCGGCACAACGAATCTGCCGATACCTGACGCGACCGGCACCACCGCGATGAGCGCAACCTCGGCAAAGGTCGCGCTGGTCAATGACTCGGGAGCGCTGAGCGGCGCGTGCCCTTCGCCAGGCGCTAACGTAGTTGATTTCGTCGGCTACGGCTCGTCCGCGAGTTGTTCGGAAACAAGCCCGACCGGAACTCTGAGCAACACTACCGCGGCCCTGAGAACGGCTAACGGCTGCACCGATACCGACAACAACTCTACTAATTTTTCGATTGGCGCTCCCACGCCGCGCAACAGCGGATCGACGAGCAATCCCTGCAATGGATCTAGCAGCCCCTCCGGCACGGGAGCGGCTAATCCTTCGGCGTTGAACCCGGGAGACGGCACGCTTCTGACAGTCACCGTCATTCCCGGCACCAATCCAGCGAGCACGGGGCTTGCAATTGACGGAAACCTTGCGTCGATCGGCGGATCGATGACGCAGCAGTTCTTCGATGACGGTACCCACGGAGACCTGGTAGCAGGCGACAACACGTTCTCATTTCAAGCCACCGTTGCGGCGAACACAACCAACGGCGCAAAGAACCTGGTTGTAACGATCACAGATGCGCAATCGCGCGCTGGCACTACGACAATCTCACTCACCGTTGGACCTTCGAATCCTTCCGGCGTAGGCGCGGCCAATCCCTCATCGGTAAGTCCGGGTGGCTCGAGTCTGTTGACTGTAAACGTGACTCCAGGCGGCAATCCTTTAAGCACCGGCGTCGCAGTCACCGGCGATCTCACATTGATCGGCGGCGGCGGCGCTCAGCAGTTCTTTGATGACGGCACGCACGGCGACTCGACTGCCGGCGACAGGATATTTTCATTTCTGGCCAGCGTTCCATCCAACGTAACGACTGGGCAGAAGGTGCTCAACGCTACGATCAGCGATGCTCAGAGCCGGAGCGCGCCGGTGTCCATCAATCTAACGGTGCAAGCCTCAAGTGTTTGCAACGGGTGCGGCGTGGAGCGATGGTCGGTGAAGACCGGCACTGACCCGGATGCGGCTTCGATCAATCTGTCCAGTGCGTCGGCGACGACCATCGCCGAGATGAGGACGTGGACGACTCCCAGTCCGATTCCAAGCAACGGTCGCGTTGCGCCTCACGAAACGACTCTCTATGTCATCAGCGCTACGTTGACGCTCTACAAACTGGAAGACGATTCAGACTATCACCTGGTGATGCGAGACGAGTCAGGCAACACAATCGTCACCGAGATCCCTTGTCCCGGTTGCGTTGGCGCGAGCAGTCCATTCGCCGCTGCAATCGCGAACGCTCGCTCAACATTCGACGCGCACTACACCGCTAGCGGGAGCTTCCAAACTGCCAATGTGCCAGTCCAGGTAAAGGGCATAGGCATGTTCGACTTTCCACACGGGCAGACGGGAGCGGCTCCCAATCAGATAGAATTGCATCCTATCGTGGACATCGTCTTCTCTCCTTGCAGCTCGATTTCATTGGACTCGGCGAGCCAATCATTCAACGCGAGCGGGGGCATTGGGAGCGTGAGCGTCTCAGCAGAAGCCAGTTGTGGCTGGAGTGCTTCGAGCAATAATCCCAGCTTCATCACGATCATCTCCGGGGCGAGCGGCGCCGGCAGTGGCAACGTCAGTTATTCCGTTGCGGCGAACAGCTCAATCACCAATCGCACCGGGACGATCAGCATCGGCGGACAGACATTTACAGTCGTTGAAGGCGCACAGTTCAATGATGTGCCGGTCGGCTCTCAGTTCTACGACGAGATCGGCAAGCTGTCAGCTCGCGGCGTGACGGTTGGGTGCGGGGGAGGGAATTACTGCCCCGACGATACAGTGACGCGAGAACAAATGGCGGCGTTCATTTTGAGGGCGAAGGGAGAGTTCAGTCCTCCTACCCCCGCGACTCAGCGCTTCGATGACGTGCCTCCGTCAAATCAGTTCTACAACTTTATCGACCGGTTGGCGGCGGTGAATATTACCGTGGGATGTTCGACGACCCCGCCTCTCTACTGTCCGGGTGATCCGGTTAAGAGGGAGCAAATGGCTGCGTTCATTATCAGAGGACTGGGTGAGTTCAGTCCTCCGATTCCCGTGATGCAGCGCTTCGATGACGTGCCGCCGGAGAATCAGTTCTACAATTTCATCGATCGAATGGCGGTGTTAGGGATCACATTCGGATGTTCTTCGAGTCCGCCGCTCTACTGTCCGGGCGACTCGGTGACGCGCGCGCAGATGGCGGCGTTTTTGGTTAGGGCGTTCGATCTTTAGAACGCACCTTCCAGCTATTGCATGTAGGGGCGGCCCTCCGTGGCCGCCCCAGATCAGGAAACCTGCATACTTCCAGAACATTCTGGGTCGGCCACGGAGGGCCGCCCCTACAGTGCGCAGACTGGACAGTCAACGCTACATCTTTCTGGCGGGTTTCTTATTCCATCGCTCGAGCAGCGGCATGAATCCTGGATAGTGCAGCCGTTCTCCGCGCCAGGCATATTCCCTTAGTCCATCAATCGCGGTCCACGTCGGATGGTATCGATCATAAATGTCTTCGGCGTCTGCGTCCCCCCAACTGCCGTCCTGATTCTGGGTCTCAAGCAAATAGTCCGTGCCCGTTCGGATCAGGGGATGATCTTCTGTCAGGCCGAAAGACTTCAAGCAATCAAGGAACTCGCCCATTGCGTCGGGATCCTGAATCGCGATGGCTTCGACCAGATTGGCTCGTAGGAATTCATACTCATCGGGAAGCCAGCCCGGCTTCAGTTTGTAGAGGCTGTAACCATTCAACGTATAAACGATATGCGTCACGGCATAGATCGCGTCGAAGAAGTCCGGGTTGGCTCCGTTTTCGCGTCCGGGATAAGGCCGCAACACGGGCACCCATTTGAGCACATCCCGATATCGCGCGCCGAGGGTGACGCCCAGTCGCTCCGCAAAGTAGGTTCGAGTCAGCGCGTCAACGTAGAGCGCGTAACGGCTATAGATCTTCAAAGACTTCTTACAACTCGAGCAGGACTTGCGGCCGCGCGGATTGTAAGCGCCACAGTCGCAGTCTATCGGGACATTTCTCGGCGGTGGCTCGGCGGCTGCGTCGAACCAATAGTAATCTTCGCCGCCGAACTGCGGTGCCGCTTTTATTATTTGTGGCTTGAGCGCCTTATCGTCGATTTGAAAATAATTTGAGGCGACCGATCCGAAGACAAGATTGGCGATCGCGTTCGCATCCGCATCTTTGGGCACCGACGCGTTTGCACGGCGCCACACGCGAGCCCGTTCCTGCCCGAACTTGCGAGCACGCGCTGCAAATTCAGCGTCCTTCGATGTCGATGCTATGCAATGAAAGCAACCAACCAGGTCGTGTCCCCATTCGGCGAAGATCGTGTCGTCGCACGCGGTGCGATAGATAAACTCCAACGCGCGGCGGATAGCATTGTCGCGTGCGAGGGCTTTTGACTTCCGCACTGATTCACTTCCCCTGACTGGAGGCGATCAACAGCTTCCAATTCTCGATGTGCGTTCCTCTCGGGTTCAGCCGCGATGTCAGATAAAACAATCTCTGTGTGCCCGGAGCGTTCGGCGCCTGCTCGAAACGCTGCATCAAGTAATAAGGCGGGATCGATTGATAGTACAAAGTAGCCTTAACCGTGAGCTTGGATCTATCGATGCCTTTCGGTAGCTCTGAAAACGGCACCGCGTAACGAACCTTGCTTGTGCCGCTGCCGTTCGTGTAGCTCGGATCCTTCGCCGCGTCGCCCTCGGGAAAGGTCGAATGGAGGAACTCACCATTTAAGGACGCCGGAGCGGGACCTTCTTTTGACCAGCCTTTTGGAAGCAGACGATTCTCTTTCACTATCGCGTCGCGACGAATGAAGCTCGTAGTGAAGTTGCCCTCCGAGTCCTTGATCAGCTCTTCGTAGATCTGCACGTCCTTTGAGCTGGTGATTACGTGCTCAAGGCCGTAGAAGTGAGGCTGTGCCGGGCCTTTCATGTTGCGGGTCGTACCCAGGTACTCGGTGTCGAGAATCGTTCCGGCGTTGTCCACGATGAAGCCTTCGTCGTTTGTCGCGCCCGATGACCACACTATCTTCGGCTTGCCGGTAGCGGGATCGATCGTGCTGTTGTCGATCACATCGAACTCGATGAAAAGGCGGCGGAACCCGACTCCGCTTGGAAAGCGATGACCGGTCTTGTTTGTGACGGTGACGTCGGCAGCTAGATTCTTATCGGTCAAGTCTGGCTTGCTGACTTCAATCGTAGCCGAGTCGTTCTGAGCGGCCTGAACGAAATTCGATATCGCGTTCGGAAGATCGTTGTTGAGCGTGCTCATGTAATCGCTCTTACGAACGCCAAGGATGTCGTTAGAGAAATTCGGCTTCTTGCTCGTGTCCGGAGTCATAAACTGATTGAACATTTCCAGCAGAAAAATGTTCAGCCCCTGAAGCTGATGCCTGACGAAGCCCTTGTCTCGAAAGCGCGCGCGCACTTGATCCATCGGCGCAACATGATCAGCCGCGGGATAAGTATCGTCCTGCACATCGGCGAACGCGGTCTGAATCAATGGCACGTCTACTTTGTTAGCGGCGTTGGCGTAGCTCGAAGCCATATGACAATCCTGGCAGGACTTCGCGTTCGGCCCCGGTTTGAAATCAGTCTGATACGTGCTGTTCAGCCATTCGAGATACGTGACCTGTTCGAGCGAATGACCGAACGGCTTCTTGTCCATAACCGGCAGATTGATCGTGTGACAGTTGCCACACAGGCGTGAGTCCTTGATGTACTCGTTGTATCTCGGATCGACGCCGAGCGACTCCTTCATCGGGTGTGGAGAGACGGTGTTGGCTTCACTAGGAGGCGGCTTGACTGAGTTGTCTTCAAACGGGCCGAACATCTCATCGTGCTTGCCGATCGTGAACTGGCCGGTGATGTTGTGATTCAGAAACCACTCGAGCGGGTCCTTGCCTGGCGGCGTTTTATCCTGGACTATGTGATGACACGAAGCGCAGCTCACGCCGTCGCGCGCGAGCGCCCCGTATTTGAAATTCTTATCGGTGGTATTTGTGTTGTAGACGAAATCGAGACTGAAGTTGGGTTCGGGGTTCTTGTTCTCCGGCGAAGCGGGATCGTAGCCGTTATCGGCGTCGAGCTGCCGCTTGCCCATCACTCCGTGGCAACGAAAACAGGTGTTGACGATTGTTTGTTGGTCGGCCTTTCGATCTTTCAAGTAAGCCAGCTCACTGTCGAGTTGCGCGTAGAAGATCGGATCGCGCCCCGCCAAACCCATCGGCGACCAGCGCCACTCGCCGTAAGGGGAAACGTTCACGGGATTCTTCGATTTCGGTTCGAGGATCATCAGGAATTTGTCTCCCAACCATGCATTGCCGCTGTGACACATCTGGCATTGATCGGAGGTGACGAACGCTTCGGCGCCGTCACGGCCGACAAAGACGTGATCGTAAGTCTCGGCCGGAATCGCCTGCACGCTTTCGGAGTTGTCGGGCGAAGTACCTTTGAAGAACTTCAGGAATTCGCTTTCCGGAGTCACGACAGGATGAAGCTTGGCCGATACCGGATGTTTCTTGTGCTCGGGAGGCTCGTGCGCGAGAGCGCTCAACACGGCATCGAATGTCTCGGGTTTTCTCCAGGTATCATCGATGAAGTAAGCGAGCGGATTACCGGGAAAGCCCTTGATGTTGGTCGTAGCCGCGAAGGTGCTTTCTTTTTCAGATGAAGCGTGGCAGTGCAGGCACGAGAGACCAAAGCCTTCATCGAGCACTTTGAACGGCGGCTTGAAACTGTCGGTCGGCTTAGGCATCGGAGGTTTGTCCGTCCACAAGCCTCCCCAGTACCATCCGTCTTTCGACGCTTTTGAGTCTTTGATCATCACCGTCCATGAAGCTGGAACAAGCGTCTTGCCGGCGTATCGAGCGGCTGGCCCGGGGTTGTACATTTCCTTAACGATCATCGAGCCGTCCGGAATGCTTCCTATGCGGCCGTTCACAAGCCAATTCATTACTCCGGGTGAATAGTAGATCCTCACCGCCGGGTGAACGCCGAGATAGGTGCCGCTAACAAACGGGCCGGTGTCGCGCACTCCTTTATCGACGCACCAATTCAGCTTTACGTATTCGGCGTTTTGCAGAAAGGCGAGGAGCTTGTCGTGAAAGGCATCCGGCGACATGGAACTCGGCAGCGGGAGCGGGCTTTCCTTCGCATCCGGACACTGCGCAGTTTTCATATCAGCCTGCGCGGCAGACTTCGTCGAATCAGCGTGTGCCGAATCTCTTTTAAGAAAGGCCGGGCCTGCAAAGGAAACCGCTACGAGCAGAAAGACAGCTAGCGCAAGAGTCTTGATCGAGTTCTTCATCGTCTTCGCTCCTCTTGAATCTGAAAGGGTCGGAAGTGTGTGCTACAAAGGCGGGCCGATTATATATGTAATGAAATTGACGTTCAAGAGTCCGGGTTTGAATGACCCATCAGTGACTTGTAACAAAGGTATCGATAGCGATTAAGGGCACTCCTGTATGGGCGGTCCTCCTCAGCCGCGAGCTTTGCGGTACTTTGCGAGCTTTGCGCAACGGAATCCGCTCGAGAGAGATAGATACGTTGAACGCAAAGCTCGCAAAGTACCGCAAAGCTCGCAAAGCACGGTCTGCCTCGATCAAGATGTTAGAGAGGTTTTTGGGCTTTCAATATCCAGTCCTTCGGATCAACTGCATACCGCATGTTCGCAGGAAGCGGAATGGTCGCGGTTCCGTTTGGCATCTCGACGCGCTTCGTTTCTTCACCGATCTTTACTTCTACCGGCATAGGAAAAGGCAAACTATTTGGAGTCCCCCAACGAAGAATCAATTGATTGTCTTTTGCTTCGCTGATCAACTTAGGCAGCGCGGGTTGTCGCAAGTAGTTGGGGATCGAGCTTAGAAAACTCGCCCTTCGTCAGGAGGACCATGTTTATAGACACCAAGTCGCGCAATGCCGACCTCCGTCAGGAGGGCCATGTCAGTCGTCGAATTCTAGCTATTTCTTCAGCGACATTGCCCTCCTGACGGAGGGCGACATCCTCATTGGAATCGATTCTATAAACATGGCCCTCCTGACGGAGGGCGACATCCTCATTGGAATCGATTCTATAAACATGGCCCTCCTGACGGAGGGCGACACCCTCATGGAATCGATTCTATAAACATGGCCCTCCTGACGGAGGGCGAACCTCTCCGGTAACGGATTCTATAAACATCGCCCTCCTGCGGAGGGCTTTCACCCAATGGCTTTGGTGAGGTTAATGATGCGCGCGCCTGCTTTATGAGGGATCACTCTTTGCGTAGATCAATTATTTCGGTTTCGCGCCGGGTTTGAATTGTCGTTTGAAGACACTGTGCGAGCCGGTTCCCGCGTATACAATGCCCGAGCCCGACGGATCTATGGCGATAACAGGATTGTCGATGCCGAACAAACCGTCATCGTCACGCGCCCATGTGTCGCCGCCGTTTGTGCTCACATATATCCAACCCTCGGCGGCCGTGACATAGACTAGATCGCTATTTGACGGATCAACCTTGATGGATCTTATGTTGGCTTGGATTATGGGACCCGCTGGAGCCCAGTCCACGCCGCCATTAGTGCTCTTGAAGATTCTCGAACCGGTGCCCGCATAGATCATGCCCGGCTTGGCTTGAGATAGTGCAATCATTATGACTTCCGGTCGAGTCTGTGGGACGTGCAGCTCGCCCCAGCTCTCGCCGCCGTTGGTACTCTTGAACAGTTTGAAGTTCGTAACCGCATAGACTGTAGCTGGGTTGAAAGGGTCTATTGCGAGGGCGTTTGCGCCTTCGCCGGTGATTTCATTGTTCAACACCGTCCACCTCACGCCGCCGTTGGTGGTCTTCAGGATACCTTGAGTATTGATTCCAGCATAAACGGTATTCGGATTGGAGGGATCTATGACGAGCGAGTTGACGGAAGCACTCGACGTTCGCTTGATGATTTCCGTCCACCTCTCCCCGCCGTCAGTGGTTTTGTGAATGGATCCCCAGGTGGTAACCGCGTAAAGAGTCAGCGGGTTCACCGGGTCCAACGCGAATTTGCTCACAAGTGCGGGTTCAAGCCCGTTATTGCGAAGAGTCCAGCTCGCGCCGGCATTTATAGACTTCACTACTCCCCACATCGTAGATCCGTAAACCGTCCCGCTGTTGACCGGGTCGATGACGAGATCCAGGATACGGGCATTATTGATCCCCAGGCTATTTTCGGTCCAATTTTCACCCCCGTCTTTGCTCAGAACGACGCCTCTGCTGGTCGCCGCATATAAGAGCTGAGCGCTTGTCTTTGTGTTTGCCTTTGTACTTGATGAAAGGAACCCGATGGCTGTGCAAAGGACATCGGGAAATCCGCCATTGATCGTATTCCAACTTGAGCCGCCGTCCGTGCTCTTAGCAATGCCGTTATAAAGCCCTGCAAATATTGTTCGGTTGTTCGAAGGATCTATTGTCAGGGCGAAGGCGCGGCGCTCGCGCAATCCCTGATTAATTGCGCTCCAATTAACACCGCCATCCGAACTCTTGAAGATGCCGCTGTAGGTAGCCGCGTAAACGCTGTTGCTGTTCTGCGAGTCTATGGCAATTGCTGAGATGAGAGTAGCGGGCAGTCCGGTTCCAGCCGGCGCCCAGCTCGTTCCTCCATCCGACGTTTTGAAAACACCGATTCTGGTCCCGGCATAGAGTATGTTCGGGTTGAATGGATCTACCGCGAGGGCATGAATTTCCTCCTTGATCAAATCGTGTTTGATCTTAGTCCAGCTCGTGCCGGCGTCTGTGGTCTTTAACACGTAGTCGTCATGGCTGCCGCCATTACGACCGGCGTAGACGATGTTCGAATTGGACGGAGCGATGATCAGAGCATCAACATGACGATCCCGCGTTGACAAAGCCCAGCTCGCCCCGGCATTCGTACTCTTGAGAACACCGTCCCAGGTTCCCGCAAAGATAGTGCTCGGGTTGGTGCGATCGATGGCGAGCGAGCCTATCACCATCGGACCACTCACACGGGCTCCAGTTGCATTAATCAGGATGACCCCGTCGTTAGCGGCGTTCCAGGTGCTTCCACCATCGGTCGACTTGAAAATGCCGGCCCCAAACGTTCCCACATAGACTGTCTTCTGGTTAGAGGGGTCGATCGCCATACAGAGGATCCTCCCCAGGTAAGGTCCGATGGACGTCCACTTGTTACTATCGGCAGTGACCGGGCCTGCGCTTGAGTAAACAAACAGGCTGAGGAAAATCAATGATCGGAACGCTAATCTACAAGTAATGTGCATCGCTTTGCTCCTGGCCGACTTATTTGAGCGCAAACCGGGGTCCAGAATAATCAAGATAGTGGCGATCCAGGTTTCAACTGAGACCCTACGGAAGAGCCCTTTCGTTTTTATCAAACAGAAAGATAGAACGCAGAGTTAGGTGTAGCATGCAAGCAAAAGGTTGCAGTCTTCCACGGGTGTGGTTGGTCTAGCGGTGATTTGAGTTATCCATATCCGATACTATCAGCCAGCGTCCGCCCGTCTTGCGCAAGGTCAGCGTGAACTTTCCATCATCAGGCTTGCCGCGTTCGGCACTGTACCCGCCAATGATGTATCCGACTTCTCCATTCATTCCGTACGCGAATGCCCGAAGCGAGAGCGGCGAGCCTGACCTTGTATACAGCTTTCTAATAGCCGCTCTTCCTTTCACAGGCAGTTGGCCTGAAGGGAGAACAAACCCATCCTCTGTGAACAGCAGCGCCAGGGCATTTGCGTCGCCCGCTTTCCAACCGGCTTCGTAGTCTGTGAGCACACGCGCCAATTCCGGCGGAAGAACAATTGACGTATCAGCGGGAGGAGAAACCTGCTGGAAGAGCCCGGTACCAAACGCAAGCAATAAGAGATTGAGTAAAAGAGAACACATAGTCTTCACTCCTTTAATCTGAAAGCATATGTGAGCTTTGCGGTTCCTGGCGAGTTCTGCGAGAAGAATAAAGACATTAGCGCAAAGGTCGCCAAGGACCGCAAAGCTCGCAAAGACCAGCCAAACAAAGCTTCATTGCGAGCGCGATGTTTTGGCCGACTTCGGAAGGCTCACAAGGTTCGCGAACAATCGGTAAGCGCCGCCGTTGCCATTAAGTAGTTGGCGACGCAACGTGAGGCTAGTGTAGATGTACGTGCCTCCGCCCGCCCGCGCGATCAATAAGCTCCCCCGATTCACGTCGTCTCCCGGATCGCTTGTCTCAAGGAGCGGCGCGTATTCGCTTGACCATTCGCGCGGTACATCGGTCGCGCGATCCACGACCCATCCTTCGAAGTCTGCTGAAGCGATTTTGTTTGGACGTTGCATCAGCGCGTGTTCTGAATCGACTATCTTGACCGCCGATGCTTCATTGGTGATTCTGGTCTTCGAGAGCTTGAGCATAAAAGGCGCGAGTTGCGAGCTGGAGATCAACAGATTCCAGTCATTCGGTTGCTGACTCAGCACTATCAGGTTGCCGCCCTGTCGAACATATCGAAGCAGGCACCTGTTCTTAAACATAAGCTCGGGCCGATTGAAGTACGCGTCGTTGTCTATGACGATCGAATCGAATCTGGATAAGTCGCCGCAGCCGATCAAAGATTGCGACGCGCCGTTCGCCCCTCCGTGTTCGGTAGAGCTTATGGCCTCGACGCTCAATTCGGAATGATCGATACCAAGCTGATCTAGCGCGAATGACAACCAATCGTCCACGCCTTTGATATAACCGATGTTGAGCCGCTCGGCTGATTGAAAGTTGATTGCTTTCACGGCGATCGTGGCTCCGCCCAGCGGCTCAGGCGGCGCGGGCTTCTCTCGGCGAAACTCGAGCAGGACATCGGGCGATATCGGTGGTTTCGAGATCGGCAATTTCAACTTCAACGTGATGGTTATCACTTCGTCTTCGCGCGCGAACGCAATGTGCACGGGGGAATATTCGTCATTACTGATCGCAAGCGGAACGACCCACAGCGCTCCCGCGAGTGGGCCCGGAGTTCGATTGCGCACGCGCACAGGGAACTCGATGTCGCGCGGTGTCGACCAGTCCTTAACCAACGCAAATGGAATCGTCGAAAGCTCGACCGCCGGTGCGACATCGAATCGAGCAAGCGCCGACAACCGGACGCTCACCTGACCGAGTCCTACTTCCGCGGACACGACCACGCGATCTCCGAACGCCTCGGCCGGTTGGGCTCCCGGAAGCGAGGAGCCGACCGCATAAAACTCCTGATCGTAAAGGTGCGCGGCTTGCGGCAGAGTCAGGGAAGCGTCTTTGGCTATGTCGTATTCGAAGTGCTGAGACACGACCGAGCCTGTGGCAACGCCGGTGGCCTCCGGTTCTGTGTAGGTCGTATTACTATCAGGTACCGGCAGCCGTTCAGGGGCACTGAAAGCCACGGGTAACCCTCGCCTGCTGCCGTTGGAAAGTGACGCTCTCACGTTGAGCTTTTGGCCGCGCACGACCACCTGGTCCGAAAGCGACACGTCAAGATTCAAGCCAAGAGCCAGGACGAGCGCGCGCTCGACGGCGGCGGTGAATCGAACTACTCGAACAAACTCCGGACCGTACCGCTCGTGCATCGTTTCCGCGGTTCCCTCGGCACGCTTCTCGATAAGCTTTTCTATCAATGCCTCTACGAGTCGATCGCCCGCGGCTATTGAGTCCACGGCTGAGTTGTCGCCGACTCGAGGCGGGGCGATCGAGCGAGCCACATTCTGCGTGAGCGTGATGCCGTCGAATAGACCCGAACCGGCGCGGAGAGTTTCATCGGAACGCGAGGCAATAAGCTTATACGAACTTGTCTCGCGGTCAGCCGTCAGCTGATCGAATGAGGCGCCGCGCGAAAAAAAACGCCGGTGCGCGGCGAGGCCCAGTTGCGCGTAAGAAACCCCACGGACCCGGTCGTACTCCCTGAGATTGATCGCAACCTCTGAGCCTGCCTGGGAGTTAGCTGACGCGCCGTTATTCGTTCTCGCAAAAAAGCGGCGAACCTGCCAAACGTCAGAACCGGCTTCTGAAGACAGCTTCGTGTCCTCATTCATGTTGGGGGCGGCGGTGAACGCCTCGCGGGCAAGACGGGCGACGGCTTGTTGCGCGCCCTCTCCGGTGGTTGCGTCGTGAGTAGTTATTACGACATCCGGTCGCAAGAGTCGAAATGCGCGGACCATGCGGCGCAGGGCTTCATCGTGTCCCCAAACGCTCAAGGGTTCGTCGGGAGACTTCGAGTATCCGATGTCGCGAAGGTTGAGGAAAAAGACGTCCGACCCGATGATGCGAGCCGCTTCGATTGCTTCACGAGTGTGTACGGCGCCAAGCTCTTCATTCAGCTCCGGGCGAGTAGGACTGTCTTCGCCTTCACCTCGAGTTGCGAACAACATCACCGCGCGAGCGCCGAGTTTCTTTCGAAGATAAGCGAGCGCCCCATCGTCTTCGTCGCCAGGGCGTGCAGCGACGCAGAGAACCGTGAAGGGACTGGTGGTCTCGCGCAACGCTTGATCGAGTGCAATGATTCCACGCTCGTCCTCGGGAGCTTCGGCGACTTCACCGCGAGCCGAAGGGGAAGAATGGGAAGTCAGGAACAAGGATCGCGCCGGGACTCCGAGAGCGAAAGTAAGTGTCGTGATCAGTAGAAGGGCTAGCGTCATACGCGAGTTCAAACGCGGCATTGTTGCTGCCAGACCATTTTATCACTACCGGCCCTTTTCTCATTACCCTACCTTCGCATGCTTTGCGGTCCTTTGCGACTTTGCGCCGAGAATTGGGTCTTACTCCTTCAATATCCAGCGCAAAGTCGCAAAGGACTGCAAAGCGCGCGGAGCTCATTAAGCAACGCAGAATCCGAACACGACCGTCTGTTTCGAAATTTCTGATGAAACCGCCCCGTGTGTTAGCATTGCTCGCGCCCTCTCAGAAGAGGACTGAAGATCGCTCGAAACTCGAAATCGCGTTTGTGCAATAGACTCTTTGGGAATAATGAACACAAAGTCCTCAGGGAAACCCGACACTAAACCAGCCGAAACCGACCAGAAGGCGCCAGCCGACAAAGAGCGACGGACGAGGATGCTCATCGCGCTGTCCTGTATCGGATTGTCGGCGATTGCCGTAGTGCCTTTCTTTTTCATGGGACAGTCCGAAACCGGCGGCGGCGCGTTCCAGCTGCGGATGCCGACGACTCACGACATGTTTCTCCAGTGGGACCAGATGAAGTCCTTTTACAACGGACTCGCGGCCGGTGAAATTTATCCACGCTGGGAGGCCGACACGAATCGGGGATTCGGCGCGCCGACCACCGGCTACTATCCGCCGGGAGTCTACTATGTCACGTCCCTCTGCTATGTGATCGCGGGAGACTGGGTGCGAGCCCTGTTGGACGCACACTTGTTGATGATGATCGCAGCGGCTGCCGCATTTTACATATATGCCAGGCAAGCAATGGGCCGGCGCGCCGCGGCCGTTGCGATGGCCGCGTATATCTTCCTGCCTTACCATCTGGCTGACCAGTATCAGCGCGGAGCGATAGCCGAGCTGCTCGGGTTCGTTTGGATGCCGTTGATGCTGTTGTTCGGCGAACGTCTGATGAAGGCGCCTTCATCAGCGAATGAAGAAAAGAAGCGATCGACTGCGCTTGGCATTGCCGGTTTGGCGGTGAGCTACGGAGCTTTTCTGTGGTCGCATCCGCCGACCGCTTATCAATTCAGCCTCGCGTTCAGCGTCTACATTTTGATTCTGAGTCTGATCCGCAGAGAGTGGAAGGGATTGATAGTAGTAGGCGTGGCGATGGCTATTGGCCTCGGGCTCTCCGCTGCTTATTTGATATCGGCGGCGATCGAGCAGAATCTTATTCACAAAGAATTCATCGCGGAGACCTGGCCTTATCACAAGACCTACGTCTTCGTGCATGATTTGTACAACTCGGATGTGCACAGTGGGTTCTTCACGCTCATCAATTGGATCTGGATTACAGGCACAGCGACGATCGCGGGAGCCGCAATCACTCTGCTCTGGCTGAAGCGGCAGGTCTTAAGCTCGGCCCCTGCGCTAAAGCAGCTCGTCTTTTTATGGGTGATGATGGGCGGCATGGCGAGCTTCATGATGACCAGGCTTTCGATGCCGATTGGAAGACTTATTCCAAAGATCGATATCGGAGTGTTCACGTGGCGGATGCTTTCGATTACAACATTGATAGTTGCGCTATTGACTGGAGCGTTTGTGCAGGCGGCCCGCGATGCCGCGCTTCGAGGCTCGCGAAATGAACGGCTGTTGTTTGGATCGATAGCCGCGCTGATACTAGCCGTTGGTGTGGGAATGAGCGTCTTCGCGGTGGCTCTTCCGAGCAGCAAGATGCCTGTCTTTGAGCCGGAAGCCGAACATTTGAATTGGGCTACTCTTCCGGCGACGGCGCCGGATCCCGAGGAACTCCCCAATGATCTGCCACAGGCGGAACTGGCCGAAGACAACGGAGTGGTCCAGGTTGAGGAGTGGAAACCGCAGCATCGAGTCATTCATACGGAGCTGACAGACGACGATCTGTTGCTGGTCAGCACTTTCAATTTTCCGGGATGGACGGCTCGCGTAGACGGCCAGCCGGCGCAGATCAACACATCGGAAGAATTGGGCGACATGGAGATTGAGCTGCAGGCAGGAACGCATCTTGTGACGCTTGATTTCATGGACACGCCCCGTCGTCGCGCTTGCAGGCTGGTTTCGCTAGGTTCGGCCTGGCTGGTGGTTTTGTTTTTGGGCGCGCCAGTGCTTGGCCGAATTCGAAGGAAGATGTAGAATCCGCCTCGCTGGGATGAAGAAGCGCCGGCCTTGGGTTAACTTAGTAGCGAATATCGCATAGTTTTTCTTGACAGGCGGGCGCGCCCTGTCTGAGAATTCGATATCGCTCGATAAGTTCCGGCTCCAAAGGAAAGTTATATGCCTCACACTTACACAGACGCTGGCGCTATTGAAGCGCTGCGCGAAACGGGTGATTACCAGAAGATCGCGAGATTGCTGGATAACAGTTGGCGCAGCGCGGCCGAATTGGATGATGAGACTGTTCGACTGAGACTGTTGGCGGCGGAACTCGCTGGTCGAAACAACGAGATCGAGGAGATGGAGGCGGCGCTTGCTCCGTACCTGGACAACATTGATCGCGTCCCTTTTGGTTTGGCGCCGCGAGTCTTATTGACGATCGCGCTGTATTACTACCGGCGAAACGAACCCAGCGAGGCATTGCGGCTGGCGTGCATGGCGGAGACCGTCGCCACGGTTAGAGACGATGAGTTCACCAGAGGCGAAGCGGTTCAGCTCCAGGGTCAGGCGCTCTGGTCGCTCGAGCGATGGGAAGAAGCAGCCCAGTGCTTTCAGGCTGCGATCGACCTGTATGCGGGAGGCTCGCGGTCGTATCGGGTCGGTCTCGCGTATCTGTGCCTGGGTGCGGTGCGCAGTCGAATGGGAGCGGTCGAGGACGCGCGCTCTACGCTCGAACGCGGAATAAAGATTCTTCTAAAGAGTAACGACGACTACAGTCTTGCGGTTGGACGAGTCAACGTAGCCCAGGCGCTGAATGTACTGGGCGAGCATGACACTGCGCAGAAGTATTTGATGTTTGCATACGAGACCTTTGAACAAATGGGGCACGCGCAGTACACCTACCTTACGTTGAACAGCATCGCGGCGACCTTTGTCTGGCTGAAGGAGTATGACCGCGCCGATGCCTATGTCGAGCGCGCGCTTGAACTGGGTGCGAGGGTGCGGAGCACCCAGATCGCGTCGACCTACGAGGTCAAAGCCCGCGTGCACCTTGCGAGGCGGGAAGGGGAGAAGTGCTGGAAGGCGCTCATTGTCGCTTCTGAGATCGCCGAACAAGCTAACAGCCCTTCGCAGACGGCCGACGCGCGACGAACGCTTGGAAAGTATTATTTGTCGCAAGAGCGCGATGAAGACGCGGCTGCGGTGTTGTGGGAGGCTCTGGATATCGCTCGCGACTTGCGAGCTTCGCTGTTGGAACTCGAGATAAAAGCGCTGCTCGCACAAGCGCTTTGCGAAACGAATCCATTGGAAGCGTGCAAGCTGCTGAGCGACGTCGAAACGGCTCTGGGCACGCGCCCGCTTGTGGATCTCAAGAGGGAAGCGCAGGCCGCCCGAAGGCGAATCAACTCGCTGAGTCAGGAGCAGTATTTCATTCTCTCGGACGGAAAAATCCCGCTGCTGGCGGACGCGAAGATCTCTCTGTTGAAGTGGCTGTGGGCGAGGGCGCTCCACAAAGCCAAGGGTAACGCTCGCGACGCGGCGTCGATACTTGGAGTGACGCCGACCTATATTCGCAAGCTGACGAAGGTGATCCCGAGAGACTTGCTCCGTCCGGGAAAGAAGCGATCGAAGAGGAAGTGAGTTCTGTTCCGACGAATTGGACTTTGCCCGAAGGGGTCGGTAAGTGTTAACGAAGCCAAGCCTGATCACCGTCTGTGATGTTGACCTCCGTCTGTAATGTAATGAGTCCTCCGTTTTTCTTGACAACCCGGAAGACGCTTTGGTACTGTCGCGTCCGCGCCGGCTAATTTGAATTGGTTTTGGGTAGTATTCCAGCAGTGAAAAAGAACAACATTGAAGCGACTCTGCCTAATGCGGCAGTTCCGATTGGAAGGAGGATTCCGACTGTGTCAAGATATCAATTGCGCAATCTGCGGACAGGCCTGCGACGGAAAGCGTCTAGAATTGCTTTGATAACAAGCATAGCCGTGGCAGGAATTCTTTGTTCAGCAGGCGGATGTTCTTCGCCCTATCACGACTGTTCGAGTTGTGGTTATTTCCCCGGGCAGATCGTGCTTGCTCAGCTTCCAGGTGGTCAGTACGGTACCCAGTACGCTGACGTGTCGGGGTGCGCTACAATTAGCACAACAGCCAATTGCGGCGAGGTCGGGTGGGCGGGTTTGTAAGGAGAGTACCCATGAAACAGAAACTGGTGTGGGGTTCTATTCTTGGAATCGCAATTGTGGCGGGAATTGCACTATTCACAAAGGTCGCGGTGCGAAGCGCACCATCTTATCCGGCCGAATTAGCGGCTGGGGTGCAGTCAGGCATCGCCTCGCAGGCACCTTGCCCCTCAAGCTATGGGGGCGTCCCGCAAGCTGTCGAAAACGCCGCTTCCTTCATAACATACCGCTCCGGTGCAACGCTGTCTCAAGCAGTCAAGCAGAGACTGACCCTGCTCGAACAGAGTGCTATGTCAGGCCCGCCTAACCCTAGCGGACTGACCCGGCAACAAGTGAAGGACGTTATCACGGCAAACTTCATGAACACGGCAAGTTCGGTTACTGATGCCCAGATCAAGAACATGGCGAAGACCAGCCTTCGAGTTTTTCCCTGCCTTGCCGATTCGAACAGGCGGGACGATGTGCAACTTCGTGGATCGAAAGGAAACATCAATTCTGGGGTATTCAAGCAGAATGCCTTTTTGTTTAGAGACGGTTCAACGCCCGAGGGACTGAGCCTTCGCGCGATGGCCGTGACCTTGATTGGCGGCGAAATAGATGCGCGTCTCGATGCTTTGGCTTTCGCATGCCCCGACCAATGGAACGTGACCTACTATTCGCCGTATCGCGTCCTTGTGTTGGCCTACGCTCTTGTTAGCGACGATCTGCTCTTGAAATCGCAGAGCGAGATTGCCAGCCAAATGCAGAGCATGGAAACGTGGCTGCAGAATAACCGCAGCATCGATTGTCCATCCGATGGACGGTGTCCTTACGGCGAGCAGGGATACATATATTCCACACCGATGAGCCTGTTCTTTTCCGAGGGCGTCCAAAACGACTTACTAAACCGAATCGATGCCATCGTCTGACGGGCGATGGATGCAACTCGGACCACTCTAAGTCATAACTACCGGTAACTGCAGCGCAGAGCACCTCTTCTTCAGTCTCGAACGAACCTTCGGTATTGATCGATGTCGAGCTTAAGCCTTTAGATCACGCAGCAAGATATCAAACGCTTTGACGTACGAGTCATGGTCCTTCCAGTTGCTGAAGTCTCCGATGTGGCGCATTCGCCTGAGCGATGCGGCCCAGGCCTGATCAGTGTCCATCACAGCGTCATCAATGCGCACTGGAAACAATACCAAGCGATTCTCCCTGTGCTCTCGCTCCAGGGCGCTTTCTACTTCTTCCTCAACCCACGCGCTCGATATGGAGTCCTCGGATAAGATCACGAGGAGCTTGTCATAAATGCGTATTGCTTCATCTATTCTCTGGCGGAATTTATCTCCTATCTTGAGATCCTCAGGTGCATACCAGCAGCGCACGGCGTTGGCTTGAAGATCCGAATGTAGGCGTGCGGCAATGTCTTGGTTTTTACTCGAATGGCTGATGAACGCAGAATAGTAGTCAATCGCAGTTCCTACCAGTGAGCGCGCAAAGGTAATAAAGGTGTCAGGCATACCGCAGCCGCGAAGGAAGGTTTCGGGGATGTTTCCTTTGGATTGATATACTGTATCAATCCCTATTACCGAAAGCCCTTCGTGAACAATCGTATCAAGGCCGATGACGGTGCTGAGATCGTTATGGCCAAACTTGGTCATTCCAAGCGTCGCCCGATCGAAGTTAGTGTATTGGAATTCCGCAAATGTAAAATCAGCACCTCTAAGATCTGCGCTACGAAGGTCTGTTCTGACCATTTCAGCGCCGTAGGAAGAGCCATGTCCTCCATCGTTATTGCTAGCCTCTACACTGAAGTTGGCGGCAAGCAGGTTGGCACCTTCCATGTCTGCGTCACAAAGATCAGTACCGCTGAAATTCGCTCCAACCAGAGAGGCACCGCTGAAGTCTACACGTTGCAAGTGATACGCTCGCGTGAAATGTACGCGTTTCTCGTGATCTACGCCTCTCTCTACAAAGCTCATCCCATCCAACTGTGCATCTGAAAGGTCAGGGACTATTGTTGGATTGTCTCTCCGCCACTTATTCCACGCCTCGATTCCTTGCCGAAGTATCTGGAGATGTTCTTCGTCTGCCATGAATCACATAACTCCTCATCGTAATATGAGCGCAGCGCCACGCTATGCCGTAACGGCCTTCCGCACGGCCTCGTGAGCGTAGGGGATCACAACCTCGCCTATTAACATCCCGTCTTTTGTGATTGAAGCCACGCCCGCTGCTACCGCGGTTCTTACGGCTCCGACTTCGCCGGTCATTACTACGAGACCCTTTCCACCCGGTTGGTTCCGGGCTTCGATAAGCTGGATGTTCGCCGATTTCACGGCTGCGTCTCCGGCATAAATCGCGGAGGCGACTTCTTTGGTTTCTATTATGCCGATTGCTTCGATGTGATCTGGTTTCACGCGGCCTTTTATCGCCGGCGGAAGCTCCGGGTGAACGTTCTTGATGATGAAATGATCGAGCACTGTGCCGGCGGCTGTTTGCATACCCGCTCGCAGCGAAGCCTGAACGTCGGCTACGTTGCCGCCAATCATGATCAGGTACTTGCCTCGCGGGATGATCGTAGTCATCAGAAGCTCGACGTCGGCCATCTTCATCATCACGTCTGTAGCTTCGATACCTTTTGCGATCGAACTCGATTCGATGAAGCCGATGCAATGATGCCCGCCGGTAATTTCATTTGCGCTCATTAGATTCTCCCTGTCTCATTTGTTCTGGACCGCCACCACGCCAATATTAGCGATCGTTGCGCCTTTGGTCATCGAGGGAACCGCGCAAACATAAAGGACCACGCCCGCGGCTGACGCGCGAGCCTCGAAGATCGTCTTTCCGACGTAGTCGGTCACGTAGCCGACTTTCATGCCTTGCTCGACATAAGTGCCTCGGTGAACCAAAGGATAAAAGATACCGGTCTGCTCGCTTGCAATCGTGATTACTTTCTCGATCCATACCGGGTGCTCGATCACCGAAGGTGTTCCCGGCAGCATCTTCAAGTAGCGCATAACTCCGAGGCACCCGTTGACTAACGCCGCTACATCGTCGGGCTCGACGGTTCCCGCGTGTCCGGCTTCGGCGGTTATCGAAGGCTTGCCTCGCGTTGTCGCGGTGTTCTCGAGATAGCGAGAGGCATTCGGATCTTTAGGCCGTTCAGTGGAGATGATGATGTGGTCCAATCCAAACGACAGCACCATCTCGCGCGAAATTCGATCTTGAGGCTCGTTGCCGGTTTTCGTCCAATAACTGTAGGGCCGAAGGCTTTCATCGATGTCGCCGCCGTGAAGGTCTATCAGATGATCGCACTGGTCTACCACCTGTTTGGTAATCAAGTATGAGGCGCGGTCGGTTTGCGTGCCGTCCATCTTGCCCGGATACCAGCGGTTCATGCTTTTGTTGTCGATCGGATTGACGTGCGGGACCTTTTGCTCGAATGAAGCGACGTTGACAAGCGGAACGATGATCACAGTCCCGGAGATCTCCGCAGGGTTCAAGGCGGCAATTAACTTCTCGAGCGCAATGATCGATGCGTATTCCGTTCCGTGCGCGCCCGATACCACGGCGAGCACCGGCCCAGGTTTAGCTCCGTGGATTACGGCTACGGCAATGTTGGTTCCGGCGTCGATTCCGGCAGGCACCTCGATGAAGCCGGTGGCTTTTTGGCCGCGCTGAGCAGTGGCTGTTCCGACTTTGAACGTGGCCCGGTCCTGAGCGAAAGTAACGTGGCTCGCGGAGATCAAGAGCCATGCTAATGTGATCGGAATTGAACGTCGCATCTTTACCTCCGATTGAACCTGTGCGTGCGACCTGTATGGGCGTCCCTCCTTAGAAACCGCCCCAACGCCGCGAGCTTTGCGGTCCTTTGCGAGCTTTGCGTAAAAGGAATCCGCTCGAGAAAAGAGAGATACGTTAGCGCAAAGCTCGCAAAGGACCGCAAAGCTGCGTTGAGAAGGTACTAATGTCCTTCACGGTTGAGAGGTCCACGCCGAATCAGTTATCACCGCGAGATCCTGCCTAATCCTGAGATAGCGCTTTTCGAATTCAACACGTTCCGCTGAGTCGAGCGCTCGCGTGCCGTTCCCGACAAGGTCCGAGCTGATCACCCCGTCAAGCTTCAAAGCATGTTTGAGGCATGCGATGCTTTTCTTCACTTCTTTTCCGCCGTGCGAGAATTTGCACGCTGCGCTGAACTCTTCAAACGCGTTCTTATAGACTGACATCAATCGTTCGTCGCCGGCGTAGCAGGCTCGCCAGGCGCGCTGCCATTCACGCGGCATCGCGTTAGCCGGACCCGACACGACGCCGATCGGCGGTTCGTTGTGAAGCAAATATCGATTCCAGTACTCGCGCGCGCGGCCGAGCAATCCGTCCTCGAGTTTGAACACCTGAAACATCAGCATCGCATTACCGACGTAGATTCCGAATTCGCCTTTGTCCTTGAAATGTGCGGCGCCCTTGGTGTAGTTGCCCAGCACGCGCCGCGGAGCCGAGACTTTTAATCCGAACATGAAAGGAAGCCGGCTCAATCGCTTCACGTCCCGCGTTCTGATATGGGGGACGTTCGGGTCGGCAGCAATGTCCGCGTTATCGTATAGAAAGATCGGGAGCCAGCGCCCTCGATGATCGAAGAGATCGCTGACTTCTCGTTGAAAGAAAGACACGATGTCGCCGAGGTCATTGATAGAAAGCGGCGCAATTACCGCGGCATCAGCGCGTGCCTCGATCGCGCATTCGATATTCGCAAGTGTCTCCTTGCGCCCAGCGCCTGTAACGCCGACCCAGGCCTCGACCGGCTGAAGCTCGAGTTGCGATATCTCCCGGTTGATGCGAGCAACTTCATCGGTCTCGATCCAAATCAAGCGCTGACGTTCGCCGTTTCCGATGCGATTCCATTCACCGGTCGTTCCCACGCCGAAGAGAATATCGGCGCCGCGTCCCTGCTGCGTGAGATAGCGAAACACTCTGCGTTGTTCTTCCTCAATTACGCGGCCGTTGGGGTCGAGCACGGTTATGGCCGGGATGCTCAACCCGCGACGTGGTTGATAGCGATAACGCGATTTAGCCGGATCCGAGGCGGGATCCGCTTGCCCCTTTTTATCATAGATCGGACTTGCTTCGATCATCATCGGAAATAATCAGCGTGAATCTGCATTACGTCAGTCCGCGCAAATCAGCGGTTAATCATCGAATATTCACCGCTGATCTTCGCTGCCTTCGGTTCGCTGATTCTCGCGGACCTGAATCTAGATGCGATCCAGATCGGCGACGGTCCTTTCGCTAACAACGTTGCCGGTGTTCAAAGTAGACTTCGGTTCGAGCAACAACATGTGAACTTCATCTTCGGCGACCGGCATATGTTCGACTCCGCGCGGGATAATGATGAACTCACCTTCTTGAACTTGAATGTCGCGGTCCCTGAGCTTCATCAACAAGGTGCCTTTGATTACCATGAACAACTCGTCTTCCGCTTCGTGATGATGCCATACGAACTCGCCTTTGAGCTTAACAAGTTTGACGAAGGAATCGTTCAGTTCGCCGACGATCTTGGGACTCCAGTAATCCTGAAATGAGCCGAGCTTTTCGGCCAGACTCGTCTTCTCAATGGCTTGCGTCTCTCGCATATCAGAGAGAGCGTAGGCAGCGGCCGAATTAGTGTCAAGCAAGATGCCACACACGCTAAAGCCGGTTAGTTTGAAGCATGAATGCACGTTGTGTATATTGAGATTTGGTTAGCGACCTCGAAATGAGATTGCTCGAGTTGGATAATTGACTCGGTTTACAATTCGTTTTTCGCATCGAATCCGGTGCTTCAATACCGCGGCCGGAAGAATACCGAAGCTTTTGTTGAGACGCTTTACCAACCTTCAATTCCAAGGAGCCACGCATGGAACAAACCGCCAGAACTAACAGGGATCTGATTCAATCGCTCGAGACGATGGGCAACAAGCTGCGCATTCATTCGATTGTTGCCACCTCTGAAGCCGGGTCAGGACATCCGACGAGCTGCATGTCGGCGGCGGATCTGGCGGCGGCGGTGTTCTTCCACGCGATGCGATATGACGTAGCGAATCCGAAGAATCCGGTGAACGATCGCTTCGTCTTATCGAAGGGTCATGCAGCGCCGCTGCTTTACGCAGCCTGGGCAGAAGCCGGCGCGTTTCCCGTCGAGCGATTGAAGACGCTTCGTGAATTCACCAGCGACCTTGAAGGCCATCCGACCCCGCGGCTGCCATGGGTTGAAGTCGCGACCGGGTCGCTTGGGCAGGGCTTGTCGTGTGGAGTCGGGATGGCGCTCAACAGCAAGTACTTGGACAAGAGCGGCAGCAACGTATTCGTGTTGATGGGTGACGGCGAAAATGCCGAAGGCGCAGTTTGGGAAGCCGCCGAGATCGCGTCGTACTACAAACTCGATAATCTGATCGGGATCGTCGATGTCAATGGGCTTGGTCAGAGCCAGCGGACAATGTACGGCCACGACACCGAAGTCTATCGCCGGCGCTACGAAGCTTTCGGCTGGCACGCCGTGAGTGTTGATGGTCACAACATTGCTGAAATCATCGCCGCTCTCGACGAAGCACTGGCGATGACCGGCAAGCCTGTGGCGATCGTCGCGGAAACAAAGAAAGGGAAGGGTGTTTCGTTCATCGAAGACAAAGATGGCTGGCACGGCAAGGCTATCAAGAAGGGCGAAGAACTCGACCGCGCGCTGGCCGAGCTGGAACCTAAAGTGGCAGGCGCAGTTTCGATGAGCATGAAATCGCCCGAAGGACGATCCGCAAATCCAATCACTATTGATAGCGGGGCGAAGGGTAAAGCGTTGGACTTCAAGCTTGGGGATAAGATTGCGACTCGTGAAGCATACGGCGATGCGCTTGCAAGGCTTGGCGACGAGAATCCACTTGTTGTTGCAGTGGACGGCGACACAAAAAACTCAACCTATTCGGAGAAGTTTCTCAAGGCCCACGACGGGCGCTTCTTTGAATTGTTTATCGCCGAGCAGAATATGGTCGGCGCTGCGGTCGGGCTGAGCTCGATGGGCAAGATCCCGTTCGCTTCGACGTTCGCGTGCTTTCTGACGCGCGCTTACGATCACATTCGTATGGCTGCGGTTTCGCAAGCCAACTTGAAACTCTGCGGCTCACATGCCGGCGTTTCGATCGGCGAAGACGGGCCTTCGCAGATGGCACTTGAAGACCTGGCGATGATGCGGGCAATCGAAGGCTCGACTGTGTTGTATCCGTCGGACGCCGTTTCTGCCGAGCATGCGGTTCGTCTAGCGGCTGAACATAAAGGGATCGTCTACATAAGAACCAGCCGGCCTAAGACTCCGGTGATCTACTCGATTGATGAGCAATTCGAAATAGGTCGAGCAAAGGTCATCAGGCAAAGCAGCGATGACAAAGTAACGGTAGTCACGAGCGGCGTGACGTTGTTCGAAGCGCTTGATGCTTACGACCAACTGAAAGCTGAGGGCATCGCGATTCGGGTTGTCGATCTCTTTTCAATAAAGCCGATCGACGAAAGTACGCTGCGGACCGCGGGGAGCGAGACAAATAATCTGATCATTACGGTGGAAGATCATTCGGCGTGGGGCGGAATCGGTGATGCTATAGCCAGCGCAGTGTCGTCCGCCGGAATTCGAGTTCATCAACTGGCGGTGCGCGAAGTGCCGCGGTCTGGTAAGTCGGAAGAATTGCTTGCGGCGTACGGCATCGATCGCAGCGCGATCGCCAACGCAGTGAAAGCGCTAGTTGGCGGCTCGAAAAACTCATAACCTGGGGATTGGGCCCTGCAATCCCACCAACGCAGTTGGTGATGCGTTCAAATCAAACCTACGGACATCGCGGCCCGCCTCCATCGCGTCGTTTCATCTCTTCATTCCCCTCGCGGAGCGAGGGGAATGAAGAGATGAAAAAACGGGACCCTCGGTGCGCCCTTGTGTAGGCTGAGTATGAACGCACCACCAACTGCGTTGGTGGGATTCGCCGGACTTTTCACACCGGTTCAGATCTAGGATTTCTTGACATGCTCGAATGCGTTCGATAATTTTCTTAGTTCTGTTGGCAGTGAAAAACCCGCCAATCAGGTGGGACTCATAAACTGGGAGGTAGAGAGATGGCAATCAAAGTAGGAATCAACGGGTTTGGACGCATTGGCAGAAATGTGCTCCGCGCGTCGCTCAGTCACAGCGACATCGAGTTCGTTGCGGTCAACGACATCACCAGCACGCAGACTCTTGCGCACCTTCTGAAATACGATTCGGTGCTGGGAAATCTGGACGCCGACATCAAGTCAACCGACAAGACGATCACCGTCAACGGCGATGAGTTTCAGGTTTTCGCCGAGCGCGATCCGGGCAAGATTGACTGGGCATCGGTTGGCGCCGAGGTGGTAATAGAGTCGACCGGATTGTTCACCAAGCGGGACGACGCAGCCAAGCACCTTCACGATACCGTAAAGAAGGTAATCATAACCGCTCCCGCCAAGAACGAAGACGTGACAGTAGTGCTGGGAGTCAACGAAAAGGCTTACAATCCGAAGGAGCATCACGTCATTTCGAACGCGTCGTGCACAACCAATTGCCTGGGTCCGATTGCCAAGGTGCTGCACGAGAACTTCACGATCCGCAAAGGGCTGATGAACACGATTCACTCCTACACCAACGATCAACGCCTGCTCGACCTTCCACATAGCGATCTGCGTCGCGCTCGCGCGGCCGCCCTCTCGATCATTCCCACCAGTACGGGCGCAGCGAAAGCGATAGGCCTGGTGCTCCCCGAGCTAAAAGGGAAACTAGACGGCATCTCACTCCGTGTCCCCACTCCGAACGTTTCGATTGTCGACTTTGTAGCAGAAGTCGCAACAAACACAACCAGGGAGGAAGTGAATGCGGCGATGAAGAAGGCCGCGGACGGTCCGCTGCGCGGGATACTCCAATATTCCGAAGAACCTCTGGTCTCGGTCGATTTTAGAGGAAACCCTCACTCATCGATCCTCGACGCGCCCTACACGAGCGTTATCGAAGGTAACCTAGTGAGGCTTCTGTCGTGGTATGACAACGAATGGGGCTACTCCTGCCGAGTCGTGGACTTGACCAAATACATCGCCGAACAGGGACTCTGAACTTGTAAGGGCGCCCGTACAAGTTGAATCGATGCCTAAGCTTTCAATCACTGATCTGGATCTCAAGGGCAAGCGCGTCTTGATGCGTGTGGACTTCAACGTGCCGCTTGACGAAAGCGGCCAGGTCACGGATGACAACCGAATCCGAGCCGCGCTGCCGACTATTCGCTATGCTCTTGAGCGAGGTGCCCGACTGATTCTTGCGTCTCACCTCGGAAGACCAAAGGGCAAATCAAATCCGAAGTATTCTTTGGCGCCAGCCGCGGACAGACTCTCCAAACTCCTCGCGCAGGAAGTCAAGCTTGCGCCTGACTCAATCGGGGAAGAAGTACGAGCGATGGTCGAGGCACTGAAGCCAGGCGAAGTGTTGATACTCGAGAACGTCCGCTTTCACGCCGCCGAAGAAAAGAATGATCCTGAATACGCTGGCGCGCTCGCCGAGCTTGCGGATGTATATGTCAACGATGCTTTTGGCACCGCGCATCGGGCGCACGCATCGACGGAAGGCGTCACGCATTTCGTTAAACAGGCCGCTGCCGGGCTTCTGATGCAAAAAGAGCTGCAGTATCTCGGCAAGGCTCTCGAGGATCCGGAGAGGCCGTTTGTTGTGATCCTCGGAGGTGCGAAGGTCTCCGATAAGATTGCGGTCATTGAGAACCTGTTGAAAACCGCGAATGCGATTTTGATTGGCGGTGCGATGACTTACACGTTTCTGAAGTCACAGGGAGTGGAGACGGGACGCTCTCTGGTTGAGGAAGACAAGCTGGATCTCGCCCGTGAGTTGCTGACTGGTGCGCGAGAGCAACAAGTCGAATTAGTGCTCCCGCCGGACAATGTGGTCGTAGAGAAGGCGGCGTGGGACAGCGACCCGAAAACCGCGACACCGCGTGTCTGTTCAGTCCGGAATATACAGCCGCAAGAAGCCGGGCTGGACATCGGGCCGGACTCGATTGAGCATTTTTCGAACAAGATCGAGGCTGCGAGGACGATTGTCTGGAATGGACCGATGGGGATGTTCGAACATCCGCCGTTTGATCGCGGCACGCGAGCGATTGCTAAAGCCGTGGCCTCCTCCGGCGCGACGAGCATTGTGGGCGGCGGAGACTCGGTGGCGGCGATTACCGAAGCTGGTGTGGCCGATAGCATCAGCCACGTCTCAACTGGCGGGGGCGCATCGCTGGAGTTTTTGGCGGGAGACATCTTGCCCGGTGTGGCGGCATTAACCGACAAATAGAACCAAATAGAACTTTGCACAAAGCACGAGGATTGAATGAGCACATCAGTAAGACTATTGGTTTTCTGTTTCGCGCTTGCCTTTGTCGTTGCATGTGTGGGCTGCTCACACAAACCGGCGTACAGCGACATTGACGCTAACAGGACCTCGAAGAATCAGAACCAGAACTCTGAAGCCCAGGCAAGTTCCCAACCTCCTGCCGGCGCCGAAGCACCTCCAGCTTCCGCGTCTCAGGCAAGTCCTGCCCAATCTGAGACCGTGAAGCCGCCTTCATTCATGACCGCGACGGGGGTGATAAAGGATCTGCCCTCTTATCCTCGTGCGGTGAGAGTCAATGTGCAGTTTGGTCCGGTACAGCAAGCGACGGTGATGACGCTTGTGTTTCACACTCGGGATTCCATGGAGAAGGTACAGGCGTTTTACACTCAAGCGATAAAAGAGAACAAATGGACGGTGACCGATAAACTCCTGGATCCGGAACTTTCCCAATGGACTCTGAACAAGGACGAAAGAAACAATGCGAAAGTGGAGGTGAAGAAGGATCTCAAAACTGGATCGCTGGAAATCGCGCTTGTGCGAGCCGAGAAATTCGAAATACCGAAATAGTGGCAGAGTGAATCAAGAATGAGGAAACCGATAATCGCTGGAAATTGGAAGATGTATAAGACGATTGCCGAGGCGTTGGAATTCGTCCAGGCATTCAAACCTCTGGTCGTTGCTTCAACGCATTGTGAAATAGTAATCGCTCCGCCTTTCACCGCCATCAAATCGATGGCCGTCCGCCTCGATGGTTCGAACATCGATATCGCGGCACAGGATGTTGCAGCCGAATCCGGGCCGGGCGCATTCACCGGAGAAGTATCGGCATCGATGATAAAGGACGCCGGAGCGCGGCGGGCTATTATTGGTCATTCCGAGCGCCGACAGTTTTATGACGAGACCGACGACTCTGTGAACGCGAAGATTCGAGCAACCCTCGGCGCAGCCTTATCACCCATCCTTTGTGTAGGAGAGCGCCTGGAGGATCGAGATGCGGGGCGGGCAAACCAGGTAGTAGAAGCTCAGTTGAGCGGAGGAATGCGTAACTTGACTGCGTCTGAGGCCTCTCGTATCATCATTGCTTACGAGCCGGTATGGGCAATAGGAACCGGGCGAACCGCAACACCAGAAACTGCCCAGCAGATGCATGCTTTCATTCGATCCGCGATCAGAACGATGTTCGGAGAAGGGGTTGCGGATGCGACGAGAGTTCTCTACGGCGGCAGTGTAAAGCCTGACAACATTGGTTCTCTGATGAGTCAGCTTGATATTGACGGCGCCCTGGTCGGCGGTGCCAGTCTTGAAGCAGGGTCGTTTGCCGGTATTGTGAACTACAAATAGATGTGCCAGGAGTTAAGAATTGATTGGAATAATCTTGACAGTGCTTTATATCCTCGCGTGCTTCGTACTGATAATGTTCGTGCTTTTGCAGCCGGGCAAATCGGACGCGGCAGCGGTGTTCGGAGGCGGAGTGAATTCGGCGGCGTTTGGGCCGCGTGGTACACAAACAGTGCTGGCGAAAGTCACCATTACCGCCGCCATAATGTTCTTTCTAATTGCGTTCCTGTTCTCAATCCCGGGCTTGTTTGAAAAGAGATCGCTCGGTGAGGGCGTAGGACCGGCCGAGTCCGCACCGGCGCCAGTAGTTCCGGCTACCCCTACAGACCAGGTTCCCCTTTCGCCGGAGGGTGCTCAACCATCGGGTCAGCCTGCTGCCGCTCCAGTAAAGGCGCCGGATCAGAAAGAAGATAAGAAGGATACGAGCAAGCCTGCTGCTGCGAAGAACGCGGCTAAGCCGGAATCCGATAAGAAGAAGTAGACTTCGCCCTGATTGTTGAGCTTCTAAAATAGAAGCATGCCTGACTTGCCGAAGTGGTGGAATTGGTAGACACGTACGTTTGAGGGGCGTATGGGGCAACCCGTGGGGGTTCGAGTCCCCCCTTCGGCACCACCTTCCTGAACCCGTGCCGGCATCCGGCACAGAATCGCAAAGTTGCTGCGTCAAAAGAGGACCCGGCCGGATCAGTTTGAGGTTGAGAGTTCAAGCTTTAGCTTGCTCTCGAGCTTTATGGTTGAAGACGGCAAGCTAAAGCTTGAACTCTGAACTGGACCTTCAAACTGACGCACTGCCTCAGGCCGCAGCCGGTTTCGTTTAGCCATATGCAAACCTGATCTGAGGACTGTCGTGCGCTGGTAACGTTGCCGGGTGACTGTTGCCGGGTGACTAAGCAACCAAGGCGCCGCGTTCACATCTAACGCGGCTATGAAACGAACCAATCAAGCAACTTTATTGCTCTCACCGTTGATAGTGATTTCCATTCTCGCTTCCGCTTTGGCTTACCGAAGCCGGGGAACCGATACGATTGGCAAGACGGTTAGCGCAGGCGAGATTCCGGATTCAGAAGACTCGCATATTCCTTCGGCAAGGATCGCGAGCGCGCCTCCCCTGGCTGTTACGCCGAAACCATTGCGATTTCAGGTGGTGACGCTTCAGGGGCAGAAATCAATCAAGGAACTTGAGACACGATTGGGCTCCGATGGCTTCGCGCTCGTATTGAAGATCAATCGGCTCGACAGGAAACACCTGCGCAGCGGAGCGTCGCTGGTTATTCCGGATACGCCCGCTGACCTGGCGAGCGTTTCGCCGCTACCGCTCAAGTTGGAGGCCGCGCGCTCGATACCAAAGCTGATTCTGGTCTCGCGCCAGGCGCAGGCGTTTGGCGCCTACGAGTTTGGCCAGCTCGTGCGCTGGGGCCCCACCAGCACAGGAAAGAAGTCCACGCCTACGCCGGCTGGACTGTATCACACGAATTGGAAAGCGAGAGAAAGGCGAAGCTCTGTGAATCAGAGCTGGATACTACCCTGGTGTTTTAACATCGATGACATAACAGGAGTGTCCTTCCATCAGTTCGACTTGCCGGGCTACCCGGCAAGCCACGGTTGCGTTCGTTTGCTTGAAGAAGACGCGAAGTGGCTCTATGGCTGGGCCGAACAGTGGTTACTCGCGAAGCCGAGTGATGAGATTCTGGCGTACGGAACGCCTGTGATTATCTTTGGGGACTACTCGTACGAAGAGAAGGCTCCCTGGCAGCGGCTTGCACATGATCCGGCGGCAACTGTGATCTCGATTGCTGAGATTGACGGGGTCCTTAACAAGTACTCGGCGCCGATTGCCAATCGCGCGCGTACACGCGAGCCTCTTGTTGCCCAATCTGCTCCGTCAAAAACTAACAGAGATTGAGTCGGTTAATCTGGCTCAAATGTATAGGGCCAGATATCTTTCGATGGTCAATGTTCGGTGCTATGATTCAACAGTCTCGTGACCTGGCGGTGTTTCCAGCGAGAGGCAGGATCGATGAGCGCTCAATCAAACTCTGAAACAAAGATCGCACGATTGCGATACGCAGGCGGTGAAGCCTTTGTCGCCGAGTCACAGAGCGGACACGCGATGGTCACCAGTTTCGCGCACGAGCTGGCGGCGCCTTCGCCGATGGAACTCCTTCTGATTGCTTTGGGAGGCTGCACAGGCGCTGATGTCGTAGGCATTCTCGAAAAGAAAAGACAGCGAGTCACCGGCTACGAGATCGAAGTGCGAGCCGAACGGCGAGCCGAACATCCGCGCATCTACACCAGGATCGAAGTCATACACCGCGTTCGCGGACACAGCGTAGACCGCAAGGCTGTGGCTCACGCAGTTGAACTATCAGAGACAAAATACTGCAGTGTATCGGCTATGATTGGCGCTTCGGCAGAGCTATCGATGCGTTATGAGGTTCAGGACGACGAGAACGAATCGTGAGCTGACGAAATTCAGACCACTGTTCTCTTTAGTCTAGCCATCTCTTTCATAAGGTTCATAGAACGCTAGGCCATCTCAAACATCGATTCGCTGGGACTCACTTGCGTAAAGAAATCCAACCGTTCACCGCGCTCTTCCTTTCTTATCAACTCGGTTGCCGACTCTTCACCGACCGCTTCCGAAAAGTAAAAGCCCTGACCTTGTCCACAGCCGAGCTCCTTCAGTAGATCGTGTTGCAGGACGGTTTCAATACCCTCCGCAACGACTTCCAATCCCAGGTTGCGCGCCAATGCGATGACCGCGCGCACAATCTCGCCGTTTTGTTCTCCGCCAATCCGCCTGATGAACGACTGGTCGATCTTTAACGCAGTAACGGGGAAATGTTGAATGTAGCTTAGCGACGAATAGCCAGTGCCGAAGTCGTCGAGGCTCAGCTCTACGCCTGCCTCGCTGAGCTGCTCGAGCACGTGCATCGCGTATTCACCTCTCTCCATCATCACGCTTTCGGTGATCTCCAGTTTCAAACTGCCCGGGTTAAGGCCTGTCTCCTGTAAGGTGTCCAGCACTTGCCTTACGATTGTCGGCTGCATGAATTGTTTGCAGGAAAGGTTGACACTGATTTTCATCTGCCGTGTGCTTGGCAGAGTTTCGTGCCACCTGCGCATCTGCAAGCATGCTTGTTTGAGCACCCATCGACCTATCTGAATGATCAGGCCGTTCTCTTCTGCAATATGGATAAAATCATTTGGCGGAATCAGCCCGCGTTCGGGATGCCGCCAACGGACGAGAGCCTCGAAGCCGCTGATTCGCCCGGATTCCAGGGATACGATTGGCTGGTAGTTGACCTCAAACTCTTCTCGGTCTATGGCGCGCCTTAGGTCCGATTCTATTTGCAGAAGAGTCATCGCGTGCGAATGCATTCTCGCGTCAAACTCCTGATACTGCGCTTTACCGAGCGCCTTTGCAGAGTACATCGCAGTGTCTGCGTCGCGCAGTAGATCCTCCGGTTCTTCGTCGCTAACCCCGGAGTACTTTATGCCAATGCTTGCAGTGACGAATAACTCCCTACCGGAGAGAGCAAAAGGCTGCTCCAGCACTTCCTTCACACGCTCGGCCACGCGTTGCGCATCCGCGTAATCTTTTATCCCGTCAAGCAAGATCGTGAACTCGTCTCCGCCCAATCGGGCGATGGTGTCGCCGTCGCGGAGACATATCTCGAGCCTGCGGCCGATCGCGACGAGAAGCTCGTCGCCGGCCATGTGGCCCAGGCTGTCGTTGATGACCTTGAAGCGATCCAGGTCTATGAATAGGACGGCGAAGAGATAGCCCTTAATACGGCTGCAGTGATTTACGGCGAGTTTCAAGTGATCCATGAAGAGCGCGCGGTTAGGCAGCCCGGTTAGAGAGTCGTGAAAGGCATCATGAAGCAACTGCGTCTCTGCGCGCCGGCGCTCCGTGATATCTCGCGTAAGGATCTGAATGGCGAGCTTCCCTCCGTATGTTACCGAGGCCATCACGACCTCAACATCTCTCACCTGACCGTCCATCCGAACGAATTTTTCCGCCTTCAGATCAGACTGCTGATTCCTCCTCAAATGCCGCTCGTGGGCGCGGAAATTCTCGTGATGGTCCGCGTGAACGAAATCGGCGACCGCGAGGCCCAACAGGGTTTCCGCTGACGCAGCGCCGAACAGATTCGCAGCGGCGTGATTGGCATATACTATCTTCTCATCGCTCTGGACGATGATTGCCTCGGGCGAAAGTTCCACCAGTAGCCGGTATCGCTCTTCGCTTTCCTTCAGCGTCTGCTCTGCCTGATGTTTGTAGAGAGCCACCTCGATCGCAGTATGCAGTTCTCTTTCTTCAAAGGGTTTGATGACATAGCCGAAAGGCTCGGTGACCTTTGCGCGCTGGACTGTAGGATGGTCGGCATTAGCGGTCAAGTAGATGACCGGGATTCCAAACCGTCGCCGTATCTGGTCAGCCGCTTCGACCCCGTCCATGAACCCCTTCAACTGGATGTCCATCAACACCAGGTCCGGACGTAACGTGCCCGCCTTCTCAACCGCCTTTTCGCCAGACGCGACAGTGGTCGGCACGTCGTAGCCCAACGATTCCAGCCTGGTTTGAATGTCCGCTGCGACTATGAATTCGTCCTCAACGACAAGTATTCGCGCCTGTTTCATGCGTGAGCCCTCTCCCTTTCTTCAGGAAATTTGACTTCAAAGGTCGCACCCACGCCGTTACGGTGCGCCAGTTCTCCGCACAATTGTTCCGTCAGCATGCGGACGAGTTTCATACCCAAAGACTTGCCCATCTCAGGGTCAAAATGAGAAGGCAAGCCAACGCCGGTGTCGCTCACACGCAAGACGTACTGCGCATCAGCCCGTTCGAATGTAATGTTGACTTCGCCTTTCATGTCTCCTGGAAATGCGTACTTAAGTGAGTTTGAAGCCAACTCATTGATGATGAGCCCGCAGGGAACTGCTGTATCAATCGGCAGTGATACGTCATCGACGTTGATGTTGATCCTGACTGCTTCGGGCCGTATGCGATACGAGCGTGAGACGTGCGCGACAAGCTTTTGCAGATACTCCGTGAAATTAATGCGCGACAAGTCTTTGGATTGGTAGAGAGTCTCGTGGATCAGGGCCATTGACTTGACTCGATTCTGGCTGTCCTGAAATACGGAGAGGGCTTGCTTGTCCTTTATGGTCCTTGATTGCAGATTCAGCAGACTGGTGATGACCTGCATGTTGTTCTTCACGCGGTGGTGGATCTCTTTGAGGAGCACTTCTTTCTCGTGCAGTGAAGCGGTGATCTGCTCGAGCGCCTGCTTGCTCTCCGTTACGTCATCAACTACCCCCGCAACCCTGTACACTTCACCGGACTCGTTCGTGATTGGGAACGCGCGGTCGCGCACCCAGCGGACCTCGCCGTCGGGCCTGACGATGCGGTACTCGAGGTCATAGTCGCCTCCGGTCTGCACCGTCGACGTTGCCTCGATCAATCGCTGGTGATCTTCGGGGTGAACCCTGTCGAGCCATGTTCGCGACATCTCGGAAAGAGTCCCACACGATCTACCCCACACCTCTTCATACGCCGGGCTTATGTACACCAATTTGTTGTCGCGGGATTCGGTTATCCAGAAAACTTCGCGGATGTTCTCAGCGATTTGTCGGAACCTTTCCTCGCTGCGTCTGAGCGCGCTCTCTGCCTGTTTGCGGGCGGTGATGTCGGTGGCGATGCCGAGCACTTGATTCGCGGTGCCATCGGGCGAAACTATCGGGCGTTTGATTGTTTGCAGCCATCGGACCTGTCCCGCGCCGTCTGTAATGCGCTCTTCCGGTATGAACTTCTCTTTTAGAGTGTTTATGACTTCGAGGTCGTCGCGGCGGAACGATTCGACTTCTGCGATGTTGGTGTTGAAGTCGACGTCTGTCTTTCCCAACAGGCCTTCGACGGATGTGCCGTAGGCGGCGGCAATGGCCTGATTCACCAGCGTGAAGCGGCCTTCAGCGTCTTTGGCAAAAACGAAACTGGGGTTGAGATCTATCACGTGACGGAGGAACGAGCGCTGTTCAGCCAACTCCGCCTCCGCCATTTTTCGCTCAGCCACCTCTCTTTCCAATTCGCCGTTCGCGGCAACGAGCAGTGCGGTCCGGTTTTCGACGTGAGCTTCCAGCCCCTCGTTCAAGCTCTCAATTTCCGCTGTCCGCTCGGCGATGCCGTGCATTTCACCGATGCTGTGTTTGATGGCGATAAGAAGGATTGTGACCTCGAAAATAACCCAGCCCGCGTGTTCCAGCCATCGCCATTCACTGACCGCCAGCACGCCGTACACCGACTGCGGCCAGAAGACGCCGCGCAGGAAGTGGTCGGCGGCGACTACGACCGTAGCCGGGATTAGCACGCGCCAGTCCCGATAAAAAGAGAGAAAGGCCAGCGACCCGAAGACATGGAAATGAGTCTCGATTCGCCCGCCGGTAAGGTGGATCAGCAACGCTCCCATGAGCATCTGCCCGATTCCGACCGCATATCGGGTAGTGATGTGACCGGGACGAATCAAAGCCAGAACAATTGGAAGAGAACTGATAGCTCCACCCAGAAACACAGCTGCCCATACGTGTGGATGCGTGTGACTTGCCGTTCCCTCCCATGCCTTTGGTGACACCCAAAGGGCTGCCGCTACGCTTGCCACCCACTGCACCAGCATCAGTCCTGCGAACATGCGGTCAGTCCGCCTGTGCACGAGCTCCTGATGTTCATTAAAGATCTCTTTGACTCGCAGCGCCGTCGCTTCGCCGCGGTTCAGATTAACGCTGGTTTCTTTCATCTAACGACTCACCACACATTCAGAGTTTGTGTCGAAAAGCGGGCAACCGAACACCGAGCTTTCAGACGAATCTGAAGCACCGGTATTCAGAAGAGAGACGATGGCGCTGCGCCCATCGTTATCGCCCGAGTGCCCGCGCGAAGCCGTAATCCCGCCGCTAAACAGCAGGCGGCCTTCGGCATCGTAAAGGGCAGTTTGTCCGGACGTTGCGGCGTTGAATCGTCGCGCCTCCGCGCCATCGTCCACGACGACATCGACACCGGGAATATCTGCTGCGCTTTCAAAGAGGTCAGTTTTCTCCCAGTCATCGGAAGAGCCCTCGGGTTTGACGAAGAGGGCGTGGGCCGTCACCCGGCCCTGAGCCTGGGCCATCAGTCTGGCCAGTTCGCCGATGCTCGCCCGCGAGCAGGGGCAATGTGGATGTATCAGCATGATTAGCGTCGCGCGATCATTAGCCAGATGAATGCCGCTATCAACCGGCCATTGAGCGGGAGACGCCGCGGCTTGGCCAGAGGCATTCTCATAACCCCACAGCAGACCCAGCCCGATACTGATCAAGAGCACCCACGCCGAACACGCAGTAATCAGGATGAACTTTCCAGCATTAAGTCGCATTGTGCTTTAACCTTTGAGGCACGCGCGGAAGGAATTCATCAGGCAGGAACCACCTAGTGTACTCCTGAGGGCTTTTGCACTGCGGGCCGTCTGTCAAATTGGGCAAGATGTGGGCCATACGGCGGGACAAGGCAATCTAACGTGGAATTAAGGGTTATTGAACCTACCGAGATTCAGCGGTTAGATCAGGGCAGCAATTTGACCGGTCAAACTGAAAGGGCTGTGCGAAATCGTTAGGTGAGACAGGCTGGGCTTAAAAGATCGGGAGGCATAGTCGTGGAGAAGGGAAATCCGGCGGAGCAGGCAATTAAGTAATGGAGTTGAGGGGATTCGAACCCCTGGCCTCGTGAATGCGAGATCCAAGTTGTTCCGAACACTTCCATCCAGACTATCGAATAAAATTGGAGGAGTAGTGGTATAAGTTACCTGCGCAGACTGGCACGCACCTACTTGTTTATTGACTGACGGTGGTTCAACGCATTGTCCGCGGTCGGCCGCTGTTGTTCTTGAGTCGATTGGGATCCCGGCGGTTTGAGGTGGGTAGCCTCACGGAGCAATCAAATGGCGCGTTAACATCTTCAGGGAGTATCTTAGGAGATATTTCCCCATCGTTATGACGGTAGATAAGTGATGAGCGCACGCGGACCGCAAGTCGAACGAGACACTGTTGTAGATGTGAAAGCTGATTCTGTGCAGAATGACCTCGCCGACCGAAAGCGCACCCAAGCGCTTTTATCCGCGCAAAGACGAAGCTTGGAAATGATCGCTGCTGGCGCGAGCCTTGCCGATGTCCTTGAAGACTTATGCGAAGCAATCGATGCTCAAGGGCCCGAGATCATTTCATCTATTCTATTGATGGACCCGACCACCGAACAGCTGTCGCCTGCCGCAGGTCGCCGCGTTCCCGAAGGCTGGACTCGGACCATCACTCCGTTCCCAATTGGCCCACGCATGGGTTCGTGCGGCACCGCCGCATTTCTGAAGAAGTCAGTAATAGCTGCTGACATCGCCAGTGATCCGCTGTGGTCTGGAATAGAGTGCGCGGACTATAGAGATATTGCCCTGGGATACGGTCTGCGTGCGGCTTGGTCCCATCCACTTATTTCCAAAGACGACGAAGTGCTCGGGACCTTCGGAATATATTATTCGGAGCCCCGAAATCCGAGCGAAAACGATCTTGATTTGATCGAGGTCGCAGCGAATATCGCAGTTATCGCGATCGAGAGCGACCGATCACGAACGGCGCTTGAGAGAGCATTCGACGAGATCAAAAAGTCGGAAGCCAAACTTCGGCAGGTGATCGATACGATCCCTGCGATGGCCTGGTGCAACCTGGCGGATGGTCCGAACGAGTTCCTCAACAAACAATGGCACGAGTACACAGGTCTCTCTCCCGACCAGTCGCATGGTTGGGGATGGCAAGCTGCCTTTCATCCGGAGGACCTGCCAGCGTTAATGGAGACGTGGCGAGAGCTCTTAGTCTCAGGAGAACGAGGCGAGATTGAGGCGCGCCTCCGCCGCCATGATGGAGTTTTTCGGTGGTTTCTCATTCGCGTCGAGCCATTCCGCGACGAGACCGGCAAGATCATCCGATGGTATGGAACGAGCACTGACATCGAAGAGCGAAAACGCGCAGAGGAGGAGCTCCGTCACGACGAAATGGAGCTTCGACAGATAACTGATGCCATTGCGCAAACCATCATGGTCCTGGCGCCAGATGGAACTGGTCTTTACGCAAACCGAACGGTGCTCGATCTCTCTGGTTTGACGATGGAAGACGTGAGGGCGCCGGATTTTAGCGCGCGATTCTTTCATCCGGAAGACGTGGAAAGGCTTCGAGACGAGCGAAAGCTCGCTTTTTCAACGGGGGTCCCTTTTGAGAACGAGCTGCGAGCGCGAAGGAAGGACGGAGAGTATCGCTGGCTTTTGATTCAATACAATCCGCTTAAGGATGAAAACGGACAGATTCTTCGCTGGTATGCGACGGGCACAGACATTCATGATCGAAAGCAACTAGAAGAGCTAGTGCAAAGCGAGAACCTTGCTTTGCGCGAAGAGATCGACCACGAGTCGATGTTCGAAGAAATAGTCGGTTCGTCTGAGCCCTTACACGCGGTGCTTCGACAAGTCGCTAGAGTAGCGCCAATGGACTCGACGGTTCTTATTTTGGGCGAGACCGGAACGGGGAAGGAGCTGATAGCGCGCGCCATCCATAAGCGATCCAATCGTGCGTTGCGGGCATTTATTCGAGTCAATTGTGCGGCGATTCCTCCTTCGTTACTGGCCTCCGAATTGTTCGGGCATGAGAAGGGCGCATTCACTGGCGCGACGCAGCGTCGTCTCGGGCGCTTCGAATCTGCCAACGGAGGGACGATCTTTCTGGACGAGATCGGCGATCTTCCGGCCGAAACTCAAATCGCTCTCTTGCGAGTCCTCCAGGAGAGAGAATTTGAACGCGTCGGGAGCAACCAGCCAATCTGCGTGGATGTGCGCGTGGTGGCTGCAACCAATCGCGACCTGAAGGCTGCCGTGGCCTCCGGCACATTTCGTGAGGATCTCTTTTACCGGCTAAACGTCATTCCGATTCAGGTGCCCTCGCTGCGTGAGCGGGTGGACGATATTCCTTTGCTGGTCGAATACCTCATCGAGAGATACGCGAAAAAGGCGGGGAAGAAGATTAAGACCGTAACTAAAAGGACACTTGAACTGTTACAAGCCTACGATTGGCCTGGTAACGTCCGCGAACTGCAGAATGTCGTCGAGCGAGCCGTCATCCTATTCGATGGCGACACATTTTCTGTGGATGAGACTTGGCTGAAGAGCGAATCGTCTCAAGAATCGCATCGTCCGAGCTTGTCCGATCGAGGTTTGGGCCGAGATTCCGAGCGCGAAAGAGCAATGATTGAGACCACTCTGGCGGAGTGCAAGGGCCGCGTCGCCGGCCCCTCCGGGGCGGCCGTCAAATTGGGGGTCCCGCGCCAAACGCTCGAGTCTAAGATCCGTAGTCTGGGAATCGACAAGCACCGGTTCCGTCAGAGGTAAGTTTACCGGCTGTGCCGCCGCCTTCGGCACAAGGAAACCGATGCAGATTATCAGCACCAAGGTTAGCACGACGCGGAAGCGCACCTTGCCGCTACTCATTTGTTCGTAGCCCTCGGCCACGCGATCGAGATCCAATGCGATGGTGTTGTTGTTATCCTCTATTTGCTTCGAGCAAGGCTTCCCGTTGGATGAAACCGTTGTACGGATCGATCACAACAAGCGCGGTGATCTCGTTGTCAAACTTCCGATTCGCCATGTTTCTTCCGCCTATTCGGAAGCCTGTGATGCGCGTTGAACCAATCGGTCGCAACGGCATACGCAATCGCTCAGGCCTCTTTTGCCGACGCGGTGAATGTCGCAGCATTCTTCCTAACGAACTCCTGCATGCTCAGCGGCCTTTGCCCCGTTAGTGTGAGTACATCGTCCGTCATCCGATCGTAGCGTCCCGCGCGGTGAAGATCGGCCATTGTCGCGAGGTGGTTCACCAAGTGAATCGGCAGGCCGCGCTCGAGCAGCCCGACCCGCCACGGCTCGACCGGAATGTCCTGATAGGTGATCGTGCGGCCAAGCGCCTTCGAATACTCCTGTGCATAGAAATGCATGTTCTCGGACTGCGGGCCGGTCAGGTGATAGATCGTGCCGATGTGCGGCTGCGGATTGGCGAGCAGCGCGGCGACCACACGTGCAACATCTTCCACTGCGACCGGCGAAGTCTTGCCCTCGCCGAACGGTAGTCTGATCTGGTTTGATTCCCTCACCGAATCCGAAGTAACAATCAGAAAGAAGCCTTCGAGAAGCACTGTCGGCCGCACGTGCACGACCGGCAGACCGGACCAGTTCAGCGCCTGCTCGGAGAGCCACTGTAGCTTGTGCTGCGGGCTCGCGGTGGTTTCGGTAATGCTCATCTGTGAAACCGTCATCTGCGACATATTGATGAACGCCTTTACGCCGTGATGCTTCGCCACCGCCGCCGTATTGACCGTTGCTGCGAGATAGGTATCCGAAACGGACATGCCGAAGTACATCGTCTCGCAGCCGGCAATCACCCGATGCATCGAATCGAGATCGAGCAGATCGCCGGCCACGACCTCCGCCCCATGTCGCGCAACGCCTGCGCGCGTTGGTCTTCGCTTCGCACCATCGCGCGCACCCCTTTGCCTTGCTTCAAGAGCAGTTCGGTGACCGTGCGCCCTATCGCGCCGACGCGGCCCGCCGCGCCGGTGACCAGAATTGGCTTTGCCATATTTTTTCCTCCAACGACTAGGGTCAGCTCACTCAGCGACTCACTTCATGTCAGTCTCCTTGGCAAATCAGAAAGGCGCAAATGGAGCGCGTCGGTCCTATCGGGAGAACGTCTCGATGATCGCCTGGGCGATCGGGTCGGCGTACTCGTCAAGCACGAAATGGCCGCCGTCGAAATAGCGCAATTCGGCGGTCGGCACAACCTGCTTCACGAATTCCGCGGCAGCGGGCATGATGAGAGGGTCATTTCGCCCCCAGACGATGAGCGTCTTCGGCTTCCGGTCCTTCAGATAAGCGTTCCATTCCGAGTAGTGCTGGATGTTCGTCGCGAGGTTCATAAACAACCTCGACATGAAGACCCGATTCGCAGCGATCGAGAAAGCATAGGTGTCGATCGCCCAATTGTCCGGATTCAGGGCATTGGGCTGGCGCGCGCCCTTCTTGTGAAGAAACATATCGCGGTCCACAGTAGCAAATTGCTGGGTCTCGGCTAGCTTCTCTGGGGTTTCAGGACCGCCGAGCCGCTCGTAGACTTTCAGCCGTTCGGGATTCCAGCCCTCAACTGAAGTGGTAAAGTTCTGAAAGATCAGACCGGCGACCCGCTCGGGATGGGCCGTCGCGATCCGCATCCCGATCGGACCTCCGATGTCGTGCAGGTACAAGATGAGTGGCCCGGGCACGCACTGCACGATGAACGTTTCGATGGCCATGGCCACGTCGTCGAAGGTCGGTCGCAGGATGGTAGTGTCCGGCGCCTCGCTATATCCCATGCCGGGATAGTCGGGCGCGATGACATGAAACCGATCCTCCAGACGCGGAATGAGGTCGTGGAACTGGTGCGACGACGAGGGGAAACCATGCAGCAGAACGATGGTTGGCTTCGACGCCTCCCCTGCCTCGCGGTAGAAGAGCCGCAGGCCCGCAACGTCGGCGGTCTTGAAGTACATAAAAGTCTTTCTCCTCAGTCAGCGCCGAAGAGCAGCCGCGTGTTGTACAGCGTTTCGCCGTCACGATCGTTGACGCGGATGGATACCACCACTCCCGCCTGCTTGCAGGCCTCGCTGATGGCGTGGGTCACTGGACGTCACGATCTGATCGAGAAGCTTCAGGTGCTCACGTCCGCCAACGATCTGGTAGGCGGACTCGATGAACGAATAGTAAGGGTAGAATGGCGCAACATTCTCAAAGAGCCTATGGCGGCATATGCATCGAAGCGCGCGGGATCGCCGGTGATCTGGCTGACCCTGGTTCACCGCTTTCCGTACTCCGTAAAAACGTAATCTCGAGCCTTCGCTGCCGTATGGCACGCGACGCCGCATTTGGCGTCGTTCGCTTGCGGCGGCGTGCCAGCGGTGGTGCCAGGCGTGAACGTATCGGATGCGGGGTTGTAATCGAACACGGCATATCCCCATCCTCCGATGTCCGCGAACCTCTTGCTATCCTTCACCATGAAGTCCACGTTCACCAAATCGCCCGGCACGGTCGCGTCCGGGAAGAACTGGTTCGGTTTCGGTCTCCAATGGATCTTGGCCATCTTTGCGCCGTCAGGGACGGGCTTGCCGTTGGCGGGAATGCCGGCCTGGTAGGCTTCGATCATTGCGGGGTTGCCGAGGATCATCGCGACCACCCTCTCGTTTCGACTGATGGAGATGGCCTGCCACTTTTCGTACCCCCTGAACTCAGAGAACGCGAGCCCGCCCGGCACTTTCACGGTGTACTTGTCCTGCGCGGGAATAGCCAAGCCGAGAAAGACGGCGAGCCATACCGTCGAAATCCCGATCGTCAACATTTTCTTGCGATTCATCACAGCACCTCCTTTTATCGAGTTTGGCGTCGTTACATCTTTTGCGATCGAGTGGAAACGTTCTCCTCAGGTGGATTCGCGATAACATCCATAACGAGCTATTGGTCACCGTTGTCCGGCGCGCCTGGGGAGATCATCAATAGTCATACTCCTCCGGGCGCCCATCATACGCGTCAATTCCTTTTCCGCGTCTCACATCTGAAAGTTCAACACGACCTCAATGAGGACTAACCGGCTCGTGATGCGCCCGACTCGCTCGCCGCGCCGTTCCGGGCTTCGATGGCCTTGATGGAGGTTTCAAACGCCTTTTTCAAAACGCTCCGGCCTATGGTCCCAAGCACGAGGCCGAGCACCTTGCCCTTGACGGTCTTGCCCTCGCGTACGATAACAACGTCAATGTCGGTGGTCCCGTTGGGCTGACGCGGGAAGGTGTAGACATAGCCTGAAGCGCCTCCCCACGTGTTCGAGTCGGTGGTCGTGAGGACGACGCGGTTGGGATCGGACCAGTCGTAATGCAATCGCTCCCAGATACCGCCCGACCCCTCCGTGACATCGGCATCGTGTGTGCCCTTGCTATGCACTTTCAAATACTCGTCGGCGCTGTTGCCAAAGACCTTCGAGCGGCCAAGTCCGAAGTCGGTGAGTCCCGCTACATACTGCTCAGGCGTCAACTTAGTTGTCTGATGCAAATGGATGGTGGACATGCGTGCTCCTTTCACTGCGCATTCAGGAGTCGGTAGGCGATCATTGTGTCCATGCTTCTGGCTGACCTGGCATGTGCAAGCGCTTTGCCTGCTAGCCCTGAGTCCTACGGCGTTGGGTAGTCCCAAACATCGGGCGGCAGCTTATCCTTGAGCGATGCATACATGGCGTCACGGAATAGTTTCACCGCCGGAAACGGTCGAAGGGCAATAGTGCGCTCCACGATCAGCCCCTGCTCGTTGTCCACGATGATCTCCAAGCTCTCGATCTTGTGGCCATCCATGGTCCCGACCCAGCGCAAGAAGGTGGTACGCTCATCGAGCTTAAACTCCGCTGTATAGGTACCGGAACCACGCGTAGAGCTCGACTGAGCGAAAATCGCCGCGATGACTTCACGCCCCTCGATCGGCCGCACCAGGATCGGGCTGTTGAATACGATGTTTTCTGCAAGCAGCGCGCTCACCTGGGCGGGTGTGGGTTTACCAGATTCCCGTAGTTTGCGTAAAGGATGCATTTTGATTTCTCCTATAACTCTATTATTCGCTCATGTGATCACTTCAATCATTATTCGAAGGCTTTCTTCCGCCTGCTCTGTCATTTTCCCTTGCGATCCACTCGCGTATGTAAGGTGGGCAATGCAGCAGATCCATACCTCCCGCTTCGCATCTCGCCAGGAATTGAACGATGTCGAGATCGACGAGTGTCACCTCCTCAAGATCCAGCACGATGCTCTGTGAGCTGGTTTCTATCTGCTCGGACAATGCCTGACGATTTGACGTCGACAGTTTTCCAGAGAGCCGGATCGTGGTCTTGTGACCATCGGATATTTTCTCGATTCTTATTGTCATCTTTCTCGTGTCTGTCCGAGTGCAAACCGAGGGCCTGACCTAACTAACTAGATCTATTACCCTGCTGTGCTGTGTTTCAATGCCGAAGCTCGGCATTTGCTGACTTTCAGCAGGCTAGTGGTCGTGATTGAGCATTCGTACTTGTACGAAGCTCAAATGAGTGCATTGGCGATTTTGAGTCAACCGAGGAAGCGTCTGTTGTCCAGTCATCAGAGTCACGACCTGGGCACTTTGCATCGATCCGCCGTTTACCAAATTGATTCGGGATTACATGTTTGCTACGGTCGTTATCATGTCCGAGCATTTCACCGAGGAGATACGTGAATTGCTCGACTCCCTTTATCGCGTCGATTCGGGACGAATCCTGGCAACTCTGATCCGCTTGCTCGGTGATTTTGATCTTGCCGAAGAGGCGATGCACGAAGCCTTTGCGGCTGCGCTGAGCCTGTGGCCGCAGAGTGGAATACCCGGCAACCCGCGACCATGGTTGATTTCGACGGCCCGATTCAAAGCGATTGATACTCTGCGTCGACGGGCAAGATTTGATGAGTCTCAAGCCGAGCTCATGCAATATCTCGAAGCGCAATTGACTTCGACGGAGAGATCCGATGAAGAGGACAGCGTTGAAGATGATCGCCTGCGCCTGATTTTTACGTGCTGTCATCCATCCCTGGCGCCGGAAGCGCGCGTTGCGCTCACCCTGCGTGAGGTGTGCGGGCTGACAACCGAGGAGATAGCACGCGCCTTCCTCACCACTCCGCGTACGCTGGCACAGCGCATTGTGCGCGCCAAGGCAAAGATTCGGGAGACACGGATTCCGTACGAGGTGCCGACGCCGGAGGAATTGCCGGAGCGACTGGGCGCGGTGCTTCATGTCATCTACCTCGTCTTTAACGAGGGTTATTCGGCTGCTGCGGGAGCGGAGGTAACGCGGGCCGATCTAACCGGCGAAGCGATTCGACTGGGCCGGTTGCTGACCGAACTCCAGCCAGAACCGGAAGTCCCAAAGTCGGAAATCATGGGCCTGCTTTCCCTGATGTTGCTCCAAGAATCCCGTCACGCCGCAAGAACCTCTCCGGCCGGAGAGCTGATTTTGCTGGAGAAGCAGGATCGCTCGCTCTGGAACCGGGAGCAGATCGCGGAGGGAGTGGCATTGCTGGAGAAAAGCCTGAAGTCCCGCCGCTTCGGCTCTTACACACTGCAGGCGGCGATTGCGGC
>WNFR01000084.1_pt1 | contig 168782 bp, 127 predicted proteins | sample 5400221 | NCBI WGS metagenome assembly WNFR01 (sample SAMN13153357, study PRJNA577476) | soil metagenome | isolation source: 40 cm soil under Madrone tree | place: USA:California | collected 2016-06-14
ACATCAACGAGCTCGGTTACGACTGGGAACAGGTCGGCGACCCGGCGATCGAGCCTCGCTACCCGTCCAAGGTCTATCTCCCGCAAACGACTGAAGACATCGTTGCCGCGGTCAAGGAAGTCAACGCGCTCGGCCAGAAACTCACCGTTCGCGGCAGCGGGCATTCAAGCAACGATCTTGTCGTCGTCGAAGGCGGCGTGCTTATGTCCACATCCAGGCTCAACAAGATTCTCGCTGTGGACGAAGAAGCCATGACCGCGAAAGTCCAGGCGGGAGCCATCAGCGCTGAGATCGACGCGTCACTGCTGGCGGGTGGATACGGACTGCCGGTGTTGGGTGATCATAATGACATAACGGTCGGCGGTTTTTCATCGGTGGGCGGAATTAGCCCCGTGTCCCACCGGCTCGGTTTGTTCATCGATAACGTACAGGAAATCGAATACGTAACCCCGGACGGCGAACTTCGCGCCTGCAGCAAGTCGAACAACCGTAGTGAGCTTTTCAAGGTCCTGGGCGGCACCGGCCAACATGGAATCATCGCGACCCTCACTTGCAACATCATCCGCATAGACAAGTACGGAACGATCCTCCGCAACAAGGCTTCTCTATATCGCAAACTGGACAGGTTCCTTGAAGCCTCCGGGCGATTTCTCAACGATCCGGGTGACGCGATGATGGGGCGAGGAGGTTGGATTGATATGCCGGCGCCAGGCATGCAGATTCGAGTCGGGATGCTCTCCGTTTACGTTCAGACTTCGCAGAGCTGGTACAAATCGCTGCGGGACAAGTTCGGGTACGGGTATCTGCACCGGATCGGTCACTGGGCCGGAATAACACCAAGACCCATAGAGCTCTTGCTCAAAGGTCTCGGCTTCCTGGGATTGGTGTTCAGTCCGAAATACGGCTCAATCAAGAACGTCGAATGTTTTACCGACCGAATCACGACCTCGACCGTAGGAGATCCAACGCGATGGTTCGTGCTGATTTGCCCGACCGATAAGTACGAAGTAGTCGCGAAGAAACTTTACGAGCTGGCCCTCGATTGTCGGCACGAACACAGCTGCTTCACCTTTGTCTGTCTCTATATCAAGGGCATTCGCTCCGAGTATCTGGCAAAGGGTGATCCGAACAAGCTGTTTTGTGAGCTTACTCTCTATCTTGGGATCAATCTAAAAGCGATGAACCGTCAGATCCTTGTTGACCTCGTATCGGCGATCGACGATTTGTGCGTTGAGTACGGTTCTTATCGCTACATGCACACCATGACGGTCAAGGATCCCGATCGCAGAAGACGAATCGATCCAAACGCATCGTATGCCGAGACTGTAAGAACGGCGTCCTCGTAAGGCTGATCCAAAGGAAAGGAAGTCATCACGATGAGCAGCGCCGCAGTAAAGCAAACAGCAAAGCAAACAGCGAGTGCGAAGACTACGCAAGCGTTCCGTGTATGGGTGATCGTGGCGGGAGTCTACAACATCCTGAACTCGTTCGCGATGATGGTTCCATTCCTCAATAAGTCCTATTACCAAATGCTCAGCGGCTCGAGCCGCATGTTCGGAGGCGCGGAAATTCTTCCTGCAGCCGACCCGGTGAATATGCTCTTCGTCAACACGGCCGGGTTGGTTCTGGTTCTGGTCGGAGCGATGCTGTTGTACGCCGCTCGTGACTTAAAGAATCGAAGCGGCATCCCGTTGTTGAACGCGGTGGGACGAACCGTATGGGCGGTGTTAGTAATCTACTACACGATGACACAGGATCTGCCGCGGCTTTTTCTGACTTTTGCCGCCATCGACATAACAATCGCGGTTGCATTCTACTATTACGTTTGGAAAACGAAGGACCAGTAACCAACCCGAGGAGAAAAACAACATGAACTTCGACGTGATCGTAATTGGCAGCGGCTTTGGCGGAGCGATTACCGGGTGCCGGCTTGCGGAAGCAGGCTTTAAAGTGCTGATCCTCGAGCGTGGGCGCCGCTGGGACAACACCACTTATCCGCGCGATCCCGAAGACGCCTGGGTCTGGAACCCCAGCCGTCCGGAACATGAGAACGGATGGGTCGATCTTCGGGTGTTCCCGAACATGGCGGTTGCCCAGGGCGCCGCGGTCGGCGGCGGCTCACTTATCTATGCGAGCATTTCGGTAGAAGCACCGAAACGGGTCTTCGACAATGGCTGGCCGCAAGAGGTCACTTATTCGGAACTCAAGCCTCACTACGACACGGTGAAGAAGTTCATGAACGTCCAGAAGATGCCGGACAACCAGCGGAACGGTCGAACGAGGTTGATGAAGGAGGGCGCTGAGAAGATCGGCTACGGTGACCGATTTGAAATGCTCGATATGGCGGTTTCTTTCGATCCGGATCTGGTCTACGACCCGAACAATCTACCGCCGATTGGGAAGGAAAAGCGATTCGTCAACGCTCAGGGAGTCGAGCAAGGCACCTGCATTCACCTGGGCAACTGCGACATCGGTTGTGATGTATATGCCAAAAACACGTTGGATAAGAATTACATTCCGTGGGCTGAGAAGCATGGCGCGGAGGTAAGGCCGCTTCACATCGTCACGAACATCGAGCCCGACTCGGGGGGTTATCGAGTTTCGTTCGACCGCATCGATCAATCCACCAAATCTCGTATTAGCGGAAGCGAAACGGCGCGCATCGTAATCGTCGCGGCGGGGTCGCTCGGGTCAACTGAATTGTTGCTGCGATGCCGCGACGTGAATCGTAGCCTTCCAAACATCAGCCAGTTTCTGGGCCACAACTGGAGCAGCAATGGCGACTTTCTGACTCCGGCGCTCTACACCGACTTCGACATTCATCCCGCGAAGGGCCCGACGATCTCCAGCGCTATCAACTTCCTGGACGGAGTAATTGGCAATCAGAGTTTTTGGATTGAAGACGGTGGCTTTCCGAATCTGGTAACCAACGTATTGAAAAAACACGGCGGCGCACTCAGCAAAGCGGCGTATGCCGCCTCGCTTATCAAACACATCGACGACTTGCTTTTGAAGTTTGACCCCTTCAGCAACGCGATGCCGTGGTTCGCCCAGGGAGTGGACGCCGGCGACGGCGTTATGTCAATGAAGCGCCCCTGGTGGTTTTTCGGCGAGCGCAAGTTCCATTTGTCATGGGACGTCAGCAAGTCCAAACCAATGTTCGACACGATTATCGACACCCACAAGAAACTCTCGCACGCGACCGGAGGCGTGCCGATGGTTCCGCCAACATGGACGCTCGCTCATTATCTCGTGACTCCCCATCCGCTTGGCGGTTGCAATATGGGGAACACGCAGTCAAACGGTGTTGTCGATCACACAGGAAAAGTATTTGGCTACGACAATCTTTACGTGGCGGACGCCGCGATCATACCCACGCCGCTTGGAGTCAATCCTTCACGCACGATCGGGGCGCTAGCGGAAAGAATCGCCGGGATTATTGTAAAAGCTAAGCCTTAACGCGGCGGCCGTATGCCAGCCGCAATCATTATGGGCACTGGCCGCAAGCTTTTGTGTGACCAGCATGCCCGGAAGATCTTACTCCGGCCTGATAGTCCAACTCTCCGATGGCGATGTAGAAGTTCGCGAGTGGATTCGCTTGATACTTTTCAATCAGCAAAACGATAGACCGCCAACGCCACCAACAGGATTAGCAATACAAGCACCCCGATCTGCTGAGAGCGTGTGAAATTCATGACACCGGCCAAACGAAGAATGCGAAAGGGGAGGGTCATCGTGCTATGACCTCGTCCCCTTTCGCACTTTCTGTCGCGCTCGATTGCTATCGAATCGCTACATGATTGCAGACGTAGTTGATCAACGTGCGGATCGCCACGCCTGTCGGGCCCTTTGACATATAAGGCTTGCGGTCGTTCTCCCAGGCCGTGCCCGCTATGTCCAGATGAACCCACGGGGTGTCTTCCGCGAACTCGCGCAGAAAGTAGGCCGCCGTGATTGTGCCGGCGTTTCGACCCGACGAATTTTTGATGTCGGCGATGTCGCTCTTGATCATCTCGCGGTAATCCTTGTCCATCGGCAACTGCCAGAAGCGCTCGCCTACTTCGCGGGCCGCCCCGCGTATCTCATCCACAAACAACTGATCGTTGCCGAGAATCGCGACGTTGATTGTTCCAAGCGCGATCGAGACTGCTCCGGTCAGCGTTGCGAGATCGATGATCTTCGTAGCACCCATCTTGCGCGCATAGCTAATTGCATCCGCCAGGATCAAACGTCCTTCGGCGTCGGTGTTGATCACTTCAATGGTTTTGCCGCTCATTGCCCTTAAAACATCTCCGGGCTTATAAGCGCGGCCCGACGGCATGTTCTCCGTAGTCGGCATCACACCAATCACGTTCGCCCGGGGCTTGAGCTGAGCGATCGCGCGCATCGCCGCCAGCGTAGCCGCCGCACCCGACATGTCGTACTTCATCTTTTCCATGCCCTCGGCTGGCTTGATCGAAATCCCGCCCGAGTCGAAGGTGATTCCCTTCCCCACAATCGCGATTATGTTGCTGTCGTCTTCATTCCCCATGTAACGAAGGACGATCATCTTTGCCGGCTCATCCGATCCGCGAGCCACTCCCAGCAACGCTCCCATCCCCAGCTCTTTCATTCGCGCTTCGTCGAGCACATCGATGTCCAGCCCAAATCGAGTAGCGGTTTCTTTCGCGCGCTCGGCCAGTTCGGTTGGCGTCAAGGTAGAGCTGGGTTCGTTGGAGAGCTCACGGGCGAAGTTGACCGCTTCGCCGATGATTCGCCCGCGCTCGACTCCCTGGGCCAGCGCGTCTTCTGAACCGGCAGCAGCGGCCAGCAGTATCAGCTCATCGATTCTGCGCTCCTCTTTGTTCTCGGTCTTATACATGTCCGGTTCGAACAGTCCAAGCAAAACTCCTTCGACCGCCGCTTGCGCGCTATTGCCGATTTCGAGTTGTGAGCGGCGTAGAATGGCCATCGAGCGCGCGCCCTTGCCGCGAAGAAACCTGGCCGCCGAACCGGTGACTTTTCGAATCGTGTCCAGCGAGAAATCCTCGCGTTTGCCCGCGCCCACGAGCAGCAATCTTTCGGCGCGGATCTTGCCCGGTCGATAAATGTAGACGGTGTCGTTCTGCTTGCCGCGCATCTCGTCGGTGCCGAGCATTTCGCTGACGATTCCGCCGGTCCGCTCATCCAGCTCTTTGAGCGCGCCGTCATCCGCTTTCTCGCCTTCGTAGATCGTAACGACCAACGCGTCGGCCTCGACGTCGTAGAACTTCGCGAACTCGGCTCTCACTTCCATTATTCTCTCCCTTTTGATTTCATCGTCGCGCGCGCTTCGCGGTCAGCTTCACGCCGCTTTTCCGTCTCGCGCTTGTCGTAGAGTTTCTTCCCTTTGGCAACGCCTATTTCAACCTTTATGCGTCCGCCCTTGAAATACATCTTCGTCGGAACAAGCGTCAGGCCCTTCTCCTGAACCTTACCCGCAAGCTTGTCGATTTCGCCCCGGTGCAGCAGCAGTTTCCGCGCGCGGGTCGGCTCGTGATTCTCGCGATTGCCGTGACTGTAAGGACTGATGTGCACGTTCATCAGCCACGCTTCAGCCTTGCGAATCTGGGCGTAGCCGTCCTTCAAGTTGCAGCGTCCTTCGCGAATCGATTTCACCTCGGTGCCGGTGAGCGCGATGCCGCATTCGTGAGTCTCGAGGATATGGTAGTTGTGGTAGGCCTCTCGATTACTCGCCACCACTTTGTCTGTAGACATGATAAAGATAGAGTGTGGGCTAAAGATTTTCCCAGTGAGCTCCCACTCCACGCGGTCAAGAATATATCTGATCGTTCAACACAGGCGCAATGCTGATGAGCCAAATGGGTTCGCGTCGATCGACGAACTAATCCAATTCGGTCTCAATCCAAAGGACGAACTGCTCTCACTTCCGGGATTTGATTGACAAACGTCGTAATCGAGATTAGAAGCAATGTCTTGATCGCCCAGCCCGAAGGATGAAAGCTAACAACAGTGGAAGAACGAACGAGTAATAGATAGCGCTGCACTTACTCTAATCTATGCAGCGCGGAGGTGCCGGATGTCCACCCGCAGAAACAAAGAAGTTGTAGACTCATTTTCTAAAGTAAGCTTCGATCGATCACCACAAGCGCATATCTCATTCGCGAGGACCGGCAAGCTTTCGTCTTCCTGTTATCTTGCATGCGTCTGCCTTCTGCTATTCGGCTCGTCTAACGCAGGGGCGCAAGACAAAAAGATGGACCTGCTGGAGGTGATTTCGCGGCACCAGGAATCTGTCGGCACGGCAGCCGCTCGCGGAGCCATCAAAGGCCGGTTCGCGCAAGGGACGGTGAAGTACGCCTCGCGCATGGGCTCGTCGCCCAACGTCGAAGGCACGATCGGGCTTGTGTCGCTCAATCCGAAGCTGCGTTACAGCATCAAGTTTCCATCTCAACAGTATCCGGGTGAACAACTGGCATTCGACGGGAAGCACCTCGACGTAAACGTGCTGCCGGGCGGGAGACGAACCGCGCTTGGGTTGGTCGCGCTGCAACAGGATCTGCCGTTAAAGGAAGGCCTTCTGGGAGGCGTACTCAACACAGGTTGGCCGCTGCTCAAGGATCCGGTAAATGCCAGGCTCGAATACAAGGGCACAAAAAAGATTGACGGGCGCCCCGTGTACGCTGTTGGCTACCGCCCACAAAAGGGTTCAACTGATCTTAAAGTCATGCTGTATTTCGACGCGGCAACATTCAGGCATGTGCGGACCGAGTATGAATTCATAATTGGCGCGCGGATGGGCGTCGGGCCAAACGACTCAACGAAGATACCCGAGAGCCGCTATGCGCTCAGTGAGGACTTCGACGACTTCAAAACTGTTGATGGATTGATGCTACCTCACAAGTGCAAGCTTCAACTCTCGGTGCAGGCATCCGGGACCGCTATTCTGACGGACTGGACTCTCACTTTCACACAGATGGTTCACAACCAGCCAATTGAAGACAACGTGTTCACGTTGAAGTGATGCCGCTCAAGACGGCACGGTTCGAAGTCGTTGTTAGTGACTCTCATCGACTTCTTCGATTCTTAAGTCGCGAATGGCCGCGCCAATGCAATCTCAAATGCGTCGTGATCTTTCCAGTTTGAGAAGTCTGGAATAAAGTATTCGCGCACTTCAATCGCTAAGTCTTTTCCCGTTTCGGCGTCGAGGCACTTCCAATTTCTGACATCATCAAAATCTGCGAGTCTTATTGGAAAGAGCTTTCTGCGCCCCTCTTTAACTTCGGTTCTCCGAGCATTTCTGATCTCGGTCAGTACCCATTCGCTTTGCATACTGCTCTCTGGAAGAACCAGGAGCAACCGGTCATGGATTTGAATTGCTCGTTCTATTTGCTCAAACAGCTTCCGGCCTCCCTTCATATCCTCGGGAGCGAACCAAACACGTAAATGCTCATCACGCATTCTGGCTTCGGCCTCACTTCCAAACGCACAAAAGGTGACGAGATGAATTCTCGTTGGGCATCACTGAGAACCGTCAGCGCCTTGATCCGCAGATTCAGATTGCCTCGCCAAGCCGCGATCAAGACACTTGAATCAATAAACGTCCGAGTTGATTTACTCGTCATATCTTCTGCGGCCGAGTTCCTTCATGATGCCTTCCGCATCGAGCAGCTCTTCGCCGTTGTCCAGGCTCTGTTTGGAGAGCGTTATCAGTTTTTGTCCCAACTTTGTTTTTGGCTTGAAGTTGGCAAGCCATTCCGCCAATTCCGCTCGCTCAGCCTCGCTACGGTTCATTCTCGGTGTCTTAGGAAGTCTTGTTGCCATGTTTTGCCTCTTAGGGAATACGTCTTTCGATCACGACGTAGCGCCGCTTCCGTTCGTGAAAACTATCATACTAAGCAACAGCAGCTTCTGCACTCTCTTTGTAACGGTGTAGAATTCCAGAGACGTGGTACGGTTCGGTATGAGATCGTTGGCATGACAAACTCCGATAGGTACTCTCGCCAAATCCTCTTCGACGGCATCGGCGAACAAGGACAAGCTCGTCTTGCTCAGTCAAAGGTCGTCATCATCGGGTGTGGAGCGCTGGGCGCGGTCGCTGCTGAAACACTCGCGCGCGCCGGAGTCGGTCATCTGGTTATCGTCGATCGCGATTTCGTCGAAGAGTCCAATCTTCAACGGCAGATTATCTTTGAAGAAAGCGACGCGCTCGAACGATTGCCTAAAGCCATTGCTGCGGCTGCGCGGCTCTCGCGAGTGAACTCCGCCGTTCAAGTAGAGCCGATAGTCACCGATGTCAACTTCGAGAATGTCGAAGAGATCATCGCCGGCGCGAACGTGGTAATCGACGGAACGGACAACTTCGAAACTCGCTTCCTGATAAACGATGCGTGCCTCAAGACAAAGACGCCGTGGATCTACGGCGCGGCGGTTGGGTCTTACGGGCTAACGATGACGGTTGTGCCGGACATCTCACCTTGTCTTCGCTGCGTGCTCGAAGCGATGCCCGAGCCCGGGTCCGGTCCGACTTGCGACACAGCGGGAGTGATTATGCCGATCGTCACCACGATCGCATCCATTCAAGCCGCGGAAGCGATGAAGCTGCTCACCGGTCACTCTGATAGTCTTCATCGCTCGCTTATCAGGATCGACGTGTGGGATTTTCAATTCAACAGACTCGATCTCTCGAGCTTCTATGATGAAGATCGGTGCCCGGCATGCAGCAAAGGAGAGTTCGCGTTTCTGCGCGGGGCGGGCCGCCAGGTGACGACAACGCTGTGCGGGCGAAATGCCGTTCAGATCGCGCGTTCGGGAGTGAGCGCGTTGAATTTCGCGGCTCTCGCCGAACGCTTGAAGCCGGCCGGCGAAGTTGCGTTCAACGACTTCTTGTTGCGCTTTCGAGTAGACGGTTACGACATAACGGTCTTTCGCGACGCTCGCAGCATCATTCGCGGGACGGCGGATCCCGCAGTCGCGCGCGGCTTGTACGCGCGGTATATCGGTTCATAGTCCGTAGTCCATCGTCCGTAGTCCGTAGCTGTAGATCACGGGCGCCGGAGACTACGAACTACGGACTACGGACTTCTTATTAATGCACGCAGGTCTTACCAGTTCAGTAGCGATAGCAGGCGAAGTATTCGAACGCGACTTTATGGGCGCGGGCGAAGTGATCGTTCAACGGGTAGGTCATAGCCGCGTTCAGCATGTCTTTCTTGCGAATGGCCGGCCTATCGCCCGCTTGCGGTGGCGCGGGCACAGGCGCGCGGTCTACGAAGTCGACGGAACAACGTGGGATATCAACGTAGGCGCGCTCGATAAGCGGATAGCAATCATCTCCGACGACGGAGGCGAATCGTTCTTAGTCGAACGCTCGCGAGCCAATCCCAACAAAGAGCGATTGCGCGTCGAGATGGCCGAAGGCGACAACTTCTGCCTGATGCGCTCCTGGGACAGCAGGCTCCGATCTGAGGCCTCCTTCACCGTGCACAAGCAGTTCTATTCTTCCACGCTTCTGGTCCTGCATTTCAACATGCGCGAACGCACGCAAACCACTGCGCGAATCGTAATCAAGCCGGTGATGAAGTGGGAAGCCAGATTCCTGCATCGCTTGCTCGCGTTAATCGTGTGCCGAATAATCCTTGAACGCCGGCACTCGGGCTCTCGTCCACTGAGGGTCAAGGAAACCAGGGTGCGTCGCTTCGCGAGCAGTGCTCGGGTGCGTGAGCGCAAGCGGATGTGACTGCTGTTGGCGGTGGGTCCAGTTCGGAGTTCAAGCTTTAGCTTGCCGGTTTTTCACCGATAACGCTCAAAAGCAAGCTAAAGCTTGAACTCTGAACCTCGAACTGAACTCACTCCCCTGCGCTTCGGCGTCTTTCGTGGTAAGCTACAGAGACTTTATTTTTGTTGATTGGATGGGGTTTTAGGGTTATGGCTCAAACTAGAGGTAAGGCGGGAAGCGGAAACAGGACGCCCATAATAATCGGCGTAGTGCTGGTCATCTCGGTGGTGGTAGTGGGGAGCGTAATGCTCTCAACCGGACGCGGCGGCGGCGGCGGCAAGCCTATTACCATTTCACCAATGCCCTCGGTGACCGAAGACGTTCAGCAGAGTCTCGAAGCGTTCCGCGGAAAAGTGGTCATCGTAGACTTCTGGGCAACGTGGTGCGGTCCGTGCCGCATGGAGATTCCCAGCTTTATTACGCTTCAAAACAAGTACCGCGATCAGGGTCTCGAAATCGTAGGCGTTTCGATCGATCCGATCTCGCCGCGAGGCAACCCCGGCGGCGCGCCCGCAGTGGCGCCCTTCATGAAGAGCACTGGAATCAATTACACAATTCTCATGGTCAACAACCCGGTGGCGCTTAGAGGATATGATGTCAGCCAGGGCATCCCGACTACCTATGTGCTTGATCGCAACGGGCGCGTTGTGAAGACCTACATCGGCGTGAAGCCGATCTCGGTCTTTGAGAACGATATCACTGCATTGTTGTAAATTGCTTTTCGCGCTCACGGCGCGGAATCGGACTCAACGCTCAGCTCGAAGGCGGAAGACGATAGAGAAGTTCGATCAGTTCTCCCAACCTGTAAGCAAACGTCTTGATAATTTCGCGCGCGCTCATCTCACCTTTATAGTATCAAAGATATTGTCGAAGCACCCGCAACGGACAAACCCAGAGTGGATTGATGCAACAAGTCCTTCTATTCAACGCTAGAGTCATCCTTGCAAACGAAATCCGGCGCGGCGGCGTGCTCGTTCGTGATGGGCGTATCGCTCAGATCTTTGCCTCCGAGCAGAAGCCTGCGGGCTTGAGCGCCAACGAGACAATGGATCTCGACGGCGCTTATCTTGCCCCGGGGCTGATCGATATTCACATCCACGGTTCGGCAGGAGTCGACGCGCAGGCGGCGGACGAATCGGATCTGGCAAAACTGTCTGAGTTTCTCCTCTCAGAAGGCGTGACCGGTTACTTCGCGACTTTAGTTCCGACAAACGAGCGCGGCTATAAAGACGCGATCGCATCGATCGGCTCTTACGTTGAGAAACAAGACGATGCGCCCAGGGCCAATCGCGGCGCTCGAATACTGGGCATTCATTTCGAAGGCCCTTTCGTCAACGTGCACCGCTGCGGCGCTCTTCAACCTGAGCACTTCCGAAGCTACGACGGCGATCCGAGATCTATAGGAGTTTTCACAAGCGAACCACCCAACAGCCATACAAGTATTGCGCGTCTGATGACGCTTGCGCCCGAGATTAATGGCGGGCTGGATCTCATTCGCGAGCTTACTAATCGAGGCGTCCGCATTTTAGTCGGCCACTCGCAGGCCGATCCCGATGTGCTGCACCAGGCAGCACGCGCCGGAGCGCGGCACATCACTCATTTTCCGAATGCCCTTGAAGGACTTCATCACCGCAAGCCGGGAGCAGTAGCCTGGGGACTTGTGCGCAACGACATTACGCTTGATTGCATCGCCGACTTTCATCACGTGCATCCGCTGATGCTCCGGCTTATGTATCAATCGAAAGGCGCTGACGGAATGGCTTTGATCAGCGATGCAATCATGCCCGCTGGACTGGGCGATGGCGAGTTCTCCGTCTGGGGAGAAACGATAACGGTTCGAAATGGGAGAACGTCTCTAACTCGTGAAGCCGGCAAAGACACGATCGCGGGCTCGGTGATCACGATGCGAGAGGCGCTTAAGAACATCATCGGGCTCGGAGTGCCGATGCCCGAAGCGGTTCGAATGGCGACGCAGGTTCCGGCTCGCGTTGCCGGCATTGATTCCGGCTACGGATCAATCGAAGAAGGCAAGCGCGCTGATTTGATAGTGTTCGACGATGACCTGACGGTGCGGTTCGCAGCAGTTCAAGGCAAGTCGCCAGGCACTTAAGCGGGTGAGTGGGTAATAGGATGTTGAGAAGAATCTCGCCACTAAGGCACCAAGACACAAAGAAAGACTCCACAAAGTCCTTCTCTGTGCGGCTTCGTGACTTAGTGTCTTTGTGGCAAGACCGGCTCGTGCACTCGTCAACATGCTATTACCCCACTGCCCCTGATTGACCTCGCTTTTCAAACGTTATAACCTTTTCCTAGATTCGAGAATTCGCCGTGACCACATAGCGTTGGCAATTTGAAATTCATCAATGAAAACATTCCTCATCGTACATCCTCGAAGGCCAGTCATCGCGTAATCGGTGGTTAGCACCAGAATCTGTCTCACCGATACGGCTGCCTCGCCAGGACGCAGTACTTCGGAGGGAGCAAACATGCCAAAGACAGCCGAATGTCCGACAAACTTCAGTTTGTCGCTGAGGTGTCGCCGTCGAGAATACACGACAAACTAAAGTTTGTCGGACAGGAGAAATTCGGATGAGCCGAGCATCGATGACTGACAACACAACAAACGACGCGAAGCTTGATGAGTTGTGCATAAACACGATTCGCACACTTGCGATGGATGCTGTGCAGCAGGCTAACTCGGGCCACCCCGGGACACCGATGGCGCTCGCGCCGACGACTTACGTTTTATGGGACCGTTATCTGCGTCACAACCCACGGAACCCAAAATGGCCGAATCGCGATCGGTTCGTGTTGTCAGCGGGGCACGCATCGATGCTGTTGTATTCGATGTTGCATCTTTCGGGATACGATCTGTCGCTGGATGAATTGAAGCGGTTTCGCCAGTGGGGCTCAAAGACGCCGGGACATCCGGAACACGGGCTGACGCCGGGAGTTGAGACCACAACCGGTCCTCTTGGGCAGGGAGTTGCGAACTCGGTGGGCATGGCTATAGCAGAGCGATGGCTGGCGGCTCACTACAATCGGCCCGGTCATGAGATCGTCGGTCATCGTGTCTACGCCATTGCCGGAGACGGATGCATGATGGAAGGCGTGTCACAAGAGGCCGCTTCGCTGGCAGGGCATTTGCAACTGAGCAATCTCCTCTGGATCTACGACAACAACCACATCACTATCGAAGGGAACACCGCGCTCGCCTTCAGCGACGATGTAGCCGCCCGATTCACCTCTTATCACTGGAACGTGCTGCGCGTCGGCGATGCGAACGACCTCGAGCTACTCAATCGCGCGTTCGCGACTGCGCTGAAGGAGACGGAACGCCCTTCGTTGATCATCGTGGACAGTCACATCGCCTGGGGGGCGCCTCACAAGCAGGACACTTCGGCGGCACACGGCGAGCCTCTGGGCGAGGAAGAGATTCGCCTGACCAAGGAGCGTTACGGCTGGCCTCCCGAAGCGAAGTTCCTGGTACCCGATGATGTCAGCAAATTCACGACTCGCTCGATCGACCGCGGGCACGAAGCTGAAGAAGAATGGAATAGTCGCTTCGCCGCTTACAAAGCAGCATATCCGCAGCTCGCCGACGAGTGGGAGCGGATGCAGCTCGGCGGGCTTCCGGATGACTGGGACCGCGACATCCCCGACTTCCCCGCTGACGAAAAAGGCATGGCGGGACGCGACGCGAGCGCCAAAGTCTTGAACGCGATCGCGCCTCGGGTGCCGTGGCTGATCGGGGGAGCCGCCGATCTTGCGCCTTCGACAAAGACTCGAATGAACGAAGGCGGCGACTTTGAAGCAGGCTCATACGAAGGGCGCAACTTTCATTTTGGTATCCGCGAACACGCGATGGGCGCGATACTAAATGGCATGGCGTTGTCGAAGGTCCGCGCTTACGGATCGGGTTTCTTGATCTTCTCGGATTACATGCGCGCGCCCATTCGACTCTCCGCGTTGATGGAAAATCCGGTGATGTATATCTTCACGCACGATTCGATCGGAGTCGGCGAAGACGGTCCCACGCATCAGCCGATTGAACAGCTTGTTTCTCTTAGAGCTATCCCGCAATTGCTGGTGATTCGCCCGGCTGACGCCAATGAAACGGCGGAAGCCTGGCGGGTAATGATGACCTGCAAAGCGCATCCGGTGGCTCTGATTCTAAGCCGTCAACCGATGCCCACGCTCGATCGAGCCAGGTATGCGCCCGCTGCCGGTCTGAACCGGGGAGCCTACGTACTTGCTGATTCTGACGGAACACCGGAAGTGATCCTGATGGGCACCGGCTCCGAGTTGCAGCTATGCGTAGCCGCCCACGAGCAGCTGAAAACCGAGGGCGTAAAGTCGCGCGTAGTAAGCATGCCTTGTTGGGAGTTGTTCGAACGACAACCGGAGGAGTATCGAGCATCGGTTCTTCCGCCGTCGGTTCGTGCTCGAGTGGCGGTAGAGGCAGGAACAAGCCTGGGCTGGAGACGCTACGTCGGAATAGACGGGCAAATCATAGCGCGGCGGGCGTTCGGTGCGTCTGCTCCGCTGAAGGAACTGCTAAAGCACTTCGGCTTCACGGTCGAGAATGTCGTGGCCGCCGCGAGAGAAACTATGAAAGCGATCTAACGCAAAGAGATTTAACGCAAAGCCGCCAGGACGCAAAGACGCGATAGGCAAAAACAAAAGAAGACTTTGCGACTTTGCGTCCTTGCGGCTTTGCGTTAAAAGGTTTGCGTTAAGAAAGGATTCGTTTATGAGCGAGAACCCCCTGATCGAATTGCAAAAACTCGGACAAAGCATCTGGTACGACAATGTGCGCCGGGCGCTGATCACCAGCGGCGATCTCCAACAGAAGATCGGCTTGCCCAAAGGCGTCACCTCGAACCTCCAGCAAAAAGTGAGCGGCGACGATCTGCGCGGCGTGACTTCCAACCCCGCAATCTTCGAGAAGGCAATCGTCGGCAGCACCGACTACGACGAGGCTTTGCGAAAGTTGATCGCTGACGGCAAGACAATTAATGAAATCTATGAGGCGCTGGTGATCCAGGACATTCAAGACGTCGCTGACCTCTTTGCGCCCGTTTACGCTCGCACCGATATCGTTGACGGCTACGTAAGCCTGGAAGTTTCGCCGCTGCTGGCTCACGACACTGACGCCAGCATATCGGAGGCGAAACGATTGTGGGCGGCGCTTGATCGCAAGAACGTGATGATCAAGATTCCAGCAACACCCGAAGGGATACCCGCAATAAGAGCCCTGATCGCCGAAGGAATCAACATCAACGTTACTCTGATCTTTTCAACCGAGACTTATGAACAGGTAGCCGATGCCTACATCGCAGGCCTCGAGGATCGAGCGAACGCCGGCAAACCTGTAGATCACGTAGCTTCCGTAGCCAGTGTCTTTGTCAGCCGTATCGACACCGCCATCGATAATCAGCTCGAGTACATGATTCGCCGCTCCAAGGATGACTCCGAGAAAACAAAGCTCAGCCATTTGCTCGGGAAAGCTGCAATCGCAAACGCGAAGCTGATGTATCAGCGCTTCAGGGAAATATTCACCGGCGATCAATTCGCTGGTCTCCGACGCAAAGGCGCTCACGTCCAGCGTCCGCTATGGGCGAGCACTGGCACGAAGAACCCGGCGTACAGGGACACATATTATGTTGAAGAGCTGATCGGGCCCTATACCGTCAACACTGTTCCGCCTGCTACGTTCACCGCGTTTCGCGATCACGGCCGAGTTCGCGCCAGCCTCGAAGAAAATCTCGATGATGCGCGCGCTACGATCAAGGCGCTTGCGGCGATAGACATAGATCTCGAGCAAGTCACCCAGCAACTCCAGGACGAAGGCGTAAAAGCGTTCATGGATTCGTTTCACACGCTGACCGACAGTATTCAGGCAAAGCAAGCGGCAATCACCAGCGGCGTGCTTGAACGTCACACTGCCAGCCTCGGCTCATACGCCGACGCGGTGAAGGACGCGATCAAAACGGCCGAGAGTGAACAGTGGGTTCGTCGCATCTGGAGAAAGGATCCGACGCTTTGGAAAGATGATGAGTTTCATCAGAAGATCATTCGCAACGCGCTGGGCTGGGTCACGGTTGTCGATCAGTTGGTCGAACACGCCGATGAGCTCGCAGCCTTCAGCGAGCGCATCCGGACGGACGGCTTCACGCATGCGATGGTGCTGGGAATGGGCGGAAGCAGTTTGTGCCCCGAAGTACTGCGCCGCACCTTCGGGCACGGCGGTGGAATGCCCGAACTTCACGTTCTTGACAGCACCGATCCGGCAACAGTGAAGAGTTTCCAGGAACGAATTGATCTTCCTCACACTCTCTTCATCGTAGCGAGCAAGTCCGGCACAACAACAGAACCTTTGATGTTTTACAAGTACTTCTTCAATCGAACTCGCGAGATCAAAGGCGATCGGGCAGGTGAGAATTTCATCGCGATCACCGATCCCGGCACGCTGATGGAATCAATGGCAAAGGGCGATGACTTTCGCAGAATCTTCCTGAACCCGGCGGATATCGGCGGGCGCTATTCGGCGCTGTCTTACTTTGGAATGGTGCCCGCGGCGCTTCAGGGTTTCGATTTCAAATCCTTGCTGGGCCGGGCGGAAAGGGCGATGCACGCTTGCTCGCCCGCGGTTCCGTCGGAAGACAACCCAGCAGTACGGCTTGGCGCGATTCTTGGGACTCTCCGAAACGCCGGCCGCGATAAGCTGACATTGTCGATCGCTCCTGAGATCTCATCGCTGGGATTGTGGATCGAGCAATTGATCGCCGAGAGCACCGGCAAAGAGGATAAAGGCATTATTCCAGTCGCCGGTGAAACGCTCGCTACACCGTCGGTTTACGGAAACGATCGTCTCTTCGTTCACATCGGAGTTGGGACCCCCGATGCGGATACCGAAGCTAAGCTGCGCGCGCTTGAGGCGGCCGGTCACCCGGTCGTCCGAAGGAGGCTCGGAGACCTGCTCGATCTCGGCGAGGAGTTTTACTTGTGGGAGATGGCGACCGCGGTCGCCGGGGCCATCATCGGAATCAACGCATTCGATCAGCCGAACGTGCAGGAGAGCAAAGACAACACCAAACATTTTCTGGAAGTGTACAAGAAGGAAGGCTCGCTGCCGGATCAGGAAAAAGGTGCGGACGGCCGAGGACTGACCGTGTACTGCGAAGCGGAAACTATCACCGAGTTGGGCGCGGGACTATCGATCGAGGAGTTCATTAAGGCCCATTTGAGTCGCGCACGTGCAGGCGACTACATAGCGATGCTTGATTACATTCAAGAGACTCCCGAGCATGAGGAGTTTATTCAAGGTATTCGAACGCATCTGAGAGATGCGCTGCACGTTGCGACGACGACTGGCTACGGACCTCGCTTCCTGCATTCTACGGGGCAGCTTCACAAGGGAGGGCCTCCGGCCGGCGTGTTCATACAGGTGACAGCCGACAATGCTATCGATGTGCCGCTGCCGGACGAGCCATTTACGTTCGGCGTGTTGAAACAGGCCCAGGCGCTCGGCGATTTTCAATCGCTTGCGAGCCGTCACCGCCGGGCAATTCGCGTTCATTTGGGCGCCGATGTTGCCGCGGGCTTGCGCACGCTGCTGAAAGTAGTTCAGGACGCATTTCCGGTTGTGCAAGGGCAGGCACGGTAGTGAGTGTAGGGGCGGTCCTCCGTGGCCGCCCCTTTTCCGTGCAAACTGCGCCGTAAGTAACGAGGGCGGCCAGGACCGCCCCGACATGGCCTTGGCGGCTTAGCGCGAAACGAGTCTCAATCTTATGCCGACACCGTCGCCAATCTCGCTCGTGATATCGGACATCGACGGCACGTTGATCACTTCCAACCACGAAGTGACCGAAGCTACCAGAACCGCAGCGGCAAAACTCAGCGACCGAGGCATCGCGTTGTCGCTGGCAAGCTCGCGTCCTCCGCGTAGCATCGTTCCTCTTGCCGACGCGCTCAAACTGAGCGGGCCGTTTGCGGCATTCAACGGCGCGTTGGTGGTCAAGCGAGAAGGGGATGTTCTTGCTCGCAGCGTTATTTCAGCGGCGATCATCGGTCGCGTGAAATCCATCGCCGATGATTTTCGTTTGGCCGTGTGGCTCTACGATGAACTTGACTGGTGGGTCCCGTGGCGAGACGCATTCGTCGATCGCGAAGAGCACACTTCAGGTTTCCCGGCCGTGCTGGAGGGTTACGTCGATCGTATGACTCGAGAGGCAAACAAGCTGACCGTCGTCGGCAACCCGGAACTTGTAGCGCAGGCCGAACAGCGAATCTTGAAAGAGTTGGCAACGGAAGTGTCGGCCTCCCGATCTAAGCCGCGCTTTCTCGATGTGACTGCTTACGGAATTCACAAGGGCACAGTTGTCGTGAGACTCGCAAATCTTCTGAACGTGCCGACGGATCGCGTAGCGGTAATCGGCGACGGACCAAACGATATCGCGATGTTCAAGCAAGCGGGCTTGAGCATCGCGCTGGGCCAGGCGGTGGATGAAGTGAAGGAAGCCGCGACTTATGTGACGACTTCAAACGACGACGAAGGCTGGGCTCGCGGAATTGAGAAGTACGTATTAGCAGGAGAGCATTCTTAGCGTCTTTGCGGGCCGCAAGCCTCTTAACGCAAAGCCGCAAGGAGTTCTCTGGTCTTCCCTATCGCGTCTTTACGTCCTTGCGGCTTTGCGTTAAGAGGCTTGCGGCCCGCAAAGACCCTAAGGAAAGTACGAGTAACTTATGACACCGAGCGAACAACTAAAACCCAAGCGCGCGCAATTCGGAATGATCGGGCTGGCGGTGATGGGTCGCAATCTTGCGTTGAATATCGAGGAACACGGCTTCCCCGTCGCCGTCTGGAACCTCGAGACTGAATGGGTCGATAGTTTCATCGCCGAGAATCGCGACAAGGAATTCATCGGTGCAAAATCTCTCGAACAGTTCGTCCAGCAACTCGAGCGGCCTCGCAGGATAATGATGATGATCAAGGCCGGCGCGCCGGTCGATATCACCATCGAGCGAATCAAACCGTTGCTTGAAGACGGCGACATCCTTATCGACGGCGGAAACTCCTACTTCAAGGATACCCAACGGCGTGAAGCAGCAATGCGCGAAGACGGGTTGCATTTTATCGGGTCCGGCGTCTCCGGTGGCGAAGAAGGCGCGCGTAACGGACCTTCGCTGATGCCCGGTGGCGCGCGCGAAGCGTACGAGCACATCCGCCCGGTCTTCGAAGCCATTTCCGCAAAGACAGATTCGGGAGCTTGCGTCACTTATGTCGGGCCGGACGGCGCGGGCCACTTCGTCAAGATGGTCCACAACGGAATCGAGTACGGCGACATGCAGTTGATCGCCGAGGCTTACGATATTCTTCGCTCAGCATTGCGGCTCGACGCTTTGGAGCTTGCGGACATCTTCGATGAATGGAACCGGGGACCGCTCGAATCATTTCTGATTGAGATCACCGCGAACATATTTCGCTATCGCGATCCTGACACAGGCAAGCCGCTGGTCGATCTCATTCTCGACAAAGCGGAGCAGAAAGGCACGGGCAAATGGACTACGCAGGAGGCGCTTGACCAGCGGGTTCCGATTCCAACCATCGCCGCCGCCATCGACGCGCGAGTACTCTCGAGCATGAAAGAGGAACGCTCGATTGCGAGCAAGAGAATAAAAGGTCCCAGAGCGCAACGTGCCCGTGTAGATAAGAACAAGCTTGTCGGAGCAGTTCACGACGCGTTGTACGCTTCGAAGATGTGTTCTTACTCACAGGGCCTGAATCTTATTCGACAAGGTTCGGACCAATATGACTGGAACGTCAATCTGAGCGAGATGGCGCGGATTTGGAAGGGCGGATGTATAATTCGCGCGCGCTTCCTGAACTCGATTATGGACGCTTACAACCGCCGTAGCGATTTGCCGAACCTGCTGCTGGATGATGAATTCACTCGTTGGATCAGCAAGGCCCAGGCGAATTGGAGGCTTGCAGTGAAGACTGCGATAGGAATCGGCGTGCCGGTGCCTGCGATGAGCGCAAGCCTCGCGTACTTTGACTCCTATCGCTGCGAAAACCTGCCGCAGAATCTTACACAGGCCCAACGCGACTACTTCGGCTCCCACACTTATGAGCGAGTCGACCATCCCGAACGTGGGCACGTCCACACAGAGTGGACCAGCTTCGAACAGATCAAGGAGGGGCAATGACAGCGCAACAACCTACAGCACAGACAGTGACCGATCAACCGGAGCTTTTACCTGAGGCGCGTATCCTCGCGATCGACATCGGAGGCACGGGGCTCAAGGCCGCAATGCTCGACATCGACGGAAACCTCAAGACCGACCGCCTTCGCGTCGAGACTCCACACCCCTGCTCGCCGGACGAACTGGTCGACGCCCTGGTCAAGCTCGTTGAGCCACTTCCGGCTTTCGACTACGTGTCGGTCGGATTCCCGGGAGTCGTGCGCAACGGCAAGATCATCAGCGCTCCCAATCTCGGCACCGACAAGTTGATGGGTCTTGACCTTGCGGGCGCGCTTCAGCAACGCCTGGGCAAGCCCGTGAAGGTTATCAACGACGCCGACATGCAAGGCTACGGTGCAATCGAAGGCAAAGGACTCGAGATGGTGATCACGCTAGGCACCGGCTTCGGCTCGGCTTTGTTCATGGACGGGGTTCTTGCGCCGCATCTGGAGATCGCGCACCTTCCATTTCGAAAGGGCAAAGACTATGACCAGCAAATCGGAGATAAGACGCGCAGGAAGATCAGCAAGAAGAAATGGAATCGACGCGTGAAACGAGCGATCGATACATTGCGCTTACTGACCCATTTCGACAAGCTGTACATCGGAGGCGGAAACGCGGACCAAATCAAGTTCGAGTTGGACGCTGACGTACAGATCATCTCTAACGAGAATGGCGTCAGAGGCGGAGCGTGGCTTTGGAGGAGGAGAGAGAGTTGAGAGTTGAGAGTTGAGAATTGCAAATTGCAAATTGCAAATTGCAAATTGAGCGCCGCGGATGATTCTGATTAACTTGCAGGCTTTCAATTTGCAGTTTCCAATTTGAGATTCCCAATTTGAAATTCCCAATTTGCAGTTTCCAATTTCCAATTTGAAATTTGCAGTTTGAAATTTGAAATTTGCAGTTCTTTATCTTATGTCGACTGAGATCCTTAAAACTCCTCGCGCAAATGTGAGCATCTATCGCGACGCAGAAGAACTCGCGCTCAAGGCCGCTCGACGATTCGCGCGACTGGCGGATCAGTACGTTGTCGGGTGCGGCCGGTTCACCGTAGCCTTATCCGGCGGTTCGACGCCGCGAGCTATGTTCTCGCTGCTTGCCGAGCATCCGTTCGCCGACACCGTGCCGTGGTCTTCGATCTACTTCTTCTGGGGAGATGAACGATGCGTTCCGCCCGATCATCCCGACAGCAACTACCGGATGGCAAATGAGACGCTGCTTTCGAAAGTGCCGGTCCCTGCTCAAAACATTTTTCCCATTCCCACCGAGATTCCGGAGCCCGACCAGGCGGCCAAAGAATACGCACGCGCTCTAAGCAAATTCTTCTTCGCGGGATCGAGCGCACCAAAGAGTGGAACGGCGCCGCTATCGAGCCTGCCTCGGTTCGACCTGGTTTTTCTGGGAATGGGACCCGACGGACATACTGCTTCGTTGTTTCCCCATTCGGCGGCGCTGGCGGCGGGCGAGCAAATCGTCGTCGCGAACTATGTCGAGAAGTTCGCGGCTCACCGGATTACGCTGACTGCGGCCACGATCAACAATGCGCGCAATGTGACTTTTCTTGCCGCCGGAGAAGACAAGGCAGAAATGCTGAAGAACGTGCTCCAAGGCAGCTATCAGCCTGATCTTTACCCGAGTCAGCTTATTCGCCCGGCCAATGGAACGTTGTTGTGGATGATAGATCATGCGGCTGCAAGCTTGCTGACGGAGCAAAATGTATGAACCATAAGCTTCGAGCTTTATCGACAACGGTTGAACTTCACTAAGGAGGATATCTCATGAACACTTCAACCATCACAAATCGCCGTTGCCTCACGATTCTCGTCGGGGGCTTGATGTTCGCGTTGCTGCAGGACCGATCGCCTTTCGCCGCGCAGAACCAGGAGGGAATGGCTCACACGCAGGAGACGCGCGGGCGCACCGAAGAAGGACCGCAGTTGACCACGGAACAACGCGTGCGGAACCTTGAGATTCGATTAAGGGACCTCGCGGTCGAGTTGCGGGAATCGGACAAAAGATTGGAGGCGAGAGTCGACCGTCTGGTTGGCGCGCTTCGACGCGGATCGGGCATACGCGGAGATTCAGATTCGGACGACAAGTCAGACAGTGCAGTCGATGGGATTCAGGTCGATCTCGCAAACCTAAGGAACGATCTGAGACGCGTAAAGGAGAGACTCAGGATGAATTGAGTTCTCGCGATTGCATTTACGTGGGCGACATTTGGCTACGGTTCAGCCTGCTCGAGTGATGAATATTTTGAAGAATTGGCGCTCATCCACCAGATTGAAGGGTTTGTTCAGCGGGTGGGAGGTAAAAGAGAAGATAGCCAGGCCGGTGGTCGTCAACCTGACCACAGCTTTGCTGATCTTTCTTGCCGCGCTCCCGTTCAAGACAACGATCCAAGATTTCTTTAGTCCGGCACGAGCAATAACAACCTATCCGCTTTTTTGCGTGATGGAGCCGTACAACGAAGGGAAGAAGGTCACCATAGATTTGGTCGTGATCAATCAGACCGACGAACCGTTGAACGATCTCAAGCTTCTTGAATTTGTACAGCAGCATTCACCCGATAAGGATAACATTCTGAGTCAAAAGCTAGTCGTTAGGATGAAGAGAGACCTTCCCGGCAAGATCGTTAGGATAGTCAATGACGTGGTCTACAACGACAAAGGCAACAAAGGTGAGGCGACCGTCGAACAAAAAGGTGATCAGGACTGGGTGATTTCGATCAAAGATATCAAGAAGCGCGCGATGATAAGGCTTCAGATCTTCACCGATGACGACCGAACGATCACGTCAAGAGCGGCCTATGATTCGCTGCCAGTCGAGCTGTTTTACGCCGGAAAACGCTGACTGAGCTTTCGAGTTCCACCTCGAGTCTTTGGTGATCGACACTCGGCCCAGACGAAAGAAAAAAGAAAGAGGGATCAAATGACCGCACAAACGAAACCTGAGCTCGCAAAAATCGGAATGATCGGACTCGCCGTGATGGGTGAGAATCTTGCGCTCAACATCGCGCGCAATGGATTTCCTATCGCGGTTTTTAATCGGGACACCTCGAAGGTCGACAAATTCCTGGGCCGCGCCGAAGGCAAACAAGTCATCGGGGCTTATTCGATCCAGGACTTCGTCAACTCGCTCGAGAAGCCTCGCAAGATCATCCTGCTGGTTAAGGCCGGCGGCCCGGTGGACGCGGTGCTCGCGCAGCTCAAGCCTCTGCTCGACGCCGGTGACATCGTTATCGACGGAGGCAATTCATTTTTCCAGGACACACGCCGGCGTGAAAAGGAAATGAAGGATGCCGGCTTCAACTTCATCGGTTCGGGCGTATCGGGCGGCGAATCAGGCGCGCTGTGGGGGCCTTCGCTTATGCCCGGCGGTGACCGAAATGCCTACGAGCAGATTCGTCCGATCTGGGAAGCGATAGCGGCCAAGGTGGATGACGGACCCTGCGTGACTTACATCGGGCCGGACGGCGCGGGCCACTTCGTCAAAATGGTGCACAACGGAATCGAATACGGCGACATGCAGTTGATAGCCGAGGCTTACGACATCCTCCGAAACGCGCTTGGGCTCGAGGCGTCCGAGCTGGCTAGCGTCTTTGCGAAGTGGAATGAAGGCGATCTCAATTCTTACCTCATCGAGATCACCGCGAAGATTTTCACCGTCGGCGATCCCTCGGGCAGCGGCGCGCTGGTGGACAAGGTCCTGGATGTCGCCGGTCAAAAAGGGACCGGCAAATGGACCGCCGAGACGGCGCTGGAACTTGGAGTGGTCATTCCTACAATGCAGGCGGCGCTTGATTCGCGAGTGCTTTCGGGGCTAAAAGCCGAACGAGTCGAAGCAAGCAAACAACTGCCGGGCCCGAGCGAGAGGTACCCGGGAAACAAACAGGAATTGATCGATGCCGTTCACGACGCTCTTTATGCGAGCAAGATCTGTTCTTATGCGCAGGGCATGAACCTGATTCGCCGCGGGTCCGATGAATACAAGTGGGATGTCAACCTGGGCGAGTTGAGCCGAATCTGGAAAGGAGGCTGCATCATCCGCGCGCAGTTTCTGGACAAGATCAAACAGGCTTATCAGCGAAGGGCCGATCTGCCGAACCTGTTGCTCGATCCGGATTTCAAAGCGTGGGCGCTGGAGGCTCAGCCTCGATGGCGGCAAGCAGTCACTACCGCGCAATCGCTTGGCATACCGGCGGCGGCGATGTCGGCAAGCCTCGCGTACTTCGACACGTACCGCGCGGCGAACTTGCCGCTGAACCTGACGCAAGCACAGCGGGACTTTTTCGGCTCGCACACGTATCAACGCGCAGACGATTTAAGCGGCGCGTTCGTTCACACGGAATGGGAAGAATTAGCAAAGTAGCCTTTGCGGTCCTTTGCGTCTTTGCGGGACGGGAATTCTCAGCGCAACGACGCAAAGAACCGCAAAGCACCCAAAGAAGCCAACAGGAATAGAGATGCCCAGCAAACCCGATAATCCATTAAGAGAAGGCGTAAGACTCGAACGCGCCGCCGATCCATGCACAGTGATAATCTTTGGCGCCTCCGGTGACCTCACTAAGCGCAAACTCGTCCCTGCGCTTTATCGTCTAACACAGCAGCGACTACTCCCTGCCGAATTCGCAATAGTAGGATTCGCGCGCTCGCCGATGAGCAACGATGAGTTCCGCGACAAAATGAAAGACGCGATTGTGACTTATTCGGAGGCAAAGCGAGTCGATGAACAGGTTTGGGAAAGCTTCGCCAAGGGCGTCTTCTATATCGCCGGCGATGTGAACAACGCAGCCTCCTATCAGGAGATAAGCACGCTTGTTGATCAGATCGACCGCGAGCGAGGCACCGCGGGCAATCGAGTTTTCTACCTCTCGACTTCACCTTCGCTCTATGCCGAAGCTGTTCAGCAATTAGGCGCGGCCGGTCTCGCAAGACCTGAAGGAAAAGGGTGGACTCGAATCATCATCGAGAAGCCCTTCGGTCACGATCTCGCCAGCGCAAAAGCGCTGAACGCGGAAGTCGCAAAGGTCTTCGACGAAGAGCAGGTCTATCGTATTGATCATTACCTCGGCAAAGAGACCGTGCAGAACCTGATGGTGTTTCGTTTTGCAAACGGCATCTTCGAGCCGATATGGAATCGGCGCTACGTCGATCACGTACAAATCACGAACGCCGAAGCCATCGGCGTCGAGGGCCGAGGTGGCTACTACGACACCGCGGGCGTGCTTCGCGACATGATTCAGAATCATGTATTTCAGGTAACGTCTCTGATAGCGATGGAACCACCGATCAGCCTTTCGGCGAACGCGGTCCGCGACGAGAAGATCAAAGCCATGCAGGCCGTCCGGGCCATCCCTTCCGGCCAGGTGAACGAATTTGCAGTGCACGGGCAATACACAACCGGCGCGGTTGCCGGGAAACCGGTTACCGGCTATCGCGAAGAAAAAGACGTGCGGCCGAACTCACAAACGGACACGTTTGCCGCGGTCAAGCTCTACTTCGACAACTGGCGCTGGGCCGATGTCCCGTTCTATTTGCGATCAGGCAAACGCCTGCCAAAGCGAGTGACCGAGATCGCGATTCAGTTTCGCAAGGCGCCGCTTCAGTTGTTCAAGAGCGCCGAACAGGAAATTGAGCCAAACGTGCTGGTTATTCGAGTGCAGCCCGACGAGGGCATCACGCTCAGGATCGGCGCGAAGGTTCCGGGGCAGGTTACGCGAATAAGATGGGTGAACATGGATTTCAGGTACGGCGCGTCGTTCGGCGTCGCTTCGCCGGAAGCCTACGAGCGGCTTCTGCTCGATTGCATTCTCGGCGACTCGACCTTGTATGCGCGCCGCGACATGACCGAGCGCGGATGGGAAATCGTGATGCCCATTCTCGACGCCTGGCAAAATTCCAGGGAAGAGATTCCAAAATATGAAGCGGGCACTTGGGGACCTCCCGAAGCGGACGAACTAATTGAACGCGACGCCCGCGAATGGCGCCGCCCGTGATGATCGAGGAAAGAAGAATAGTAGTGATGTTAGTGTTTGGACCGGCAAGCAGTCCTCCGCGTCCTCGGCGTCCTCCGCGGTTGTCTTAATCAATGCGGAGAAACCGCAGAGGATGCCGAGGACGCAGAGGGAGCAACGCGATTGTGAGGGAGCAACACAGTATGATCCTGGGATTCTTAACTGAGGATTTATAGAATGAGTACTTCAACGCAACCACCATCCAGCTCCGCAATCGATGTTGGCGCAATCGAACGTGAGCTGACCTCCTTGTGGCAACAGGCTTCTGAAGACGAAGACCACGGAGTGATTCGCTCTTCGATCCTGAACCTGCTTGTCTATACATCGAAGCCTTCTGATGCGGATCTGGTCAACGATATGCTCTCCGGCATAACCGCGGCGCATCCTTGCCGTGCGGTGTTGATGCTCGCCGACGCGTCCTCATCGGACGCAAGACTGGAGGCCCAGGTCACATCGCGATGCACCTTGCCGACCGCAACGTCCAAGCAGGTATGCTGCGAACAGGTAACGATCAGCGCGTCAGGCTCGGCAGTGAACGATGTCCCCAGCGCAGTAGCTCCGCTGCTCCTATCGGATCTCCCTGTTTATCTCTGGTGGCGCGCGGTGCCGCGCATTCAGGACAAAGCGCTCTTCCGAAAGCTGACCGACATATCGGACCGGGTGATAATAGACTCTGCTTTCTTTAACGATCCGCAGGGCGACATCGCAAAGATGGCGACGGTACTGAATGATACGCCGCGATGGAGCGCGATCAGCGATCTGAACTGGGCCCGGTTGACGGCGTGGCGGGCGCTCCTTGCGGGTTTCTACGACGTCGCGGAGTATCGTTCACATCTCGACCGGTTGGACCGTGTCGTCATCGAATACGCATCCTCGACTGTCGACCCATCCGCAATCCCCGCGCGTGCTTTGTTGCTCGGTTCGTGGCTGGCCAGCCGGCTGGGCTGGCGAATTCAGGCGGATTCCGGCAAACGAACGAACGAGACAACGAGCTTTGAATTCTCAGGAGACTCCAATGCAATCACAGTCCAGTTCACTCAGACGACACGCGAGATCGAACCGGGCCACATAGCGCTGGTGACTCTGCGATGCGGCGGCGGCCGCGCAGCTGATAACGGGGATTCATTCACCGTAAGAAGGAGTGCGGATGGCCAGCGCATCGAGACATCGGTTAGGCGCGGAGACGAAAACCACATCCAGCGCGTGCTCAGCTACGAGGGCTTAGGCGAAGGCGAATTGATAGGCAGAGAGATCGAGATCGTGGGCCACGACCGCGTGTATGAACAAGCAGTGATGGCCGCGGGCGAACTGGTAAAGAAACTCGATCGCTAGTTCTATAGTTGGTTCCAACAGGAAGACCTCAATGAGTTGACAAAACCGGATCAAGGCAAATAATGATGGTAGATAGGTTCCTTATTAATTGGGCGGAGAGATGAAGAGCAAAAAACTCAGATTAGGAAAAGGAAAGATCGAATCGAACCACTATGTTGATCTTGGCCTTCACTCTGCCCAGAGACTGTCGATCATTCATAGCTCTATGAGCTACTGGGCACGAATAGAATTCTATTGGTCCTTGATTATCTCTGTCGCTTCTTCATTACTTGTCGTCATTTTTAGCATAAAGGCCGTAACCGTCGTGTCTTCTGATCTACCACAGGTTCCGAAACCCTATCTCTACCTGATCGGTAGCCTTATTGCTTCCGTCGTCGGTATATCGGTTCCTTTCCTGTTAGAACGTTTTATCGACAATAGACGCAAAGCGGAAAGGAAAGAGGTTATTGAGAGAGTTCGCTCAAAGGAAAGAGAACTCTTTAAGATGCTCGACCTTGATTTCGACAGCATTACAAAAAGAAGAGAACTGGATGCCGGACAAACAGTCTGAGCTTGTTGACAAGCCACTCCACGCCAACGCGGTGAGCCTAGCAAAAGAAAGTGTTGATGATTATGCTGCGTCGCTTATCGTTAGCCAAGACTCTCGCCTTCCAGAGACGGGACGATGAAGTCCTGAGCACTCACGTTCATGAAGCCCTCGATATCATTCAGAATAGAAAAAGACGAAAGTAATGGAAGGACTTTATGCTTGCGATAGGCGGTGCCCTATTCGGTGCCTTCGTTTCTGGATTCATAACTGAATTATCGACCGGACACAGCAAGTTACTACTCGCCGTTTATGTAATACTCGGTCTTCTAGGAATGATATTGGGATTTGCTGGGCTACAAGACTAGCCCAGCCTCACTAGATCTCGTCAGAAAGCGGCATCTATTCTAGTTTCTCCGGAACAGTTCATCATTCGACAGACCTGATTCTACAACTATGATCCTAGCCGGTGATATTGGCGGTACCAAAACCAATCTGGGTTTGTTTGACATCGTCGATGGCACAATGATGCTGCGTCGTGAGCAGAGCTACGCGAGCCGAGACTTTCCCGGACTCGAAACAATAATACGCGAATTTACGTCCGGCGCCGGCGTCGTTTCCGCAGCCTGCGTTGGCGTAGCCGGTCCGGTCATCGAAGGGCGTTCCACGACGACGAACCTCCCCTGGGTCGTAGAGTCGCAGCCTGTGGCCGCGCTGCTCAAACTCAATTCAATAGCGCTGATCAACGATCTCGAAGCGACCGCTCACGGCATTGCCGAACTCAAATCCGATGAGCTCGTCACCCTCAACCAGGGTGCGCCGGAACCGGGCAACGCTGCGCTGATCGCCGCGGGCACGGGCCTGGGCACCGCGAGTTTATTCTGGGACGGTCGAGCGCTGATGCCGTCGGCTTCCGAAGGCGGACATGTGGACTTCGCGCCACGCAACCAGCTCGAGATTCAGTTGTTGCAGGATCAGCTCACGAGGCATCAGCACGTAAGTGTCGAGCGAGTACTGTCCGGACCGGGCCTGTTTGTCATCTACGCGTTTCTTCGTGACATCAACTACGCAAAGGAAACACCTGCCGTCGCCGAGCGCTTCAAGGACCGCGATCCCAGCAGCGTTGTCGCGAATGCCGCGCTCGCGGGCGAGTGTGAAATGTGCGTTAAAGCACTCGACATGTTTGCCGGCATCTACGGCGCCGTCGCAGGCAATGTAGCCTTGCAGCTCAAAGCGATCGCGGGAGTGTATGTGGGCGGGGGCATCGCGCCGAAGATCATCGAAAAGCTGAAGGACGGGACCTTTATGAAGGCGTTTGCCGATAAAGGGAGGCTCTCGCCGTTGCTTGAAGCGATACCAGTCCGAGTGATCATGAACGACAAGACAGCGCTGCTCGGCGCTGCGCGCGTCGCCGCAAACAGCATGTAGGGGCGGCCCTCCGTGGACGCCCCTCGTTGGTCAGTGAATACTTTCGGGCTTGCGAAGAGGGGTGGCCACGGAGGGCCGCCCCTACATGCCGCTCAGTCCATCTTGGTAGGGCGACGGATCGAGGGTTCCATCGCTTCTTGCCAGAGCACCTCGTATATCTGAACCGGTTGTTGCTTGCCCTTGACCATTATCTGATCGCACGGCCTGACCGGGAACGCACTGCCGATCGCCTCAAATGTAAACTTGCTGATAATTATCTGCCCGGGATCGGCGCGCTTTTCCAGACGAGCGGCGAGGTTTACCGTGTCGCCGATCGCGGTGTAGTCGGTTCGATCTCTCGATCCAATGTACCCCACCGTAGCCGTTCCTGTGTTGATTCCGATCCCGATGGTAATCTCCGACAACCCCATCGCGGCCAGCTCTTCATTGACCGCGGTCATGCGGCGCTGCATCTGAATCGCGGCCCGCACCGCATTCGAGGCTGCTTCGTCGCAAGCATAAGGCACTCCGAACAGCGCCATCATTCCATCACCCATAAACTTGTCAAGCAACCCTTCGTTCGAAAACACGATCGGCGTCATATCGGCAAAATACTCGTTGAGTATCTGGACCACCACTTCCGGACGGAGCTGTTCGGACATCGAGGTGAAACCGCGAATGTCGGAAAACAGCGCGGTAATACAGCTATTGGTTCCGCCGAGGCTGAGAGTATTCGGATTCTCGAGGATTTCGTCCACCACGTGCGGCGGCATAAAGCGCCGGTACTTCGCGCGAGCCAACTCTTCGCGCAACAGGCGTTTGTGAGTGAGGGCGTTGTCCACCGCTATGGAAGTTTCCGCCGCGACCGCGTTCAACAAATCGAGGTCGTCTTCCTTGAGCAGCTTTAGTTTTTCGCGGCAATCGACATACACCACCCCGAGCACATCGTTCTTGCTTAGCAGCGGAGCACACATAACGGAAGAGATGTTCTGCATCACGATCGAATGGGCCTGGATAAGCCGCTGGTCCGAGTGCGTGTCAAAAGACAGAAGCGACACGCGCTCGGCCATCACTCGATCCACAACCGTCTTGCTGATGGTGAGGTGCTCGCGCGACTCGGCGGGTGTCGAATCGCGAAACTCGGCGGCAACAGTCGTCAGGTCCCCGCCATCCGCGTCTTTCAACAACACCAGAAAACGGTCCGCCGGTGTCAGCCGAAAAACCATCTCGCTTACCTTCTTGAATATGTCCTCCGGCGAGAAGTCCGACGCGAGCATCTGGTTCAGCTCATAGATTCGCGAGAGCGTTTCCGCCTTTTTCCTCAACACATCGACGTATTCCAAAAGCGACTTCGAGGTCGGGCCGCTGGCGACAATCGACTGGTCCATCTTAGGGATGACCGCGGCGAGTTCTGACGGTGTGCGCATCAAGACGGTGTTCCCCATCTTTTGCTCTTCGTATTTGATGACGGGAGCAGTGGGAGTGTCTTTGAACTCGAGGGCGAATCTGCTGATCGAAAATACGTCGCCGGGGCTGAGGGCGTGTTCTTTGATCCGCTCTCCTTTGATGAAGGTGCCGTTCGCGCTGTTGAGGTCCACAAGCTTAAAGCCCTGCCCGCTTCTCTTTATGAGGGCGTGCTGGCGCGATACCTGACCTTCATCAAGCACGATCTCGTTGCGATCCGCGGCACGTCCAATGTGTATCTCGTCGCGGGTCAGATCAAACTCGAACGTCTTTCCGGTTTCTGAATGCCTGATTACAAGCTTTGCCGCCATATTCTCTTACCAAACATATTCCCGATCGATTTCGCCGATTGCAACTCGAGAGTCGCCAAGCGCGGTGATCTGCCGTATCACTTCATCGCGGTTGGTTGGTTTGATGTGCACGGCGTAGACCGCGACGTCGCGATCCAGTTTCGCCAGCTCAACCGCCAGGAGCTCGGGTGTTAGATGCTTCGAGGCTTCGGCAAGCTCGCCCATTTCATTCGGAAATGAAACATCAACAAACACCGCATTCAAGTTTTTGGCAGCCGCCGCGGCTTTCCAGATTTCATCGGTCGTGTACGTATCTGAAGTGAACAACGCGGCCGCCGTTTCGCTGGCGATCAGCAGGCCAACAGTAGGCACAAGGTGATTGACCGGTATCGGAGTCACGTCGAACCCGGCGATGTTTACTGTCTCGCGCGGTTGAAGCTCCCGAAACTCGAGCGCCGGGCCGCTGCCGTTGTTGAGGTGAATCGCTTCGAAGTTTGGCCAGACTCGATCGTTGAAGACAAACTCTCTCAGGACGGATACAACGTCCGCCGTTCCGTAGACAATCACCGGCGTTTCAAGCACCGGAAAAGCTTCCGCTACATAAATCGGCAGCGAAGCGGTGTGATCGGTGTGCGCGTGAGTGATGATGAAGTGGTGAATGCTGCCCATTTCGTGGGGAGCAAGCGCGAAACCAATGCTGCCTGCGTCAATCGCAAGCCGATCGTCAATCGTGAACGACGTCAGCGATTGGAACTGCGACGATCGCCCCGCGCTGCTCGGCAGAAGTTTGACTCTCACGCGCGCTACCTCCGTTCACCTAACCTGTAGGGGCGGCTCTCCGTGGCCGCCCCTGCTCGCATAGGACAAGCTCTTGTCGGCAGAGAGGGGCAGCCACGGAGAGCCGCCCCTGCACGACAGCCCTTATCCGATTTTGATCCCCAGTCCCTCCAGGAATTTCGTCGGTTTCTCTCCGCCTATCAACGCGAACACATAATCGTTCGCGAGCCGCGCTTTCTCTTCCTTGGTTCGCACGTCCATCAAGGTTACTTCATTTTCCATGATCTCTTTGATCTCGGTCCTGAAGAATACTTTGATCTTGCCGGCATCGATGCAATCGTAAACATTCATTTTGTTACCAAGTTTGAGATCGCCCTTGAAGTCACTGCGCACCACCAAAGTCACTTCATTCGTGCGAGTGAAAGTGATCGAATCACCGTCGCGCTTGAATCCGGTCAAGTCGACCGCCGCTTCAATCGACGAGTTTCCCGCGCCTACGATAATGCACTTCTTGCCGGCGAAATCGTCCGGATCTGAGAGCTTATACTTCACTTTCATGTCTTCATAAGGCTCCGGCGTTCGGACTGGAAGCGTCTGGCCGCACTTCACACAATGAGCGGCGTGGCCGTGGCGATGCTCACCACATTTCGGACAGTGTTTGGCGACCGCCGGACCCGGATGCACGATTCGCCTCAGCTCTTCGCCGGGCACTCTGAGCTTCATCGGCGTGCCGCGATTGCCGATTGCAAGGATCACCTTTCGAGCGCGATATTCGGATTTTTCTTTGAGCTTGCCGAGTTCCGTGACCACGTTAAACATCCCCGATTCGGATTTGATTTCCTTGCAGCTCTCTTCCTCCCGAATCTCGACTCCGTTCGACATCATCGAGCGAGCCCAGGCCTCGAGCATCGATTCCTTCTTGTCGCCGGGTCCCGGCAGTGGGATGCCACCGCGCGCTTCGACTGTGTCCGGTTTGAAGAACACATATTTGCCGGCGGGATAGTTCGCGATCGTACTTACCAGCTTATCCTGCTCGATCGCGACATAGCGAAGACCGCGCTGTTTCGCGATTACAGCCGCGGATAAGCCGGCAGGTCCGACCCCCACGATAGCAACATCGTAGTCGGCTTTTGCATTCGAGCCTTCCTTCTTCAGCTCCTCTATGACGTAATCAATGACCTGCCCGCCTTCGTTGATCGCATTCTTGATCAAAGGAACACCCGAAACGTCGCCGATCATGTAGATGCCGTCTACGTTTGTCTGCAACCGTTGATCGCGGGAAGGAACCTTGCGCGGCGGAATCTTCTTATTGGTGTTGATTACAATGCATGCTTTCGGATTGGTCGGGCATTCCACCTGGCAGCTCGTGTCTTCCATGCACTGATCGAGCGCAACCGGCGTCGAGATGCCGTTGACGATCGCAAGGACGTCGTGCGGGCAAGCCTCAACGCACGCGTGGCAGCCAATACACAAGACGGGATCGATGACAGGATGAGGATAGGACGGTCCTTCTGCCTTTGCCTTCTCCAAATCGATCGATCCAGCTCTTACGGGATCGGCTGTGGGAGCCGGTTTCACGTCGTCGGTCGCCGTCTTCAGAGAGCCCTTGCGCCGCGCGGCGCCAACCGCGATCACTGCGAGACCTGCGACCGGCAATGCGCCGATCAGCCCAAGCCACACGTACCATGGAAGCGCCCCGAACTTTGACATAAGTCGAGCGCCAAAAGCGCCCTTGTTTTGCCGCAGGACATCGGCGGGGCCGACCACCGTGAACAGGTTGGCGCTCGCGGTCGCCAGTCGCTCTCCGGAACCTTCGTCGCCGCCGGTGTCCAGGTTGGCAAGGTAGTTTTTTAGTTTCTTGTTATCTGTGCCGCCTGCGGCCAACACCTTCGCATCGTCCTCGCTCAGTCCGTGCTGCTTATGGCAGGTATTGCAGTTGGCTTGCTGCTGAACACCTTGGGCGGTTGTCACTGAGTGACACTTCGCACACTCATCTTTGGGCGACTGCCGGTAACGGGCATCGCCTCGCACCCCCGCGCTGTGACAGTCTACACAACTGGTCTTGTTCAGCATGCGGCCCCACTGATGGATGCTGTGAAACTGAACTGTTGGATCGTCGGCCGCCCATCTCTCCGGAAGTTCTCTCTTTCTCAGATCGTCAGCCGTGAGTTTCCATCGCCACTTCCCGTCGACGACCGGATATCCCACCGTTCCGCCGTGCGGGATGGGCAGCAAGCTGCCCGCTCGTTCGCCGGTCTTAATCGTGTAGGCCCCGTTGTGACAGCGGGAGCACAGTCCGTAACTCACAAGCCCGGTTCGAATATCAGGACCCTGATGCTCGGTGTGGCAACTAACACAGCCAATGTTCTCGCGATTATGCTTGGCATAGATCGAAGGTCTGAAGGTTGGAGTTGAATGACAAGCGATGCACTTGTCTTCCATCCCGCTCGTCACCCCATGGCAATTGGAACAGGAATTCGCATTCGCGTGATCGGCAATTCCACGTGTCGAAACCAGCGCGGCGGTATGAGCGACCGACACCGTGCCCGGCGAAAACGCGCCCTGATAAGCGATCAGGGACACGATTGAAACAAACACCGAACCGAGAGCGCCCCAGGCAAAATACGACTTGCGCCAGGCCTTTCCAAGATCCAGAGTAGGCCTCCAGTTGAATTGGGACTTCCCGACTCTCCGTCCGCCGCGCGGATGCAGCGGGGTCTTCGCTTCGATTTTGCCGGCCTCTCTCTTCCGGTTCTTCCAGAATATCTCGAGCGCCTTTTCATCAACTACGCGAAGCACGCCTGTCAGCAATCCGGTTCCCTGGAATCGTTCAGTTCCACCAGGCGTTACTGTTCGAGCGCCTTGAACGATGGGGGACTTGATGATGATCGTCGCGCCCGCATCTTCCTGTGCTCCGCCGGCGGGACCGGTTGGAAGAACAACCGAGCCTTCCGCGGTCTGAACCTGCAGTTGCCGTTCTACTGTGATTACTAATGCCTGTTGCAGATAATTCACTCGCAGCAGGTAAGGACCAATCTGAATAACATCGGCATCGGCAAGGGGCGTTCGGTCGACAAGCTCGCCGTTGAGCGAGGTCCCATTTGACCTCGAAAAATTGAATAGCCAGAAATCGCCGCCGACTTCCTTTATTCCCGCATGTGTTCGCGAGACCGCGCGATGGTTGAGCAACAAATCGTTGGAGATCAACCGCCCAATAGTCAGGCCATCGCTTTCGAGCATGACGTCGTCGACAGCTACATCGCTGTCTTTTCGCTTGATGATGAATCGGTTCTTTCCGGCCATTAGTGAATATCGCTATCGCGCAGCATAGTAGATCACTTGAATAATATGGACAATCAACAGCGCCAGCATCAGCGAGGTAGTCGCAACGTGCGGCGGCAGCCAGACCTTCAACAACCTATGGAGGTAAATCAGCGCATCCACCCGGCGGAGGGTTGCCGCGGCTTCAACCGCTCGCTCCACTTTCTTTCGGACTTCGTCGTCCCTGAGCGACTTCATCTCTGCGCTGAATTCCTGCTTTGCCGACGCGATCAAAGCCTCCAAACTCTCTCGTTTTGTATACTGGCGCAGCAGGTAGCCGAATGAAACGAAACGCGGGATGATCCTCGATTTGACCGCGCGATGAACGGCCTCCGACGGCGAACTGCCGAGCTCCGCCAACTCGGCCTTCAATTCTTCGCGACGCTGCTTCAGGTCGTCGATCAGGAGCGGAGCGCCTTCAATTCGGGTCATCAGTCGCGGCACGATTAGATACAAAAATATCCCCAGTATCCCGGTGAGGATCACGAGATCGAAGCTGATCATCAATAGCGTAGTAAGTGCGCCTCCGGAATCCACTCCACCGTGCAGCAGTATCATTACTCCGGCGATTACTCCGAGATATGTATGGCTGAGTAGCCAGTATCTGAGCGGCCCGGCGCGCCGCTTGTACATCTGGCGCCTGACCGGATAGGTCATCACCCCGGCGATTCCAATTAACCCGGCGAGTCCGGTGATCCAACGCATGTTGAGAAACCCGGCCAGCCGCTCACCGAGTCCGAATTCTCGCAGCCCAACGATCGCGGCCGCGCTCAGCAATAGCGTAAGCAATATTCCAGTGGTATGGGTGATTCGTTTTCGAGGATCCGACTGATGGATGTTTCGTCCTGTCGCGTGATTCTGATCGAGGAAAGCAAGCCCCTGGATTGCGCCTATCTCGGTAAAGTATTCCTTGGGATTCACGCGAGCGAGAGCGCCTGTCGGACAGTTCTCCTCGCAACTGTAGGCGCGAGTTTTTACGCCGGGCGGATTCAGGGTTACGCGATCGCTGCACAGGTTGCACTTCACCGCCAGCAGGTCCTCGGTCGCGTCTACCGCCGGCGGCAGCGGCTCCGGGCGAAGCCGCAGATAATCCCGAAACTTCTCTTTTAGTCCGCCCTTCGTCTCGGGAGGCTTAGCCTTGCGAGAAATCAGAGAGATAGCGTTATAGGGACACTGCGACGCGCAGTCGCCGCAGCCGATGCAGGTCTTCGTATCGATGTCTATCTGGCCAAGTGCGAAGCGGCCTATCGCTCCGGTCGGACACCCGGTCAGGCACTCCGGATCCTGGCAATGCATGCACACCGCCGGCGAGAGCACGCTTTGAATCGCGCTCGGCTTGGGGGCTTCCAGACGGGTCACATGAATACCGCGCCTCAACAGGCGAGACTGTCCGTGAATCGTGTGACACGCCAGCGAGCAATTGCCGCAACGCACGCACAAATCCATATCCATCACGAGCAGGTTGGTGGCGTCTACGAGACCAGTGGTGATCAAGCTTTGCTGGGCCGCAAGCTGTTTAGCTTTGACTCCAGGTTCGGAGCTGACACTCGCGCCCAGATCGGGAGGCGTAAACCGAGCGAATTCTCGCATCAGCGACTCGCGCAGCCCTACATATTGCCGCAGTTGTCTGAGCGGTATTTCGAGCGCCTCGGTTCGCCCCATCAGAGTAACCGAATAAGGCCACACTACATTTCTTATCGCGCCTTCCAACCCGAAGCAGAAGCCTTGCCCGAGATAGTCTTCATCCCCAGCCTCGCGTGAGCGCTTCAACCATCCCTGCTTGACCAGGTGTATCCGATCTATCGTAGCTTTCTCGCGAATCAGAGAGTGGTTCTTCGAAAAGACCCTGAAAGCGGAGATCGACCTCAGTTCGGCAAACATTTCCGGCGTGAGGCTGATGATGTTCTTGAGATCTTCGATCATCGCGTCGCGGCTGTGCTCGCGATAAGATCGGTCGAGACTCTCGCCGAACGCGCTGAGCTTGCGGAGCAGCCGCAGGGCGGGCCGCTGGATCTCGAGGACACTTGCGGGGGAGCCGGCCGGCGCCTTTATCGTTGCGCTCCGGGGAACACCGGCAAGGACGCTCATCTCACCAACCTGAGTGCCGGGTGTGAGCTCCGCTACTTTGATTGTCTGGTTGTTAGGCGCGTTGATCCAAACATCTACGTGGCCGTCGAGGACGAAATAAAACGTATTGCCGCCCCACTCGCCCTCAGTCATCACAGCCTCGCCGGGCTCGTAGGTAAGCAAGCGCAAGTACGGCCCGACTTTTTTGCCGCCGTAGTTGCGCCCATACACGCTCACTTCAAGATCAAGCTCATGATCGAAGTGCCCATCGTGCTCCGACAGCAGATCTTTTAGCGAGGGGACGTCACGAATGGCATTGAGGACTTCGCGACGACTCTTATGTTCCCGCGGCATCGGTCATTACCCTTGTTTGGATATTGGCACTCATTCCCGAGGCTTAATCCGCGAAAGTATAGCACGGCGAGAATCAGAGTTCAGCGTTCGCGGCAGGCGACACGTTCCAAGCAGGCAACACGTTCGAAGCTGGCAACACGTTCGCAGCAGGCGTTCAGAGTACCGACTTTAGTCGGGCAGTACCTTCATTGCCGAACTAATCGATTAACGAAGGCGCTGCCCAACTAAAGCCGGTACTCTGAACGCCTGCACTGAACAATGTCAGAAAGGCGCGCCGCCGACATGACAATTGCTGCAGACAGGTTCTTTCGCCTGAGCGTGACAGGTCCAACAAGTCGAGTGGTGTCTCTGTCCTCGAGCAGTGTTGATCTCAAGAATGTCGGCACGCGGCTGATCGGCAGGTACTTCCGTGGTCTTGTGACATCTATCGCACGCCGCTTTCTTGAGATGCGGCCCGTGCCTGAAGTTGTAAAGACTGAACGCAGTTCCGAGCGTGGCGCCGTACTGCATCGCGTTCGGCTTGCTTGCGTGACAGGCTCCGCAGGAGGCGAACTTATCGTTGGCTTGGTGGACGTGACACGCGTAGCATTCGGGATGCTTTGGCATGCTGGCCTTCAAGCCCTGTCCGTCAAATCGATGGCAGAAATCACATCTGGGCGCGCCCTCCGGCATCTTGTCGGAATCCATCTGCCCTTTCATCTTCTCGGGACTAGCGTGATCGCGATGCGAGAAACGCTTGAGGCCGAATTGCATGAACCGAGCCGGAAATTCCATAACAGATTCTTTCGTGACCGGCGTCTTGTGGCAGACGATGCACATCTTGCTATCAACATTCGAGAGATCTTTCTGGTGACAATCGAAACAGGCCGGATGTCCGGGCATTATGGGTCGGGCATCATTGGACGCGCGCAGGTGGCAGGTTGCGCAATCCTGAGTCTTGCTCTTGTGCTCCTTGCGATTGTGATCGAACGGTGAGACTACGTCGATCAACTTCGAATCAACGACGTCGAATGGAGACTGGCTTACGGGAGCGGCGGGCGGCGGGCTGTCAATTGGCTTGTTCAGGTTCTGCTTTGTGCTTCGACACGCGCAAAAGCCGGCGAGCAGGATGAACGCCACCGCAACTATTCGCTTTGAAGTCTCGCTTGTCATACGTCGCCGAGTAGCATTGTACGGGCGTCCCTCCGTGGCCGCCCTTACCTGGATCTACGCGTGCTTGGAACCGAGGGGCGGCCACGGAGGGCCGCCCTTACCTGTCTTTCTAATCGCGCTTCAGTTTGTTCAGCACTTCATCGCTCAATCTCCCCGGGAGTCCGGGTTTCTTATCGATATGACACGTATTGCAACTGCCGGCTTCCGGCAATCTGATTGCGTTGAGTTTCTCGATCTGATCGATCGGCTTGTGACACTCCGAGCACAATCGATCGGGTGCCGTGGGCAGTGGAAAATCGCTGCGCTTCTTTGGCCGAATGTCCAGGTCGTGATCGTCGTGTCGAAAGCCCTTTATGCCGCGAAACAGACTAAATGATCGAGCGCTTGTTCCCAGGACGTTCAACTCGTGACACACCTTGCAGTCATTCGCGTATGGAAAGGATTCCGCCGATACGCTCCGCGGTTCGGGAATAGCTCCGCCGTGACATGTGAAGCAGGCCGCATGATTCGACTCCGTTCTCATGTCTTTCGAGTCTTTCGAGTCGCTGCGCGCCTTCTCAATCTGCTCATGACAATCCGTGCAGCGCGGCGTCTCACCGGCCTTGAACTGAAGGCCATATGGCGGATTGCTTGTGGGCACAATCCGAAAATCCGCCGGCAAGGTTTTGCGATGAGCTTTGTGCGAGAAGGCGTCGTCAAAGTCACTCAGTTGCGGCTTCGGGAAAACACCCGGCTTGAGCGCCTTGTCGAGCCTGGAAATGCGTCTTGTTTCGTGGCACACACCACAGAAGCGGCTTGGCTGGCCCATCGCAGTTTTGAAAAACTCAGCGGCGAAGTTGTGGCATCTTATGCAGGCAAGATGAGGAAAATCCTTCGCCATCGGCTGATCGGTTCTCGCGGGCCTTTCCTTACCGGAAAGATGACAATCAGCACATACGATCTTGAGGTGTTCCTTTTGGTCGTGGGGAAAACCACCGTGTCCGGTTCTATCCCTGGCTTGCTCCAATGAGAAGAGTTCTCTCGCATTCGCGGGAGAAGACGTGAGCCCCATCCAGAGACTGAGGCCAATCAGGACGCCCAACACAAGAAGAGATTGCAAAATGCAAGTTGCAAAATGCAAATTGCAAAACCGCGCAACTCGCCTGCACATCACGGCAATTCTCAATTTGCAGTTTTCAATTTGCAATTTGCAATTCCTTTTTAAGACTTCGCCGCGTGGCATTCCCCGCAAGCGACGGGCGCCTTGTCGCACTTCACGAGTCCCTTCGCGTTTGAAGCTCGGTGGCAGCCGATGCACAGATCGTGAAACGCCCGCTGGGACCGTTCTTCATCGCCGTCCCTGTTTCTTGGGTTCTTAGGATCGCCGTCTACGCCGTGGCATGCGATGCACTTCACAAGCACGGGCACGCCGCTGAACTCGGTTCGCTTGTGATGACAGCCGATGCACTCAGCGCCTTGTTGTCCCTGGTGAGCAAACTGACTATCGGGATTCAAGTAGGTTTCGTGATGCCGATGGCGGAAAAGGACTACGCCGCGCGTACCCTTGAGATCGAGCTTGATGACTCGAGCGGTCGGGTCGTCGGATTTGATCCGGTCGCAATCAGCCTGACTCTCAACTGATGAAGTCGCGCGTGACCGCGCCGGCAGCAGCCCCGGCATGCCGATTACAAACATTATCAAGATGACCAGCTTGAATCTCATCAAAGTCTCTCAGATCGGGCTTCGCCTGCGTGTAGCTCGCTAACTCCTGTTTCAGTCTTTCGTTCGTGCAACTTCGCTATTCTCTCCTCCTGCATTCTTCTAAGCTCTTCAAGAAACTCTTCCCGCTCGCGAGCAGCTTGCGAAGCGCGCCGCGTGTTATCCGTGAGGTAGCGCTGGCCCTTGATCTGTGAGTTCTGCAGAGAGTTCGCCCAGCCTTGGAGCTGTCGGGAAATGCTGACTGAACGCGATTTCAAATTTGAGATTTCAGATTTGAGATCTCGGAAGTGTGGCAAGAGCTCAAGCAGGCACAAGACGGATCTGGTCTCTCCGCACGACCCGCGGGCAATGTAAATGAAAGTCAGCAATTCTTGAGTCGTCCCCCGTTCAAAGCCTTCCGCGATGTTGTTCGAGATTGATACCGCCGCACGCTCAAGCTGATCTCGCAAGCCGCCGTGTCCTTTGAATTGTTCTTGGGCCGTCAACACCGACACTTTCACCGCGAATTCGATTGCAGCTTCCCATACAGGGAGATCTTCAAATCGTTCGTATGTCATTATTCATCCTCGCCTACATCACTAGTGCATACCGATCTCTGCCCGATTGCGTCCGCCTTGAAGCGCCAGACCTCGATCTGGACTTTTGTTTTTCAAATCTCCAATCTCAAATATCTCAAATCTCAAATCTGATATGCGGCGTTTCTACGGCCGGCCATTCGGCGCCCCGTAGAATCCCCGAATATCCTTATTCTCTTTGCTATTGCTGTCTTTAATCTGAGGAACCGTGAACAGCTTTCCGCCGATCGTATACATCTTCAGCATCTCCGTGAAATTCAGCGGTCTCGCGCCTCTTCGGCCAAAGACCGCCAGCTGGTTGCCACTCTCATCGACTGCGCGATCGCGGTCCAACCCCTTCGAAATAGCCAGCGCGGGGCCGTGTGTGTGCTTCGTCGCAATCAACTCGGGATTAGGACGCGGGCTGAACCCGAAGTTGCCCGGCACCGATTCAGGCGAAGTCAGTTGAACCACCCGAAGCCCGTTGCGACCATCCGCAACGTAAGCGAACAAGCTCACATTAGTCATTCCGACTTTTGCATCTCGAGCGTCGTTGATTTGCCCATTAGCGTTGAACACCTGATCGATGCGCGGGCGCTCGGGCTGCTCGATGTCGAGTATGACCAGGCCCTGCTTACCCGCCGCGATGTAAGCATAGGTGCGCACGAGATAGATGTTGTTGGCTTCCGCAAGTGAAACCACCGCGCCGCTGACGGCGATTGCGCGTTCCGGGTCGGTAACGTCGATGACCTTCACACCTTCGGCGTCACACACAAAAGCGTAGCGGAATTGAATCTGAACCGCGCGCGGGTTCTTCAAAGCCGGCGCCCCGATTTCGCCGACGACGCGAGGCTTAAAGGGATTGTTGATGTCGACGATCACCAATCCCCGATCACAGGTTATGTAAGCGTGATTCCCGGCGATCGCAATGTTGTTGGCTCCGTTCAACACTCCATTCGGGTTCCACGTCAGCGCCCGCTTGAGGAAATTATTCTGTGGATTGCCGTCAAGAAGCGTTGCCGCATTCACCAGTATCAAACCCTCGTACTTGTCGGTGACATACAGAAACGCGTACAACGGATGAATCGGTTGATGGTCGTCGCGATTGAGCGCCTCTTCATTTTCTGGCCGGTGTATCCGGTACTTCTTCGGGAAGAGGCTGTCGGGCAACGAAGCGGTCGGGTCAACTCCCAGAGTCGTTGGGGAAGCGACGGCCGTTGCGTACTTGGTCTTCACGTAGAAGCGCTGACCCATCGGTGAAACCGGCGCCGTGGTCATCCGCTCCGAGAATCCCTTTTGATCAATGTTAGCTACGTCGTAGACTCGCAATCCACCTCTCCCGGCAGCCGCATAAAGATATTCGCCCCTGAGTTGCAGGCTGAGAACTTCAGTCTCCTGTTTGCCGAACGGCTTGAGCCCGCGGGAAATGTCGTTGCCAGGATGCTCGTAAGCTTCTTTCAGTTCATTGTGGTCCTCTTTGTGTCTCTTGTACTCTTCAGGGAAAGCCAGCTTATGAAGGTTGCTTCCGATGACCGCTTGGGGCTCGTCTCGCTCAGTCACGACCGTCGCTTCGAACCCATCCTTGCCGAGCGCGGTGTAAACAAACCGATACATGAAGTTGTAGAACTGAGTCCCCTGCATCAAGGTCATCGCCATCCAGGCGTTGTTGTCGCCCTTGTTCGACAGGTGGCAATCATCACAGCTCCTTGTTTCTTTCGTGCGCACCGAGTGCGGGAAGTGCGAGCTGAACGCCTGACCACTGTAGCCTTCTTCCGACACGGTCTGCTGCTGAGAATAAATCCACTCGCGGTTTTGATTCTGAGAGCTGACCAGCACCGCGCACGCCGAGCGGACCGGGGCGTAGCGGCGCCCGGTGACGGTGCCGTCGCGTCCGAGCAGGAACACGTCATCGCGCAGCGTCTGGAAGTTGTATGAAGTCCAGTTTCGAAGCTCCTGCTCGCCTTCGTTGTGGAGCATCGGCCGCTCCTGGTTGGCTTTCATCTTGAGATGGCAGCCGTAGCAGCTCGGCGTCCACGAGGTGTGACACGTATAACAAGTCATGCTGCTGTTTGCATGAGCAAGCTTCAGGTCGTCATCGGGCACGCTGCCCCATGTCCGGTTGTCCCTGCGAATAGTTTTTGCGAGCGCCGCTTTTTCGTTGTAGTCGGTGCTACCTTGTGTGATCGTGTCGACGACTTGCTTGACACGCCACACGACCGGGTCGCCGTCCTTGTCCTTAGCCACCGCCGCGCGCTGAAAGAGATTGCCGTCCTTGTCCTTGTAGAACCGGTCTTTGCCAGACTCCAGCTCGCGATACTTGAGCATTTGATTTCCACCGGCGGCGGCCGAAGTCCGCGCATCCTTCGAGGTCGGATCGGCGCGTTTGGAAATCGTGCCGTGACAATCAACACAATCAATTTCGATTGCGTCGCGCACCTCGCCGTAGAGCTTGCCGTTGCCGTGATTGTCCTGCTTGAAGTGACAATCAACGCAGTGCATTCCCTTCTCGAGATGAATGTCCTTCAGATGAACCGGCAGCTCCTTGTTCGCCAGGTCTTCGGTTGTGCCCTCAACCGCGCGCTTGAGTTTGTCTGCGTTCACGTCTTTAACCACGTTGTCGTCCGCGTCGAGAAGATTCCCCTTGCGGTCATGCTTGAAAACGTCGCGATACACCCAGCCGTGTCCATTGAAGTCGGCGAACTGCGTGTGCTTGAGCTTAGGATTGATTTCATCACGAAGCGAGCGAAGAAACTCGACGCTGCGCCACTTTCCGCGGAGCGAAGACTCTTCAGGATTGCGCGCGAGAATCTGCTGTTCTTCGGCTGGCGTCGGCTTCTCGTAACCCTTCTCGCCGGGCTTCGGGTACATATGCTCGCCGTCGGTCTCGAGATCCCACCAAGTCGTGCCGTAATAACTCATCAGCACCAGCGTGCCGGGATGCATGTGACATACGACACACTGGCTCGAGGGAATCGCTCGAGTGAACTGATGCTTTATTGGATGTCCCGGCTGTTGGTTGTCTCGCGCGTCTCTTAAGGCAAGGTCGCCGGTTTGAGTCGCGCCGTCGTGTCCAAACTGAGCGTACGAACCCGAGTGAAACTGATCGCGGTCGTTGGCGTAAACAACGTGACACGCCGTGCATCCGCTCGAGCGATAGTCCCCAGGCTGATCGTTCGTGCCAAACAAGGAAAGCATCGGATCGAGCAAACGTGTCTTTTGCAAGCCCAGGAACACCGGATCGGTTCGAAGCAGCGTTCCAAACCCGCGAGGGCTGAGAAGATTTTGAGTCGGCTTTCCCGGTGCTTCTTCCGGATTAGGAAGCCCGACTTCGGCGGCCTTGCGCCCACCTCGTTCGAACGTGCGAAGGGTGTTGCCCATGTGAGTGATTTCCCAGCGCGGCAACGGATCGAGATATGGGAGAACACCTTTCTTCTCGGTTTCTTCTTTGGTCGGCGCCGGAACGGTGATCAGCCGCTGAGGCGTGCCGTCCGCGGCGTAGCTCTCGCCCCATCGATAATTCTTCAGCGGGAACGAACCGTTGTTGTAGAGCGCCGCGCCCCACAACATCGCGCCGGTAGTCATCATGCTTTTGCCGACATTGTGAACGTCCCGAGTGTGACAGTCGGAAGAGCCGCAGCTCATCGCGGCAACTCGCAGATCACCGGGATTGACGAAGCGAATGAACTCGGCGCTCTCTTTGTTGGTTGCGGCGTACGCTCTCTGCGGATTGGCGGAGGTCTTCCATAGATCGGTCAGCCGGGGCTGGATGTGAGCGTTCCTTTGGGCTTCTTTGTATTCGGGAGAATTCTTTTGAGCGCCCGCCGGCAATCTCACTTCAGCGTGGCCGCCGTGGCAATCAATGCAGCCGAGGTTGACCTTGCTGTTGTGAATGTCTTCTATGCCCTGATGGCAATCGATGCAACCGGTGCTTCGGCATTTCGCTTCAGCGGCGGTCATTCCCCAGAGAGTTGTTTTGGCGGATGCCGGGTCGCATGGCGCGGTCGCTTGAGATGGTTGCGAAGGAGGCGCAGTTGCGGACGTGTCGTGATTCGCGATTGCATCGGCCTGAAAAGGCGTACCGGTGGCGGCGACATGATCGAGTGATAGAAGTAAGTACACGCACGCCAGCGCTGGTATCACCATCAACTTGATCGCGCGATTCTTCGATTCGCTCATGTCTATCTCCCACTACGATCGCCAACAAATCAATACCTGGCTGCCAACCCCGTTGGGGTGGGATGTTTATAGAACTCGGACGACCAGGACCGGACCCGCAACTCAAGGGGCCTCACCATAAACATCCCATCCCTACGGGATTCAATACACAAACACCAACTTCACAAATGCCGAATACAAAATCTTTGACCTCGCGCCGCACATTCCAGTGCTGCAATTCGAGCTGTAGATATCCCTGAATCCACTCCCCGGCACAAGCGACGAAAAGCCGGCGGAGAAAATCGCGTTCTCGCTAAGTAACGGCCGATACAACACGCCGACTCCATAATCGAGCCCGATCGGCTTGCGAATATCGGGCTGAAACAACAACTCGGAAAGCGGCTCGGTGTGATGGAAGTGCGAATAATTCACATTAAAAATGGTTCGCAGCTTTGGCGTCATCTCGGCTTCTGCTCCAAGGTTGTAAACGAAGATACCCGGATTGACGAAGTTTGACTGTCCTTCGGTCTTGCTGCTTCGCAGATCGGGCAGCAGGCTCCCGGGTGTCGTGAGCAGGACCGCGGTGTTTGTCAGAGGAATCGCCTGGCTGTTCCAAAAGCTAAAAGCGCCGCCGGCAAATTCCTGATGGTCCTGGATAGAGTCGAACCCGCGAGCCGTGCCGTCAAAAGGTTTCTTATCGCCCGACGCCCAAAAGAACGATCCCTTGAACCGGAACCAGTCCCGATCAAGCGACAATTCCGCCGTGGCCAACTGCGCATTGATGTCGGTTTGTCTTCCGGCGATGGGGTTATGCGTATCGTGTCCCAGCACCTCGTAAAACGCGTGAGAGATGTTCCACCGTCCCATGTGCCCGTCGCCCGCCCATCCCAGATAGTACGACTTGATGCCATGAGGCTTGACGTCTCCGATAAGAGCTGGTCTCACAATGAAATCGTTCTCGTCGAAGTGCCGGCTTGGCCGATCATCGTTGAAATGAAAACTGAACTGCGAGGTGTAGCCGTGGAACTTCGTATCCTGCCTGAACAAGTTTGCGATCAATACAGTCTGATCGCGAAAGTGCGGAGTGTTCAATTCGCTGTTGGTGTCCTTCTCGAGCATGTAGAAGTATGCCGCGTTGAACTGGTATCGATTGTTCGCGTAGTTGCCGAAGACGCGGACGCCAAGATTTGTGTCGCTGAAAATCAGTCCTCGAAAATCGCTTATGAAAGTCTGAATGCCGCCTCTAATTGACGTTGAGTCGAAATAGGCGCTCTTCCGATCGCCGCCTCTGCTGCCGGATAGGAACGGCAGGACACGCGTTGTATCCCCCAGCCTTACCTCGCAGAACGCGTCTTGTAACGAGACGTACCCGTCGGTCCGGGTGTTGCCCCTGCGAAAGTCAATGTTGACGATTCCGTTTTCCTGCGTGTGCAAATAGTTGATATTGAAGTTCGGAGTGATATGAATCCGCCAATCAATCGGCTTGAAAGAAGCGTCGCCGTGGAACAGCTCGAATGAAAGCGAAAAGTTTTGACGGAAGAAGAACTGCGCCCCGCGTCCGAAGAACTCTTCGCTGTCAGGGTTTTGCGCCGAGACGTTGCTCGGCACTGGAATACGTTTCGCGTTCAGCAGCGACTCGCTCTCGCCCGTAAGCACCAGAAACGTGTGCTGGCCGAATATCGGATAGTCACCCTTGAGCACGTTTTGCCGGTACGGGTTATACACTTCTCCCTTCTGATAGCGCGGATCATCGGGAAAGCCAATGCGCCAGCGATCGGCTCGAGGCAGCGAGTCAGCGCTATCGGGTTTGGAGTTGTCGATTCGCGAGGGACCCGCATAACCGGTTGGCGGATCGAGAGGAGTCGGGAAGGGCGCAGCCTTGACCAGCGGAGGCTCAGGCTCGATTACCGGCGCGGGCGCCTCGGTCGGAACAGTCGGCGGCATCAGATCGACTCTGGCGGCCAGGACTCCTTCACGATCGTGGCAGTCTGCGCACTTGAGCGGGATCTTTTCCGCGACCTTATAAAGCCCCTTCGAGGACAGCTCGCCTTTGGTCATGTGACATCCGACACACAATCGGTGATAGGCCTCACGATCGCTCAACTCATAGCCCTCGGTGTCATAGAAGTTCCGGGAGTCGCCTTCACCCCGATGACAATTCGAACACTTCTGGAACTGTTTGATGTCGGTAAGATCGGTGACATCCGGCTTCGACGGATCGGTGATGTCTCGGCGGTGATGGCAAATCACGCAGCTAAGAAGACCGGTCGGCTTGTTCAGAAAAGTCGGGGGAAATCCCGAGACTCGCGTGAGACTCTCGTGAGGGTTGTGATGAAAGAGAACAAGCCCGCGGCGGCCATTAAGATCGAGCCCGAGAACCGGCCTGTCCTGCTGGAATGCGGCATTCCGATAAATTTCCGGCGAAGGGCCAGGCGTCAGAGAGGATGCGAGCGAGCTTAACGAGCCGGATGTCAAACACATCAGCGCCGCCGAGTATAAAGCGATGACGGTTAACCTCAGTCGCATGCTTCCCTCTTTCGCAGGCGCCACTATCGAACCCCCTTCGGCGAACCTGCTTCGACGACTCTGCATCCAGACCTCGGACCTGAAAGTTTGATCACAGATGTTGCTCTAGGACTCACGCCAGTTCAGTGGCGTATTCGAGTACGTGAATAACTATTTACCAAAGCCAAACTTATATAATAGATATCCAGTCTCAGCGCAAATCAGCAAAGCCAGTAATAGAATCACAACGGGATGCGTAATCATTTCAGGCCCAAGCCCAACATTACCACTCGTAAGATCGGCGATCAGGAAAGCGTCCTCATTTCCGCTACGCTTCCTCCCGATATCCGTGCGGGCATATACCGAAACTAAAATATCGTTCGCTTGCGTAGACATAGATCCTGAGAGATGTTGATCCACTTAGACTCGCCTTTGAGATCAAGCTTCGAATCTAAAAAGCTGTTGGCCTACCAGAATGACATCGCCTGGTTCAAGCTTTGTCTCCGTTTTGACTTTCATGAAGGTGCCGTTGCTGCTTGCCTCATCTATCAAAACAAAATCTGGACCCCGCCTTACGATGCGCGCATGGCTGCTTGACATGAAACTATCCCGCGGGAATGTAATGCTGCCTTCGGTGTGACCTATGCTTACTTCGTTTCTGATGGGATAGGTACAGCCGGGCTCGCCGCCCTGCTCGAGCAAATGCAGCCGTGCCTTGGCGGGGCTCGCGATTGACGCCATCGCGACCGTCTTGGTGGCCGGAAGCGGTGCGCCGCAACTCAGACAGAAGGAGTAGTCGGAAGCGTTTTGCGAGCCGCACTCGGAACAAGCAGTGGTTTCTCCCTCGGAAACAGATGCCGCGTCATTAAATTCTCTTCGAGCAGCGCTCTTTGAATTATCCGCTGATCCGTTGCTCTGCTCTATCGGAAGCCGCGGAGGTTGCTCCGGAACTGCGGTTCGGTGCGGTTGGGGCTTGGCCAACGATTGAGGCCCGGCTTGCTGGTGGTCTGCCGGCGGATGGTGATGCTCTACGAACGGTGTTCGGGCGACAACTGGTTGCGGATCTTGCGGCTTTGGTTGATCCGCGGCAATCGTTCCTACCATTGTGGGCGCTTGATCGGTCGGCTGCAACGTCTGTAGGAAAGAAGCGTCAACCTTCTTGCTACACTGTGGGCAGAATAACCAGCCGAGGTGATTGACGGTCTGACAATCAGGGCAGATCAGGCACTCCATTAGACTGACTGTGCCCTGCTTCGTCCTGAGATTCTTAAAGACTACCGTTTCATACAGCGAGTCCTCGTCTTGCCCATCTGAGCTAGTAGTGTCGAGTTGTGTAAGCGGACTCGAGCACATCCGGCACGTAGGCGTGCCGGGCCTGTTCGCAGCTCCACACTTTAAACAGATAATCACAGAGGCCAGCTCCTGAAGGTCCTTCGCTTCGGCAGCTATTATACGTAAGCTCAACTAAAAGTAATAGTTCGACTAGTAGTTTTAACTTATTATTTCGGGCCGTCCCTGGCACATCGAAAACCAATTTCAAGCGACTTCTGGCCGGGAGAAGAGTACGATCGGTTGGTCATCAGAAACTCATCTTTGGAATTGTTGTAAGACCCCCCGCGAAAACCTCTTAGCCCGGGAATTTGAGAGGGCGCTCTGCGCTGCCGGCTTAGAGCCGAAGCTCGCTGGGACGAGCATACTTTACTCACCATTTGCAGCTCGGTCCGCGGCTTCCTCCAGGATACAGGGACTCCCACAGCAGGGCAGGACCGCTGAACAGTTGGGTTATGCGGGTACGGCCAAGGCTCTAGCGCCAGATCAATCTCAACCCTCTGCCTCGGTGGATATTGCCGGGCTAGTTCTCGAGCACTCGCACACGCCGACGCAGCCGATGGGTCGCCCTGTTGAAGAGCAAATGTCGAGCGCCGCGTCAGTCAGCAAACCATTTTCGACTGAAGGCTGGTTTTTTCCCGACCATCCGGTGTTCGGCGGTTTCTTCGAGCTAGTAAGGAAACACAGGACGATTCTGATTAGGGCGGCCTTGGTGGGCTCGGTGCTTGTCGCTCTGGCGTACATTATTCTGATGTTTTCGGGAAACAAGACTTCACCAGCGATCGACCCTCCCAGAATTGTGCCGCCAGGCATGGTGTTTATTAAAGGTGACAAGTTCATGATGGGTAGCAACGATCCTAGAAGCTATGCTAACTCCAAGTCGGCCCATCCTGTGACAGTCGGCGATTTTTTCCTCGACATCAACGAAGTTACCAATGAAGAGTATTACAAGTTCATCGGGCGAACGGGACTCCCACCGCCTCCGCACTGGAAGAACGGGCGCTTTAAGGCAGGCACAGAGAAGTTGCCGGTCGTCAATGTTTCGTGGCTTGATGCAAAGGCCTATGTCGGATGGGCGCAAAAACGGCTACCGACTGAAGCCGAGTGGGAATATGCCGCACGTGGAACGGCAAACAAGATTCACCCCTGGGGCGATGACTGGGACTCCAAGTATGCGAACTTAAGGGAGAATGGTCATGGCGGTCCCACGGAGGCCGGCGCTTATCCGAACGGTCACAGTTGGTGCATGGTCAATGACATGGTCGGGAACGTTGCGGAATGGGTTGGAGATGAAGCCTGGTATCCTTATCCTGGACTGATCGGCGCTGCTGATCCCGGTGCCTAGTAATTTGAGCTCCACTCCTGCCTGATAGAGCGCCGATTCAAATTCCTGTGCCAGCTCCATTGCGGAACTCGGGCGGTCTTCGCGGTGTTTCCTCAGCGCGCGCAGCACCACGTTTTCAATCGGGAAAGGCAGATCCGAGCGCAATTCGCGCGGCGGCACGGGAGCTTCATTGGCATGCTTGAGCGCGACACCCATTGGCGTGCTTGCCCGAAAAGGCACTCGCCCAGTCAGTATCTCGTAAATGATTATTCCCAGACTATAGATATCCGAGCGAGCATCCAGATCATCCCCGATGCACTGTTCGGGTGACATGTAATAAGGTGTTCCGACAATCACACCTTGCTGAGTCAGATTGGTAACGCTACCCGCTCTCAGCTTAGCGATGCCGAAGTCGAGCACCTTGATTCTCGGGAAGTCGTCGTCAGATTTCAAAAGCCAGATATTGTCGGGTTTGAGGTCGCGATGAATTATTCCCTTAGTGTGTGCGATCTGAAGCGCCGAACATATTTCGTGAGTTATGATGAAGGACTCTTCAAACCCCAAACGCCGCCTATGCTTAATCTCTTCCCGGAGCTCAACGCCTTCTAGAAACTCCATTACGAGGTAAGATAAGCCACTCTCCTTATTGACTCCGAAATCTGTTACCGCCACCGCGTTCGGATGGCGAATGGAAGCTGCGGCACGCGCCTCTCGCCGAAACCTTTCTACCGCGACCTCGTCGGACGAAAGATGGGGGTGAAGGATTTTTATCGCGACAATGTGATCCATGAGAATGTGAGTCGCGCGGTAGACCTTTCCCATACCGCCTTCGCCGATCTTTTCGTCTATGCGGTATTTGTCATCCAGAATGAGACCGATGAACTTGTCACCCTGGCCAACCGAGATTAGAGTCTGTCCGTCAAACGGGCAGAAGAGCAGTTGCTCCCTCATTTCTCGTTTGCAAGCGGGGCATTGCTTCATTCAGGTCTCCTTGCAGAGGGCGGACCGGGGTCGTTGGCGGAGCATATCCTACATTAGGCTTATTACACTGTCAATTTTTCTTGACTGTTTGCTTGCAACGCATTCAGAGATAGGCTACACTGGCGCCGCGTTTTATCGGGCGACACCCGTTTCTTGTCCGATCCTACCGTTGCGCAGGACTATTTGAGATGATCAAGCCGCGCGTAACTCCAAAAGGAAGGCGACTGCTGACAGGCGGCCTGCTGTTAACCATTTCGGTGTTGCTTTGCTTTAGCGGTCACTCACTCGCATGGCTCGGTCAATTCGGACCGGCGCCGGTGATCGATCCGCAAGCCTGTTCGTACGACGCAGCAAATTCCCGCTTGATAATCAAAGGCGACAACTTTCAGCGAGGAGCAGTTGTTACACTCAAGGCGCCCGCCGGCCCCATCAGCGTAAGCAGCGTGAAGATCAAATCGAGCGCGAAGCTTTTGGTAAACGACATCTCAGAAACCCAGATAGGCGGCGGCGTAGACGTTACCGTCGTCAACCCGGACGGCGCATCATCACTCACCGTTCACTTGCTCTTCAGCGGTTCTGACGCCAGCAAACTCACCGAAGAGGACGTCAAAAAGATAATCGCGCAAGGCGTGGCCCAGGCGGAAGCGAGTGGATTGAAAGCTACGTTTGCGGTGGTCGATAAGGAAGGAAACGTCCTGGGGATCTTCAGAATGACCGGGGCTCGCAACGATATAACGATTGGTGGCGGCACGCGATGCGCGGGGAGCAACAGCATCAACAATCCGACGTGCGGACTTGACGGGCTGCATCTGGCGGCGCTCCCGATCTTTGGCGTCCCCGTTACTGACGGGGCAGTTCTAGCTGCTATCTCAAAGGCGGTAACCGGAGCGTTCCTCAGTAGCCAGGGACACAGCTTCACGACTCGCACGGCGAGCTTCATCGTGCAGGAGCACTTCCCGCCAGGTGTCAGTTTTCAATCAGGTGGTCCGCTGTTCGGCGTCCAGTTTTCGCAGCTGCTAGTCTGCAGCGATATCAACAACAAGTCTCCGCTCGGTCTCGCTGCGGACCCAGGTGGAATCGCACTATACAAGAATGGGGTCGACGTCGGCGGCATTGGAGTTGAAGGTGATGGCTCTTACGCGTTGGACCGTGATCCCACTGACAACGATCAGCCAGTCGAAGAGTTAGTCGCGCGCGCGGCGACGCGCGGCTTCGAAACCCCGCCCGAGATTCAAGGGGACAAGATCGTTGTTAACGGCATCAGGTTTCCGTTCGTCAACACACCCATGCCGGCCGCTATTGCCATCAAATCTTTCGATCAACTAAACGGCGGCGTGCTATCTGCTCCCGCAAACACACCGGCGTCGAGTTTCAAAGTGGTCACGTTAGATTCATCAGTGCCGGATGGTAGAGTTCAAGATCGATTCTTTCCTCCGCGCGGGGTGGTCTCGGGTCTCTCCGAAGCGGAAGTTAGGAAAATTCTCACGCAGGCAGCCCGCCAGGCATTCATCACGCGTGCGGCGATCCGCCAACCTGAGAACAGCGCAGCCGAAGTCAACATTGCGGTAGTCGATGTCGACGGCTCGGTGCTCGGGATCTTCAGCACAATCGACGCCCCGATTTTCGGTTTCGATGTGTGTGTGCAGAAAGCTCGCACCGCGGCGTTCTTCAGCAAAGCGTCAGCGGCTTCTGAGTTAAGAAGCGCAGGTTTCGGCAAGTACGTAGATGCCGCATCGAAGGATGGCTTGAGACTCGATGGCTCGGTAGCATTCAGCGATCGCGCGCAAGGCTTCCTCGAGCGCCCTTTCTTTCCCGATGGAATAGACGCGGCTGAAAACGGACCTTTCTCAGTTTCCCACGAAGATTTTAGTCCGTTCAACGACGGCCTCCAGCTCGACTTGCTGAAAGCGGTGATTAAGTTTCTTCAGACCGGCGTGACCAGCCCCGGCGATTGCACCGGAATTCCAAGCCTCGCGAATGGGATTCAGATTTTCCCGGGGAGCGTGCCGCTCTATAAGAACGGGCGGTTAGTGGGGGCGATCGGTGTAAGCGGAGACGGTGTCGATCAAGACGACCTGATCTCTTCAATGGGAAGCGCGGGTTTTGAGGCGCCTGCCGACCTTCGCTCAGACCGGATCTTCGTTCGCGGCGTCAGATTACCCTACGTCAAGTTTCCCAGGCATCCAACCCGATAGCGCAAGGAAGAAGGATGGAAGTTTGACCATATGGACCTTTGGTGCGTTAACGTCACCACCAGGATCTCTATGTCGCTTGCCGCCGAATGCGCCCTGCTTAATCCTCACGCAGTGAGAATCTTGCTTTTCTGAAAGTCCATCACCTGACTCTTTCAAGAACCTTATTCCGGTCACTTCCTAGCTGTGTTGCCGAAGAACTTGAGCCGGCTGTCGAGAAATTGCACGCAATCGCTATTGATATCAGTTCCGCGATTCTGGTAAGCTCAAAATTTGTGTGCCAAGCGCGATTCGCGTCAATGGCGTATTCATTCTAAAAGGAGCAAAGAAACAATGGCAAAACGAGGATCAGCGCGCGCGGTCCGCTTGACCTGCCCGAAGTGTTCCAGTGCATTTACGGTGGTTGCATTTCTATCTCAGGGAATTGAGGCAAACGATTACTGGAAGGCTCGAGCTGAAGAGCACGACTGCGCGGCTCATGAAAAGGCGCTTAAATCGTCGCGCTCGGGTGACGGGACCAAGAACCCGCTCAAGGCCTCGAAGGCCGCCGCACGCGGTAAGTAGTAGGAATCCAATCTGAAGGCCAGGCCGGCCAACCTCAGCCGGCCTGTGCTCTTACTTCGTCGACAAACAACAAAGATTTTCACGTGGTCCTAGGCTCTCTTTAACTGAACCAGTGGAAGTGCAACGGCCGGTGCGGTTCGCCCGGCCTCGAAAACCGGGTCGCTGCTGTAGTCATGCTCGGCAGCACCGTTCGCGTGCCTTCCGGCGTGATACGAGCTTCGCACTAACGGTCCAGCTTCGACATACCTGAATCCCATCCCGAGCGCTTCAGATCTAAGATAAGCGAACTCATCGGGCGAATAGTACCTCTCGATCGGAATGTGCCTGGGCGTCGGCGCAAGATACTGCCCCACGGTGAGAATGTCGCAACCAGTCTCTGCGATATCCATAAACGTCTCAAGCAGCTCTTCGACAGTCTCGCCTAGCCCGGCCATCAGCCCAGATTTTGTTAACAACGCCTGCTCTGATTTCCTCGCGTGCGCGCGGCTCAACAGCTCGAGCGTCTGCTCATACTGCGCATCCGGGCGAACCTTTTTGTAAAGCCGCGCTACGGTTTCTGTGTTGTGATTCAGCACGTCGGGACGCGCCGCAAGCACGGTGTTCAGCGCGGCTTCGTTGCCACAGAAATCCGGAATCAACACCTCAACTCGAGTGGCAGGATTCAAACGCCGAACCCACTCGACCGTTTGCGCAAAATGAAGAGCGCCGCCGTCGGGCAGTTCGTCTCGATTGACGCTTGTGACCACCGCGTGCCTCACACCGAGCCTGCGTACTGCTTCGCCGACATGGCGCGGCTCATCGACGTCTAACTCGAGAGGCTTGCCTTTGCCTACCGCACAAAAGCCACAGTGCCGCGTGCATACGTCGCCCAAAATCATGAAGGTCGCGGTGCCCTCGCTCCAGCACTCAAAGATGTTGGGGCAGCGAGCTTCCTGGCAAACCGTATGCAAGCTCAAGTCGTTGATCATCCGATTCACGCTATCAAACGTCTCGTTAGCGCGAATCCTCACTTTCAGCCATTCCGGTCTGGGGCCCGTTAGTTTAGGTTTAGCCATCGACTATCTTCAAAATCCGTCTCTGAGTCTCTGGATCCATGATGACCAATCGCGCGATATCTCACAAGCCGGAGGCGGCTCGTAGCATAGTCATGGCGTATTGCTCGCTCACGATCGCATTGCTCCTCAGCGTCCTGCGTAGTTGATTTCACGGCACTGATCAAGAAAACCGCAAGGGCGCCGAGGATGCTGAGGACTGCTTGCCGGCCAATTCGCTAATGCATCATCACTCGGCGGCTCCAGCCATTGACATCGTCGAAAAGAACTAGTACGTTGCCCCAAGCAATCGACCAGTTCAGCTTTCGATTGTGCTTGCGATCCACAACCTCAATACGATTGAGAGGGCTTATGAATTCCGATGCATTCTCGAGACGGCTTTTTCTAATGAGGTCACTGACCGGCGTCAGTTCGGCGTGGCTGGCATTGCGTTTGCCGGAGATTGTTGCCGCTCAGGAGCACGCGCATCATCAGGCTATATCCGCGACTCCGGCCGGGCTGGCATTCTTCACTCCGGACCAGGCAAAGGAAGTCGAAGCCATCGCCGCGCAGATCATACCGACCGACGACACGCCGGGCGCTCGCGAGGCGCACGCAATCTACTTTATCGATCGCGCGCTGACGACCTTTGACAAAGATCAGCAACCTCAATACATCAAGGGTCTCAAGGAACTCCAGGCGAGGCAAAAGAAGATGTTTCCAAAGTCAGCAAGTTTCTCCGATCTGAGCCCCGATCAACAGATCATTGTGCTCAAGAAGATCGAGAAGACGCCTTTCTTCAATATGGTTCGCACGCACACCGTGATGGGATGCTTCTCTGATCCCGAATATGGTGGAAACTTCAACGGCATCGGCTGGAAGCTGATCGGCTTCGAGGACCGGTTCAACTACAAGGCTCCTTTTGGCTATTACGACCGCGAGTACACGGCGGAGAAGTAAGGCGAAACGGTGACAGGGAGACAGGACGACCAGGCGAAAACCAACGGACTCTAGCTATGAACACACAACAACCGAAATTTGAGACTCAGACACCGGTAGATTTCGTCGTCATCGGCGCGGGCGCCGCGGGAGGAATTATAGCCAAGGAACTGTCCTCGGCTGGATTTCAAGTCGTGGTGCTCGAGCAGGGGCCTTACTTGAAGGAAAAGGATTTCAATCACGATGAGATCAAGCACATGTGGCAGTCCGCTCTAAGCAACGATTGGAAGACACAGCCTAATACGTTTCGTCGAACGAGCAAACAAAAAGCGAAGGTCCAGCCGGCAATCATCTACGGACGAATGGTAGGAGGAGGCACTGCTCACTTCACCGCAAACTACTGGCGCTTTCATGAGATCGATTTCGTCGAGCGCAGCAAGCTTGGGCCGATTTCCGGAACAGGTTTTGACGATTGGCCGATAACTTATGCCGAGCTCGAGCCCTATTACACCAAAGCAGAACAAGAGCTTGGAATATCGGGAGCGCCGGGACCCTTTGACGCGTGGCGGTCGAAGCCTTATCCGCTTCCGCCGCTGCCGATCAAGTCTTCCGGAGCGCTCATGGAGAAAGCCGCGCGCAAGCTTGGCTGGCACGCGCAACCCGCGCCGATGGCGGTCATCTCTCAACCGTATCGCGGTCGCAGCGCGTGCGCGCACTGCGGCTTCTGCGAGTTCTACGGCTGCGAGGTGAAAGCCAAATCCAGCACGTTAGCCACGGTCATCCCCGAAGCTGAGAAGACCGGTCACTGCGAAATTCGGCCTGATAGCTACGTTCGGAAAATTGAGACCGATAGAGCGGGCCGGGTCACCGGCGTTATCTACTTTGACGATAAGAAGGTTGAGACTTTTCAAAAAGCGAAGGCCGTAGTTGTTTGCGCGAACGGCGCCGAGACCGCGCGGCTTCTTCTGCTCTCTAAATCCGTCAGCTTCCCCGACGGTCTGGCTAATAAGAGCGGACTCGTGGGGAAGTATCTGATGTTCAACTCAGGAGCCGCGGGCGGAGCTGTTTTCGAACACGAACTGAACGAATTCAAGAGCGTGGCCGTCTCGCGAATCCTACACGACTTTTACGACACCGATCCAAAGCGAGGGTGTTACGGCGGCGGCGGAATCGATTTCCGGTTGGATGCCAATCCGATCGGCTTCGCGCTGGGCGGCCTGGCGCCGGATTCGCCGCGCTGGGGCGCCGACTACAAAAAGTTGCTGAAGGAATGTTTCACTCGCTCCGTGATTGCGCTTGCGCACGCGACCTCTTTGCCGATGGAAAGAAACACCGTAACGCTTGATGATGTTGCTAAGGACGCATGGGGCCTGCCGGCGCTGAGAATAACTTACAAAGACCACCCTGACGACCTGAAGATATCGAAGTTCCTGCTGGATCGCGCAACGGAATTGCTTGAAGCCGCCGGCGCAAAAAAGAAGTGGGCTTATCCAGTCGGAGAACAGTCTTTCGGGTTTCACCTGTTGGGAACATGCAGGATGGGAAATGATCCGAAGACGTCAGTGGTGAACAAGTATCATCGCGCGCACGACGCTGGAAATCTTTTCATCTGCGACGGCAGCAGTTTCGTGACATCGGGACGAGGCCAACCCACCTGCACGATCCAGGCGCTCGCTTATCGGGCTGCGGATAACATTATCAGGATGGCGAAAGCCGGAGAGATAAAGAGCGCATGAGAGTTTAGTAGTGCCGGCTTCAGCCGGAAGTTTGAAATGAAAAGATTGCTATGAGATTACGAACTTCCGGCTGCACCCGGTGCTACAAACATATCAGTCCATTGGATGCCGGCGCGCGTACCAATATGCGGTGCAAGCCGAGATGATGTGACATACCCATCCGAACCATCCTCCGGTGCCAATCCAAACTCCGGGTGTCACTATCAGCCAGAAGATCCCTCGAAGTATCTTGCCGTTGTAGATCTGACCTACGCCTGGAATAAAGAAGCTCAAAACGGCCGCGATGCCTGGGTTTCTCATTTTGCCTCCGGTTGATGATACGATGCGATTAGCATAGTAAGTTCTGGAGGACTCACTCTTTGAGTCTTTGCGGACCTTGGCGTCTTTGCGCGAAACGCAGTTCGTTTGTCTAACATTCCGATTAGGGTTTCGCGCAAAGACGCCAAGTTCCGCGAAGACGCCGAGGCTCTGTCTTAAGCTTGAAAAAGTGCATTCGCTCGGAATTCTTCTGCGTACTAATGAATGTGGGGTGGGAAGGAACAATCGCATTGAATAAGCCGACGGCAGCCCGGCTCGACGATACGCTGGAAGGATCGGTCCTCACGGACCACCTGGCGTTCGAGCAGATCGTCCGCAAGCACCAGGGAATGGTCTTCGGTCTAGCGTACCACTTTCTGCGCGATCGATCGCTTGCCGAGGAACTGTCACAGGAAGTCTTTCTGAACCTGCACCAGAATCTGCGCTCGATAAAGTCGCCCGAGCACCTGACATTCTGGCTGCGCAAGGTGACCAGTCACCGGTGCATCGATCAGGTCCGGCGTCAGAAGGTGCGCCCTCAAGTGAGCTTGGAAGACGTTCCCGAACCGATCGCGACTTATGCTGAGAACGATCTCCTGCTTTCGGAGATGCTGCGCCGGGTGGTTGAAACGCTGCCGGAGAAAGCGCGAATGGTTGTGATACTCCGCTATCAGGAAGACCTTGACCCGTCGGAGATCGCAAAGGTCCTTGAAATGCCGCTCAACACTGTGAAGAGCCATCTGCGGCGCTCGCTCTCTATGCTGAGAGATAAACTGAGCCGCACGTTAGGAGAGGTATCCATATGAGCCGCCCAGATAGAATGGATCAAAGATTGGATGATGAGTTGCGAAACGCTTTCAAGCGCGAACCGCCCTCGGCTGATTTCACGATGCGGGTCCTCGAGCGAGTATCACTTGAACCGCCGCCTCGGCAGCGCTGGTGGCAGAGGCTCGCGATGTTGCTGGAGCCGCCAAACCTCAGATGGGTTGCGATCGGCGTCACCGCCTCGCTGCTGTTGGCAATCGCCGCGGTGCAATACCGAAAGATGCAGCAAGTCGCAGTAGACACCAGCGTTCAGTTCGCGAAAGAGAATCCCTCTTCTTCTGCAGCAAGCGACAAAGGAGCGGTCGGTCCCGGGGTCGAACGCGCCTCGAAGGAATCAGTATTGAATAAGCCGATCCCGATCATTAAGCACGCTGCCGCTCTAGCGCCGAATCATCGGCCAGTATCGACACCGCTTGAGCAAAAGCGGGAGTTGCGAGCTGAAGGTGAAGCCGCAAAGGAAAAGTTAATGCTCGCGCTTGCCATAGCAAGCTCCGCGCTTAGCGATGCGCAGAAGGCGGTTCACGACGACGGCGTTGAACCTTAGCTGGCGTTACCTGAACCTCAACGCCCCCAGGAAAATGAATTCAGTAGTACCAACGGAGGAATCATGAAATTGCTTATTACCAAATCGATGAGAGTAGTTGCCCTATGCTCGGCGCTTTCGGTCTTCGCCGCGGCGCCCGCTTACGCGCAAGACCACGCCAGGATCGACATGAGTCATCTCGACAAGTTTGCGGAACGCGCGGACAAAGTCATCAACGTCACCGTGGACGAGCAGCTCTTGAGATTGGCTGCTTCATTCCTCAGCGATAAAAAGCCCGACGAAGCCAAAATCAAGGAGTTGATCCTGGGCTTGAAGGGAGTCTTCGTCAAGCGCTTCGAGTTCGAGAAGGAAGGCGAGTTCACGCTTGCCGACGTCGATTCCATTCGCTCGCAGTTGAACGCGCCCGGCTGGTCCAGCGTCGCCAACGTTCGCAGCAAGCGCGAAGGCAACTACGACGTTTCCATAATGAGCGAAGGCAGCGTAATCAAAGGGCTCGCAGTGCTCGCCGCTGAAGCAAAAGCCTTCACGGTTGTGAACATAGTCGGCCCGATCGATGTCGCGAAGCTCGCAGAACTGGAAGGCAAATTCGGCATCCCGCACTTCGGTCTCGAACAGATCCCGGGCGTAACAGTCACCGATAGGAAGAAGGAAAAGAGCCCCGAGCCGGACAAGCAGGAACAGCAAAGCACCGATTCCGGGAAACGGTCAGAGAAGAAACCGCCCACGCTCGTTCGCACCGAGAAACCACCCACTGAGTAACAACGGAATAGTAAGAACGGAATAATGACGGAGTAAGCAGCGATGACGATCAAACCAAAATTGTTGACTCGAGTCTTGATCACAGTGACGGTGATATCTCTCGCGCCGGTGGTTGCGTTGGGCGGCGATGAAAGCTTCAGCTCGGTGGTCAAACACCTGAAGAAGAACTACAACGCGAAGCAGCAGGGTTTCTTCGGAGCGATGATGATTGCGAGGTTTGCCGTTAAGGTAATCAAGCCCGCCGGCGTCAAGAACTTCAAGATGGTTTATCTGAAGGACCTCGATTTTTCACACGGCGAGCCACCCGAGCGCGGTCACTTTCACGCCTTCATTCGCGACACCATCGATCCCAGGTGGACTCCACTCGTGCAATACAGCTCAGCGCGCGAACATCAGTGGTCTTACGTTTACGTCACGCGCGAGAACGAAGATGTGAAGCTGTTAGTAGTCACGCTTCAGCAGCAGAACGCGGTCGTGTTGCAAACGAAGTTCAGCCCGGCCAGACTGGTTGAGTTCATGAATAACCCGCAGATAATGGGTATATCGCTAAACAGCGATAACAAGTCAAAAGACAATTCAGAAAAGACTGATGAAGCGGATACCGACGATGCCGACGCTTCGCCGAGGCAGAAGCCGGTCCCGGAAAAACCTCCGAACCAGATCAGGTAACTTGCGAGCTTTGCTTCTTTGCGAGCTTTGCGGTCCTTTGCGTCTTTGCGTAGAGAATTCGTTTTAATTTTGCTAAGCCTCGTTTCTACACAAAGACGCAAAGGACGCAAAGCTGCGAAGTTCGTCTGATCGACCTGCCATTTTCTTCCGCCCGATTCTTTTTTCAAGAAAGCGAATTGTTTTCCTCGGTTCTTACGTCATGTTCTTTTAGGCGGACTGACGGGGAGATCAGATGACTTTAGAGGCCAATAGACAATCGACATGGACCGCCATCGCGCCGATAGTGCCGGGCACATTTTGACCGGCACGCAGCGCAATGCCAGTGAAGTCACAATTGTAATATAATGCGAGCGCCTAACAGGCACGCCGCGACTAACATATAACTCAGATCACATTAAAGGAGAAAAGAACAATGCCAAAAAAACCAAAAGCCGAGGATATTCCGAGACGCAATGTCGCTCGATTTGGGTGGAAACCGGATTTGCCCGATCAGCGGGATCTTCTCTATTCCGCGCCGCTGACCGCACTGAGAGCGACCCCGGAAAAGGTCGACCTTCGCTCGAAATGTCCGCCCGTTTATGACCAGGGCCAGCTCGGCAGTTGCACGGCGAACGCGATTGGAGCGGCCTTCCAGTTCAATCAGAAGAAGGAAAAACTGACATCGTTCGTTCCGTCGCGCCTGTTCATTTACTACAACGAGCGCGATATGGAAGGAACCGTCGCCCAGGATGCCGGCGCTTATATTAGAGACGGGATCAAGTCGGTCAACAAACTGGGCGCCTGCCCCGAACCACTATGGCCCTACGACCCCAGCGCGTATCCGCCTAACCCGCGGCTAACCTTAAAGCCTTCGCCGAATTGCTACACCGAAGCGAAGAAGCACACCGCGATTCAATACGCGAGAGTGCCTCGGACTGAGAGCCAGCTGAAGGGCTGTCTCGCGTCGGGCTATCCATTCGTCTACGGGTTTACGGTGTACGAGAGCTTTGAGAGCACTGCGGTGTCGAAGACCGGCATCGTGCCGATGCCTAAGTCCGGTGAAGAAGTGCTGGGCGGTCACGCCGTGATGGCAGTCGGCTACGATGACTCGACCCGAAGATTCTTCGTGCGCAATTCATGGGGAAAAGGATGGGCGGCCAAGGGCTATTTCTTCATGCCCTATGCTTATCTCCTGGATTCGAACCTTTCAGACGACTTCTGGACAATTCGCTTGGTGAAGTGAGCGTCTTTCCAAATGGGTCTCCTTGTGGGTTTCCTTCGCGCGGGCGCCAGTTGTACGGGTGCCCGCGTTTTCTATTCGCTCGCTCGCACATTGAGCTTGAAGGTGCGAGTCGTCGACTGGCCGGATTCCCAGGGACGTTGATACGAAAGTGTGACGGTGCCGAAACCGGCATGATCCGTTCGAAACTCCCAGCGATGGGTGCCCGGTTCGCCGACCGCCTTACCTTTCTCAAAGGAGTCGCCGGCCAAAGAACACACTTCGTTCTTCCCCTCACTCGGGGATTCAATGACCCACTTGAATCCGGTGCTGCGATTCTCCTCGAGCCGCACTTCGAAGGTCTCGCCGATCGCCAGGTGAATCTCAGTCCCATTAGAGTCTTCGGTAATTTGTTTCATTGTTTGTTCTCCCAACGTCGACTCTAAATACTCTACAGCGACGGCCGATGAGGGCCAAGGCTTAAGGATAGTGCGGTATTAGCATGTTGGTGCTGAGTCTGTAGTAAAACCGACAAGGTAGCCATAGCGAGAAGAATGCTGAAGACGCAGCCTGCGTAGCAGGCGACGGCAAGTAGCCCCGGATTGAGCGAAGCGCAATCCGGGGTATGCAACCGAGAGTCGCCCAAGCCCTCGAAGAGGGCGACGGACGTCCAAAAACCCGCGAGATGCGCATCCGCCGCCCGCATTGCGGGCTCAACCCTGATTGCCGTCGTTCCCCGGGTTCCGCTCCGCTTCACCCGGGGCTATATGCTTCCGCCCGCTTCGCGGGCTTAAACCTCAATCGCATACTTGAACTAAATCACGACGAGTGAGGGATAGAAACCAACCAGACGATGCTCCCACTCGCCGCCTAAGACGGTTGCTTGACTGCGCATTCAAGCAGTTGCTAGTTTGTCTCGTTCTGCAGCAAGATCAAACGATAGCCGTGCGCCGCCGGAACGACCGGAGACCCAGGAGCTAAAAGGATAGAAGATGCGTTGGTCTAATTTGTTCATACCCACTCTGCGTGAAGATCCGGCGGATGCCGAAGTCGCAAGCCATCGACTCCTGATTCGCGCGGGCTACATTCGCCAGTTGACCGCGGGAGTTTATTCGCTGCTCCCGTTGGCTCAGCGAGTGCGTCTCAAGGTAATGCAAATCATCCGCGAAGAGATGAACCGCGTTGGCGGCCAGGAGTTTTTTCTGCCCGCGTTGCAGCCTGCCGAACTCTGGAAAGAATCGGGCCGGTGGGAAGTGATGGGCGAGAATATGTTCAAGTTCCGGGATCGCAAAAACACCGAGATGGGGCTCGGTATGACTCACGAGGAGGTTTTCACTTCTATTGCCCGGCATTCGATCAATTCATATCGACAGCTCCCTCAGGTTTGGTATCAAATGCAAACCAAGTTTCGCGACGAAGCTCGCCCGAAGTCCGGACTGCTCCGCGTGCGCGAATTCACGATGAAGGACGCCTACTCTTTCGACGTCGATCGCGCGGGCCTGGATAAATCGTTTCAGGATCAATACGACGCTTATTGCCGGATATTCACCCGCTGCGGTTTGAAATACACTGCGGTCGAAGCAAGCTCTGGCGCGATGGGCGGAAGCCAGTCAACAGAGTTTATGGTGCGAACGGATGCCGGCGAAGACAACATCGTGCTGTGCGAGAAGTGCGGCTACGCTGCGAACGTCGAGAAAGCTACGTCGAAGCTCGCCGCAGTTGATGACGGGGACTCACCGTCGCCGATCGAGGAGTTCCCTACGCCGGGCGTTCGGACGATCGAGGACCTGACTACCTTTCCCGGCGGCGCCTCGGCTGACCGTCAGATCAAGACGCTGGTGTACGTGCTCGACGACAAACTTGCGCTCGTGTTAATGCGTGGGGATCACGAGCTCAACGAGGTCAAGCTCCAGGACGCCAGTGGCGCGATTAACGTAAGGCCCGCGCAAGCCGATGAGATTCGCGAAGGTCTAGGCGCCGGCGCGGGCTCGCTCGGCGCGGTTGGGGTGACGCAAGCTTCGCATCCAAAGATCACACTTGTGATTGCGGACGACGCGTTGAAGGGGCGCAGCAATATGACTACTGGCGCCAATAAAGACGATCACCATCTTCGCGGCGTCTCGATCGAACGCGACATCACCGTAGCTAAGTGGGCGAGTCTTCGTTCGGTCAAGGCTGGCGAAGCGTGCTCGAATTGCGGAGGCGTGCTCGACGTCTTCAAGGCCGTCGAAGTCGGTCACATTTTCAAGCTCGGAACGAAATACTCCGATAGCATGGGCGCGCGAGTTCTCCTCGCCGACAGCACTGAAGTGCCGATAATAATGGGCAGCTACGGCATCGGAGTCGAGAGGGCGATGGCCGCCGCAGTCGAGTCGTGCCACGACGATGCAGGCATCGCCTGGCCCGCTTCCATCGCTCCGTTTCACGTTGTCGTCACTCCGGTCAATATCAAGGATCAGGAGCTTTTCGGAACCGCGCAACGGCTTTATGATGAACTCATAAAAGCAGGGATCGAAGCGTTGCTCGACGACCGCGATGAACGCGCCGGCGTGAAGTTCAACGACGCGGATCTGATCGGCGTGCCGTACCGGATAACGGTCGGCAAGAAAATTAAAGAAGGCAAAGTTGAGTTGATGACGCGCTCATCTCGTCAGTCAGAGGACATTTCGATCGAATCTGTCGTTCCCGCGATCGCAGCGAAGTTGCAAGCCGGCATGTAAGGGCGCCCCTCGGTGGCCGCCCCTCCTGGGGTCCCGAAGCAGTTTTTGAAGCGAAGAGGGGCGGCCACAGAGGGCCGCCCCTACATTTTAGGTTGCGGCCTTTATTACTTTGAACTCCAAACCCCTGAACCGCTGGGGCGAGCCACGAATCATTCCCAACAGCCGAGGACGAGACCGGAAACCGCCGTAACCTTTTCGAGGTTCCTCGGTTTATACCGTCAGAGGGCAGGCGTTGGAAGAAAGAGCATTAAACGCTCATAACAGAGACACCGACGAGCCGCGCATGATCGAGGCCGCTCAGAAGGACCCTGCCCGGTTCGCGGAACTCTACGAAAACAATTTCGAACGCGTGTATGCATACATCGCTCGACGCGTACACGATCGCAATGAAGCCGAGGACGTGACCTCCGAAGTGTTTCATCAGGCACTGGCTAATCTGCCGAGGTTTCAATGGCGTGGCGTTCCTTTTGCCGCGTGGCTCTTCAGGATCGCGGCAAATTCGATTATCGACAGGGGAAAACGCGCAGCCAGGGAGCAGGAACTACCCGAGGATTTTGAATTGGCTGACGAGGACCGCACGCAAGAGGTCGAATATGAAGTCGAAAAACGAGCCCGTCTGTTTCAGCTTGTCGGCCGTCTGCCTCAGGACCAGCGACTCGTAATCGCGAAGCGCTTTTCAGAAGAAAAGAGTATTCGCGAAATCGCAAACGAAATCGGTCGTAGTGAGGGGGCTGTCAAGCAGCTTCAGTTCCGCGCAGTGCAAACACTGCGTGCGTGGTCGACCGTTGAGCCGGGTGACAGGAATGGCTAACGTAATTTTGATCGAACAACTCGATGAGGCAATTGAAGAGATCCTCGCGAACTCGGGGACGAGTTCAGTGCCCGGCTTCGGCGCAACGCTTGGCGCCTCGAATGAGAGTTTGGATGAGAGATCAGGCGCGAGTTTCGTCGAAATGCTTGCGGTCGCCGCAGAGCTTCGCGATCTTCCACGGCTCGAGTTCAAGGCGCAGCTAATGACTGATTTAATGAGGCGGGCATCGATGACAAAACCAGCAGTCAAGCCGATCCGCGAAGGGTTTCACACCATCACTCCTTATCTTATCGTGCCGGGTGCCACAGAGCTGATCGATTTTGTGAAACAAGCCTTCGGAGCCGAAGAACTCTACCGGGGAATAGGTTCGGCGGGAGGGGTTCACGCCGAAGTAAAGATTCAGGACTCGATACTCATGATCGGGGGCGGCGAAGCCTTGCGCCACGCCGCGACGCCGACCGCTATTCACCTTTACGTGAACGACGCGGATTCTGTCTACCAACGCGCGCTGGAAGCGGGAGCTACATCGTTGCACCAGCCGGTTGACCAGCCTTACGGAGACCGCGAAGCGAGCGTCAAAGATCTGGCGGGTAATCAATGGTACATCGCTACGCACAAGGCAACGGGACACGCACCCGAAGGCCTTCGCGCGGTCACACCGTTCCTGCATCCGCGCGGGGCGGCAAGCCTGATCGACTTTATGGAGCGAGCGCTCGGCGGCGAAGAGCAATCGCGCTACCAGTCGCCCGACGGCGTAATTCGGCACGCCACGGTGAAGATTGGGGACTCGATGATTGAGATGGGTGAAGCGCACGGCCCGTGGCAGCCGATGCCGGCGACCTTTTTCTTGTACGTCGATGATGTGGACGCCTGGTACGAACGCGCAGTCGCGGCGGGCGCGATTTCCCGTGGCGCACCCGCAAACCAGCCGTACGGCGATCGTGTCGGCGGAATAGCGGATCCGTTTGACAACGTTTGGTATCTCGCGACTCACATCAGCGATTCGCCGCTGTAGAATCCGGATGCGTCCGACAACCTTCATAGTTTGTCGGCGTGCTTAACTTTCAGCGACAAACTGAAGTTTGTCGGACTTTCGAAGGAGAGAATACATGACAAGCAAAGCAACAAAAGTCCCCGAGGGGTTTCATACTGCAACGCCATACTTGATCATCAAGGACGCGGCGAGTGCGATGGAGTTTTACAAGAAGGCCTTCGGAGCAGTCGAATTGGAGCGCATTGCAGATCCCGACGGAAAGGTCAGACACGGCGAAATCAGGATAGGCGATTCGCCTTTCATGATCGCCGATGAGAGCGAGGATTTTCCGGATTGGCTGAGCCCTCAATCTCGCGGCGGCTCTACGGTGCATATCTATCTCTACGTCGAGGACTGTGACGCTTTGTTTAATCAGGCGCTCGCCGCCGGAGGGAAAGAACTGCTGCCGATGAAGGACCAATTCTACGGCGACCGGTCCGGAGGTTTGACCGATCCGTACGGACACGTGTGGTACGTCGCGACGAGAATTGAGAACATGTCGGAAGAAGAGATAATGCGTCGGGCTTCTGAACAAAGCCGGGCGTAGTGCATCCTCAAGCCTGCGATCGCCGGGCTTGTTCAAGAGAAAGCGAGGATAGTAATGGCAGTCACACCAATGCTTGCATATGAGAACGGCGTAGCGGCGCTCGAGTGGCTTTCACAAGCGTTCGGCTTTCAAGAAGTGACACGTATGCTCGGGAAGGACGGAGCGCTTGCACACGGCGAGATGGAAACCGGCGACGGCATCATCATGATGGCGACGCCGAGTCCAGATTATGAAGGACCGCGCCGGCATCGCGAACACTGTGATGCGGCTCGCAAATGGTCGGCGGTCCCCTGGGTAGTCGACGGCGTGTTGGTTTTGGTTAAGGACATCCGAAAACACTTTGAGCAGGCGAAGGAACAGGGCGCCAATATTCTCTCCGAACCGGAGACCGGGCCTCACGGGACGCTGTACAGGGTTGAAGACATCGAGGGTCATCGTTGGATGTTTATGCAGCAACCTGTAGGATGATTGAGGTCGTGCGCCGGCGAGCTGCCGACCGGCACAAGCCACCAAGGCTAATGAAAGGATGAAATCAAACAATGCTTGAATCAGGTAATCCGTTTCCAGATTTTTCTCTCCCGAACCAGAACGGCGAAATCGTTAAGCTTTCAGACTTCACCGGCAAATGGCTGGTGGTGTATTTCTATCCGAAAGACGACACGCCCGGATGCACCATTCAGGGAAAATCGTTCACTGCGACGAAGTCCGATTTCGACACCGCGGGAATCAGCGTAGTCGGTGTGAGCCAGGATGATGTGGATTCGCATAAGAGTTTCTGCGACAAGTTCGGCTTCACGATCGACCTGCTTGCCGATACCGGCGCGGAATTGCTCAAAGCTTGCGGCGTAGGACAAAGCGAATACAAAGGAACGATGTACTGGGACCGTACCAGCTTCGTGATCGATCCCACCGGCGTGGTGCGCAAGGTCTATGAAAAGGTAAGCCCGCAGGGACACGAACAGGTACTGCTCGATGACATCAAAGGATTGAAGGCCCAATAACCAGGAGCGTACCGGGTTGCTGACTTGTAACGTCTGGTCAGTCCTTCGCGTGCTTTGCGGTGCTTTGCGACTTTGCGTTGAGTATTGGGTCTTACTCCTTCAATACCCATCGCAAAGGCGCAAAGGACCGCAAAGCACTCGGAGGTTATTAAGCAACGCAGAATCCGAACACTAGCCGCTTGCTTGAAGCAAACGCGCGCGATTGAGTAATATGTATGCGGAAGCTCAAGTAGAAGCGCGGTACCCGACTTAGCCGAATTATTTGGCCGCTCGGGTTGTCAACGGTGATGGAGAGCACAGATCTCCAACCTTGATTCGGCGCCACTCAACAAACTTCCCGCCAGTGGATCACGCAAGGTGCAATGGGAATACTTACGAGCGCTTCCACACAACGATACTCAGCATGGAGGACTTGGAAATGAAGTACAGAATGGTATTGTTTGCAGCCGCATTTGTGCTTGCTGCTGTTGCGCTGGCATGGGCTGCGGACGTTAACGGCAAGTGGGTCGCTCAAGTTCCGGGACGCGGCGGTCAAACCCGCGAGACGACTTTCACTTTCAAAGCTGATGGTGGCAAGCTGACGGGCACTGTTACGGGCATGCAAGGAGAGGCTCCCATCGCCGATGGAGTCATCAAAGGAGACGACCTCTACTTCACCCAGACGTTTAATCCCCCGCAAGGAGACCCGGTCAAGGTGATCTACAAGGGCAAGATCTCCGGCGACGAGATCAAGTTCACGCGCGCCAGAGAAGGGGGCAGCCAACCGGCTGCGGAGTTCACGGCGAAGAGAGTGAAGTAGTTCTCTCGGGGCTCGACAGCTGTCGAGCCCTTTTCGCCCCAACCTGTCAGTCTTACAAGCCGCTCAGCATCCGAGCGCGCACTCTGATATCAGCAATTGAATTTGACGGAGGTGAACATGCGTAGGTTTTTGATCAGTGTCAGTTTGCTGTCGCTACTCTCGCTTTATGCACCCGCGCAAGATCTAAAGTCCGAGCACCACGAACATGCCATGTCGATGTCCTTCGCCGCGGTCGAGCAGGATTGGGCGAAGCAGCGTGTCGACAAGTCACCGCGACATCAGGAATGGGTCCAGGTCAAGAACGGCACCCGAACGATCAACTCGTTCATTGTCTATCCCGAAGTCAAAACCAAAGCCACCGCAGTTGTCGTGATTCATGAAATATTCGGTATGGCCGATTGGGTTCGGAGCCTTACCGACCAAGTGGCCGAGGCAGGATACATCGCGATTGCTCCCGACTTGCTTTCCGGCATGGGTCCTAACGGAGGAGGCTCGAGCGAATTTGCTGACCGCACCGCGGTAACTCAGGCGGTCGGAAAGCTTCCTCCCGATCAGGTAACTGCCGACCTCAACGCCGTTGCCGATTACGTCTCCAAGCTTCCTGCCTCGAACGGAAAAGTAGCTGTGGCGGGCTTCTGCTGGGGTGGGTCGCAGTCTTTTCGGTTTGCGACTAACCGGCCAACCCTCAAAGCGGCTTTTGTGTTCTACGGCACCGGCCCTGACAGCAAGGAAGCTATCGCGAAGATCAAGGCTCCGGTCTACGGATTCTACGGCGGCAGTGATGCGCGAGTGGATGCGACGATCCCGAAGAGTCAGGATCTGATGAAGGAGGCGAGCAAGACTTACGAGCCGGTCACCTACGAAGGCGCGGGTCACGGCTTCATGCGTGCCGGTGAAGATCCGACCGTCCCGGAAGCAACACCCGAGCAAAAAGCAATGAAAGAAGCGAACAAGAAGGCTCGCGACCAGGCGTGGGAGCGATGGAAGGAACTTCTCAAGAAGCTATAACATGTAGGGGCGGTCCTCCGTGGCCGCCCCTGATTCGTCGATCTTTAGTTCCCGCGAGGAGGGGTGGCCCCGGAGAACCGCCCCTAAATGGTACTCTTCAGTTCGTCATTCCTTCACAAACTTCAACGACGCTGAATTCATACAGTAACGGAGACCGGTGGGTTTGGGACCATCATCGAACACGTGGCCCAGATGAGCCTCGCATCTGCGGCACAGCACCTCATTTCGCTCCATCCCGTAGCTCTGATCTCTCTCACTTAGAATATTCTCGGGAGCGATGGGCTGCCAAAAGCTCGGCCAGCCGGTGCCTGATTCAAACTTCGTCTCAGAGCTGAACAGGTCGTTTCCGCAACAGACGCATTGATAGATACCCTTCTCGTGATTGTTCCAGTACTCGCCGGTGAAAGCTCGCTCAGTTCCCTTCTTTCGCGTGACTTCGTATTGTTCGCGGGTGAGCTGCTGTTTCCACTCGGCATCCGTCTTAACGACCTTTTCGCTCATAAAGAATCCTTTCTGCGCAACTGAATAGAGTTTTATCTTCGCGGGCCCCTTGCTGCCTTGAGTAACACACCCTAAGCCGATCATTACCGTAAGTGCAATGAATTTGATTGCGAGTGATTTCATGATGCCCTCTTGAGAGTGAACTCTATCACGACGAGTCCTAACCCGCGAAGCGCGTGACGGACGCTCGCGCTCGGAATGGGATGCGGCAAGACGCGCTACCCACACGCCGTTCCTGACGTCCCCCGCACATGAAACTCAGTCACGTTTCTGATAAAGTGGCACCTCTTAGACACAACATCGGAGAAAGGACCGAGCTGACTAATGTCGAACTGGACCCGCTACAGCAAACATTCAAAATCGATTCTAAACTGCATTGGCAACACGCCGCTCGTTCGATTGAATCGCGTCGCCGGGGACGTCAAGGCCGAGATTCTAGTCAAACTCGAGTACTTCAGCCCATCGGGATCGCTCAAAGACCGCATCTATCTGAATATGATCGAGCGCGCCGAGAAGCGCGGTGACCTCAAGCCCGGGATGACGATACTCGAATGCTCGACCGGCAACGCCGGCATCGCCTGCTCGTTCGTCGCCGCAGTCAAAGGGTACGCCTGCATCATCGTGATGCCTGAAGGCATGAGCGAAGAGCGCAAGAAAATGGATGTAGCTTACGGCACACAGATGGTCTACACCCCCGGCGGCGAATCCGATGTCGATCTTGCGCTTCAAAAACTCGGGGAGATTCGTGACACAGAGCCAGAGAAATATTGGGTGCCATCTCAGTTCGACAACCCCGATAACATCAAGGCCCATTACAAGACTACGGGTCCCGAAATCTGGGAACAGACCGGCGGCAAGTTCGACGCTTACGTGGGCACCCAGGGAACGGGCGGTCAACTGACCGGCATCGGCAGATATCTGCGCAAGAAAAAAAAGAAGATCAAGCTCTATGCCGGCGAGCCCGCCGAATGCCCGTTGCTGTCGCGGCGTGAATGGGGCGAACACAAAATCGAAGGCATCGGCGACGGCTTTGTCCCTCGAGATCTCGATTTGAGCCTGCTCGATGGAGTCGTGACCATCAAGTCGGACGAAGCAATCGAAATGGCGCGGAGGCTGGCGAAAGAAGAAGGGATCTTCTGCGGGATTTCATCGGGAGCCAACGTCGTCGCGGCGATAAAGCTCGCCAATCGACATCCGAAAATGAAACGAATAGTGACGATGATAACCGACTCGGGACAGCGGTACTTTTCGACGGAATTGTGCGGCTCCCCGAAACACGTCGTTTCGCCCGAGCGGGACCATCCGATTGATGAATACACCCAAGGTCAGTTAGACAAGTATCAGAGCAGTTGGGAGATCATCGACTAGAAAGTGGGTCGCCAGATTCTCTGCGTCCTCGGCGTCGACTGCGGTTGAAGCCCACACTAGTCAACCGCAGTGGACGCTGAGGACGCCGAGACATACGCGGAGCAGCTGAGTAATTTCATGTTCGAAATGCAACCAATCGGATTCGTTCGCAGCCCATATTCAGAAACCAAAGCGATCCCAAAGGGCTGCGGCGCGAAGCACGAAGCCGAGGGCGTGCTCGATATACTTCCTGAGTTCGAGCAGGGCCTGACAGACATCGATGGGTTCTCACACCTCTTTGTCATTTGGATGTTTCATCAAGCGGACGGTTACTCGCTACTCGGCAAGCCGCCAACCGACGACCGCCCTCATGGAGTCTTCGCTACACGATCCCCGCGCCGGCCTAATCCGATCGGATTGACCGTCGTGGAATTGATCCGTCGTGAAGGCACTCGCCTGGTCGTTCGCGGCGTCGACATGCTGGACGGCACTCCGATCCTCGACATCAAGCCCTACTTATCGAGCGTCCCAGCCGAGAAGCTCAAGCGCGGATGGCTCGCGGAGGCGGAAGCGCGCAAACAAAGAAGCGACTAGAAGCCGGCACTCATGGTAATTCTCCGAAACAGGCGTATTGATTATGTCCAACGATCAAGTAGCGGTTCGCTCGCTGGTCATAGGATTGCTTGGCAGCGTAGTCGGAATGTTTGCTGGTATCGAGTTGGGCCTCCGCTTTCGCAATAGCCTTGGTCCCGTCGTTGGAGGGATTGTGGGCTGGTTTGTGGGCGGACTGATTGCGGTCTTCATTAGCAAACAGATTCCTTCGGCGCCAAAGCGAACTGTCTCCGTGAGGACCGCTTGTTCGGCATTCTTTGGCTTGATCATTGGCTCTTTCGCGGGAGACTTCGTGGGTTCGCTGACTGTGTCGCGCAGGGACGTCGGAGTAGCCATCGGAGCCGCGATTGGCATGGTCGTCGGCGCTTCAATCGGCATTGCGTCGACAAAACGATCCGTGAGCAGTGAGCATCAGGCAGGCCGGGGACGTTAACATGTGAGCGCTGACGGATAGACGGCCGCACCCTTTAAAACGCGTGACTATGCCGTCAGCGAGGTAGCACACAGGGGCGGGAGGACAGGCGTTGCTAATCCTACACAGAGGAAAACTCTTTCCGGCATTGCTATTCGTTTTGATGAGCACGCCCTTTGGCCTTGCTCAGGATGAACACCAACATAACCACGAATCAGGCGAACGGATCGGGAAAGTCAGCTTTGTCGTTTCCTGCTCGCCGCAGGCCCGGAAACAATTCAACCTCGCCGTAGCCTGGCTGCATTCGTTTGAGTACAGCGAGGCCGAGCGTGCGTTCGCCAAAGTTGCCGCGATCGACTCTGGATGCGCGATGGCCCACTGGGGTATCGCGATGAGCCAGTACCATCAACTCTGGAGTCCGCCCACTCGCGCGGAGTTGGAGAAGGGCGCACTCGAGGTAGAGAAAGCAAAGTCCATTGGCGGGAAGACAAATCGTGAGCGAGACTACATAGGCGCGATTGCGCAGTTCTACGGTGACTGGGAGAAGGCTGACTATCAGGCGCGCGCCAATAACTATGAACGAGCGATGGAAAACTTGTACCGGCGTTATCCTACCGATCGCGAAGCGAGTGTCTTTTACGCGCTTGCGCTGAACGCAGGGGCGTTGGCCGCAAAGCCGATGGATAAGACCTACGCGAAACAGAAGCAAGCGACTGCGATTCTGAATCGCGTGCTTCGTCTCGAGCCCCAGCACCCGGGTGTCACGCACTACTTGATTCACAGCTACGATTATCCGCCGCTAGCTGTTTTTGCGTTGGCCGCTGCGCGCAGTTACGCGAAGATCGCTCCATCATCCGCGCACGCGCTTCACATGCCGTCGCACATCTTCACCAGGCTCGGCCTATGGGAAGAAGACGTTGCGATGAATATCAGGTCTGAGAACGCCGCGAAGGATTACGCGAAGAGGAATCATCTGGCGGGCGTATGGGACGAACAGCTGCACGCGATGGACTATCTCGCGTACGCTTATTTGCAGCAGGCGCGCGATCGAGAAGCGCTGACTGTGCTTGACGAGCTGAGGTCAATTCGAAAGACCGATCCCGAGACCTTCAAGTGCGCTTACTCGTTCGCCGCGATCCCCGCGCGTTGGGCCCTCGAACGGCATAAGTGGTCCGAGGCTGCCGAACTCAAAGTTGAACCCGCGGACTTTCCCTGGCCGCGCTTTTCCTGGGCTGAAGCAATCACACATTTCGCCCGCGCGATTGGAGCCGCCAGGAGTGGTGACAGCGATCGCGCACGAATTGAAATCGAGAAGCTACGAGAGACTCAAGACCGCATGAGTGGCACTAAGGAAAACTACGACTGGGCGACGCAGGTCGAAATACAACGCATAGCGGCGGCGGCGTGGCTGGCGAAAACCGGCGGAAACAACGAAGACGCTCTGAAACTCATGCGTTCCGCCGCCGATCTCGAAGACTCGACTGAAAAGCATCCCGTCACGCCCGGAGCAGTCTTACCGGCGAGAGAGTTGCTCGGAGATCTCCTCCTCGAATTGAATCGGCCCTCCGATGCTTTGATCGAATATGAACGATCGCTGGCAAACTCGCCCAACCGATTTAACGGGCTTTATGGCGCCGGACGCGCAGCGCAGCTCAAGGGCAATCGCCTGAAGGCTCAACGTTACTATCAAAAACTGGCGCGCAATTGCGCTCGCGGCAACACCGGCAGATCCGAGCTTCAGTTTGCGAGAACATTTCTGCAAGGCAGATAGAATGAGTTGCATTAACTCCGCAAAGCGATGAACTACATTGCGGGTCTCAAGTGCGTTGAGTGTGGACACGGGCATCGCCCCGGTGAAGCGGAATACGTTTGCTTGAATTGCGGGGGCAACCTCGAAGTGCTTTATGACTATGACCGTGTCCGAGCAAAGTTAAGCAAGGACAGCCTCGCGGGTGATCGCAACATCACGATGTGGCGCTATCGCGCGCTTCTTCCGATTGAAGAAACATCAGCCGTACCGCCTCTCACCGTGGGTTGGACTCCAATCTACGATTGCCCGATGCTTGCAGAGCGCTACGCGACCAAGCAGCTGCTGATCAAAGACGACGGGAGAAATCCGACCGCTTCATTCAAAGATCGCCCGAGCGCGCTTGCGGTCGTGAAAGCTCAAGAGGCCGGCGCAACAATAATCACTACTGCTTCTTCGGGTAACGCAGGCAGCGCTCTCGCCGGAATGTGCGCAAGCATCGGCATGCGATCGGTAATCTTCGTTCCCGCAAGCGCCCCGATAGCAAAGATCGTGCAGCTTCAAATCTACGGCGCGACGGTCGTGGTAGTCGAAGGCAGCTACGACGATGCGTACGACCTGTGCATAGAAGCATCGGTGCGATTCGGCTGGTACCAGCGCAGCACCGGGTACAACCCCTTTACGCGCGAAGGCAAGAAGACCGCGGCCCTCGAGATCGCCGAGCAGCTGAACTGGCAGGTGCCCGACAAGGTCTTTGTGCCGGTTGGTGACGGCAACATCCTCAGCGGCCTATGGAAAGGATTCAACGATTTTCACCGCCTGGGTTTCATCGAGAAGCTGCCGCAGTTGATAGCTGTGCAATCAGAAGCCGCAAGCGCGATCGTCGACGCGGTTAACGGCGAAGGACTCGTCCGCGAAGCTCCGGCTCACACGATTGCCGACAGCATCAACGTTGGCAAGCCTCGGGACGGCACAATGGCGGTACGCGCGATTCGCGATTCAGGAGGCCACGGCTTGAAAGTGAGCGATGAGGAAATCATCGCCGCGATTCCGGCGCTTGCGCGCGAAACGGGGGTGTTCGCCGAACCGGCGGCGGCTGCGGCTTATGCTGGGTTCGTAAAAGCGTGCGAGACCGGCGGGATCAACTCCGACGAGCGCGTGTTGTTGATGCTCACCGGCAACGGACTAAAGGACATCGACACCGCCAGACGAGCCGTGAAGGAACCAATACGAGTTCGTCCTCATCTCGAAGCGCTGATTCGGCAAATGTCTGATTCGCCGCTGAGCTTTCATTTGGCGGATTCGAATTGAACGCACGTTGATCCTTGAGTAGTGTTTGGTTATTGCTGGCTTGTAACGTCCCGGGGCAGTCCTTCGCGTGCTTTGCGGTCCTTTGCGACTTTGCGTTGAGTATGGGGTCTTACTCCTTCAATACTCAGCGCAAAGGCGCAAAGGACCGCAGAGCACGCGGAGGTCATTAAGCAACGCAGAATCCGAACCCTACCGATCCTTGAGCGGCAGCGAAAGGGCGGTATAATTGGTGCGCAACGTTAGGGAGACTTTGATGGCTTCACGAGTTCCGGTGTACTCGATGTCTGTTGATGAATGTCTCGAGTCCATGGATATGGAGATCGCCGTCAAAGATCTCTACGAAGATGTGGTGCTCAGACCGTGGCCTGCCGACTTGCCGGAGCCTCCCACTAACCCGGTGTGAATTTTCCCTCGGACCCCGGATGTCCTACCTTCTAAAATCAGCAACGGTCGTTACTTTAGATCCCTCTTCGGTTGAGTTAGCCGACTTGCGGCTTGCCGGCGGTCGCATCGTCGAGCGCGGCTCGCATCTCGACCCGCTCCCGGAAGACGAGGTAATTGATCTCACCGGCAAGCTGATCATGCCCGGGATGGTTTGCGCGCACACCCACCTGTACTCCGCCCTTGCGCGAGGTATGCCCGCGCCTCCGCGAGTTCCGGCAAACTTCAAGGAAATCCTCGAACTGATCTGGTGGCGATTGGATCGAGCGCTGGATGACGAAACAATCTATTGGAGCGCGATTGCCGGAGCCGTCGACGCAGCCCGCGCAGGAACCACCTGCTTGTTTGATCATCACGCGTCGCCGTCGCACATTAGAGGGTCGCTTCAAATCGTGCGCGAGGCGATTGAGAAGGTTGGTTTGCGAGCCGTCCTCAGCTACGAAGTGACCGATCGTGGCGGCGTCAACGAACGCGATCACGGTCTCGACGAGAATCGTGAGTTTCTGGAGTGGACAAGCCAGTCAAGCACTAGCGACGGTCTCCGGCAGTTTCGCGGAATGATTGGAGCGCACGCTTCGTTCACGCTATCCGACGGCTCGCTCGAACGTTGCGCCGAGCTCATGCGGGAGTTCAACGCGGGCCTCCACATCCACGTAGCCGAGGACGCGTGCGACTTCGAGGATGCGCGGTCTCGCTACGGCACTGGAATAGTCGAGCGGCTCTTGAAGCATGACGCGCTCAACGCTCGAACCATTCTCGCTCACGGAATCCATTTGTCCGGCGACGAAATCGATCTCGCGAAATCAGCCGGTGTCTGGTTCGCGCACAATCCCCGATCGAACGCCAATAATCAGGTCGGCTACGCTCCGGTTGCGAGATTTGGCGCCCGACTTGCGCTCGGCACTGATGGGATTGGCGCGGATATGTTTGAAGAGTCGCGCTTCGCTTTCTTCAAGAGCCGCGACTCTCGATCCGGATTTACGGCCGGCGATTGGCTGCAAGTGCTGGCGAACAACCAGCGGCTTGCTTCCGATATGTTTGGCGATAAGTTCGGCGCGCTTGACGCCGGTGGGGCTGCGGATTTGCTCGTACTTGACTACCAGGCTCCGACGCCGCTGACGTCCGGGAATCTGGCCTGGCATCTCGCATTCGCGATGAATTCCGCCTTGATAGAAAGCGTTATGGTGAACGGGAGGTTCGTCATAAAGAACCGTCGCGCGGCCTTCGATGAAGACTATCTTGCCGAGCAGGCCCGCGCGGCGACTGCGAAACTCTGGAAGAAACTGCAGACGGTTTGACGACTTCAACGCCGTTCTGGACGCACCTCAGCTTTTACGGCATAACCACTTCTGACGAGACTGTGTGAAATCCCACCAACGGGGTTGGTGGGTTCGTTCAACCTGGCCTACAGAACGACCTCGCCGAACTACTCGTCCTCGAATCCCACCAACGCAGTTGGTGGATTGTTCATATTTGACCTACACCAAAGTCGAGCGGAACCGTTCCGGTGTTTCCTATCTCTCCGCACGGCCCTCGCGGCGCGAGGGCCGCGCGGAGAGATAGGGAACACGAAGGAAAAGAGGTTGGTCGTCTTCCCTTGTAGGCTGACTATGAATAATCCACCAACTGCGTTGGTGGGATTCGCCGGACTTTTCACACGGTCTCGTCAGATGTAGGTGCGAGATGGTGCGGTCTAGAGGTCGCGAAAAACCGCCTGACGCACCCTGGCGTTTGTTGCTTCGAAGTTACAGCCTTTGCTATTGTTTTTTTCACGACAGATCGTCGTAATCCCAATTAAGTCGAGACTTCAGATGGCAAAGCGGAAAACGCCGAAACAAGAAGACAGCGCTGACAACTCAACACGCAGGATCGTATTAGTGGCAGCAATCACCGCCGTGGTGGCCGCTGTCGTCGTGGTAAGCCTGCGAGCGAATCGTGAAGATCGGTCGAAAACGAAACCGGCCCAACCAGCAGCGAGTGTGCCCGCTCCGACCACCACCCCAGCGCCCGAGCAATCGACGCCTCCATCCGAACTAGTGACGATGGACGTGGCAAAATCTGTGATGGTGACTGTCGAATTGAATTTCGGCAAGAAGATCCCGACTATCGCCGAAGCATTGACCCAAGTCGAGCGGCGCTACGAACCTGCCGACGGGCAGGGCCGCACCTTTGCCGTACTCGACGCGTACGGCGAGCCGACACCTGACGGCAAGCTGCACATGTCGATGCACCTCAGCAGCGAAAAACCGGGCGGCGGACAACTGATCTTCAAGAAAACAGGCGAGGTGCTCTGGCGCGCCAAGATCAATCCGACTTCAATGCCGATTCAACCGAAGACCCTGACAATCATAGTCGGGGACTTCACAGTCGACGGCTCAACGAAGCCCAAATCCATTTTCGAGGCGACAGTGAAGCCCGGAGATCGGCCTGTCCGCGACATTTGGCCCGACGGTCAGGAGCGAGATATGACGTTCATCTACAGCGCCTGCGGATGCCCGGTTCACGTGCAGACCAAACGCGTCGGAGATCGAACGGTTCGCGTCAAAGACATGCCGGTGGTTTTCCCGGACGATCCTGAAGCGGTAGACCTGATCACAAAATTCATGCGCTGGTAACTACCGGCCCATCGGCTCGCGCCGCTTCTCTTGTCCGGACTCAAACGCATAAATGGCCCGCAATCGAAGAACAAAGCGAACTCACCCCACAAACAAAAGGGAATCAGCACAGGCTGAGCCGGGAGCTTCATCCGCCCGTCAGCAACGCCGGGAACGTGCTCGCGAGCAATCCCGCTTAAAGGGACAGGAACGCCTTCTGCTCCTGGGCACGCTTGCGATTACCGCGCTGGCCTACCTGAATGCGTTGAACGGAGAATTTGTTTACGACGACCGGCTCCAGGTCCTGAAGAACCCGACGCTTTCTTCGCTGGGCAACATCCCGAAGATGTTCACGCAAGGTGTCTGGCAGTTCCTGAACTCGGGTGACAAGAACGCCGTTGGGCCCTACTACCGTCCCCTGTTCAACATCGCGCTCATCATCAATCATCAACTTTTCGGGCTCGAGGTTTTCGGGTGGCACCTGTTCTCAATCGTCATTCATCTCGGTGTTGTTTTCCTGGTGTATCGTCTCGCCCGCCAATGGAACCTCTCGACTGAAGTGTCGTTGGCGGCCGCGCTGCTTTTCGGCGTGCATCCTGTTCACAGCGAGTCCGTGGCGTGGGTGGCTGCGTTGCCCGACCCGCTCGCCGCGATCTTCATCCTCTCCTCACTGCTGCTGTACGAGCGCTATTATCACGGGCGATTAAGAAAGCCGGTCGTGCTTGGCGCAAGTATCGCGCTTGCGTTGGCGGCAATGCTAAGCAAGGAAGTCGCAGCCGTGTTCCCTGTCTTTCTCGTCGCTCGCGAAATGCTGGAAAGACCCGAAGGAGAAACGCTGAGCGGGGCGATTACGAGAGCCGGAAGGCGCGCGGCCCCGTTCTTCGCGATGATCGTGCTCTATCTCGGTATGCGTTATTACGTACTGGGTTTCTTACGCCGGGACGAACCCAATTCGCTCGGGATTCCCGCGCTCCAGGTGCTGGCCACCATTCCGTCGATCCTGCTCAGCTATGCGCGAATGCTGTTCGTTCCATTTCCATTGGCGGTGATGTACGGCAACACGTATGTGTTATCGATGTCGGCCGTTCAGTTCTTTGTAGCATTGATCGCAGTGGCGGCGATAATCGCAGGCGCGATTTGGCTCGTTCGTTCATCGCCGATTGGCCGCCGCGCGCTCGCTTTTCTGATCATATTCCTTATGCCGGTCTTAAATCTGAAGGCCTTCAGGGCGGAAGAGTCGCTGTTGCACGATCGCTATTTGTATCTGCCCTCGATCGGATTTTGCATCCTGGTGGCTATGTCCTTTGACTGGCTTAGCGTCGGGTTCGCAGGGCGCCGGCACACAGTGTTCAAGAGTCTCGCGGCGACTGCGGGGGGCATTCTGCTTGCGCTGACGTTTTATCAGAATTTCTCGTGGCAAAACGAACTGGCGATGACGAACAACGCGATGAAAGTGACTCCGGAGTGGCCGTTCCTGCACAATTACCTGGGGGCCTACTACTTCGACCAGCATAAGTATCCGGAAGCAGAACAGGCTTATCTGGATGCAATAGCTATTAACCCGAAATACTACGATGCGTATTCGAACGTCGGTGACGTGTATCGAGAGCAAGGAAAGCTCGCGGATGCCGAGCAGGCTTACATAAAAGCAATCGACTATGGCGCTCCATACGCCGACACTTATTACAACCTCGGCGTTGCTTACATAAATGAGAATAAGCTTGCCGAGGCAGAGACGTCGCTGCTTCGGGCCCTGGAGATTTCACCGTCGCACACCAAGGCTCGCTACAATCTCGGGTGGACATATGATCGCGAGCAAAAGGATTCACTCGCGGAACAAGCTTATAGCGAGGCGCTGAAGTACGACCCGACTTATCCGGAACCGCGGATAAACCTGGCGGTGTTGCTTACCAGGCTGGGACGCTACGACGAAGCGCTCGAACAGCTGACCACCGCCCAACGGTATGCCCCGGACCATCCGGTCTTACGCTACGCTCTCGGCGATGCGAAGATGAAGACACAGCATTACGAAGAAGCTATCGCAGTGTTCAGCGAACTGGCGCTCCGCAACCTTCATCAGAATCTCGTTCACACAAGTCTCGGCTTATGCTACGAGAACATCGGCAAGAAAGAAGAGGCGAAGGCGAGTTTCCAAAAAGCCATCGACCTGGCGCCCCAGGACCCTTACACAAAGACCGCTCGCGAGCACCTGGCGAAATTGCAGAGCGGATAATACCGTAGACTGTCGAGTCTGCGGCCGGAATGCCCACACAACCTAATAACCGCCGGCTGGATAGGCTACGGTAAAAGACTACGAGCACAAACAGAAAAGAGGAACCCGATAATGTCACGAATTGTCCGATGTGGCCTGATACAAGCCACCAATGATGAACCCGCTGAAAGCAGCCTCGAAAAGATCAAACAGAGAATGGTCGACAAGCATGTCGCAATGATCGACGACGCCGCGGCGAAGGGCGTACAGATCATCTGTTTGCAGGAGCTTTTCTACGGACCTTATTTTTGCGCCGAGCAGAACCCGCGTTGGTACGACCTGGTCGAGCGGATCCCCGACGGACCGACTACTCGGCTGATGTGCGATATCGCTCGCAAGCACCAGATGGCGATGGTGGTTCCGATCTATGAAGAAGAAATGACCGGCGTGTTTTACAACACCGCCGCGGTGATCGACGCTGACGGGACGTATCTTGGCAAGTATCGCAAGACTCACATCCCGCACTGTCTTCCGGGCTTCTGGGAGAAGTTCTATTTCACGCCCGGCAATCTGGGCTTCCCGACTTTCGAAACCAGGTACGCCCGCATCGGGGTTTACATATGTTATGACCGTCACTTTCCTGAGGGCGCTCGCGCGTTGGGTCTGCATGGCGCGGAGATAGTTTTCATCCCGTCGGCGACGACCAAAGGGCACGCCGACTATCTGTGGGATCTCGAGCAGCGCGCGCTCGCGGTAGCTAACGGTTACTTCGTTGGGACGATCAATCGAGTTGGAACCGAAGCGCCGTGGAATATCGGGGAGTTCTTTGGTTCTTCGTACTTCTGCAATCCCGATGGACGAATTCTGTCTAAGGGTAGCGAAGACAAGGATGAGCTGATTGTCGCTGACCTGGAACTCGATCAGATCAAAGAAGTGCGGACTCACTGGCAGTTCTATCGCGATCGGCGTCCCGATATGTACGGCCCACTGGTGAAGGAGTGATGTGCCGCAGACTATTTCCCGCATACCCACCTCGTGAGAGAGGTGGGTACATCCACGAACGCAGTTGCTGGATCGTTCATAATCGGCCTGCGCAAAGGCATTGAGCCCGGGTCTGGAATCCCACCAACGCATTGGTGGAGCAACCACGTTGTGGTTGAAGGTTTGTAACCGCGTAGCGGTGTCCTATCGATAGTTGACGTCGTTCGGGAGTCTCCGGGCCGCGTAGCGGTTACCTATCGACCTTGTAAAATCGATTCTGGCGGAACATAGGTAACCGCTACGCGTCCCGCGTGCATCGCCAATCGCGCAAGCTATCGATAGGACACCGCTACGCGGTTATCCTCTGTTTACGTTGTTCGAGGATCGCGCGCGAAATGTCCAAACTCCAGCCATCAACTGCGTTGGTGGGATTTGCAAGACTTTTCACACAACCTCTGCATTGGTGGGATTCGGGAGCGTGAGAGCGCCGTCTGCTTTTGTAGGCTAGAACTGTCCGTGATCTGCACCACGAACCCTCCGCTTTGTTTCTGTTATATAAGCCGTCCCCGATCCCGTCCACCGGCGTATCTCGCTCTAATTCTCTGCTTGAAGATTTCACAAAAAAAGACAGGACCGAGAATGGGTTGCTAACCCCAATTCTCGGTCCTGCTGGTTTAGATCGCGACCTGACTACTTCTGAACGACAATGGGCGGAGGAGGACTCGGGCAAGTGCAGACATTGCCAATCATATCATGGTCAGTGATCTGGCATTTCGGAGTGCTCGACCCGCCAAGTTTGATAGTCGCAGTGCCCCTTCTTACAGAGAAATCAAACTGAATGAGGACAGTTCGACTTCCCTTGAACTCTTCAATCGTACCGATGCAACGACCGGGGACGGGGTTGTGCACCACACCCGTGCTGGCGGCTAACAACACGCCGCTGCAACAGAAGCGATACTCTCCCGTCAGAATGTTGAACAGCACGACGTTGCCCGGATTAGACTCATCGACCAGACACCCGCTGAACACGCTGACTGTAAAGCTACAGGACGCAGTGTTGCCTGAGGCATCCGTTGCGATGCAAGTCACGGTAGTCGTACCCACCGGGAAAACCGAGTTTGAAGGGGGACTGCAGACAACGGTCACACCCGGGCAGTTGTCCGCCACAGTGGGCGGCGGATAGCTAACCGTCTTGCTGGTTGGAGCACAGCTCGCTCCCACGTCCAGCCCCGCCGCGACGAAGATATTAGCCGGACAAGTGATCGTTGGCGGCTGCATGTCCTTGACCATCACTACGAAGCTGCAACTAGCGTCCGGAGCCACACCGTTCGAGGCCGTGCAAGTGACGGTCGTCGAGCCTACATTGAACGTGGCCGGCGACGTAACTACTGCCATCGTATCCGATCTGACGCACACGACCGTCGGAGCCGGTATGCCCGTAGCCGTCACTGTGAATGATACCGACGCCGAGCACACACCCGGCGCAGCATTCACAGTTATGGTGCCCGGACAAGTTATCGTCGGCGGCACTCCGATCTGGATCGTCACCTCCGCGAATGAATCGGGACACGGCGGATTCGAGATCGTCCATCTCAGCTTCACTTGTCCGCTTCCACTCACGTGAGTCCACGTCGCGTTTGGTGTTGCAGCGTTAGGATTGAAGGTGCCTGTGAACCCTGGCGTTGCGATGGTCCACATCCCAGTCCCCGAAGCCGGTGTGTTGCCGCCAAGCGGCGCCGTCGTGCCTCCCGGAGTGATCGTTTGATTCCCTCCGACGGTTGCCGTTGTCGGCGGCTGCTTGATCGTGAGCACCACATCCGCGGTGGCGTCAGTGCAAGGCGCATTCGAGACCGTCCATCTCAATGTGATCGGCCCAGTTCCACCGGTGTGAGTGAACGTCGCCCCCGGCGTCGTCGCGTTCGGGTTGAACGTCCCCGTTCCTCCGCCTACGATCGACCACATTCCGGTTGCGCCTCCTGCAGGCGTGTTGCCTCCAAGCGATGCAGTCGTGCTGCCGGCGCAGATTGTCTGGTTTCCGCCAGTCGTCGCCGTCGGCTGCAGCTTGACGGTGACCGTCACCTCGGCAAACGAAGGAGGACACGGCGCGTTGGCGATCGTCCATCGCACAACGTAGGTCCCCGCTCCGCTGGTCGGAGTGAACGTTGCGTTTCCGGTGTTGGCGTTCGGGCTGAAGGTCCCCGAGCCTCCGCTCTGCACCGTCCACGTTCCAGTTCCACTCGAGGGAGTGTTGCCTCCGAGACCCGCGGTAGCGCTGCCGTTACAGATCGTCTGCGCCCCTCCGACCGTTGCCGGTGTCGGACCCTGAGTGATCGTGATCGTCACTTCAGCAAACGACGCGGGACACGGCGCATTGGCGATCGTCCATCTCAGCACGATCGGACCAGCTCCGCTCGTGTGCGTGAACGTTGCGTTGCCAGTGTTGGCGTTCGGACTAAACGTCCCCGCGCCTCCACTCTGCACCGTCCACGTCCCTGTTCCTGAAGTCGGTGTGTTGCCGCCGAGTCCGGCAGTCGTACTCAGAGCGCAGATCGTCTGCGGTCCTCCTACAGTTGCCGGCGTCGGCGATTGAGTGATTGTGACCGTCACTTCGGCAAACGAAGCAGGACACGGCGCATTCGAGATCGTCCATCGAAGCACGATCGGTCCCGTTCCGCTTGTGTGAGTGAACGTTGCATTGGGCGTCGTCGCGTTCGGATTGAACGTCCCGGCTCCTCCGCTCTGCACCGTCCACATTCCTGCTCCTGAACTCGGAGCGTTACCGCCAAGTCCAGCGGTCGTGCTCAGAGCACAGATGGTCTGCGGCCCGCCCACCGTCGCCGGTGTCGGGGATTGAGTGATGGTGATCGTTACTTCAGCGAAAGAACTCGGACACGGCGCAGCAGCGATCGTCCATCGCAATACGATCGGCCCGGTTCCGGTCGCGTGAGTGAATGTTGCATTCGGAGTAGTCGCGTTCGGATTGAACGTACCAGTGCCTCCGCTCTGCACCGTCCACGTTCCGGTTCCACTCGTCGGAGTGTTGCCGCCAAGACCCGCGGTCGTACTCAAAGCGCAGATCGTTTGTGGGCCTCCTACAGTTGCCGGCGTCGGCGACTGCGTTATTGTGACAACTACGTCGGCAGTAGCATCCGTGCACGGTGCGTTGGAGACTGTCCACCGCAGAGTGATCGGACCCGTGCCTGTAGCGTGAGTGAACGTGGCTCCAGGCGTCGTAGCGTTGGGATTGAACGTCCCAGTCCCACCGCCCACTATTGTCCAGAGACCCGTAGCGCCTCCAGCCGGAGTGTTGCCGCCCAGACTCGCCGTCGTTCCCAAAGCGCAGATTGTCTGCGGTCCTCCCACGGTAGAAGTTGGCTGCTGTTTCACCGTGATCGTTACTTCGGCGAATGAAGCGGTGCACGGCGGATTAGAGATCGTCCATCTCACAACGATTGTGCCGGGTCCGCTCGTGGGTGTGAACGTTGCGCCCGGTGTCGTCGCGTTAGGATTGAAGGTCCCGGTTGCCCCACCGGTCTGTATCGACCACATTCCCGTTCCAGTCGTCGGCGTGTTGCCGCCAAGCGTCGCAGTAGTGCCGCTCTGACAGATCGTCTGCGGACCACCCGCGGTTGCCGGCGTCGGAGGCTGGGTGATTGTGATCACCACATCGGCGGTCGCATTCGCACACGGCGCGTTGGAGACCGTCCACCTCACCGTGATCGGCCCCGTTCCCGTAGCGTGAGTGAACGTGGCTCCGGGCGTCGTGGCGTTCGGATTGAAGGTACCTGTCCCGCCGCCTGCTATCGACCACATGCCGGTGGCGCCGCCGGCCGGCGTGTTGCCGCCCAGCGAAGCAGTTGTACCCAAAGCGCAGATCGTTTGTGCCCCGCCCACCGTCGCCGTAGGTTGCAGCTTGACCGTAACTATCACGTCGGACGTGGCGGTCGCCCCGCACGTAGCATTGTTAACACTCCAGCGGAGGGTTATCGTGCCCGCCCCACTGGTCGGTGAGAACGTCGCGTTCGGGGTGTTCGCGTTCGGCGCGAATGTCCCTGTCGCTCCGCCCGTCACTATCGACCACGTACCCGTCTCGCCGGCAATCGGAGTGTTGCCGCCAAGGCCAGCCGTGGTTCCGTTTTCGCAAACCGTTTGATTTCCGCCATTGGTTGAGAGCGGCGCGGGTTGAAGCGTGATGGTGACATCAGCGGTAGCGCTCGTGCACGGCGCATTAGTAACCGTCCATCGCAAAACGAATGGTGTAGTAGCCCCGGTCGCGTGAGTGAACGTGGCGCCGGGCGTCGTCGCGTTCGGGTTGAACGTACCGGTGATACCCGCAGTCACTATCGACCATGTCCCGGTCGCGCCTACTGGAGGAGTGTTGCCTCCCAGCGCCGCAGTCGTACCACCTGAACAGATTGTCTGAGGTCCGCCTGCAGTCGCAGTGGGCTGAGACTTGATCGTAACAACCACATCGGCGGTAGCATCCGTGCAAGGCGCATTGGACACCGTCCATCGCAGAGTCACGGTGCTGCCTATTGCGCCGCTCGTGTGAGTGAACGTAGCGCCGGGTTGCTACCGGCTGTGATTTGATCGTGACCGCCACATCCGCGGTAGCATCCGTACACGGCGAGTTGGACACCGTCCATCGCAGGGTTATCGTAGTCGCTATTCCACCTGTGGCATGAGTAAACGTCGCCCCGGGCGTGTTCGCGTTCGGGTTGAACGTGCCGGTTACACCGGCAGTCACTATCGACCACGTGCCGGTCTCGCCCGCCGCTGGAGTGTTACCTCCAAGCGCGGCAGTCGTACCCAACGCACAGATTGTCTGCGGCCCGCCCGCAGTTGCGGTCGGCTGAGACTTGATCGTGACAACCACATCCGCGGTTGCATCCGTGCAAGGCGCGTTGGATACCGTCCATCGCAGAGTAACGGTGCTGCCAATCGCGCCGCTTGTGTGAGTGAACGTTGCGCCGGGCGTGGTCGCGTTCGGATTGAATGTTCCGACGACGGCGGGGGTCACTATCGACCACGTCCCTGTAGCGGGCGGAGTCGGTGTGTTGCCGCCAAGACTTGCTGTTGTGCCCAACGCGCAGATCGTCTGGGGCCCGCCCACTGTTGCCGTGGGTTGCGCCCTCACGGTGATCGTCACTTCAGCGAATGAATCAGGACAAGGCGGATTTGAGATCGTCCATCTCAGTACTACCGGCCCTGTTCCGGTCAGGTGAGTAAACGTCGCACCGGGAGTTGTCGCGTTCGGATTGAACGTCCCCGTTCCTCCGCTCTGCACGGTCCACGTTCCTGTTCCGATCGTAGGCGTGTTGCCGCCAAGCGCCGTAGTCGTCCCCAAAGCACAGATCGTCTGCGCTCCGCCTACTGTTGCCGGCGTAGGCGGTTTCTTGACTGTCACCATCGTGACAGGTGAACTGGTGTTGTTAGCTGTATTCGGATCGGGTGTCGTCGAAGTCACGCTCGCCGTGTTTGAGAGCACAGCGCTGTCGGCTACTGTTCCGTCGATACTCACAGTTACCGTGAACGTAGCTGACTCACCATTGGTCGAGGCTCCGGTCCTCGAGAACATGAGAGTGCCATTGCCACCGGCCGGCACTGAATCCGTGCGGCTCCAGTTTGCCGGCGCAGGCGCCGAGACAAGGCTAGTGCCGGCGGGCATCGGATCGCTCACCACCACGGCAAGCGCGTTGGCAGGTCCGGCATTGTGATAGCCGATTGTGTAGACGATATTGCTGGTCGAGCAGGTAGTCGGCGACCCAGCCGATTTGGTCACGCTTAGGTCGGCAACATTCAGCGCGGTGCAGGTTGATTGCGTACCCGCCACATCCGGATCGTCGGTCAATGTCGGACCCGGCACTTGAGTGGTTGTAATCGAGCCCTGATTGCAGACCTGCGTCGTACCCGGTGGGAAAGTGTTCGCGGCATTGACCGTCACATTGAACATGATCGTGACGCTCTTGCCCACTGGAAGAGTGAACGGACCAATGCTGATCATCCCTGCAGCAGGTGACAATGTCCCAACTCTTCGGGCGCGGATCGCCGCGTAGCTGCTCGCGTCGCTTGCGCTGTTGAATCTGATCATCGCAGGCGTCGGGCGCAGGCGCGCTCGGCCAACGGTACGGTCCGCGACCGAATTGAGCACTGCATAACGGGCTTCAGCCGGAAGGCTCTCTGTACTGGCGATAACGTTCTCGTTATCGGTTCGGGGTTGATTGGCGGCAGGCTCAGTGTTGCTCGAAGCTGCGCTCGCTTGCGTTGCAGCGGAGGCAGGCTTGATTGAGCCTGTGGTAGGAGGTGTTACTCTGAACTGATCCAAAGGCAGACGTCTCACGCCGGGCGAGAGCGTCGGCTCCATCATCGGCTCGAGATTCTTTCGTTGGATCTTCGGTAAGCGATCTTTGCCCTGCAGGTAAACTTGCCCAAGTTCGCGCATCACCACCGTCAGCAAGTCCATCTTGTCACGCGCCGGGCTGAGATGTCGTGTATGCAGCTCCTTGCCGGGAACCTCAACCTGGAATTCGCCGTCTTCGGCAGGTGATTGATCATAGAACCAGCCGTAGCCCGCGCCGGTTTCGTCTATCTTTACGTGGCTTCCGTTTATCGAAGCCAACTCGCTATTCGGCATGTCGGCCACTTCGAAGGTCACCGCTTGCAAGCGCGAAAGGTCTTCGGCTGAGATGCCCGTCTCGACCCATCTATTAATCGCAGCTTGAACCATCCAGTTCAGGTCTTCCTGCCTGAGCTTTTGAAGGTTATCGTCGTATGGCCCTTCGCCGCGGGCCGCTCGCAAAGTGGTGTCCGATTCGCCGGCCTGAGCTTGTGAACCGCTGCTCTGAGTAGCCGATGCAGTCGACATCTCACCGGGGGTTACACTAGTGATTCCGATCGCCGCGCAGTTCCCGGAGTAGCCGGCGCCAGCGGTCATACTCCCGTCGCGCAACGCTTCCACTGTCAACGCGGCGCCGATGTTGGTGAAGGTGTTGTTCGGCGCGACAAAATTCTGGACGGCTGTAGTGTCGTAAGCAGCACCGGCATAGCCGGGCAGCGCGACCTTCGAGACGCCTTCCTGCTCGACCAGGATGCCGGTGGCTATATTGTTGCCCACCGCGCCCCCGAGATCGATGGTGTTCTTAAGCGCACCGGCGCCGCCGATAGTCAAGCATGACTTGTTGTTGTCGCCGCCCGCGCCGGTGTTCGAGCCGGTCTGCAGATACATGCCGGCGAACGAGTTCACCTGATCGAGTGTGTCGATTGCATTGCTCTGGACGAGCGCCTTCATAGTTCCCAACGCTCCGTTATGCACGAAGACATCTATGGCGCCCCGGCCGCCGACCACGCCGGACACGTGATTGTTGGTGATGGTTGTGTCTGAGGCCCCTGCTCCGTCCTGGAACACAGCAATGCCTTCGCCCTGGGTCGAGCCGCTTCCGCTAGTGCCCTGCGTGCCTATGACGTTGTTGCTGATCGTCCCGATGAACGAGGCGCCCGTGCCGGTTCCCTTGGTCACGGCTAACACAGCGCCGTGCGAACCTTTGATTGAATTGTTGGAAATGTTATATGTCAGAGTGACGTTGTTCGACACCCCGCCGCCGCCGATGGTGACGCCGCCGCCGCCGCTGACGATGTTCGCGTTGTTATTTGTCAGCGTGTTCCCGAGAGGCCCTGTTGCGCCACCGAAGACGAGATCAGACGAGACGGTGCCGAGGAGATTGAGCTGGAACAGATCACTGCGCGCGGAGGTTATGGTGCAGCTTTGAACCGTGGCGTTGAGAGTTCCGCCGGTGGCCTGGAACACCAGCGCATCGGCGCCGGCAGTGTCTGTCATGGCAAATGAGCAACTGGTGATGGTGATACGATTGAGCGTTTGAGAGCCGTTGTTGAATACGTGAAATGTGTCGAACGCGCCGCCGCTGAAGGTGCAGTTGGTGACCGTCGCCGACCCGCTCAATCCGGTGAAGTACACGTCTCCTTCGCCGACACCGCCGTGATTGTTGCCGTTCGTGCCGTTAATTGTGGTGCGAGTAAGAGTGAACCCGGTTACGGTTGTGCCAATGATTCCATAGTTGTCAAAGTCATGCAGGTTCAGATAGTTCAGCGAAATGTTGGTGACGTTGTTGAGATAGACGCCGATGCCGATGGTGGCGTTTTCGACCGGAGCTGCGTCCGCTCCGGTCTTTGAGGCTATTGTGCCGCCAGAGCCGTTGCTGCTTCCGCCACCATCACCTGAGATGGTGAAGCTGCCATTCGTGTTCTTCAGAAAAATACCGCTCGACCCGGTAGTCGATGAGACGGAGGTAAACGACATGCCCAGAGAAGTCAGCCCGGCAGGACCGTTAACATTTACCGCGGTACCGTTGTTGCTGTCGGCGACGCTGCTCGCGCTGTTGTTGATTGTGCCATCGACGTTTGTAGCGACAAGGCCACTGGCGCCGTTGGTAAATATGCTCACCGTGCCGAGGTTATAGGTGCCCGTCCCGCCGGTGATGGTCAGGGCCTGGTTCGTCATACGCGAGCCACTGGTACCAAGCGTCATCCCATTCGAAAAGGTGACATTGCCATTGGCTGCGTTGATGTTGATGCCGGTGCTGCTCGCTCCGCCGGTGATGGTGCCGGTCTGGAACGTGATCGTGTTGCTTGTGGTGGTGTCGATGTTGATAACGCGCTGGCTGGCGGTGTTCTGTGTGATTGAGCCGCTATAGGTCACCGTGGGATTGCCCGGGCTTGAAGCGACGTTGAACGCTGTACCTGTTGGACTGGTGATGGTAGTGCTGCTTCCGAAGCTGAAGGTTCCGCCGGACCCATTGAGGATGTCGACGCCCGCATCGCCGCCATTGAGCGTGGTTGTGCCGTTGAAATTATATGCGCCGTCCGCGTTGTCAAACTGCAGCCCGGTTCCGCTAGTCGCACTAAGCGTGCCGGTGTTGAAGGTCAGTGTGCCGCTGTGTGCCGCAGCTACGCTGAGCAGAGCCCCTGTAGTGGCCTTCGTAACATTGCCGGCATAGGTCAAGCTTACCGACCCGCCGCTGATGTTGATGGCCGCGTTAGCAGCGGCACTACCGGTGAAGCCCGTGCCCGCCGAAGTCACACCCAGCGTACCAGTCACACCAAACAGATCCAGGTTATTAGTTGCCGAACTACTCGATTCAAACGTTCCAAAATTGACGGTCGCGCCAAACGTGCCGCTGGTCGAGACGCTCATCGCGCCACCCGTGCCGGTCTTGCTGACTGTAGCAACCGTGAGAGTGCCAACTGCGGTGCCGTTGAAACCAAAGAACGCCGGAGTATTCCCGACGTTGAAGCCGCGCAGCGCATTGCCGCTTCCCAAATCAACCCCGTTCCCGGCAGTAGTCGTGATCGTCGCCGCGGTGCCGGTGCTTCCAGCAAAAGTCGTGTAAGCAGATGAGCTATTGGCATCAGCCGTGAAGACCGTATTAAAGGCCACCGCTGGTCCTGTCAGCGTCTGGCCATCTCGCAGGTTGATGCCGTCGGCTTCCGCGTAACTTCCAGAGGCCGGTCGCAGTACGACATGGTGGCCGTTCTGCGGATTCGGGGCCGCACCTGTGTTGACGGTGTTGAAGTTGGCGATAGTCTTGAACGGTTGCGAGAAAGTGCCGCGACTATTCGCGGCTACCGACGTGTTGTCGATAAACCAGACCATATTGCTGATGTTGATGGTGACGGTCCCGCTGCCGGTCTTCCCGGCGGCATCACTGATCTGATAGGTGAACGTGTCGGCGCCGGTAAAACCGGGCGGCGGCTCATAGGTGAAGCTACCGTTTACCTGCACGGTAACCGAGCCGTTCACTCCCCCGATTCCGGTGGCCGTGGTATTTGTGGGATTGCCCACGTTGCCTGCCGAGCCCTGCACCTGGGTGACGGTCAGCCCCGCGTTTGTGCCGCTATCCGGGTCGATGTCGTTGGCCAGTAGACTGGCCGCGGGAGCGATTGGGATGTTGCCGGAAGCCGTATAGGTGTCGTCGAACGCTATCGGCGAACTGTTGACGGAACCGGGCACCAGAGTCGTGTTCGGGTCAACCGTATCCGTGAAATTCACATTGGTAAGGTCAACAGTGCCGGTGTTGTTGATCACGACGGTATACATGATCGTTGCACCGGGGTCTACCGCCACGCTGGTATTGTCGGTCTTGGTCGCAGTGAGCGCGGCCCCAACAGCGGGAAGCGCCGGTGGAGACGCCATCGTTCGCGCAATCGGTCCGCCCGCCGGCGTTGCCGTCGCGCTTACTCGAGCGTTAGACGGCGTTGAAGATGCCAGCGACGAGTTCGGCGACACCGATAGCGAGGATGCCATCAGTATCATCAAGCAACTCAGACAAAGAATGAAAGCTACCGAATAGCGAGATGCGAGGCTTGAGCGGGTTGACTTCATGATTTCCTTCTCCCTGGTTTCAATACTTTGGGCCGGCAAGAAGCTCCGGGCCGATTGACCAACTAGATAAACCTGCACGACGTGTTCGTAGAGGTTTCAACTAAACATGGGCACGTCGCAGTTTTCAAAAAGTGCTTGCCACGAACTGGTGCGGCATTCACATAAGAATCACATTTCTGCTACGACAATTCCTGAGGGGGTCGTGGGCAAATCAGCAATCGTCGTTTTCGATTCAGATACGCTGGCGTTTCCTCGCCGCGAGTAACTGTCTCTGACTCGATCATCCGTCGCTTCGCGGCTAAGTGACACAAACTGAAGCAGCGAGATTTTATGTTGCAGAGACTACCTAGTCAAGCACTAAAGCGACGTTATGTTCATTCAGGCTGTATTAGATGCGGCCTGAATTCCATCGACGTTACTCGGTGGCGTTTCATGTTCAGCCTACAAGCAAGCGCATGTGTTGCGCTTCTGCCGCTCAACCCTTAAGTGGTCGTTAGTGAAAGCCCACGAGGTGGGCGGCAGCATGTCGCCCACGTGAGTGCGCGCAGCCCGCCGGAAGCCTCTTCGCCAGTTGGCAAGCCCGCGTAGCGGGCGGCAGAAGATCGAAACGTCGCGTTCTCAAATCTGCCTTTCTGTCGATCCTATGACCCGCGTTGCTCACCAGGGCTGCGCGGGCTTGCCCTGGTCTAGACGCTTTAGCCCGCTTCGCGGGCTCTACGAATCCGCAAAAAACAGCGGCAGTGAGAGCGCAATGCAATGACTCAATCAATCGCATTTCGGCTCCCACTGCCGGTTAGGTGGTTATGACTTCTACGGGCAGGTGCCCAGCACCGTGTAGCCCGGTCCGGGGCCGAGAATTGCCCCGCCGCCGCTCTGGTTCAGCGGCACAATTACAGTCCGCGAAGCAGTGCCCACATTGCCGGCACTGTCCGTGACCCGGAGGACGATCGTGTAAACACGACCGTTGAGGTTATCGTCGCGCTCCGCCCGCAATTGTACAGACTTGCAGTTAGCCGCGATGACTATGTCATTGGTTGTGTTGCCATCGCTGCTTCCCGGTGCGTCTTCAGCTTCATCGCTGCTGACGCTGGCAATCACCACGCTGTTGATCAAGTTGCCGCTACAGTTGTCTGTGGCGCTGGATACCAGATCGCTCATCGTGATTGTGTGATAGCTGTGATTCGGCGGCCACAATTCAATCGTCTGAGTGGTCACCGTAATCTGCGGCCCTTCGGTGTCGTTGACCGTCACCGTAAAGCTGCAGCTCGGCCCCGCGGTTGTTGTGCACATTACAGTTGTCGTGCCCACCGGGAAGAACGAACCTGAAGAAGGCGAGCAGACAATCGTCCCACAACCGCCACCAGTCGTACTCGGCGCATAAGTAACAACCGCACCGCACTGCCCGGGATCATTGCCTCTGGTGATATTGCTCGGGCAGGTGATCGCGCACGGCACAACCGTCACCGTAAACGAACAACTCGAATCAGGACTGTCGGGACTCGAATCCGAGGCGGTGCATGTCACCGTCGTCGTGCCTGGCGGGAAGCAAGTGCCAGACGCAGGCGAACAGATAACTGTGACAGTGCCGCAGTTGTCGGTTGCCGTTGGTTGTGTGTAAGTCACCACCTGACAACCACCGCTTGAGGTGACGCTGATATTGTTCGGGCAAGGGCCGAGGTTTGGCGCCTGCGTATCCTTGACCGTAACGGTGAACGTGCAATTTGCGGAATTGCTCGATGAATCGCTCACCGTGCAGGTCACCGTAGTAACGCCTTTCACGAAGGTAGAGCCAGATGACGGCGAGCAGACCGGAGTGCCGACACCCGGACAGTTGTCCGTAGCAGTTGCGTTCGGATAAGTCACGATAGCGTTACACACATTCGGATCGGTGCTCTGTACAACACTCGCCGGACATGTAATGGTCGGCGCCTGTGTATCGTTGACCGTCACCGTGAAAGAACAATTGGCTGAATTGCTCGATGCGTCGCTAACGGTACAACTGACGGTTGTTGTGCCTTTGTTGAAGGTGGAGCCGGATGCAGGTGTGCAAACCGGAGTGCCGACTCCAGGGCAGTTATCGGTAGCGGTTGCATTTGCGTAAGTCACAGCAGCCGTGCAAACGCCCGGGGCGGTTCCTTGAGTCACGTTTCCGGGACACGTGATCGCAGGCGCCTGTGCATCGTTGACCGTTACGGTGAAAGTACAAGTGGCATCCGGAGGAGTTCCGTTTGTAGCCGTGCAGGTGACCGTCGTCGTCCCCTTCGCGAACGCGGCGCCCGAAGCCGGACTGCACGTAACAGTCGGCACCGGACAGCCATCGCCCGTCGGCGTTGTGAACGTCACAACGGCTGTGCAAACACCGGGGTCGGTATTCGTCGTGACATTCAAAGGACAAGCACTGATTGTCACAGCCTTGCTGATGGGTGTGACATCGATGTTTGTATCAACTTGGCTGAAATTGGAGCCGGTCACGTGACCCTGATTCGTCACATTGCAAACTCCGTTCGGGAACGGGTTGTTTACAGTGACTTGGAACATGATCGTGACGCTCTTGCCCGCCGGAATCGTGCCAACGCTCACGTTGACGGTTTCGCCGCTGAACGGAGCCGCAACTGAACGAGCACCCGTCGCATAGCTCACACGTTTTGCATTTCGGCCGTACGAACCCTGCATCAGATCCGCGGTTGGATTGAAGACTGCCGGAACCGGTGCGACCGAAGTATTCGTCGACAGAGAAGGTAACGCCAGGCCTGCCACGTTGAGCGATCTACTCGCATCGCTCGTTACGCTTGAAGTCGAGCGTTCCACCAAATTGATTACCGGCACGCGCCTTACTGATGGAGACAGAGTGGGCTCCATCAGCGGTCGAAGCTGCTTAGGCACGCGACTCTTGCCTTGCAGATAGACTGCGCCGAGCTCGCGCATCACGACAGTCAGCAAGTCCATCCTTCCGTGTGCCGGACTGTGCTCAGTCGTCTGCATTTCCTTGCCAGGCACTGGTACGTCAAATTCGTTGTCTTCCGACGCGAATTGGTCGATGTACCAGCCGTAACCGGCGCCGGTCTCGTCAATCTTTATGTGAGACGAAGCGGCGGAAGCAATCTCACCTTCAGGTAGATTTGCGATCTCGAATGTCGCTGCCTGCATTGTCGTGAGGTCTTCACCCGAGATCCCTGCTTGACTCCATCTCCCGAGGGCCGCCCGCACCATCTCATTCAACTGTTCTCGCGTCAGTTTTTGAATGGAGTCGCCCACGGGGGCTTTCCCGCGCGCGGCGCGCAATGTTGTTTCGCGCGCAGCCGTATCCGCAGCCGCATCCTCGCCTTGAAGCACTGCGTTGGTAACGCCGGCACTTTGACCCGTCGCACTCACTTCCTGCGACGCGGTTGCGGCGGACGATGCCAATGGGCTCGACATCTTATCTGGCTGTTCAGAAGCTTCGACAACACCTGACGACAAACGCGCTGTGGGCAAACGCCGCTCACCCACAGTCAGGTAGCCGTACATCACGTTGTCTCTATGCTGCTGGTCATAGTAATCAGCGAATCCCAGGTGGTGACCCATCTCGTGCATAGCCTGCGTGAGCAGGTCTATGCGACCCGCGGGCGCGCTCGCCGGATCGGTGTAGCGTCGTGTAGCTGAGACCACACGAGCAAAGCTTGCATCGGAGAGCGGGCTCGCGTCGGTGTACCAACCCTTGCCGTCTCCTCTTCTGTCAACCAGGACGACACCGTCCAATGATTGTCCCAGGTATGAGCCCGGCAGATCGGCCACCTCGAATCTTATCTTCCGCAACGCGGAGAGCTGTTGCGGCGTCAGGCCGGTTGATGACCAACGTTCGCTGGCCGCGGCAACCACCGAGTCGAGTTCCTTCTGAGTGAGAGAATCTGTGACTACGGCATTCGTGTCTATGAACGCGAAACAGGTGGAAGACGGATTGAGGGTCATCGTCGCCCACAAATCCGTAATGTTGCGGTTGACGCCGCCAAGGGCAAACAGCAATGGCGGGCAGGCTCCGAAGAAGCCGCCGCCCGCCGGGCTCGATCCGTCGTGGAATGCAAACACGTCCAGTGCTGAACCCGGATTGGTAACGGTGTTGTTGGCTGCGACGAAGTTACCCGCCGCCGTATCGTCGTACGGCCCACCCGAGTAGTTCGGGCTGCCGAGGAGGCCCACTCGCGAGACTCCTTCCTGCTCGAGGATGATGCCGGCAAGAATTGAATCGAAAATGTTACCGTTGAGATCAATGGTGTTCTTCAGCGCGCCCGCGCCGCCGATAGTCAGGCAGGACTTGTTATTATCGCCGCCGGCGCCGCCGTTGGAGCCGGTCTGTAGATACATCCCGGCGAACGAGTTCAACTGATCGAGCGTCCCAATGGAATTGCCCTGCACAACCGCGGTCAATTGTCCCGAGGCCCCGTTATGCACGAAGACGTCGATTGCGCCGCGTGACCCGACGACGCCAAACACCTGATTATTGGAAATGGTCGAGCTCGATGTGCCCGCTCCATCCTGGAAGACGACTATTCCTTCGCCCTCCGTCGAACCGCTGGCAGTTACTCCTGATGTGCCGATGGTATTGTTGTCTATCGTGCCCGTGAACGAGCAGTTTGTCCCGGTGCCCTTGGTCAACGCCAACACCGCTCCGTGCGCTCCCTTGAAGGAGTTGTGGGAGATGCTGTACGTAAGCGTGATGTTGTTGGTAGGACCGCCGCCGCCGATCGTGACTCCGCCGCCGCCCGATACGATGTTCGCATTGCTGTTGGTCAGCGTGTTGCCAAGAGCGCCGGTCGCGCCGCCGAACACGAGATCCGCGGAGACCGTGCCGATCAGGTTGAGCTGGAACAAGTCACTGCGCGCAGAGGTTATCACCGAGCTTTGAACCGTGGCGTTGAGCGTACCTCCGGTGGCCTGTAATGCCAATGCATCATTGCCGCCGGTATTGGTCATGGCAAACGAACAACTTGTAATGGTGATGCGATTCAACGTCTGGCCGGCATTGTTGAATACGTGAAATGTGTCGTACGCGCCTCCGCTGAAGCCGCAATTCGAAATAGTTGCCGAGCCTGCCAATCCGCTGAAGTACACGGTCCCTTCACCTACGCCGGCTTGGTTCGTGCCGTTCGAGCCATTGATCGTCGCCCGTGTAAGCGTGAATCCAGTTACCGTGGTACCGATGATCGCGTAGTTGGAAAAGTCGTGGAGGTTCATGCGATTCAGCGAAACGTTTGTGACGTTATTCAGATAAACGCCTACGCCGACGGTCGCGCTGTCCACCGGGCTCGCGTCGGCTCCAGTCATCAGCGCGATCGTGCCTCCCGAACCGTTGTTGCTTGCACCGCCGTCGCCCGTGACCGTAAAGCTGCCGTTGGTGTTTTTCAGAAAGATGCCACTTGATCCGCCACTCGCCGAAACACTGGTTAGCGAAACCACAAGCGGCGTGGTTCCGCTGCTGCGGGTGATCTCGACCGCAGCCGCGCCCGACGTTGTGATCGAGCCACTGGCTGTAGTGATCGTCTGACTGTTCTCTGTGGCCAGCAAACCGCGCTGGTTGACGCTCGGTGTGATGGTCAGAGCGCCGAAAGTGATGGCGCCGGTGTTGCTCGTGAGGCTGACGCCGGTGCCGCCGGATACCGTCGAGCTGGTGGCGCCGAAGTTGAGAACAGCGCTTGAAGTGTTCACGCTGATGCCAATGCCGACGGAAGTGGTGATCGTGGTTGAGCCACTCGACATGTTGCCGGCTACGGTTGTCAAACTCACACCCGTCGTAGAGCTGCCGGTCGATGAGATGCTGGTAAACGCGGCCGTTGACGCGATCGGACCGGTAAGCGTCCCGCTGCTGAGGTTAAGCGCCTGCCCCACTCCGCCGAGAGACGTTTCGGCAATCGTGGCCGTGCCGAAGCCAGTACCAGTCAAGTCTACGGCTGCCGGAGCGGTGCCGTTAAGCGTCACACCTCGAATAGTATTGCCGCTACCCAGCGTTACGTTTGGGCCCGCCGCTGTGATCGTGGGTGGTGTTCCTCCGGTCGAGGGCAACAGATTTGTGCCCGAAGGTTGTGTGAGAGCCGTGATGTTAATAAGCGTGTCGCCGGCTCCCTGACCAATCAGCTTCTGCCCGCTAAGAAGGGCAAAACCTCCCGTATAAGCTCCGCTATGAACAAAGATATTATCGTTTGCGATATCGGCAGCGGCAGGATCAAAGCAGCCAGCTCCAACTAAACAATTGAATGGACTGCTTAGTCGTCCGTCACCATCGGGCGCGGCGGAGCTATCAACAAACCAAATCAATCCGCTTACTGCGATCGTCACGGTCGCGGTGTCGGTCGATCCAGTACCGTTGTCCAGCGTGTAGGTGAAGCTATCGGTTGGCCCACGAAACGCGGCGTTGGGAGTGTAGGAAAAGCTCCCATCGCTGTTCATGGTGACGCTGCCATTGGCGGTGGAGGCTGTGCCGGGGACCGGCGTGGCATTGACTTGTGTAACGCTCAACGTGCCGAAGCCCGAATTTGAGTCATTCGCAACCACGCCTTGCCCGGCCGGCACCGCGATGTTCACGTTGCCGATTGTGTGATAGCTATCGTCGACCGCAATAGGGGAGGCCTTAACCGAGCCAGGTACCAGGGTAGTGTTTGGATCAATAGTATCTGAGAAATTTACGCCGGTCGCATCCATACTTCCGGTGTTCGCGACTACTACGGTGTAAGTCAACATAGCGCCCGGCAGGGCGCTGCCGGCAGGCGTATGAGACTTGGTTGCAGTGATGGCAGGAGCGAAGGGCGACCACGCGGCGGCTTTGATAGCCCGTCCCGCGAGATCGAAGGAGCCAATCGAATCCAGCGGCTCCCCATATCGAGTTGCGCCGGCGACCGGGTCGAGTCCAGCACCGCTTCGATTCAAATTGTGCGCAGCTATGTGCGACTGATCAGGGGCCGACGTTGCTTCCGTCGATGAGTTGGACATCACATTAAAGCAATTGCTCACTGCGATGAAAGCTACTGCTAGTCCGATGATACACTTGATAATGCAAATCGATCTGCTTCTCATTTTAATCTCCTTTAGCATTGATGGGCAGCCACCGGATAGTCCGTCTGCCTCGTTTGAGCTTCGGGGCCCGCACGTGATCTTCACTTCATTGAAATAGAGATCTGTGGAGTCCCACAGTTTTTTCACATCAACTTTGTGCTGCGAGCGAGAGTGGATCTCTCGAACCCAGGCTCGACTCAAAGAGCCACTGGTTAGATTAAGATCAGCTGGATGCGTGAAGGATCATAAGTCCTACGTTGAGGGTTGTAGCGAGAAGAACACCGTGGGCCGGGTGGGGCCCCCAGCGTCGTTAATCGCGTTCAACTACTATCGGAGTTGGCTCGCCCGATCAAGCTGGCGGCTTCAGAATCCCACCGCCAGCCTGAGAGCGAACGTCTTAGAAAACCGGGCCCAGATTTGAAGTCTGCACTACGTTCGAGGCGGATATACGCCCTGCAGCGCTATGCAGAAGTTGAGCGTCAGGTACGGCTGCATGTTGTTATGCGGCTGGTCACCACCTGCCGGTGCAAGTGTGTTGTCGCTCATCGCAACAAGGGCTGGTGTCGGACTTCCGGCTACGTACGCGAACGCGTTGATCGACCGCGCCATAGACCGTGACGGAGTCGGCGCGGCCTGATCCGCGGGTATGTTCGCTGCCATCATGTTATGAGAGTGCGACGGGATCTCCGATTCGAGCAAGGATACCGTCTCCGAGCCGCCAGTCTCGCCCAGGTCATGCAGCGACAGACCAGGGCCCTGTCCCGGGTGCATCGGGGCGTTGCCCTGCATATCCGGCAAAGCAAAGTTCGATTTCCCGTCGCCTCCGTAAGTAGTTCCAAGCAGGGAGAAGAGGGCGGTGTTCTGAGAGAGCGGCAATAGTTGACCGTCACAGAAGGCCCAGCCTTTAGGCGCAAAGTTAAACGGGAAGATTCTGATTTCAGCTACAAAAGGATCCATTGGTTTCTCCTATTTAGATGTGGCGCAGTCTATCCAGTCTGCGCTGTTCCCTCATTCGGGTGTTCTCGACGCGATGCGCAGACTGAAAACAATCTACGCTACCTGATTCCCTAGGTTTGCGACGGGAAAATGCCGAACAGCGAGATGATAAAGTCGACGCACAGATACGGCTGGAAGTTGTTGTGCGGCTGACTACCGCCAACCGGCCCAACACTATTTGCGCTTAAGGCCACGGTCGGAGCCTGATCTTTGTAGAAGAGGATCGCGCCGCCCATCTGGTCCAGCACATTGGTTTGCGGATTGGGACTTGTCCCTGTGTTCGTGGAAGCAAGCATGGCGTGACTGTGCGCCGGAATCTGACTGACGGTCAGCGTTATCTCTTCGGCGCCACCTGTTTCCGCCAGGGTGAACCCGTTGCCCTGATGAAGCGGCAGGCGACCACGCAGGTCCGGCAGCGCAAATGTGGATTGCCCATCACCGCCATAGGTCGTTCCGATCAGATTGAACAACGTCTCGTACTCCGAGATAGGAAGCAACTGCCCCTCGCAAAACATCCATCCGGCAGGCGCGAAGTTGCCAGCAAACATTCTAATTTCACCAACGTATGGTTGTGCCATTTTCTATTCTCCTTAGGTTTGCGATGGGAAAATCCCCTGCAGCGCGATACAGAAGCTCAACACAAGAAACGGCTCCATGTTCAAATGCGCCTGGCTCCCGCCGACATTTGCAATGGTCGCGGGATTTATTGAGGTCAGCGCCGCGGGTTGCGTGTATGCGTTATTAAAGGCAGCCAACACGTTGCCGCTCGGGACTGCCACCGCGCCATTCGTGTTCGTGCCGTTGGCAACATGGACGTGCGTTGGGATTTCCGCAATCGACAGCGTGTGCGCCTGCTCGCCACCGCGCTCGCCAAGCGTGTGCCCGCTGCCCATGTGTATTGGAGCCCGCCCTCTAAGATCGGGCAACCCAAAGTTCACTCGCCCGTCACCCCCGTAGGTCGTACCCAGGAGCGAGAACAAAGCCTGGTTCTGATTGATGGGCAGCAATTGCCCGTCACAAAGCGCCCAACCCTTGGGCGGAAAGACGAAACTCATGATTCTGATCTCAGACAAAAATGGTTCAGCCATTCAAGCGTCCTCCTTGCGGTCTCGGCTGCGCATTCGTCGACAGCCGAGTCATAGTCAAAGCGATAGGTTACACACCTATCGGAGTTGAAGGTTTTGTCATCCACTAATTTGAAGTATTCGCATGCGCGAAAGAAACGTTCCGAAATCCCCACTGGTTTCCCGATAAGCCGACCAACCTGAGGGTAGTCTTAGCTTCGGGGCGGACGGATTCTATATCCGAACCAAAACCATGTCAATTACAAAACGAGCGAAAACGCTTCAGTAGTAATGATTTCTCACTGGCGTAACTCTTATTCCACATAAGGTTCAATCTCAAACCCGTGCTCAGCTGGACCGGGTGGACCGCTCGCGACACCGGTTGTTCAAAGGGCTTCATTTAGTGTTGAAGCCCCAGCGTGCGCACCCTAAACTCGTGGCACAGGGTTCAAAATCTGGCAAACGAAAAATGGAAGGGGATGACAAATGAATCAATCACGACGACGTTTTTTGCACGTGGGTAGCATGATGGGGCTGGCGGCAGTAGTCCGGGGAGGACTGGCCCCGCTCGCCTTTGGACAGAACAAACAGCAGCTCGGTTCGGGAATCGGCAACGTGATTCCAAAACAAGTGTTCGCTGACCCGCTCTTCTATCTCAGCAGTAAGATGTTCACCCAGAACCTCAACACTAAATTTGCTTTCTCCCTTGGAGAAGTCAAAGTGGGCTACATGCTGTTGATTGGCGTCAACAATCTCAATCCGCCTTATATAAAGGGCGAAGTGACGAACGGCAGGGAATGTTTTTCGCTTGTGTTTCAAGGGCCGAGGAGTCTGCCTCTGAGACAGGAAACCTACACGATCGCGCACGACACGATGGGATCGTTCAAGTTGCTGGTGGTGCCGGGAAGGCAGACCGATCCCTCAGGCAGGCACTACGAAGCGGTGATCAATCGGCTTAATCCATAAGACGCCCGCGCGGTGCGCGCAGAGTTGGGAGGCGTCGTAACCCGGCTCTTGAAGGGCGCGACCGCAGCCCGTTGAGCCCAGATGCTGAAATAAGGAGAGTTGTGCTTGGTTGATTGGCGCGCCCCGCACTGGATGGGTCGCGCCCCGCATTGGATGAGCCGTGCCGCGCCTGGAATTTGGACATTTCAGCCCACGAAGTGGGCGGCAGCGTGTCGCCCAGGTCAAGTCTGCGCAGACTTGGGAAGGCGGCAGATTGGGTCGCAAGCCCGCGCAGCGGGCGACAGGATTTCTGTCGCCCGCTGTGTGGACTGCCTTCGTTAAGGAATAGAATGGTCTTGCGGGAGCCCACTGCTTCAGTCGAGTGCGTCCCGAAGTCCTGATAGAAGGAGGGCGGACGTTGAAGTGTCCGTCTGGCTCAAACGCTCAAAGACGGGTTCGGCCGCCACGCCAACAGATAGTTGTAGCCGGTCTCGTCCACCTTTACGAATCCGAGTCGCTCGAACAAACGCTGCGACGGGTTGAAGCTCTCTACGTAGATGCGCAAGGGCTTTTCGATCACCGCCGCTTCTTCCATAAGCTGCCTGATGATCGGCGTGCCAATGCCCGCCTTACGATGCTCGGGAAGTAAGCTGATGTCGACGATTCGAATCTCAGCTTCGATCTCCGCAACATACAAACGCCCGACGGGCTCGCCGTCCAGAAGGATGAGCAGGTGCTCGGCGTTCGGATATGTCTGGCGGTAGTGAGCCTGCTGCGCCGCAAACTGCATTTGAACAAATGCGTCGCGCTGTGCGTCGTCCCAATTGGTGAGCGCCAGTTCTTCGAGCCGCGTGCTCCCATAGACCCGAATCAGGAACTGCCCATCATCCGCCGTGACCGGGCGAAACGTTACAAGCCGTGAGCCCTCGAGTGAGATCTGTGATGCGGCGAATTGCATTCGTTTGGATATGGCAGACTAGAAGATCCGTGTGAACCAGTCAAAATCCGCGTCATCCGTGGTCGATAATCCGCAAGAGTGGACCGCGGATGACGCTGATTCGACGGATCTGCACGGATACAGCGTCTAAGGTTCAACGACCCGATTGAAGATCGCTTCGTACTGCACGCCTTTGTCGTCCCTGGCAATCGGAACAAGAAACAGATCCAAGTTGCCAAGTCTGTCATGATCCACCTTGTAAATCCCTTGCGCGATCGGCGCTTCCAGGGGTCCGAGGAACTGCAGCGAAAACTGCTGCTGGCGTTCGGATGAACCCACGTCCTTTACACGAATCAACTCGAGCTCAGCCGTTTGTGAATCGCCGTAGTGCATTAGAAATTTGCTGTTCACATGATCAGCAAACATTTCAATGGTAAAGATCTCTGGCATTATTTAGTCTCCGTCTTTTGATTGCCTCCGGGCTGCCATTCCATTTTGTAACTGCCGCCCGTTTCATCGATCACCGAGAATCCAAGTCGCTCATAAAGTCGCCCGGCTCGACTGCCCTTGTCAACGTGAAGCGCAACCGACTTGCCAGTCGTTCCTGCTTCTTCAAGGAGAGCTTGAACCAGCGAAGCTCCGATGCCCCCGTTCCGCTGTTCGGAAAGCAGCGCTATATCGACAAGCCGAATCTCGCGTTCGGATCGGTACACGAGGATCCGGCCTATCGGACGATCATCGCAAAGAATGATCTTGTGCTCCGCGCCCGAAAAAGCGATGTCGTAGTGCCGCTGACGCGCCTTAAACTGCAGATCGAGAAACGCCTTCTGCTGCGCCTGATCCAGCCCCCAAGCCGCCATCTCCTCCGCACGAGTGCTGCGGTAGAGTTCGTACAAGAACGGCTCGTCATCGGGTCCGGCAAATCGCAGAGTCACCATCGCTTTTTTTCCTGACGACACCGCAAATCAATAGACAAGGTCGCAGCAGGCTGACTCACTGCCACCAGGACACGAAGCCTCAAAGAAGCACAAAGCCCGCAACTGATGCATTCACCGATTTGGTGCGACTTAGTGTCTTTGTGACTTAGTGGCAATCTCCGTTTTCAGCGCCGGGCTACGCCGCAAAAACGTCTATCATCGCTTTCACATCATCCCCGAGCGGATAGAGCACCGGGCAAGTGCATCCCGCGTCTATATACTCCTGGACCTTAGTTAGACATTCGTCGGGAGTACCCGAGGCGGTGATTAGCTGAACTACCTCGTCCGGGACAAGCTTCATCGCCTCGCGGATCTGGTGTTCTTCAGCCGGCCAGGTGAGCACGCGCCCAATATCGTCCAGCACTTCCTGGCTTACTCCGCTTGCCTTCATGATGTGCGGCTGCTGGCCGAGATACTGCGTCACAAGCTCGCGAGCATTGTCCAACGCGCGCGAACGATCTTTATCAAGAGAACAGACGACCAACTGGGGCCGATCGATTTGGTCAACTTTTCTACCTGCGCGCGCGGCGCCTGCCGCGAGATGGTCCATCGCTTCACGGTTGTACGCCGGCGAGACCAGATAATTGAGCAATACCCCGTCGGCAATCTCACCCGCAAGCTCCATCATTTTCATTCCTGTGGCGCCGATGTAGATCGGGACGTTTTTCGGCGAGCGATCGCCGTGAACGATGTCGATCTCGATGTCCTCCACTTGAACAAACTCGCCTTTGAAAGTGACCTTCTCCATCGCAAGCAACCGTCGGACGACCTCTACCGTCTCGCGCATCGCCTGAAGCGGCTTGCGGCGATTGACGCCGACCTTTGTCGCCAGCGGCTCCCACCAAACGCCCAGTCCGCACATCATTCGCCCCGGCGCCAGATCGTCCAGCGTTGAAAACGTAGCCGCAATCAAAGCGGCGTTGCGAGTCCAGTTATTGATCACCCCCGAGCCGATCTTGATTCGCTCGGTGGTAGCAGCGTAGGCGGCCATCGGAACTATCGCATCGCGAACCAGTCTTGATTCCGCTTGCCAGACGGCTTCAAAGCCTCGCGATTCAGCGTAGCGCACGTAGTCGATGGCTTCTCGAAGCGGATGTTTGTCCTGAAGGTAGAGGGCGACGCGATTGTTAGAAGCGGGCATCTTCTTCTATGTCCTTTTAGCGAAATTGACTGCGGCATTATACAATTGGCGGCGCAGCACGCAAGTCGTACATACTTGATTCCGTAGCTTCAGTGACGAAGATGCCGCAGTCGTCTCCATGAGCGCCCTCTTCGCGAAGGATAGATATTATGTTACCAATCCGCGGCCTCTATGAAATAGCAATTCGAGTCAAGGACCTCGCGAGAGCCGAACCCTTCTATCGCGAAGTCCTCGGCCTGGAAGTCGGCATTCGGGATGAGAAACGCAAGTGGCTATTCCTGCGCGCGGGCGGCGACGCCGGAATGGTTGTGCTTCAGGAAGACAAAGGTGAATGGCCTTTACAGCATTTCGCTTTCACGATCGACGAAGCGGATATCAATCGCGCCGCGGCGATGCTGCGCGAGCGCGGAGTGGAAGTGGAAGGCCCGGTCTTTCATGACTGGATGCCCGCGACCTCGCTCTACTTTGAAGACCCCGATGGTAACGCACTTGAGTTCTGCGCAAACGCGAAACGAGAAGACTGATGATAAAAACCCCTGACTTGATACTCAAGCGAGGACTCATCGTTGATGGGACCGGCCGGGCAGGAGTGATTGGCGACGTCGCCGTCAGACGAAACTGGATTCTGGCAATTGATGCGCCGGGCTCGCTTGAAGGCGCACTGGAAGAACTCGATTGCAAAGGTCTCGTCATCGCGCCCGGGTTCATAGACACGCACAGTCATTCGGACCTGCGAGTCCTCACCGAGCCCGAACTTTCAATGAAAGTGCGCCAGGGCATCACGCTCGAAGTATTCGGGCAGGACGGGATCTCTGTCGCGCCGATTCGCACAGCGGACCGTCCTCAGATGGAACGCTCGCTCGCAGGCTTGCTCGGTAAGCTTGATCGCGAATGGGATTGGGAGTCGGTCGGCGAGTATCTCGCCGCGGTGGAGCGTGCGAGGCCGTCGCTCGATTGCAGCTACTTGATCCCGCACGGCGCGGTTCGCCTGAACGCGATGGGTATGGAAGATCGCCGGGCGTCTTCATCCGAGATCCAGGCGATGCAGGAATTGATCCGACAATCGATGCGCGAAGGCGCGCTTGGCATGTCGACCGGGTTGATCTATCCGCCTTGTTGTTTCGCTGACACCGCGGAACTAATCGAATTGTGCAAGACAGTAGCTGAGTTTGACGGCGTGTTCGTCGCTCACATGCGCAGCGAGAGCGATTACCTGGAAGACGCAGTCGCCGAGATGATCGAGATCGGCAAGCACTCCGGAGTCAGAGTTCATATTTCGCACTTCAAAGTCGCCGGCCGGGAGAACTGGCAGGTGATCGACGGCGTGCTCGAGATGGTGCGCATAGCACAAGCCGAAGGCATGCGACTGACTGCCGATCAGTATCCTTACATTGCGGGCTCGACGATGCTGGGCGCGATCCTGCCGCCGTGGGCTCACGCGGGTGGAGTCGAAGCTACACTTGGGCGTCTTGCAAACGAGGACGAACGCGGGCGCATGAACGCCGCAATGCTGGATCGCTCGCGCTCGGAGTGGGACAATTTTTGGAAATGGTCGGGACCCGAGGGGATCATAGTCTCGGACATTCCTTCGGGTAATCATCCGGAATACGTCGGCAAGAACCTGGCCGAAGCGGCTGCCCTGAGCGCCAGGTCCGATAACGGAATGAGCGAAGAAGCGGCGGCGAATTTCGCGCTCGATCTTCTGGCGCAGGAGCGTATGGGCGTCGGGATGATTTCGTTCAGCCAATCCGAAGAGGTTGTTCAAAAGATCATGGGCGAGCCTTACGTCAACGTATGCACTGATGGGTTGTTGGGCGGCAAGCCTCACCCGCGCGCGTACGGCACTTATCCGCGCATACTCGGCAGGTACGTGCGTGAGCTAAATGTCCTGACGCTTGAAGGCGCGGTGCGTAAGACGTCGAGCCTCGCGGCGGAGACATTCAACCTGGCGCGTTACGGCCGCGTCGAAGAAGGCGCGCAGGCAAACATTGTTGTATTTGATCCGCAGCGTGTAATCGATCGGGCTACGTTTGAAGATTCGAAACAGTATCCGGTTGGAATCGAGCACGTTATTGTTGAAGGTGAGGTGGTGATCAGATACGGGGAACAGTACATCTCGGGCAGCGGCGTCGCAGTCAGGTCGCACAATCCTACCGCGGCTTCCGAGCCATAAACGCAACGCACCCAACCAGCATCGTCTGCGCTCCATACGAACTGAGAGTACGAACTCGAAATCCAACGCGCCGAAGTTCATCCGCGACTTCGGACCTTCCGTACAGCTGCAGGACGTGAACCTCTTCGCCTCGGATGTAGTTGTTGCCGCGCTTTCGGAAAGTCGTTATTCGACGCGTCAGTCGATTGGTCCCCGGGTCTTCAACTGTCTCGCTTAGCACCGCCCAATCTTTGCCTTGCCGATGCCTCTGGGGCGAGCCTGTCCCGCGTCCCGGCTCCGCAATGTCGAATACAAACAGACCGCCGGGCTTCAGCGCAGAATATACACGCTCAAACACACCTCGGAGCTGGCCGATACTATTGCTCTTATCGAACATGTAGTTTAAGCACTCGCCAAGCGACGTCACCGCGTCACACATTGGTAATTTGGCTCTCAATAACGACGCGGTTCGAAATTCGGCGCGAGGCACGCGCTTGCGAGCGATCTCGATCATCGCGGGTGAGATGTCTATTCCCAGCACACCGTAGCCCGCGTGCGAAAGTTCGCGCGCCCATATTCCGCTTCCGCAACCGAGATCGACCACGAGTCCCTTGTCGGTACCGTTCGCGCGCAGAGTTTCGAGTAGCCACGGCGCCGATGTACTGGCGAAGTCTCCGAACCCGGTGTCGTGAATGTAGGCGAGATCATTCTTGTAAGCATCCATAGACTAATCCAAATCCGTGTGATCTCTTGAAGCGGATGTCATCGCGATCCTGTGTTAGTATTTGAACCCGCAAAGACGGATTGAGTGTATCGCATTTTCTAACGGGCCCTGAAGTCGAGGCCCCCGAACCTCAAGCCGTCCAATCCATCTTCTTATCCTGGGTGGAGTGATGGTCTGATCACCGCTTCGAGTGTGTCGCGAGCGACACAGCGTGACGTGATATGACCGAATCATTGGTAAAGCTCCCGGTAGAAAGAATCGAACAAACTATCTTCGTCATTCGCGGAGAGCGAGTCATGCTGGATCGCGATTTGACGGCGCTTTATGGCGTACAGACCAAAGCACTGAAGCAGGCTGTTCGTCGTAACCTCAGCCGGTTCCCAGACGACTTTATGTTTGTACTCAGTGAGGACGAATTCGGTTCCTGGAGGTCACAATTTGTGACCTCCAACGCTGATCGAAAAGGACTTCGCTATCCGCCAATGGCATTCACCGAGCAAGGCGTCGCTATATTGTCCAGCGTTTTGAATAGCGAACGCGCCATCCGCGTAAACATCGAAATCATGCGGGCTTTCGTTCGTCTTCGTCAGATGCTCTCCTCTAATGTTGAGCTTGCGCTCAAGCTAGCCGAACTTGAAAAGAAATACGATCGACAGTTCAAAATAGTCTTCGACGCAATTCGCGACCTGATGACGCCCCTGACGCCGAAGCGAAAGGAAATCGGATTTCGGGCGCCTTCTGCGAAAGATACTCGATCATGACCAGAGATCTTTTGTCCCGGCTCTCGGCCTGCGCATTAGATCGTTTTCAAAGCGCATTTCATTAGCTACTTGTCGCGTGCTCGCCGCTCGATGCTAGAATGCGTATCTGGGTTCGCGGCAGCTATTCGCAAAGTATGCGATTCGCCGCGCCGGAGCGGTTGGCTATTTCCTATGTTAGCTCACGTAGTCACATTCGGTTGTCAGATGAACGAGTACGACTCGCACGCGATCCAGTCGGAACTCGCGGGTATCGGTTACTCGTTCGTCGATAATTTTCGAGAAGCCGATCTCGTACTCGTAAACACCTGCGCGGTGCGCGGCAAGCCTGTCGAAAAAGTCCAGACGCTACTCGGCGAGCTTCGAAAGGAGCGAAACCGGCGCAAGAACCTGACGATCGGCTTGATGGGTTGTCTGGCTCAGCTACCGGAAGGTCAGCGAATGGGTCAAAGATTCGGCGTGGACATCATGCTCGGGCCCGGGGCGATAACCGAGATCGTCCCGGCGATCGAGCGGGGCAAGTTTCAATCATTCGAATTCAAGCGCGAGCTGCAGTTTTACTCACCGCCACCTCAAACCGGCACGTTGAGCGCGCACCTGACGATCATGCGCGGCTGCAATCATCGCTGCACGTATTGCATTGTGCCTGCGACGCGAGGCCCGGAGGTTTCGCGGCCCGCCGAAGACATCATCAACGAAGCTCTCGCACTAAAAGAAGCCGGCGTCATCGAAGTCAGTCTCCTGGGCCAGAACGTGAACTCTTATGGGATGGCCACGGGTACCGGATCGCGACGAGCGGTGATGCCGGGTTACCCTTCGTTCGCCGAACTGCTGCGCATGGTGGGGCGAGTAGGAATTCCACGTGTTAGATTCATCACGTCTCATCCGGTAAATTTCGACGACGAAATAATCGAAGCGGTTGCCGACACGCCGTCTGTTTGCCAGTTCATTCATCTTCCGGTGCAGTCGGGCTCAAACCGCGTTCTGAAGCGAATGGCTCGCGAATACATTCGCGAGTTCTATCTCGATCGCGTCAGCAAGGTGCGCGAGCTTCTGCCCGACGCCACGATATCAACCGATTTGATCGTGGGCTTCCCCGGCGAAACCGAAGCGGAGTTCGAAGAGACGCTCTCGCTTTATCGCGAGGTTCGGTATGACATGGCTTACATGTTCATCTACTCCGAACGTGAAGGGACAGCGGCGGCCATTCACTTCGATGACATCGAGCGCGGTGTAAAAATAGAACGCTTAACCCGCCTGATTGAATTATCGAAAGAGATCTCTCTCGAGCAGAACAACACCTGGATCGGTCGCGAAGTTGAGGTCCTCGTCAAAGGCCCCGCCGCGGAACGAGGTTTCGTGCAGGGGCACACACGCGGCAATCATGTCGTACTGGTCAACGCCGATCTCGCGCCCGGCATACATCGACTGCGTGTGGCGCAGGCGACTCCGAATCGACTCTACTGCGCGACAGATTCGATGGCTCAGAGCAACGATCTCGGGAGCGCACAACTAACCTCCGCCATTCACCAATTGAGGATTGCTTCCCACCGATGATCGAGAGTCGATCGTGGTTCAGAGTTCAGCCTTGAGGCTGCTGATTACGATGTGCAAGCTGAAGCTTGAACTGTAGACTCTCTCGTCAGTCGGCCGTCTTGTTGCGGCCAAATCTAAGTGATATATTGAACTGCTGTTAATCACTTGTGGGCGACGGCAATAGTGAATAGTGCGAATCTTCTTAACTGGAGGATGAGATGGCAGAGAATCAAGGATCATCAGCAGCCGAGAAACTAACGTTCTTGTTGATAGGCGGCGGAATTGGCGCGACCCTCGCTCTACTGTTCGCTCCCAAGACCGGGCGCGAACTGCGCGGCGACATCGCCGACTACACCAAACGCGGCATCGACGTCGCCGGAGAACAGGCTCGCGTGGCCGGACAGCGAGCGAGTGAGATTTACGGAACCGCGGCAGACAGAGTCTCCGACGCTTACGGCGCGGCGGCCGGCAGGGTGTCTGAAGTCTATGGCTCAGCGGCCGGCAAAGTTTCCGACGCATATGGCACCGCACGCGAGCGCGTGGCAGCCGGAGCAGAATCGGTAACTGAAGTCGCCGCACGCCAGAAGGACCAGATCGCGGCAGCGATCGAAGCCGGCAAACAGGCGTATCGCGAGGAGAAACGCAAGGCGGGCGCCGCCGGCGAAGGCGATGAGGCTTAAACGATCCCGGGTCGCGAAATCAACCCGCTCTTTGGCATTGCAAGAATCGACGCAGTCATTTTCTGGCAAGTAAGGGCACGATTTTGAGATCGGCGCGCTTGTGAGTTCGGTTAGCTTACCTTCTAATCACTCCTTCTGGCGGGTTGGCGGGATCTAGTGTTCGTCAAGGAGGTTTGCAAGGAGACCCCGCAAGGACACTCATGGATCAACAAAACTTTTACATCGTCATGACTGTTGCGGCGGCGGTCATCGTCATAAGCTTCATCGTTCAAGCGGCGATGTTCATGTTCATCTATGGCGCTATCAAGAAACTGACTGCCATTGCCGCTTCGGTTCAGGCCAAGGCCGAACCCGTCCTCGCCAAGGCCGGTCCTGTTATCGATCAGGTTCAAAGCACGGTTGCCACGGTCAAGGATTCCGTTGAGAAGATAAGCGCCCAGGCAAAAGAGGCCTTCGATAAGGTGACGATCGAAACGCGCGCAGTCGCCGCTGCAGTTTCTACTTCTTCGCAGGAGATCACGCTGCTCGCGCGGCATCAGGCGGAGCAACTGTCGCAAACGCTCGATTACACGACCACAACGATTCAACGCCAGGTCGGCGAACTCGACGGCTTGCTGGTGCGAACCCAGGACCGCTTCGAAGACACGACCAAAGAGGTTCAGGCTACGGTGCTGCAGCCGATGCGCGAGCTTTCGGCAATGCTGGTTGGCTTGCGTCGAATCATTGAGACACTGTTTGGCCGGCATCGAAAGCCAATCGATCAGGCATATCAAGACGAAGAGCTGTTCATTTAGTTTGTCCTTGAAATCGGCTCCTGTAGCCTGTTTCACGGGAGCGGGGATTTGTTTGTCAATCGCACCTGGCTTCCTTTAGCGAAGGGAGCCAGGTGCTTTTCGTAGCACCACGTAGTGACGAATTCATTCGTTCGATACCAGGCGACTAAAGTCGCTACTACGTGCGCGCGTGAGTCGACAATCAAAATCTCGAGAATCTAAAATCGAATCAGAGGAAGTCATGTCAACCGAAACGCCTTTTGATCTGAAGGCAACCGTGAATCTGCCGAAGACCAGCTTCGCGCAGAAGGCGAATCTCACCCAGCGCGAGCCCGAGCGGCTGGCCCGTTGGAAGGAGATGGATCTTTATCACGAGATCTGCCGCCTACGAGCCGGCCGCCCGATGTTTATCCTCCACGACGGCCCGCCTTATGCCAACGCCGACATTCACATCGGCACGGCAATGAACAAAATCCTGAAGGACTTCATCATCAAGTCGCATTCGATGATGGGATTCGACGCTCCTTACGTGCCCGGGTACGATTGCCACGGCTTGCCAATCGAGAATTTTGTCGACAGGAAGCTCGGAGCGAAGAAGTCACAGATGAGTCCGATCTCGATTCGCCGCGCGTGCCGCGAGCACGCCGCGGCTGCGCTGAAACGACAAACGCGCGATTTTCAACGTCTCGGCATTCTTGGCGAATGGGAGAATCCCTATCTAACCATGTCGAACGCCTACGAGGCGGAGACTGCCAGGCTGTTCGGAACCTTCGTCGCCCGAGGCTACGTCTATAAGGGCGCGCGTCCAGTGTATTGGTGCATACACGATCAGACCGCGCTCGCCGAAGCGGAAGTCGAATACAGCGAACACACCAGCCCGTCAGTCTACGTCAAATTCCCAATGCCTGAAGACCAGGTGCGAGCACTTGAAAACAGGATCGCCGATGCTTCCGGGCAATCCGCAACCGGCACTCCGCAAGCCGCAATCAACAAGCCCGTCTTTGTTCTGATCTGGACGACGACGCCGTGGACGCTTCCGGCTAATCTCGGCATTACGGTCAACCCGAATTTCGAGTACTCGGCCATCGAGGTCGGGGAAGAAATCTACATCGTCGCTAGAGATCTGGTTGCCGCAGTCGGAGAAAAGTGCGGACTCGGCGAACCTCGAGTTCTTGCAAGCTTCCCCGGCTCTTACCTCGAGGGGTTGAGAGCACGTCACGCCTGGATAGATCGTGATTCGCTGCTGATGCTGGGAGAGCACGTCACGCTCGGCGGGGAGGCAGACGCCGAAACCGAAATCGATGTCGCGTTCGCTCAAAAGAAGGGCACGAGTAAGGCAGGGACCGGATGTGTTCACACGGCTCCCGGTCACGGACACGACGACTTTGTGATGGGTCAGAAGTATCGCGTGCAGCTTGCTCCGATCTACGACGAGCTGCGAAAGAGCGGCGTGTTAGCTGGGCAGTTGGAAGGATCCGAGGTCTATTGTCCCGTTGATAACGCAGGCCGATTCACTACGGATGTTGAACGCTTCGCCGGGCTGCAGGTGTTCGAAGCCAACCCTCTGATAGTCGATTTCCTGCGAGAGACCGGCGCGCTGGTTTACACCGAGAACTACGCGCATCGTTATCCGCACTGCTGGCGCTGTCACAACCCGGTCATCTTTCGCGCAACGCCCCAATGGTTTATCTCGATGGACAAGGCCAGCGGCGAAAGCAGCGGGCTGCGAGCAAACGCGCTCGCGGAAATCGAGCGCGTCACCTGGGTCCCGGCTTGGGGCCGCGAGCGGATGCGCAACATGCTCAAGGGGCGTCCCGACTGGTGTGTGTCGCGCCAGCGAGTATGGGGTGTGCCGATTCCGGCTTTCTACTGCGAGGATTGCGGCGAAACAATCGCCGATGAAAACGTCATTAATCACGTCTCGTCGATCTTCGAAAGAGAAACGGCCGACGCGTGGTACGCTCGTGAAGCCGAATATTTGTTACCCGATGGATTCACCTGTTCAAAGTGTGGCGGCTCGAAGTTCACCAAGGACACAGACATCCTTGACGTGTGGTTCGACTCGGGTTCGTCATCGCTTGCGGTGCTCGTGGCTGAACGGAATATGCCATGGCCGGCGGACGTCTACCTCGAAGGTCCCGATCAATATCGAGGATGGTTCAACTCGTCACTGATGGTCGCGCTTGCTGCCAGGGATCAGGCCCCTTACAAGACGGTAATCACCCACGGTTGGACCGTAGACGGCGAAGGCAAAGCGATGCACAAGTCTACGGGCAACGCGATTCCGTCAGATGAAGTTGTAAGCAAACAAGGCGCGGAGATTCTCAGACTATGGGTCGCGTCCTCAGACTATCAGGAAGATGTTCGCGTCTCGCCTGAGATTTTGAGTCGCATGGTTGACGCGTATCGCAAGCTTCGCAACACGGCGCGATTCGCACTTGGTAATCTTTATGATTTCGATCCCGAGCGCGATCGCGTTGCTGAATCAGATATGCGGGAGATCGATCGCTGGGCGCTTTCCGTCACAGATGGTTTCATGCACCAAGTGATTGAGTCCTATAAGAAGTTTGACTACTCGGACGTCTATCACAGGCTCTACAAGTATGCGACCGTGACATTGTCTAACACCTACTTCGACATTTTGAAGGATAGGCTCTACACCTTCGCACCAGCGTCTCGGGATCGCCGGAGTGCGCAGACAGCGCTTCACGAGATCGTGACGAAATTTGCTCGCATGCTGGCCCCGATACTTCCCTTTACGGCCGACGAGATATGGGAAAACATCCCGGGTAAACTCGAAGCTTCAGTTCACTTGAGCGAGTTTGAAGAGACTAAATTGCGCGACGAAAATGCAGAGCTAATTAAACGATGGAGGTTCGTTGATAAAGTCCGTGGTGGTGCGCAGAGAGGTGGGGTGCAGAGCGCGTTAGAACTAGAACGAGAACGGAAGAAAATCGGCTCATCGCTAGAAGCGACGATCACCATTAAGACAGACTCTGAGGGGATCGCATCGTTGAGACACTTTTCTGATGAGGAGTTGGCGGAAATCTTCATCGTTTCTAAAGTGGTGCTTAAGGTACACGAACCCGGAGGAATTAGCGTAGATGTCGAACACGCCTCCGGAGAGAAATGCGAACGATGTTGGCGTTGGTTGACCTTGGCTGACGATTGGCGCGTTCGAGGAGTCTGTGATCGGTGCGTTCGCCAGTTGGAGGAGGGATGGGGATTATGACAACGTCAAATCTCGATCGAATACGTGAAGAAGTGAAAGCCCTAACGCCTGAGGAGCAACGAAGTCTGCGCGACATGGTCGATGAGCTCGTGAAAAGCGCACCAGTGATGACCAAAGAGGAATTCGAGCAGCATCTCTTGAAAAAGGGCGTCATCAGCCGCATTCCACCTCGGATCAGGGATGCGAACTTCGAGGCCAACCGAAAACTGATAGAGGTAGAAGGGAAGCCAGTATCCGAGATCATCATCGAGGAGCGGCGGTAGGCGGCTGCCCAAGGACTTGCAGTTGAAGACCCGAACACTCATCCTTAGAAACAGGAGCAAGAAGTCAATGAGCTCAGAAGCAATAACCACGAGAGCCGGCTCACAAAAACTCTGGTATCTGGCCATCGCCGTGATGGTGATGAGTTTCGATCAGTTCACAAAGTACTGGGTGTCGGTAAAGCTGCGCGAGGGTGACGAGATCGACATCATTCGGGGTTTCTTCAAATTCAGCTACACCGAGAACCCGGGCATCGCCTTTGGCATGTTGAACAACGGCAACGTGAAGTGGCTGCTGGTGACGATCTCCGTGACCGCAATAATGGTGGTCATCTATTACATGCGACGCACTCCGATTTCGAACACCTTGCTGCTGTGGTCGCTTGCTCTCCTGGCCGCCGGAATTTGCGGCAACCTGATCGATCGTTTCAGGCTGGGTCGTGTCATCGATTTTCTGCTGCTCTATTACAAAGACTATCAATGGCCGGTGTTCAACGTCGCCGACACTGCGATCACCATTGGCGCGGCGCTGATGGCAATCGAGTTGTTCATGTCTCCCCAGGCTGAGCGGCCACCAGTGATTGATCCGATCGAATCACCGAATGTGGAATAGAGTCGAGAGAGTCTGGAGAGTCGAGAGAGTCTGGAGAGTCGAGAGAGTCTGGAGAGTCGAGAGAGTCTGGAGAGTCGAGAGAGTCTGGAGAGTCTGTCCCGAACCTCTCGACTCTCCAGACCCTCAAGACTCTCCCGACTCTCAAGACTTCTTGGAGTAGTAATGTTTCCAGAGTTATTTAGAATACCGGGGCTCGGGATACCGATCGCAACTTATGGGGTGCTACTGGCTGTTGCGTTCATCACCGCGCTGTGGCTGATCGCCCGGCTTGCCGCGCGCGACGGCCTTCCAAAAGACCGGATCTATGATCTGGGGCTCTACATCCTGGCGTCGTCGCTGATCGGCTCGAAGCTGTTGATGATCATCACGGAGTGGAACGATTATCGAGGCGACTGGCGGCGAATCTTTTCCCTGGATCTGTGGCGTTCGGGAGGCGTCTATTACGGCGGATTCCTGGTCGCGCTTCTGGTTAGCGTGATCCTGATGAGACGCTGGCATCTGCCGTGGCGCAAGACCGCGGACGCGTTTGCGCCGGGCGTTGCGCTGGGACACGCAATCGGGAGGCTAGGCTGCTTTTCGGCAGGCTGCTGCTGGGGCAAGCCGACCACTTCGTGGATTGGCGTCCACTTCACTCAGAAGGCCAGCGAGTTGACCGGCGTTCCTATTGATTCCGCTCTTGTTCCAACGCAGTTGATTGAGGCGGCGGCCAATCTCGTTATCTTTGGCTTTCTGCTCTGGCTCGGAAAGCGCAGGCGATTCGAGGGACAAATAATCTACGCGTACTTGATGACCTACGGCGTCGCGCGATTCACGATCGAGTTCTGGCGCGACGATCCGCGCGGACAGATCTTCGGGCTTTCAACGTCGCAGTTCATATCGATCATCATGTTTGTGCTTGGTCTCGCGATGACGCTGTACCATTGGCGCAGGCAATCGACTGGAGGTGCCGCCCATAGCCCTGACGTGGCGGCACAGGTAACGTAAACCTCATGTAGGGGCGGCCCTACATGCAACTTATGTTGATCGATGAACCGCAATCCCAATTCTTGACGGTCAGCGCCAAAGCAGTAGGGCTGCGCCTGGATTCGTTTCTTGCCTCCTCTCTTAAAGACATAAGCCGAACACGAATTCAGCACGCGATTCAGGACGGCGATATTCTGATCAACCAGCTGGTTTCGAAGCCGGGCTACCGCTTGCGCGACGGCGATCACATAGAAATCGATCTGCCGGGACCGCCGCCAGTCGAGCTGCTTCCTGAAGCCATTCCGCTTAACATTCTCTTTGAAGACGATGACCTGGTAGTCATAGACAAACCGGCCGGAATGGTCGTTCATCCGGGCGCCGGTATTGAGTCGGGAACGCTTGCCAATGCACTCGTTCACCACTTCAACGTGTTATCGAGCGTCGCCGGAAGTATTCGGCCGGGCATCGTTCATCGCTTAGACAAAGACACGTCAGGTCTGCTTGTTGTGGCAAAGACCGACCTGGCGCATCAGCGACTGTCGGATCAGTTTCGCGAGAGACAGGTGTTCAAGCTGTACGTCGCGCTCGTCTATGGGCGCCTCTCCAACGAGCGCGGAGAAATCGAGGCTCGCATTGGACGCGGGACGCATAACCGAACTCGCATGGCCGTGTTGAAGGGAGCAGCGGGGCGGCCGGCTCACACGATTTACGAAGTCGCCCGTCGTTATCAGGACTTCACGCTGCTGAAGGTTAAAATCAAAACCGGCCGCACGCATCAGATTCGAGTTCACCTCGCACATATCGGTCATCCGGTTGCGGGCGACGCGAGCTACGGAAGCGGACGGATAAACTCCCTCGGCAATGTGGCGATTAAACGCGCCGTGCAGACACTAGGGCGTCAATTCCTGCACTCGACTGAGCTTGCCTTCAATCATCCTCGAAGCGGCGAGCGAATCGAGTTCACATCGCCTTTGCCTCTGGAGCTCGAGGCTTTGCTTGCGAAGTTGAATTGAAGATTGATGCCGAGGTGACTGGCATGTCGCTGAGAAGACAGAGAAAGACACTTTCCTGGGCTGCTCCGGAATCCCAGATTGTTCATACTCGGCCTAGGGAGACCGCTGCCCGCACACATTGCTTTTCGGGTACTCCTCGGTGCGCCCTTGTGCTGGCTGAGTATGAACGATCCACCAACTGCGTGGTGGAGCAACCACGTTGTGGTTGAAGGTTTGTAACCGCGTAGCGATGTCCTATCGATAGTTGACGTGGTTCGGGAGTCTCCGGGCCGCGTAGCGGTTACCTATCGACCTTGTAAAATCGATTCTGGCGGAACATAGGTAACCGCTACGCGGCCCCGTACATCGCCAATCGCGCAAGCTATCGATAGGACACCGCTACGCGGTTATCCTCTGTTTACGTTGTTCGAGGATGGCGCGCGAAATGTCCAATCTCCAGCCATCAACTGCGTTGGTGGGATTCGCGGGACTTTCACACGGTCTCTGCGTTGGTGGACTAAACCTACTAGTGAGCTCATCCATTTTTCAGCAAGCTGCTAGATCCTGAGTTTCTCTCTGATCTCGCCAACGTTGTCCTCAGGCGAGTCTGCTGCGTCCAGAACGATGGCTCGCTCGGGTTCCTCGAGTATCGCGAACTGACTCTCGATCAATGAAGGATTCATATAATGACCGCGCCGTTCGGCGAGCCGCTGTTGAATCAAGGACTGTGTGGCCTTCAAATACACGAGCCGCACCTGCGCATTTATCAAAAGCCGAGAACGGTACGACGCCTTCAATGCTGAGCAAGCCAGCACGATGTTTGACGGAGCGCGAAGCGTCTCGCGAATCAACCCCTCTATACTCTCCAGCCACGCGACTCGATCGTCGTCAGTCAATGGCTCGCCGCGGCGCATCTTCTCGACGTTGGATTGAGGATGGAAACCATCGGCGTCATAAAACGTCCAGCCAAGCTCTTCGGCTAGCAACCGGCCTATGGTGGTCTTCCCTGCCCCGGTTACACCCATCAGGACGATGATCATCACGGAACTCAGTTTGATAGATTTGGTTTTAGCCGGTATAGCAACTCGCCGGCTTTCGGGACCAGCAGGACGCCCTCGTCTTCGCGGTCGCGCCATTCTTCCGGGTTCACGCTATCGGGATCGAGGTAGTCCAGATTAACCTGCCGGCAGCGCGCCTCGGTGATTCCTGTAGCAAGCCTGACGTTGATTCGCGGTCTCTCCTCGCCCGTCTGCGCATCGTACTCTCCCAGGCCTCGCAAATGAGTGCTGTGCGCAAGGGCGCCCCCGGGAAAGTGTTTGAACCTGTCCCACTGTTTCACGAAGTAGTCACGAACATGGTAGCCAATCTCATCGAGCAGCCGGCCGTGTGTATAACTGATCTCATCGATATGAGGAGCGTAGATAATAAGTTCTCCGCCATCGGCGACCACCGGTTCGAGCTTGTACATTCCCTTGGCGGCAGTCCAGATGTCTTCGTACATTCGAGGCATCACCGCCAGAACCTGTTTGAACGGTTTGTCGACGAAGCGAATATGTAAGCTCGCAGACAAATCGGCGGCCGCCGAATAGGCTTCTTCCGGCGAGCCGATGAAAAGACCCGCGAGCCCTTCATCTTTGACAACCAGGCTGAAACACAACTTGCGTTTGCCGATCATCGAAGCTGCGCTGTCAATCACGCGTCGAACAGGCGTGTACTTCGTTCCGATAACCGACGAACTGGTTATCAGCGCCCCAAGCCAATGAGAAAAGTTGATCACCTCGGGGCCGCCGATTCCCGGAAAGAAATACTTGTTCCCACCCGAGAAGCCCACAACCTCGTGAGGAAACGTAGGCCCGCAAATGATGAGCTGATCATAATCGAGAATCATCCGATTGAGCCGGACATCAACACGCCGGCTCAACAGACCACCGCTCAGTTCCTCGACTTCCTCGGCGGATATCTCGCCAAGGCTGACAAACGTCTCCGGCAGATCCCATCGATGATTGAACACACCTACATTGCCGTAACGGCCGGCGCGTTCGTCCGCTGTAACGCCTATAAGCTGATTGATCGAGGCCGCGTTTAGCGGTTTATGCGTCCCAAGCGCGATCAGGTAATCGAGTTGCTTGACGCGACTGTTCAGCAGCTCGAAGAGCAAACGGAACATCAGGGGAATCGGTGCGGTGCGAGTCCGATCGGGAATTATGATTAGCACACGCCGCCCGTCGAGGTCTTCTTTCTCCAGAGCTGTGCGTATTAGTTCGCGAATCTCGCCCTCTAACAGGAAGCCATCTTCGCGAGATTTACCGATGATCATGGTTGTGGACCTGTATGGGCGTCCCTCCGTGGGCGGCCCCCCGGTCGTGAGGCTCTCGTTTAGCGAAGAGGGGCGCCCACGGAGGGACGCCCACACAGGTCGCATACCGAGTTCATCAAGTTAAAGTCGATTGACTATTAAGTACGCGCGGCTTGCGACGACGCCGGAAGCGTTACCCGCTGCTTTTGACGATAAGATAGATTCGCCATGTGCGCGGCTACCGCCGAGCGATAGCCGATCTCGACCGGTGCGTTTGGTTCGCGGCGTGAGCGCACACAGTCGACGAAGTTCGCCATATGACTTTGATCTTTGGCCTGGCCTTCCATGGCGACTCCATCAGCGCGATTCGTTTTTTCGGGATAGTAGCGCAAGCTTGATTGCGACTTGCCGGTCACCATATCCGTCGCGCCAGCTATTCGTTCAATCGTGCCGTGCGAACCGAGGATCCGTTCACCAAGCCCGTAATAGCTGTTGCTGAAAGTCGATTGCCAGGTCACTACAACGTCGTTGGGAAAATCTAATGTCACCGCGATCGTGTCAGGAACTTCGCGGCCGTCCTTTTCAGAGAACACCCCGCCAGACATATACGCCGCGATAGGAACCGGCAAGTCCAGCGCGCGCATGATCCACGCTATCTGGTGAACCATATTCTCAGTGACGTTACCGCCGGAAAACTCCCAGTAGAGTCGCCAGTTGATGAACTTGAATCCGTCAAATGGCCGCTTCTGCCTTCCGTTTAGAAACGAACCCCACTGCACGTTGGCAGCCGTGCAATCCGCAGGAACCGGGCGGACCCATTGCCCTTTGCCCCGAGGCGTGTTGCGGCTCATCCAGGACTCGATGTGAGTAACTTTGCCCACCAGTCCATCTTGGAGCCATTGCTTTGCGTCGGCCAGCGCGCCCGAGCTCTGATGTTGAAGACCGATGCTGACGATGCGATTGGATCGCTTCGCTGCGTCGCGGCAAGCGTCTGCTTCCTCAATCGACCAGGTCATCGTCTTTTCAGAGTACAGATCTTTGCCGGCGGCAATCGTGTCAATAAAGTGACGCGCGTGACAGTGTAGCGGCGTCGCTACAATGACCGCGTCCACGTCTTTCAAGTCGAGCAACCGGCGATAATCGTCGAAGCTCTTCATACTCGGCGCCAGTTTCTTAGCTTCGTCGTGCCGCGCGGTGTAAACATCCGCGGCCGCGACGAACTCGACATTCGGCACGCTTAGGAACTCGCCCATCAGTTCCTTGCCGCGAGCGCCCGCCCCGATTATGCCCAGCCGCACTCGATCATTCGCGCCGAGCACTCGCCCAAACACTCGGTTGCTTGAAAAGGTGAATCCCACCGCGGCGCCTGCCGCCGCCTGCTTCAGGAATTGTCGTCTGCCGATTGCGCCGTTGATCATTTGAATTTCTCCTCACTGCATTTTAGAAACGAGAGACGATGAAGAACCCAACGCCGACCGCGAACGCGTCCTCCAAAACTGCTATCACGAAATCGGGAACGCTCAACGCTTTGACGAGTCGAGTTCGAACCTCGTAACCGGCAAAAGCGCCGGCCATTGCGCCTGCGATGCCCAGCAGTGCGCCGACGGCGATCGCCTGGTTGCCCGCAACGCAAATTGCCGCGCCGGACAATCCACCAAACGCGATTCGAGCAGTAAGCCCCAGCGCCGCTTTTCTACTTGGAGTATTTGGGAGCTTGTCGACGACTAACTCGATGATCGCAGCGGCCGCAAGAATGTAAGCCGCGACGGCCGAGCCCATGAAAGCAAGAACCGAGTTGTGCAGATCGAGCCACTTCCAGCGGGCAGCCCAGGCGACTAGCGCCGGAGCGGTCATCGAACGAAGGCCGTCTATCAAGCCGATCGCGAATGCCAGCGCGAGAACTGTAGCAGTGCTCATCATGTGTCAACTCACTGGAGGATCGTAGTGATTACTGAGGCCCCTAGCTTATCCCGACTGCCTGCAGGAATCAACGACGAGTGAGACTCAATCTTAACCACGAGGATCATCCCGGCAGGTCAGCGCTTTGTAACAATGACAAGTTGGGAAGGAGGGCTTGCCCCCGCAGCTTTCCCTCGCCGAGGTATGATGAAGAGTTGGGCCTTATAGCTTTCAGACGTGTCAGTTCCGCATCGGCTCGGCAGTTTGGACTTTCGCCCTCCGTCAGGAGGGCCATGTTTATAGCAATCGAGGCGCCGAGGCGCGAACTCCGTCAGGAGTTCCATGTGCCCGTGAGAGCATTCCTACATTTCACCCCTGACGGGGTGAGCAGAACGCGCTGTCATTACTATAAACATTGCCCTCCTGACGGAGGGCCAAACCACCGATCATCGGCTTCAGTCAAGCGATCCGTTTGCCATAGGTCCCACTTCTAGTCACACCCCCCTCGCTGACCAATAGGCGGGCAAGCCCTCCTTCCCAATCTGTCATTGCGATGGGGGTTATGGGGCGGTCCGGTTACATCAGTCCCCAGTCGATGTAATTTGACAAGCTCTGCTTCGCATGGAATAACGAAGCTCGAACGGAGGCTTCGATTCATGGGTTATACGCCGTTAGAACTGAACGATAAGACAGCTGTTGTCATCGGCGGCACGTCCGGTATCGGCCGCGCAGTGGCTCATGGGCTCGCGGAGGCGGGCGCAAACGTCGTGGCGACCTCGCGGACGATCGACAAGGTTGAAGCTGTCGCGCGCGAAATCGAGGATCGCGGAAGGCGGACGCTGCGTCTGGTCTCAGATGTCTCCGACCGCGCTTCTCTCGAGCGGGTACTGCATAAGAGCATCGATGCTTTCGAAAAGGTCGACATCCTCGTTAATTCGGCAGGGCGCACAAAGCGAGCACCGACAATTGACATCAGTGAAGATGATTGGAATCAGATCCTGGATACAAACCTTACCGGCACGCTCAGGGCGTGTCAGGTCTTTGGGCGCCACATGCTGGAGCGCCGGTACGGGCGAATCATCAACATCGCTTCGATCGCCTCGTTCGTAGCGCTTCAGGAAGTTGCGGCGTACTGCGCAAGCAAAGCTGGAGTTGCGTCGCTCACAAAATCACTCGCAATCGAATGGGCATCTCGCGGGGTCTGCGTCAATGCGATAGCGCCAGGTGTGTTTCCCACCGAGTTGAATCGAACGATGTTGAACGAGACAGAGCGGGGTCGCGAATTCATATGGCGCACCCCGATGAAGCGCTTCGGCAAAGTGGAAGAGATCGCGGGCGCGGCGGTGTTTCTCGCTTCGGACGCCGCGAGTTTTGTCACCGGAGAGATACTGGTGGTCGACGGCGGACTTCTCGCTAGCGGGATGAATCAATGATCTCACACTGAAGCTGCGCTGGCGGTTTGTGAAAAGGTTAACCTCGCCACAAAGACTCGAAGACACGAAGCCGCACTAAGCGTTTCCTTCTTGGTGCTCCTTAGCGTCTTGGTGCCTTGGTGGCAAATTCTTTCAGTGACTAGGCTTCCTTTTGACGGCAGTGGCGATCGCTCGTTCGGCAAGCGGTTGCATTACAGAGTATCCCGCGGCGTTCGGATGCAAACCATCATTGCTGAGTTCCTTCTTTAGCATCCCGCTCTCATCGACCATTGCCGCAAAGTAATCGAGATACACGTAGCCGTTCTCGCCAGCGTAGCTTTTGATCCATTCGTTAAGCGACTTGATTTGACCGGGCGGCCGTCTTTCGGTTTGCGTGATGGGCTTCCCTTCGCGATTGTGACTGTAATCACTGACCGGCAGAAGCGACGCCAGGACTACTCCAATACCGTGCGCTCTCGCCAACTCGGCCATCGTTGTCAGATTGTCCTCTGTAATCGCGAGTGTCATTGGACCTGTGTTTCCCGCAATGTCGTTAGTGCCGGCGAGAATCACAACCACCTTTGGCTGGAGCGCGATTACATCAGGCCGAAACCGTATCAGCATTTGCGGCGTCGTCTGTCCACTGATGCCGCGATTGATGTAAGGCTTGCCGGGAAAGAACCCGCCGGCAGATCTGCTCCACAAATCGGTGATCGAGTCTCCCATAAACACGACTCGCATTTCAGCCTTTGCTGGCGGAACTGTTTTGGCGTTCGCATCGCGATAGCGGTTGAGCTCGGGCCAATCACGCAGGCGCGTCTGCACACGGTCCAAAGTGTCCTTCAATTCGGCGCAGTCCTGCGCCGCTCGAGTCGAACCCGGAGGTTGCGAGGCGGTGGTGACGCACGCCATAACCAAAACCAGTGCAGAGTACGTGAATTTGGAAAAGCTATCCATAGAACCTCTCCTGAAGTGTTAGACGACGCTTCCAACGCGCGCGGCTTCAAGTCTGGGCGCGAGCAGGTGAACGATCAATAAAGCTACCAGGTAGGCCGAGCCTGCGATGATAAACAGCGGCAGATAGCTGTGAGTCAACTGCAGAACGTACCCGGCCAGCGTCGCGATCAGCATTCCTCCAACCGCTCCCGCCATTCCGCCGATACCCGCAACCGATCCAACCGCGCAGCCCGGAAACATGTCCGAAGCCATCGTGAATATATTCGCCGACCAACCCTGATGCGCGGCGGCGGCCAGCCCTATCAGCGCTACCGCGGACCAAAGACTCGAAACCTGCGAGGCGAATACAATGGGCACGACACAAACCGCGCAAATCAGCATAGTCGTCTTGCGCGCTCGATTGACGCTCCATCCCCGTTTGATGAGGCGCGATGAAAGCCATCCGCCCCCAATGCTTCCCACGTCGGCTATGACATAAATCACAACCAGCGGCGCACCGATCGTACTCAAATTCAGACCGTGCTTCTCGTTCAGAAATTTCGGCAGCCAATAAAGGTAGAACCACCAGATCGGATCGGTCAGGAACTTGCCAATCGCTATTGCCCAGGTTTGCCTGTGCGGCAGAAGACGCAACCACGGAACCTTCGTTGCGGTTTCCACGCCGTCGCTTCGAATGTAAGCAAGTTCTTCCGCGGAGAGTCGCGGATGCAGCTCGGGTCGCCGATACAGCGGGAGCCATAACGCGAGCCACGTGAATCCGATGGCGCCAGTAAGAAGAAACGCCCATTGCCACCCGAAGCGCATCGCAATCCACGGCACAATAAGCGGAGCTGCAATCGCGCCAACATTGGTGCCCGCGTTGAAGAGGCCGGTCGCAAAAGCGCGTTCCCGTTTCGGGAACCATTCGGCTACGGTTTTGATCGCCGCCGGAAAGTTGCCGGCCTCACCCAGGCCGAGCGCGGCTCGCGCAATGCCGAAGCCGAAGGCCGAGCGCGCTGTCGCGTGTCCCATCGCCGCGATGCTCCAAACAACAATCGCAAGCGAGTAACCAATTCGTGTCCCGAATCTATCGATCAAGCCTCCGGCAATCAGCAGACCGCCCGCATATGCGGCTTGAAACGCCGTGACGATGTAGCCGTATTCGATATCGTTCCAGCCGATCGACTTTTGAAGTTCCGGCGCGAGAATGCCGATCACCTGGCGGTCCATGTAGTTGATGGTCGTAGCCAGAAAAAGGAGCGCGCAGATTACCCACCTGTACTTCCCGATCCCATAACGCTTGACGGTCCGACGAGCTGCCAGCTTGTCGAGGTGTTCAGATACGGTATCCGCCGACAAGCTGGCAGCTTGCCGGACTGCCGCGCCTTGTTCTTTCGAAACCGGCAAACGAGGCTCCTTCCAACCGGCGTGATGGGTGTTACACGAGAACAGACTCGCGGAAATTCGTCCTCGCCAAGCTCGCAAAGGACCGCAAAGCTCGCAGAGATCACCGGCTCTCTGCGCGTCGCAGAAGGTCCTTCATCCCGGCCATGCTCACGCGCGAGCACTCTTCCGGAGTCCCTCCTCCGCGCCAATGCGTTTCGAGACTAAGCACACCATGGTACCCGTCCTTCTTCAACGCGCGAAACTGACCGATGTAATCTACAATACCGCGTCCCATCGCAGCCCATTCTGTTTTGCCGTCCGGCTCGCGGACGACGTCTTTGCAATGCATGTAGCCGATTCGATTTTTCGGCAGAAGCGCGTAGCCGTCAGGGAAGGGCGTTTCGCCGCGCGCTGCTGCGTTTCCCGGGTCCCAGTTCAACATTAAGTTCGAAGACTTAACGACGGAAAGCGTTCGCGCCGCCTCAGCGCCGGTCGCGGTGTTGCAAGACTGCTCGTTCTCGAGCAACAGCGTAACCCCGCGCTTGCCGGCTTTCGCAGCAGCCTCAATCAACTTCTGATCGATCGCCGCTCGGTAGGGCTTTTGATCGTCGAGCCGCCAGAAATCAAAGATGCGAATTCGGTCTGTATTGAATGCGCGGGTCAGCTCGAGGGCACGATCGAGAAGCTCATTCTGTTGGGTAAAGGTAAAGTCCGCGCCGAACTGATCTTGCTTTGGGCTGAACCTGGACACCGGAGCGCCCGGCCAATCGATCTTGAAGATCGGCGAGGCAATTGAAGAGACGCGCAGCCGGCTGCGTTCGAGCAAGCGTCTTGCTTCGCCCACCTCTTTGGCGTCCAGTTTCATTAGGTTCTTGCCCCACAACTCTCGGAGCTCAACGTAGCCGAGTCCGAACTCTTTGGCCGCGACCTCAACCGCATGCCCAAAGTCCTGGGTGATTTCGTCGGTTATGACGGACAGTTTGAAATGCGCCATCGGATATCAGACCTTCATCCCCAGTTTTTCTTCGAGATACTTCTTACTGATAATCGCCGACTCTTTTGGCGACCGCGCATCGTCGCTCGCGCCGTCCAGCTCGACGACTCCCCAGCCTCGAAACTTGATCTCTTTGAGCGCGTCGAACACCGCGTGAAGATCGACTCTTCCCCGGCCTAGTTCAACAAATCGATACGACTGGCCCGCGTTTGCGCCCGGCGCGGGAGCGTGACTCTCAACATCCTTCACGTGCAGAAAGAGAATGCGGTCCCGGTATTGTCTGATTGCTTTTGCGGGATCGCCGCCGCCCTGCTGATAGTGCGCGACATCAAGCAAGAGCCTTACATAATGCGGGTCGACTTCATTCATAACGCGATCGACATCATCCGGGGATTCGCCGAGCGATCCCATGTGATTGTGATAAGCGATCGGAACTCCGATGTCGGCCGCGCGTCTGCCTATCCTGCTGAGCAGCCTGCCCAGCATCTTGTAATCCTCGGCAACAGGTTTCCGATCTCTCGGGCGGGCGGAATCGATCAACTGCAGATAAAGCCCTCCGACATTGCGAACGAATCGCGCGTGTTCGGTATGAAGAGCAATTTGTCCAGCTTCGGCGCCTGGCTCAACGTTAACATTCCCACTCGATAACGCGACCATTTCCAGTCGATGTTGCTGCAACAGGTCGCGCAGAAGTGTTGGGCGGTCGCCGAACTCTGTTAAGGCATTTGCCCGCAGTTGAATCCCGCGATAACCGGCCTCCGAAATCTCATTGATCGCCTGACGATCATTTTCTTTCCAGGCGATTGCCGCATAACCGAATCGTATTTCAGAAGAGGCAGGCGTTATGGGTTTATCAAAGCAAGAGAGGTCCATCGGAGGATACAGCGGTGGAGCGACTGCCGCGCTCAAGAATCGAAACGAGCCCGCGGATGCGGCAGCGATCGCGCCAACGTTGCCGATGAACCGCCGCCGAGATATCAGAAATGACATCGCAGTTTCCTCCGAGTCAGGTAAGTCCGAAAAAGCTCGATAGGAATTTAGCTGCCTGCGCGTTTCAAGTACAGGCGATTCGCGGTTTGCCGGATTACGTCCGGCACGTTTTTGTTCTGGGCGAGATTCCGAAGGTCTCGCAGTTGAATGCGATTGATAAATCCGAGGCTGGTTGCAATGGGCGTGCGAGGATTTCTGACGAGATTGTGTATGACAATATACGACCGCGCCCACTGGCGATTCTGGCCGATTCGCCGAAGCACATCTTCGGGAACGCTTTTGAACGAAGCGATGCTTTCGACTTCGGTGTCCGTCAGCCGCGGGTTTCGCAAGACCGCGCCGGCGACGACGCGATTGGGATCGCGAACCAGGATCATTCGAGCCTCGCGGGTCCCTTTTATCGCGAGCATCACCCTCTCCTTGATGCTCATCAGGGCGACTCGCTGAAAAACCGGGACCCGGTCGACGGACAACTCAGTGCCCTCGTCCGCAAGCATGCCAATCATGCTCTCGACGTCGAACAGGTCGTTAGACGTTGGCGTCGTCGTATCAAGCGGGCCGTACTCCTCTTCAATTTCAGCGATCAGGCGATCATCTATGGTTCCCTCGCCTTCCTCGATAAGGCCTAGCCTGATCAGGTCTTCGATGCCGCCGATGGAAACGGTGTCGCGCCTGGCTTCAAGAGCCTCGCGCTCCGCCACTTCGCGAACGCGCTGCTCATCGGCGATCATCTGCGCGCCGAACTGTTTCTCAAAGAACTCTTCGCGTATCTCTCGAGCGCGTCGCTCCGCTTCAAACGTATGCGCCGGGTTCGCAAGGATGGCTTCGATAATGCCCGGTGAACGAATCAGGCTCTGCTGCTTGAGCGAAACCGCCTCGATGATTTTCGGATCACGGCTGTGCGCGGCAAGCTGGCCGAGCGCTGCATCGGGCGTCGAGGGATTAAAGATCGCGACCTCGACCAGTTCTCGGGGCGCGCGCGGCCAAAGACAAATGAACCCGAGCACTTCAGGACGAGCTTCGGGCTGGGCCGCAAGATCAGAAAACACCTCGGGTTTGAGCGTCGCCAGGGTTGACTTGATGGCTGCGCGCACGTCTTCGTTGGAGTCGGAATCTAAAGCTACCAGCGATTCGAGCAGGTCCTCGTTGGAGAACGGCAGCAAGCCTCGCGCAGCCGCGAGTTTGATTGGCTGCGGAGCTGTGCCCAACCTGATGGCTTCTACAATCTGGTGCGAGATGGCTTTTCTTCTTTCAGCTTAAAAGGACCGAACCGGAAGGGCAGACACGGGAGCGTGCAACCGAGCGCCAGATTACAATAGACAGACGCCTTATTCAATTGTTTCTTTTCGAGGAGACCGCGCTAATCGCGGCAAAATCACGTCTTGTCGGCAGGTTCAGAGTTCAGAGTTCAGAGTTCAAGCTTTAGCTTGCTCTTGAGCATCGTGCTTCGAAAAACGGCAAGCTAAAGCTTGAACTCTGAACGCGGAACATTCCCCTACCCGGAACTCAGGTCTGTGCTCGGCTGAGTAAGGCAGTGCTTCAATGCTCGCCTGATGACGCTGCTAACCTGCAACAAGTCGAACGGTTTTTCGATCAGGTCGAAAGCGCCTTGCGCCAGAGCTTGTGCCGCGGCAAGCCCGCTGGCAGACATCACAACAACGACGATCCCAGGATGCTCCTGTTTGACGTGCGCGAGCAGATCCAATCCTGAAGCGCCGGGCATGTTGATATCCGTCAACAACACTTTGAATGAGCCAGCGGCCAGGAGTATCTTCGCCTCCGCTACGCCTGGAGCAGTGCTGCAGGAAAAGTCCGGGCTCAACACCCCTAACAAGAGGCTGCGTATCGACTCCTCGTCGTCGACGATCAGGATCTCATTCATGTGTCCACACTGAGCGACATCCCGTTTGAAATCTCAGAGAGGAGCGGCTGTTGAGGGCCGCTCCTCAAGCGAGGGCACGTAAGACGATTGCACAGTGCCTGACGAAGTTACTGTGCGATGGTCGGCGGCTACTAATTACCCGCCGCGAACGCCTGGGCGAACAACGAGAGCCTGGCTGCCAGCACCGATCGAGTCACGACTGTGTCCGGCTCGAATCGCGGACCGGGCACGGCAACGAACTGGCCGGGCGCGACCTCGCGCAACTCAGCCGGAAATGCTTCGAGCAATCCACGATTGAGCGCAATCTGAACATAGCCGCGAAGAACCGGCGGAATACTGGCGTTGTCCACCAGCGGTTGTCCGCCCGATGTTACGGTGGTGTAGGCCAACCCCTTTGCTTCTGTGTCGAGTCCGAGCGCGCGAACAAAAGCTACCGCGACATCGAGCCGATTTACGTTGCCGTTTGGATTGAACAACGAACCGCTTGCGCTCATCAGTCCCTGCGGTACGAAGTTCCAATCGCGCAGATTGGACCCCGTAGCCGTGACCGCTTCGGCGAGCGGCGCCAGACTTCCAGAAACGTCGGGGAACTTCGGCGTTGCCCCAAGCGTCTGACGAATCGGCGTGTTCAACGCAAGCGTTCGCGCGAAGTCGTCGCGTGTGACGTTGGCGTCCGGACGGAATGTGCCATCAGAAAAGATGTCCATCCTTCGAACCTTCATGAGATTCGAAATCAGTTCCTCATCCGGGCGGCCGCTGATATCCGGCACGTTCTGAAGCGTTACCACCGATTGTTTGATAATGCCGGTCACATGCTCCGGGATCGTAGACGGCACAACGCCTTCAAGGAATCCTGCCGATGCCTGCGCAGTCCACGCGCCCGGTATCGGATTCCTTAGTCGAAGCTCGAGTCGAGGCAACGTGAGCACCGGGAGAGACGGGCCTGAAACAAACTGTCTGCCAGTTGGATCGGTTAAGGTCAGGAAGAACACATTTCCCTGGCTCGTTGGGATAGAGGTCCCGAAGTCGATCCTGACATCGAGTATTCCGGTGCCCTGGCGAACCGTGAATGAATGTGTGTTCACTGTGTCATCTATATAACTGAAGTCGAATCCCCAGGTTTCGGGACTCGGGTCGGGAGTAATCGTCAACTGCGCATTGAAGGCAGGATTGTTGACCCCGCCGAAATTCTTTGCGCGATTGACGACCTTGTCTACCGCGGCGTACGCGTTGACGTAACCCGAGCCGACCTGGAACTCTTCATACCCCGGCATCGGCGTCGCGGTCTGCCGAAGGATCTGCTTAACGTCATCCGGCGTAAGCGTCACGTCGGCTGACAACATCAACGCGACTATGCCGGCCGCATGAGGCGTCGCCATCGAGGTGCCCTCGATCTGCGTGTAAAAAGGAAGAAACTGCGGAGGGATCTCAACGTCGTCAGTCGCACCATTGGCAACCACGTTGGAGAGTGACCGGGTCGAAACGATTCGAGCTGAGAACTTCGACGCATCCGAGTCGAACTCCCGGCCCGTGCCGGGAGCAACGATCGTCGGCGCGTCGAAATCATTATTCGGATCGCTGTCGGCCACGCGCTCCTCTTTCGGAATTCCAGTTGAAGAGAAGTTCGCCAATCCTCCTTCTTTCGTGCCGGCGCCCACCGCGACAACCCACGGAGCTTTCGCGTACGGATTATCGGTATCAGGCCCCGGTCCTTCATTGCCCGCGGCGAAACAGACGATGATGTTCGCGTCATAAGCCTTCTTGCTTGCGATGTTGATCGGATCATCCGGATCGAATGGACCGCCGCCGCCCCACGAGTTCGAGATGATGCGGATGTGATAAAGGAACTGGTTGGTCATCGGCCATTCGAATCCGCCAAGCGCATTGAGCACCAGCAGTCCTGCTCCCGATCCGCAACCGATCAGATTGACTCCAGGCGCGACGCCCGCGTAGAGGCCGCCAGAAGCCTGACCGGTCCCGCCGAGTATGCCTGCGCAGTGCGTGCCGTGTCCGACGTGAGTGTCGGTGTTCGGTACGTTCTCCACGACCAGCAACGGCGTGAACCGTCCCGCGGGATCAGGAGAGCAAGGCGGGGTCGGCGAGCCCTGCGAGAGAATGCAATCGTCCATCACGATCTGAACATTTTGTATGACGTGGTTGGGATACTTGAGGTCCGAGTGAGTTCCATCAATTCCTGTATCGTTGATCACCGCTGAGAAATTGCCCTGTCCGGCGATGGGCAATCCGCCGATCCTGAATGCCGGATCGGCGCGCAGCTTATCGATGCCGACAAGCACACGAGCCTGATTGCTAAAGTAAACAAGCTGATCGTTCGACCACACCGAACGCACGGCACTGCTGGCTGCCAGCGCCCTCACTTGGGCGACCGTCGCCGGTGTCGCGACCATTCCAAGCCGTTGAAGTGTGATTCCTTTGGTTATCCCGACTGCGCGCAGTGCGGCGAGATGCGTGGCGTTTAGCCCGCTCGTCGTGTTGAAGGAGACTATTACGACGCCTACGCCGGCGGAATTCGGAAGGGTCGCAAGCTTGGAGGAGAGCGAGGGGCTGAGTTTTGAGGCGGAAGCTGCAAGGCTGACCGCGCAGATCAACACTGCTGCAAATGTGATTCGTCGTAGTGTGGTTAACATGATTCGTTCCTTTCCCCGAGATAGTCGGACTATGACTGACTAAGGCGATAAGCCGGGTCTAACCGAATGTCCGCCTCGCGCCGTCTGGCTTCGAGCCAAGCGCGAAGGTGCGCGGCCCGCTTGTGCGCAAGCAAATGTTCCTGAATCTCCGATCGACTCTCGCTCAGCGTTCGCAACCGCGCCGGCGAGTGCTCAGTCACTTTGATTATGTGAAAGCCGTACTCGGTCTCCACGATGCCGCCGACCTGCCCTGACTTTAGCCTGAACGCGGCTTCGTCGAACGGCGTCGTGTGAGTGTCGCGTGTGAACGATCCGAGATCGCCTCCTCTATCGCGAGTGGCAAAATCATCTGAATACTCTTTCGCAAGCCGGCCGAAGTCGCCGCCGGTTCGCGCCCGCACAAGGATAGCCTCGGCGCGGCGGCGTCTCGCCGCAATTTCCTGGGTCACGCGGCGATCGAGATCACTCTTGCTGAGCTTCTCGGCGCCCTGAATGTCGGAAGCAATTTGAGAGGAGCGCGCGGCAACAAGTATGTGCCGGGCGCTGACGCGCTCTTGTTCGTTGAATAGTTTTTCAAATGCGCGATTGTGCGATTCCCTTGAATAGAAATCGGCGATCTCGGCGTCGTTCACCCGGACTTCCTTGTCGAGCTCATTTCGAAGAAGCTCGCCGTAGACATTCTGTGTGGTAGTTAGCCTGAACTCTTCGTCGCTCAAATTGTTCTTTGAGAGATAAGATCGATAGGCGCGTTCGCTTCCGAACTCACCGATGGCTTTCTGATACGCCTCAGCGAAAGCAGCGTCTGAAGCCGTCAGATCCCGCCGCCGGCATTCCGCTTCGATGAGGGCGCGGTCGACCAGATCGGAAACAATCCCTTCCTTCAGCCGCTCTATCTTCGCTTTGCCTTCGGGCGTCCGGCTGTCGAGGACCAGCGAATCGATGTCGTTCTTCAAATACATCTTGAAGAGCTTCGCGCTGATTGGCAGCCCTTCGACGGTGGCGATTACAGAAGTCTCGTTCGTCTGAGCTGCCGCCTGGCGTTTGGCGCTGATCAGCCAGCCCCCAAGGCAAGCGACTAGCAGCGTAACCGTTGCGATTGTAAACGTGCGCTTAGAAGTATTAATGGCAATGCTCCTTTCCCAGCTACGGGTGCAGCTTAGTGGCAAAGCATTGACGGATTCTTGAACTAAACTTGAACGAGGGGATTGTGATTCTGCGTGAAAAGGGCGGCGCTGTTGCAAGAAATGTAAACGCGATAATCCTGCCCGGGCCAGGTGAGGGCGACGAAGTTTTCCGCCTTAACCCACTGACGGTTGTCAACGCGCGCCAGTTACGGCAAGCCAGGGCAGGTGGTGGGCAGCATGTGTCAATCAGGCCAGGCGTCCCGGTTCCGGCCCTTCGAAACTTTGTTGCAGTGTTTACTCTCTAGATCACAGCCTCAGCAACTCTACGGTGACTGTATTGAGCAACGGATTGTAGGTAACTCTGAAGATCAAACTGGTCACCGTTCCCGTTGCTGGAGACGAGCCGCCGCTTGAACCTGAAGCGCCGCCGGGAGCACCGCCATTCGACGAGCTGCCGGAGGGACTACTGGGTTGAGTACTTCTCGCCAGGTTGCCGACTACGTTGAGCGTCACCGAGAACGGTCCGCCCGAGTCATTGAAGCGCAGGTTCCTTGCGCCGGAGGTTTCTGCTGACGAGAGAGCCGAGTCGGACCCGACCAGATTGTTGTAGCTCCAAAACGCGCCGGCTCCTGTCTGACCGTTGTCGGCATTGTTCGCGGTCGCGTTGGCGCTAATCGCGGCGATCTCGACACGCAAGGGCGTAAAGATCGTTTGCGACGATGTATTAGTCAGAGTCAGGTTGTAGGACGCAACGCCGGCAACGAAGCTCGGATTGCTGGTGCGCAAGCTCACCATCGAATTGACTACCTGTTCGATAAATGGTGAACACTGCAAGTTGCCGGCGATGGTGTAGGTCGAAGCAGGATAGCTATTGTCAGCTTGTCCCTTGACGAAGGTGTGATCAACAAACAGGGTCGAGCGCTCGAGCGTGTTGGTCTGTGGGGTGTCTGCGGTAATGGTTCTACCGTTCACCGCGCCGAGAAGATCGCCCGCCTGCGGGTTTCCGACCGCCGACTTCGGAACGAAGATGGTGATCGTCCCATCAGGATTGAAGTTGCTTGCCGGGTCTGGCGCCCCGACTCGGGTTTCGCTGATCACAAGGACCGCCGGTACGCCCGCGTCGGCCAGCGTGCCATACTCGAACGCCGGTGCCCCCGATGTTCCGGTGGTCATACCCACATAGTATTGCTGGCCCGGAGACGAGAACGAGTCCCAGGTGATTCGCCATCTGCTGTTCGGCGGAATCGTGCTGAGATCGCCGACCTTCATTTTGAACATCATGTTGTTTGTATCAGGCGGCTCCCCGACTGCTATGTAATCAATAAGCATCGAAGGCAGAGGCGGATTCGCAGCGGTCCCGCCGACGGCTTCGGGATGAGCCGGGTCGTTGCGATGGATGATGATTCCGCCGCAGGTGTCGCCAACATACGGGGCGGCAACTTCGCCGCCGCCGCACGATGTACCCACAGCGTTCACTGCTAGCACCTTGTAGTAATAAGTCTTACTGGTGTCGGTTGCGGTCGTGTCATCGTACCTCCCCTGAGTCCCGGAAACCGTGGCCAGCAGTGTCTCGGCGCCGCTTGTTGTGCCTCGCATGATTCTGTAGCCGGTGATCGGAGAATTGCCGGTATCGGCTTCCGACCAGCCGAGATGGACGACCGGACCGGCTCGCCGCGTGGTCACCGTAGGAATCCCCGGCACTGAAGTCGCGGTCAGTGCGTTTGGAGGATCAAACGCCGCAAGCAGCCTTCGCCCGCTTGATTGCCGGGCGATGGTAGCGGTCGCGGTGTACGCGTTGCCGCTGGCGGTGGGCGCCGATTGAGCGCAGTCGCCGCCGGCGCAACCGTTGACGTAGCCCACCAGGACGCGCCCTTCTTTATCGATGGTCATATCAAAAAAGTCGAGCATGTTTCGACCGATGTTCGCGCCGCCGTTCGTCCAAATGTTCCCGCGCTGAATTGGAGCGTTTGGTGTTGCGTCAGTCGTTGTCCAGGTTTGTCCGCCATCGAACGTGTGCGCGATGTAGAGATGCCAGATTCCGTTGAAGCTGTTCGCGTTTGCGTCGCCCGGCGTTGTTGAACCATAGAAGGCCACAGCCGCGCGACCTGCGTCGCCTGCGATGGCGGCCGGATACCTGATATTGTTCAGCCCGTAAACCGCGCCGACATCGACTATGTTATTCCAGGTTCTGCCGAGATCGTCTGACCATCCGGCCGCGATCGAGTTGTCATTGTTGGCGATGGCGAAATAGACCCGGTTGTTCGCATCGATTGCGACTGCCGGATCGCCGTGGCCCGACGCGGTATCGGTTGTAGAGCTGCGCACCGGACGGACGCTCCAGGTCTGACCATTGTCTTCCGAGACCGCTACCGCACCCTCACCGTTGCAGTTGTTATTGGGCACAAAGACCGTTCCATCGACCGGCGACACTTTTATGTGACCGTGTATGCCTGCACATTCAGTGAAGGTGTACATGGGTATCGAAGGGCCAAAGGTCAGCCCTCCGTCGTCGCTTCGTGAACACAGGGCGGTCTCGATGTCTTGTGAACAAAAATACACCGCGTTCGGATAAACACCCGGCACGCCGGTCGGCTTGGTCAGCGGCGCATGATAAGGACCCCCGCCGATGGTCTGGTGATCGACGCCGGACGCGATGCCGCTTCCATTGGTCGGTATCCAGGTTCGCCCGTCGTCGTCAGAATAAGAAGTCTTACAGGTTGGCGAGAGCAGCGTCAGCTCACCCGCGAAGATACGGCCGGTTTGACGATCTGTGAACCCGATCGGATCCGAATCAATAAACTGTGAAGTGGTCGCGCGTCGATTCACCCATGTAGAGAGCTGCCCGTTCGCAGGACAATTGTCATTGAAGGTGACGAACAGCGTTTCGAGATCCGATTGCATGTTCACCACTCCGGTATTCCAGTTCGCTCCGATGGATGGCTCACCCGAGCCGCGCCCCATGTATTCGACCGTTAGAGCGCCCGAGCTCGTCTGCGTGACCGGAGTGAGAACTCCGGGCGCTTCGTAGTTTTGATAACCAACTTTCGGTCCGGCGTCCTGTTGAGCCGCCGGAGCGGGCGCCGGGATTGCCGCGACGACGCTCACCGCACCGTGATAGGGATCCGCCGGAGAGGTCGGTGTCAGATCGTGAGCCACGTGGATAGTAAACACGCCCGTTCCCCACTGGGCGATATCGATAAAAGCGATTTGGCTGGTGACCCCTGGACCTTGCATTGCCGACGTCACGAGCAGTCCGCTATTGGAGCCCTTATGAATGTAGATATCGTATTCGTTAGCGCCGCTCTGCCAGGTCAGGAGCACCTGGACTCTCCTGCCGGCCCAATCGCCCGGCGCACCGGCGACGGTTAACGTAAAGGTTTCGCAGTTCACGCCGTCAACGCACTTGGACTCATCGTTCACGACTCCTCCGGGAGCGACGTGAGTGCCGGTCCACGTTATGGCGGTTGTATCAGTGCTATGAATCGTTCCCGAGTCGGGATTCTGGGCGCTTGCGTGAAAGAGAGGCAGGACCGCGACTGCTGCGCCGATTGCTAAGCCAGCGCAGAGTCTCAATAGCGTTTGGAATCTGAAATCTTTACCTTGGTTTCCGTCGGCAGGACTAAGCTCTCTCATTGCGGTCATCTCCAGTTGTGGCTGAAAGTACAATCGTGTCGCCGCTGAAAACCGACGACTTGAAAAGTCGTTCACCGCACAGGGGCAAAAGGAGGCAGAGTGTCCGCACCACTCTGCGGTGAACGGGGTTTGCGCCTATGGATGTATCGGCACAACGCTGACCGATACGGTCCTGAGCATCGGATTAACGGCGAAGCGCATCAGCGAGGTCAGCCCTTGAAGCGTCGTGCTCGAACCGGCAGTACCGCTCGAGCCGCCCCCCGGTGGTGGGGCATTGCCCGGCGTGGCGCCGCCCCCTAAGCGCTGGTAAGCGGTGACGATCGCGCTGAAAGTGAACAGCTCGGAGCTGTTGTCGCGGAATCTCAGCGTGCGGTTGCCAGTCACCTCATTAGGAGTGAGCTGCTCATCCGAGCCGAGCTGGTGCGAGTAGTCGAACAGTGCCGCGCTCGCGGTGCTCGTTCCGTTGCCGCTGTTGTCTGAATTGATGACCGCGACCGTGCCCGACCCTGACGTAATGCTGATAACTTTGAACTCGACCAGCGGAACGTATGAGTTGCTCGACTGATTCAACATATTCAGATCGAGTTGAAAGACGCCGCCCGACAGCGACACGTTCGACATCGCCGTTCGAACCAGATTGGTGATCTCTGCTTTCGTTCGCTGATCGACCAGCACGTTAACGGCGTTGCCTGGATTGGTGACGAACAAGCCGATCTGTCCGGGATACATCGCGCGAACTCTGAAATAGTACTGACCGTTCGCGAGATTCGAGAGAGCCAGACTCGAAGCGTTACCCGCAAGATCGGAAACGATCTGCCAGTTCTCATTGTCGGTGGACTCCTCGACTTCGAAGCCTTGCTCGCCGCCGTTTGGTGACCACTGCAAATTGAAGGTCCCGTCGAAGTCGATGTGGTTACCTTGCGCGTCGACGAAGTCGCCCGTTACCTGCGAGAGAGCGGGCGCCGCGGAATTGCCCTTCGTCTGTGTGCTCGAGATGGTGAAGTCGCTGCCGGCGGCAAGGAAGCCTTGAACTTCGTAGATGTAGGTTCCGCCGCGACTCACGTTGACGCTTATGTTTTCAGGGCCGCCCGGATTGGTTGAGCTCTCGATCACATTTCCGTCCGGATCGATCAGGAAGAAATCCAGATCGGCAAACGTACCGTTCACCACCTGGAAGAAGTCCAGCGTCGCGTCGATCTTCGAAGTGGTACCGCTTACCTGGAACGGAATATCAACATACGTAACACCGGCTACAGTCTTGCTGTCCGCATCGCCGGCAACGATTGTTCCTGTATACGTTTGCGTATCGGTCGATGTGGCGTTAGGAGCAGGCGCCGACGGGGCCGGCCTATAGTAGAACGGCATTCGCAATGACTCTGCGCCGTCCGCGCGTTTGGCAGTTACGTACCATTGCATTTCGATTTGGCGAAACGTGACTGTATTGCCGTTCACTTCGGCGATATGCGGATCTCGAATCAGGTTGCCGTCGAACGTGACGTTGGCATTGAACGTGGCTGAACCGCCCGCGGGAACGGTCACGCTCGAAGGCGAAACCGATATGCCGATGCCGTTGATTTGTGTGTCGCGGTTATCGGCCGCCGCGAGGTTGTAAGTGCCGCCCTGACCGGACAGATCCTGGATTGTAACCTGGACGCTTTGAGTGCTGATCACGCGATTGTTGACGACGGGCACTTCCGCGAATGAGTGACTGCCGAGGATCGAAGGCTGGATTATGCCATCGCCGACAACTCCCATCAGCGCTTTGGCGTGCGAGGCGTGGAACACATCGATCAACCCGCCGCCCTGGTCGATGATCGAATCGGCGGTCGCGCCATCGGCCTTCGGGTCCCCGGAGTCAAATCTCATGTTAGTTGCGGTGTTGATCATCGCGGTGCGAACCATCGCCGGGGTCCAGGCCGGATGCACTTGCCTGACAAGCGCCGCGGCTCCGGCGGTGTGAGGTGTTGCCATGCTTGTGCCGCTGATGCGGCCGTAGTTTCCGCCTGCGAGCGCGCCCAGGGTGCTGGCCGGCGGCATCGCCGCGAGAACGTTGACTCCGGGCGCTGACACGTCAGGCTTGACCTGGCCGTAACCTTGAACCGGCCCACGCGAACTAAACGCTGCCATCTGTCCAACGAAGGTTGTTCCGAAGAATGGATTGATTCGAATCGGAAAAGTTGACATCGTGCCGCTGGCCGGATCTCCGCTCGCACCGCCCGGCAGGATGCTTATCAAGTACTGTGCGTCGGCGGGCAGGATGGTGGCGGCAGGGATGGTGCCTCGCACTGCCGTGCCGTTTTCGGTGCTCGATACGAACAGCACTGCAACCGCGCCTGCCGCCGCGCCGTTGTTGGCAATCTGAGCGAATAAGGTCTGCGGCACCCTTGGGCTGGTGAGCTTCACCAAAGCGATCCGCCCACTCACGTTCGCGGGCCACTCATCGATTGTCTGGCCGTTTTGGACGAAGACGTAGTACTGAGCCAAAGAGCCGTTTGGCGGCGCTGGAGTGCCAGCCAGAGGAGACAGCGAGATCTGGCTTCGCTGACCCTGGGCCGCCGGAAGATTGGTAGCGGGAGTTACAGCGCCCGTCTGATTCGGATTGATCGCCGAAGCCGCGAGCACGTCGGTAGACCAGTTGGCGTTCGAGCCCGGATCGGTGTTGGCCGCGACTGCGATGACGTGACGTCCCGCCGCGGGCGAGCCGAGCGTTCCTTCACCCGGACCCGAATTGCCCGCCGCCGCGACCACGATAGCTCCGGCGAGGACTGCGTTGTCGGCGGCGATCGATGTCGGATCGTCGGGTCCGCCTCCGCCGCCAAGACTCATGTTGATAACGTGAGCGACTGGCTTCGGCAGATTATTGAGAGTTCGCGGAGACACCGCGTCTTCAAGTGCAAGGACTATGTTCGAAGTCAGGCAGCCACCCACCGGACCGCCCACTGCGCCTTCAGTTGAGAGGACGTCGCTGCAGACTTTGTAGGTCATGAGCTTCGCTTGCGGTGCGACGCCGTGAATCCAGGTATCGCCTCCGACGCCTCCGGTTGCGACCCCGCCCGCATTGGGCGCCAGGCTGTTGTAGCCTGCGATCGTTGAGGAAACGTGAGTGCCGTGCCCGAAGCCGTCCGTAACTATGTCGGCCATCGGTAGCGAGTAAACCACCTTCTGATTTGTGTTCACTGCCGCCGCCGAGGGCGCAACAGCGAGTCGCGGCGGCGTCGGGTCGCCGCCGAACATTTCGTGAGTCCAATCGATGCCTGTGTCTATCACTGCGACGTAAACGCCTTCGCCTTCATAGCCGCCGGTATCGAGGTTGTCGAATTGAGTCAGCCGCGGAGGATTGCCATAGAGCTGCGGCGCTCGAACATAAGGAACGCTCGTGTTCAAGTCCGTGCAAAGCGATGCGTTCGCATGCACGGCTTTCACCTGAGGCATTCCCTTGATTGCCGCCAACGAGGCCTCGGGGACGTTCATCGTTATACCGTTGTACACTAGCGTGTATTTCAGCGGCACGGTGGCTGCGATGTTTCCGTCGTAGCCTTTTATGTTGATCGACTGCACTTGAAACGAGATGCCCCGGCTTGTCAGCGCGCTGATGAACTGGGTCTGCGTGGCGCCGAGTTGAGTGCGATAAGCGTGGATTTGATCGTCTGAAAGCGTGTTGCCGTTTTTTTTTGCCTTTGCCGCATAGAGCGAGCCCGGGTCATCACGAAGCTCGACGATGATTGAGACATTGGCGCCGAGATTCGCGGACGTTGGCCGTCCCGGCAACAGAAAAAGCCCGCCTGCGAGAGCAGCGATGGCGGCGACGCGAAGAATACGAAACATGATTTGAGATACCTCCTAAGTAGCGCGAGATAATGGCGCGACTGATTTCTTTTGTGAGCTGCAAGTCCGGTGACTCTTTCCTGGCATCGCCACACTACAATCGGGGTATTGAAGGATTCTTGAACTAACCTTGAAAAATGAAGGGGCGGTCTTTGTGGCCGCCTATTCGGTTACCGATAAATAGTAAATGGCAATCAGGGCGGCCCTCGAGGTCAATCTCAGAAGACGGCCGCCCTTACGTGTGCGACTACAGATTGAACGCTCATTGCGGCTTGGCATCCCGAAGGCTGTTGGAGAAGCCATCGATGTCTTCCATGAATTTGTGAACGGGAAAATGTACGAGCGGTCGTTCGCCACCGGGCGATAGCGGGCGATAGCGGGCGGCAGCGGTGGCCAACACAAGGCTAGGCCTCTGTCGCCCGCTACGCGGGCTTTGATCCCGATCGCTTTACCCAGGGCTTCGCAGACTTGCCGTGGGCTACACGCTGTCGCCACTACGTGGGCTACCCTGGTCCTTACGGACAGCCAAAGGCGCGGTTGAGGAACGCCGCCATCTGCTCGCGAGGAACCGGACTGCTTGGGCAATACAACAACGGTGGAGAAGTCGTGCAGCCCTGAGTGATGCCCAATGCCGCCAGCCTGTCTATGAACGCATAGAACTGATTAGACGGCGGCACGTCCTGGAACCTCTGTGAAGCAGGTGGCGGCGGATTGAACTCTCCCAACGCCCGCACGATGAACGCAGCCATCTGCTCGCGGGTCACCGGATCGTTGGGGCAGTAGCTGCTCCCGCCGCAGCCAACCGTTAGGCCGCGCCTTGCGAACTCTTCGATAAAAGCATAAGCAAAGTTCGAAGGCGGGACATCGGTAAATCGCTGGCTGGCCGGCGTTGGCGGATCGAATATCCCCAGCGCCCTGACAATGAATACTGCCATCTCCGCCCGGGTCACTGACTGGCCCGGACAGTAGTTCTGCGAGTCGCAACCGACGGTGATGCCCTTTGCGGAAATCTTTCCGATATCCGTATAGAACACATTCGACATAGGAACGTCGGCGAAGATGACGCCCTGAAGCGCGGTGAACGTGTGCCCGGCGATAGTCATCGTTCCCTGCCGGCGAGTTCTCGTCGGATTCGCCTGAAGAGAATAGCTGACAGTTCCGTTGCCCAAGCCGCTGCTTCCTCCGGTGATCGTGATGAAGGAATCGTGGCTCGTCGCGGTCCAGGCACAGCCACCCTCGGCAGTGACATCAACCGTGCCGTTGAATGCATCTCCGGTGAAGCAGCTTCCTGTCGAGGATATCGTCGAAGTCGAAAGACAATTCTCGACCTCGATGTTGACCGAAGCAGTATTGCTGCTAATCAAACCACGCGAATCTATCGCCCTCGCCGTAGCCCTGTACTGGCCCGGCGCATTGTAGGTGTGCATGATGGTCGGCGTTGGAGTTACCACCGTACCGCTGCCGTCGTCGAAGGTGAAACTGTAAGCCGCGACCGTATCGCAGAGATCCGTATCGGTCGAGCCCGAAGCATCAAAACTTACAAGCAGCGGCGCATTGCCAGTCGTCGGCGTTGCAGACAGCGAAGCGACTGGCGGGTTATTAGGTTCGCAGAATCGATTGCCCACCAGCGAGTAGCTGTTGCTCCCGGTCGAATCGAGTGTCGCAAGCAGGACGCCGATCGTCTGCTGGGTTATCGCGTTGATGTTAGTGAATTGCTCGCCCGGTCCCGGCGGAGGCAGGGTTGCCGGCGGCGGATGCAAGTTGAACGTCAGTTTGCTGTTCGACACCAGAATGACGATCGTGCCATCGGTCGAGAAGGTGCTGCCCGTATCGGCCGCGCCATCAGTTGTAAGCGTCCTCACCCCACCTGTACCTATCGAGGTATGGCCATAGTTGAAGGTGACACCCGTTGGATTGCCCGTGCCGTCGGAGTTCATGCTGACGAAGTACTCCGTGCTCATCCCGCTGACGGTTCGGCTGAAGAAAATTGTCCACCGAGCTTGCGGCGGCACAACGGTAAGATCGCCGACCTTCATGGTGAACACGAGCTGGTTGGAACAAGAATTCAGGAAAGGTTCCGCCATCGAGAGCCTTGTAATGTCCAATCCAGCATTTCCGGGAGCACCGGTCTGATCGCCGGCAGGATCGACTACAATCGTCTTGCCCGGCAGCAAGCAGGGACTTTCGGGCGGCGGCGCGGCTACCGTAGCGACCTCGCCGCAGAACGGACCTTCGCCCAGCGCGTTGACCGCGGTGACGCGATAGAAGTACTGCGTGGTGGGGACCCCACTCGAGTCAAGATACTTGGGACTGCTGGCGGTGATGGTTGCAAGCAACGTCTCACCCCCGCTCGTTGTTCCTCGGTAGACCTTATAGTTGGTGAGAGGCGAACCGGCATTGTCAGGTTCGTCCCACGTGAACGTAACCACTCCAGCGGCGTCTTTCACCGCTGAGATCAGCCTCGGCGCCGGCGGCGCTGCAGGCTCGACAGGATCGAAAGCCGCTAACAACCTGCGGCCGCCCGACTGCCTTATGATCGTCGCCTTGGCGCTGCGTGAAGCGGCTGAAGGTGAGTTCTCCGTACAGCCCGGCGCTACACATCCATCGGCGAAAGCCGCAAGCACCCGGCCTTCCTTGTCTATGGTCAGGTCGTTGAAGTCCAGAAGATTTCGGTCGGCTCCGCAGGTGGTGCCTCCCGTGCACATGGAACCAACCTGAACGGGATCGTTTGGCGTTCCGTTGACGGTGATGAAGGTGTTGCCGCCGTCGTAGGTCGTCACGATGAAGAAGTACCAGACGCCATGAAAATTCGCAGTGTCTTGATAGTTCCCTCCCGTGGTTGTTCCGAGAAACCCGAATGCCGCGCGCTGCGGATCACCGGCCACTACTTCCGGGAACGTACAGTTTTGAATGTTCGCCTGACCGCTTACATCCTGATCTGCCCAGGTCATTCCCCTGTCGTGAGAGACGGCGAGACGCGGATGACCATCCCCGTTCTGATAGCCGAAATAAACGGTGCCGTCGGTTGCAATGCCGACCGAAGGGTCGCCGTCCGAGCTGGTGCTGCCCGGAACCGTGCGCACTGTCCAGGTCAATCCATTGTCTGTTGAGACTGCGACGCCCTGGGCTCCGGCGCCGACGCTGCATCCTCTATTCGGGATATAGACAGTTCCATCGGGGGCGACTTTGATGTGACCGTGAATCCCTCCGCATTGAGTCAGATTGTAGATCGCCACGCCCGGGCCGAACGTCAAACCGCCGTTGTCGCTTCGAGCGCAAAATGCGGTTGCCGCGTCTTGAGATGCGTAGTAGATAGCGTTTGGGTAAGTCGGATGCGGGGGGACGACACCGCCCGACCCCATTGTTGAGTAAGGCCCGCCGCCTATTGTCTGATGATCAACTCCCGCCGGCTGCCCTGCTCCCTGAGAAGGCGTCCAGGTTTGGCCGTCATCGTCTGAAAAAGCCACTATGCTGCCGGCGGCCGCGGCGAGTTGTGACTGAAAGACCCGGCCCGGTGTCGGCGATGCTCCGAAGTGATCAACAAAACCGATTGGGTCGAGACCACCGGCACTTGTCTGCGGGCTGGTGACATCTTCCCATGTATGCTTGGCCGGCGATGAACAGTCGTCAAAATTGGCGCGAAGCTCTGCTGCGTTTGCAGTGAAGAAAGCTACACCGCCGGTGTTGACCGTGCCGTGTTTAAGGCTCGCCACATTCGGGTTCCAATCAACGCCGATGGAAGGCTCGCCTGCCGAGTCGCCGCCGCCGGGCGGGGCCGGATAGTCTTTGTATCGTGGTGCGATGCCGGCGGCGGGCGGAGGCGAAACAGGCTTCGGCACCAGGCTGATTCTGCCGGTAATACTCTGTCCAATGGGCGCGAAAGGAGCGACCCGCACAGTGTACGTCGCCGGAGAAATTGGAAGGATGGTGATGAAGGCAGTCTCCGGATCGGCAGACGATGCCGACTTACTGACTACGTTGTTCAATGAATCGAGAACGTACAAATCAAAGTCGGCGGTGGAATTGTCCCATTGAATTTGTATCTTTACGTTCTTGGTTGCCGCTACGCCTGCGGACACATTCACCGTCAGCATATAGTCATCACATTGAAGAGCAGCGTTGCAGACCGGAACGCCCGTCGCTTGAGCTGAAGCGTTCGAGGTGAAGAACGGTCCCGATGTGTAAGTGAGAGGATTAGTCTCGACGTTTGCATCGGTAAGCGTACCGCCCGGCGGTGTCGCGGTCTGACCAACCGACACGAAAAGCACGGTCAGACCCAGGCATCCGAATGCGGCCAGATGAAACAGCGGCCGCGACGCAAGGGCCCGAAGCCTCGATCGAAAAGCGATCAATGTGTTTCCGACGGTCCCTCTGGAGAGGATAGCGTTGAGCCTTTTGAGCCAGATGGCCCAGGGGCGTAATCCTGATCTCATTGTTTACTCCTTTTTTGCGCGCGTCCTTGATTGCAGGGAGATTGGACGCGGAGCTTACAGACAATCCCGGGATTAAGCGTCCTGCCGCCTCGCGCATTCGCAGAACGGATGCTTCGGCGGATAAAGGAAAGAGTCCGGGCGATTGAACGTTGTCCGGACTTGTTGAGACGCTTTCATAAAACCATGCCTTTTCGATGAACGCAAACTTTTCCGTAGTGTTCGGATTCAGCGTTGCTTAAAAGCCTGTGCGTGCTTTGCGGTCCTTTGCTCCTTTGCGCTGGGTATTACCCAATACTCAGCGCAAAGGACCGCAAAGCACGCGAAATCAGTCGATACTCTCGAGCTCGACTGACCCCTTTGCCGGATCGGCAACAAAGCGAAGCTTCAGCTTGAACTTCGCCGGGCTACTCGCTCGGTTCACCGATGTCGCAGCAAAGGCCGGATCGGGGAAGTTGCCTCTGATCGTCGCGCTGAACGTGAATAACTCGCCGGCGGGGTCAGTGAACTTCAAATGCCTGGCGCTGCTGATCTCGTTTGGAGTCAGCGTTCGATCCGAGCCAAGCGTGTTCGAGTAATCCCAGAGCGCGGAACTCTCCACTCCGTTGCCTCCGTTGTCGGCATTCGAAGAGCGCACCGTTCCGCTCGTAGACTGAATAGCGGTTATGCTGAAACGCAGCGGCGGGAGAATCGTCGTATCCGTGGACCTGTTCTTGAGCGTCTGGTCGAACTCGAAAAACCCGCCCGCGAAGCTTACGTTCGAGACCGCGGTTTGAATCAGCGCGCTAACGTCTGATTCCAGCCGGCGATCGACTTGCAATGTCTGACTCGCGCTGTAGGGACCTTGCAGTAAACCATATTGGACAGTGAACAGTCCCGAAACCCGATAGGTGTACAGTCCGTTGTTGCGATTGCTGATCGGGAAGTTCGTCTGACCCGCGTTCACATCGCCGAGTATCGAGAATGCCCCGCCGTTCATCTGCTCTTCAACTCTGAACTTCGCGGGAGTCGGTGAAGCCGCGAATGAATACGCAAGAGAATAGCCGCCGTTGATATCGATCGGCGGATTGCCGGCCACTTCCGTTCCAGTCACCGGTGAAAGAGCGGGAGCGGCAAGCGTCCCGGGCGGTGTGATGGCTCGATAGAAGAATGGCATTCGCAGCCGCTGACCGCCGTCGCTGCGAACCGCTGTCACATACCATTGAGCTTGCGTGCCGTTCGTCGTGATCGATTGACCGTCGACCTCTGTCTTGATACTGAAACTTGCCGAGCCTCCGGATGGGACCGTTACTGAAGAAATAGAGTTACCCTGCGCGTCGGTGAAACTCACGCGGAAGCCGTTTTGATCGACGGATCGCACCGGCACCACATTGAGTTGATAGACACCCGCGCCGTTTCCGCCGGTCACGTCATAAATCTTGACGGTTTGGGAAATGCTCGCGGTGCCGATGACGTTTGCGATAGGCACTTCGCCGAAGCTGTAGCTCGGAGTGAAATCCGGATTGCCCGCGGACGGCTGCGTGAAGATTCCGTAGGTGCGCCCTTGAGGCTGTCCGGCGGGCGCGGGCTGGCCTACACCCATCAGCGCTTTCGCGTTTACAGCGCCCACCGCATCGACTAAACCGCCGCCTTGCTCGTTGACTGAGTTGGTTCCGTCGGCGACCGCTGTTCCATCTGGATAGCGAAGGTTGGTAGCGGTGTTAACAAGCGCGGCTCGAATCTGCGAAGGACCCCAGTCCGGGTGCTTCTGTTTGATCAATGCCGCGCAGCCTGCGGTGATCGGCCCGCTGAAGCTCGTGCCCGAAGCCGAGATGTATCGAGTAGGATCGAACATCGTTGCGGTGTTCGTCTCCGCTCCTCCGACCGCTACGGTTGCTGAACCGATATTGATTCCCGGCGCGGTCACGTCCGGTTTGACCTGGCCATATCCCAGGACCGGTCCGCGCGAGCTGAAGTCTGCCATATCGGGGGACGGCCGCAGCGCCTTGTTGATTCGAATCTGCTGGACGGATATCGCTCCGGAAGCGGTCGAGCCAAGCATCGCCTTGAGGTATTCGCCGTTGTCCTTCGATATTCCGAAGACCGGAATCACCGCTCGACGGACGGTCGCCGCATTGAGTTCGCCATCAACGTTGTTGTAGATCACCGCTCCAACGGCGCCTTTCGCGGCGGTGATCGCGGCTTTGTTCGAGAACAACCCCGTGCCCTGGCCTTGCGCGCTTGCGGTGCTGCCTCGTTGAATCAAGGCTATCTTTCCACTTACTGAATCGGGAACCTGGTCGGGTGTGTCCGCGAGTCCGCAGAAAACGTAGTTGTTGATCATGTCAGCCGTCAGCGGCGCGGCGCCATCAAGCGAGAACGCGCGCATGTCGGTTCGGCCTCCGCCGATCATATCCACGCTGTTTGGTGTCGAAGCCGGATCAGTGTTCGCGCCGACGGTAATCACGCGGCGGCCGGAAGCGGGAGAGCCGATTGTTGCTTCGCCGGGACCGCTGTTGCCGGCCGATGCGACTACGATTACACCGGCGAGCGCGGCGTTGTCGGCGGCGACTGACGACGGATCGTCGGGACCCGCCGGGTTCTGGCTCCCAAGGCTCATGTTGATAATGTGGGCGACCGGCTTTGGTTGATTGGTGATGGTCCGCGGTTGAACCGCGTCTTCGATCGCCGCGATGATCGAAGCATTCACTCCAACGCCTGCCGATGTGAGGACCTTGTAAGCCATTATGCGAGCCTGCGGCGCAACGCCGTGAATCGGAACGTCGTCCGCGGTTCCGGGAATTCCATCCGCTCCGGGTGCGAACCCGCGATAGCCGGCGCAATCGGCAGCTACGTGAGTGCCGTGCCCAAAGTCATCTCCGACGCCGATTGGTCCGGCGGTGAAATTCATGTAGTAGATCACTTTCTTATTTGTGTTCAACGCTGCGACGTTTGGGCTCGCTCCGTACTGCGGGGGCGTCGGGTCGCCGCCGAACATTTCGTGTGACCAATCGACTCCAGTGTCGATGACTGCGATATTCACGCCGTCGCCTTCGACGCCTCCGGTATTCAGGGTGTCGAACTGAGTCAGCCGCGGAGGATTGCCGTAAGCCAGCGGCGCTCGCGTGTAATCGACCGCGTGATCGAGGTGCGGAGCGATCGGATCGTTCGGAAAGATCGCGAGCACGTCCTGAATAGTCGAGAAGATCGGGAGAGTTTGCTCGGGCACATTCAGAACGATGCCGTTAAAAACATAGTTGTATCGAAACTGAATATTAGGCGTAACCGGACCATTGGGCGCCGTGACGCTCGAGATAGTGTAAGGCACTCCGGCAAGGGTCAGTCTATTAAGAAACTGCTGCTGCTGGGTGATGACCTGCTGGCGATAGGCAGCTTCGTTGAAGCTCTGTCCCGAGGCTTGGGCTCTCGCCTTCGCGACTACAACCGGGTCGCCTCTCAGCTCAACTATGATGGATTTCAGAACCGTCTGAGCGCTTGCGGCCGGAATTATCATGGAGCGTCCCGGGAGCAAAGCACCGATCACGGCTATGATTACCGATGCAATAATCGCGAAATGAATTCTGGTCGCGGTTCTGTTTTTGTTCCTGCGCTTGCTGATGTTTGAGGTGACGCGTGGGTTCATTTGTCGAGATCTCCTCTTTACGAAAATGAAAAAGCTTAACTTGCCGGAGACAGGGTAGCCGAAGTGAGTTGACGGATTCTTGAAGTAACCTTGAACCGGTTGGTTCAAGGTCAAAAAACAATCAATAACCCGAGGATCGATGTTACGTAATGTTATTGACTCTGAGCACGCGTGAAGTACAATCAATGCAGTTTCTAGAGTCCCGGCTTATCTGAATTCCGAGGAGCTCAAATGCCGCGGCATATCAAAGAAGAACCCTGGCGAGAATATCGCAGCGCGGTCGCGAGAGGCGAGTTAGCCAGAGCGCATATTATTGCTGTGCGGACGGCGCAACTATGGGAAGAGAGAGACGACCCGAAGCTCGCTGGCATCTGGCGCCGCGCGGTGTCGAGCACTCTTTACTATCGAGGCAAGTATGACGAAGCAGCACTGGAGGCCGAGCGCTCAGCAGAGATACAGCCCGATCCATACGAACGCGCCCGGTCGCTTGTATTCGTCGGGGAGACCAGTGCTCTATCCCTCAAACTCAACCTTGCCTTCATAGCTCTGGGTAAGGCCGAGGAAATAGCCCGTTCCTTCCGAAATGACACTTTCCTGAACGCACGGGTCTACACCTCTAAAGCAGTTGCATTCAGCAGCGCAGGGGATCTCGATCAGGCTATTGTTGATGCCGAAAAGGGTGCCGAGCTGGACAGCCAGGGCGGCCTTCCTTTGAAGATAGCGTCTGGTTTTGCCAGCCTTGGTTTTTGGTTAGCGAAAGCGCGGAAGACCGAAGAGGCTGAACAACGGTTGCTATCCGCCCTCCAGATCTTTGAGAAATCCCCAAGCCCGTTTTACGAGGCGTGTGCGCGTGATTCATTGGGTTATGCATACATGTTGATGGGCCGGCACCACAACGCGGAGCGCCTGTTCCAGAAATGTGTCGAAACTTTCGAGCGTCTCTCTAACAGTGCGGAGCTCGCAGGTTCGCTGCTGCACTTGAGCGAGCTACATCAACGCATGCGCCAATATCACAGAGCGCGTGACGAGGCTGCGCGCGCGCTGCAGCTGGCTACGCATGCCAACCTCTCTAGCCTTTCCGCTAGCGCGCGGGATTTCTTGTCGATCGTGGAATCAGACGCCAACTGCTACGCGCGAATGAGGAACCCAAATATCCGACGAGTTAGTGACCTGATAAGAGATAACCCGCATCAGAAGCTGAGACTCAAAGAGATGGCGCGCGCCACCAACCTCTCACCTTCCCGCATGTCCCATCTCTTCAAGACCGAGACTGGTACATCGCCGGCCAAGTACGCGAAATCGGCGCGAATGAAGGAAGCGAGAGATCTCTTGGAAACTACTCTACTAAGCGTTAAAGAGATTACTTTCAAGGTCGGACTGATAGACGAGAGCCATTTCGTGCGAGATTTCAAGAAGATCTACGGTCTGCCGCCCGGTCAGTACGGGGCGCGTTTCCGTGCTCAGAATAAGTTGACATCAAGAGTGGGCAAGGCTCGGTAAGTACAGGCGGCGGTTAGCAAGAGTGGCCAATATTACAGCAAGAATGGCCAATTGATTTTGGTTGTACGCAACTGTAATTTGCGGTACGTTACAGCCTGATATAAGAGAGAAATGCTTTCGCGTGCTGTCCCAGCAGTCTATTGTGATCCAGCGTTCTCTGAGCGTTTCGTAATCTCCCCAGTCTGTGGATGCCTGCAAACGCGCAACGTCTCGTCCGTCTTTGAGACTCACGCGTTGCTCGCAGGTTTATTTGCTTCTCTTGTCGCCTGAGTTCCGTAAGGCTCGAACTTTTCTTCAAAACTATGGCGCGAACGAGCACGTCCATTTCGCGTGTTCGGCCCGTTCGCGCCGCGAAGTAGAAACGCAAGTGCGCGCTTCCGCTTCAGCGCACTTGTATCAAAACAGCCAGTCGGAGGTCAAACCCGACTCCATTTTACGAAGGAGAAAAAGATGTATGATACAATGCGTTCCAATAAGCTGCGGTTTCTGGTTTTTCTAATGACCGTTACCCTTGCAACAAGCGGATTGCCGCTGTCTCTCTCCGGCGAGGCGTACACGACAAATACCACTTCGCCGGCGCCCAGCAGCGCAGCCACGCCTGCCATGACTCCTACGGTCATCCCAGCGCCTCCCTCACCGAGTTATGACAAATTACTGCAGGACGACAGTAGCGGCGACATGCTGCGATGGAACTCGGCTACCGGGGAATACGTGTTCAGTAGATGCTCCAATGGGTTTTCGCTTAGTGGAACAGGCGCTGTAGCGACCCACGGTTCCACGTACACTCTAACCGTTAGTTCAGGCGATCGGAGAGTAACGGCCACGCTGGACGATGGTGTGCATACCGGCTCCGCATCGGTCCAGTACCCCCTTGGGACGACGTATACGATCACGGACAAGAACACAACTAACGACCCAGGCTTGAGCGACACCACTCCGCCGCAGGTCGGCCTCGCCGGTCCGAATGGAGGAGAAATCATCGACACGCTTTCCTCCTTCACCATCACGTGGTCAGCTTCGGATTCGGTTGGCGTGTCCAGCCAGGACCTGCTTTTTTCGACAGACGGCGGCGCTACTTTCTCGACAATCGTAACCGGGCTTGCGGGAACCGTGGATCAATACGTCTGGGCCGTGCCATTAATGATCAACAGACAGACGGTACGAGTGCGAGTCATAGCGCGCGATGCGGCATGCAACGCAAGCTCTGACGACAGCGATGCAAACTTCATCATCTGGAACCCGCCTGCGAGTTTCACGCATTCAGCCGAGGCGCCTCTCTTCATGACGGGTCAGGGATTGACATCGACAATCTACATGACCAACACGTCAGCCAATGCCCTGGTGGTCGAGCTCGATCCGCATCAGCCCAGCGGCAATGCGACCCAGAGTTTCCCTTATCAGGTGTTGTTGAACGCCGGAGCGTCGGCAACCGTAGACACCGCCAGCCTGTATTCGATAGGCGCGAATCCAGAGAATCCCGCTTTCCCCGATCTAATCGAAGGCGGCATCCGATTGCGACACAATGGGTCGCAGGATAAAGACGTGCGAGCTTTGATTGCCGCGGAGCGAGACTGTAATGAACAGTTCACCACGCCTTTCACCTACGCCGCATCTGGGTTGTCGGCATTGGGAACAATGCAGTGCAGCGCGATGTACTACGTCGACGAGGATACGGCTGCGTACGTTTCCTTCCAAAATGCAACGAACCTGGCGCAGACGGTCCAGTTGACCTGCAACTACGGCACGGGCGCAGCCGGCACACCTAATGGTCAGTTCAAGAATCAACCGTTCGTCCTCGGTCCGCAGCAGACGCGCATAATCAACTTGAGCAGTGTTCGGGCCGCATTCGGCGGAGCTGAATGGGGATCAATGGATGTATTCACAAGCGCGCCTCGTTCGGTTATCTGCCACTCCGTAATGATGTCACGCACGAAGGGCATAGCCTGGGATTGTCCATTTGTTGATCCGGCCTTGGCGAAGAGCACGACTAAAGTGGCGCAGACCGTCAAGCTCGATTACAACAGCAGTGAGAATGCTTACCTCATGGTCTGCAATATGTCCGCGGCCAATAGCCGAACCGTGACGGCGTCCTTCAACACGAGCAACGGCGTCAGTATTTCGCCGGTCCAAGTGACGATCGCGCCGGGGGCTCAGCAAATGATCACGTTGAATGCGCAGCAGTTTCTCAAACCGGGGAGCAGCACCATGGCGGACGTGAGGCTCACGTACATAGGAAGCGCTTCGGATATCGTCGCCGCCGGTTGCTCGATGACGACAAGCGAAGACCGAGCGATGGCGGTGAAGTTCAGGGAGGCAGTGCCAGCCGACGGACGGCGCCTGAGCAGCCCTTACTTCCGCTTTGATGAGGATGTTTCAGGGCAGGTCCTGATATCGAATCTCGGATCTGCCAGCATCAAAGTGGGCGCTCGCATGGTGTTCGCCAATTCAACAGCCGCGGCGTTGAAGACCGCGCTGGTCATTATTCCGGCGGGCGGAGTGGGGACGATTGATCTCAAGAGTGTTGGCGATGCCGTACCAGACAATGTCGTCGCGACGGGCCGCATTGACCTGATCCATAACGGTCTCGACGGAACAGTGACGGCAGCGGTCACTGAGTCCGGATGCTACAACTCTTCCCAGGTTGTGCCACTCGATGGCGGCGTGCCTTTGGATCCACTGGCACTGTTTCCGATAGCCGCGGTCGTCATTCCGGGCGCATGCACGGAGCTAGACGCGATCACCGACGGGACAGTGGTCAATCCAACTTTCAGTAATCCCGGCGGGTGCTATGGTCAGCTTATTGGGACGTTCCAATCGGGACCATATACCTTCCAGGCAACGCTGTGTGTTCCGACGAATTGCGTTGGCGACATGCACATCGTCTATACGCCGTCGGGGGATGGAGCCGGTGATTCGAGCGACTTGGTCGTCGTGCAGTCCAACTTTGCAGACTTCAGAACGAGCCTCGGAACACGATTGAATCCAAACGGATCAACCTCCTTCACGCTCACGGCGCAGAATGCTTTTCCAAATGCACTTCTCGCAGTGGACTTCGTCGGCAAGGGAGGCACAGTATCCAGGCAGGCGCATAGCGATGGCGTAAGTACGTCGATTACTGGGACCGGGCCGGAGAACCACGCATATCTCCGGACGGTGAAGAAAATAATAGTCACACAGTTGAACCCTGACGGCACGCCCAATACTGCGGCCGCGAGGGTGCTCAAGACTACAAACAGCGGCGCGTACTATGCGCTCGACAAGCCAACGAGCATAACCATGGTGACGCCCAACGCCGTTCCGGTTACGGGTGGAACGGTCACCATAAGAGGAACCGGACTCCAAACGTGGCAGTTGGTCAGCGGAGGCAACACGGTTACGGTCAATCCCGATGTGTTGATCGGAGTGGGCAATCCGAACAAACACGACCAGATTCCCTTTACGATTGTCTCTATCACTCCCGATCAGACAACAATCACAGGCAATGTAGGGCCAACTCCGAACACGGTTGGTACCTGCCCGGAAGTGGGGCGGACACCTTGTAAAACAATAACCGCGATCAACCCTGGCGGCAGCGACGGGGTGGATAGTCTCACAAGCGCAGAGCTCCTCACCATCAATGCGCCACCCCCACCGGTCATCATCAGTACCGCTGCGCTCCGTAGTGGCCATACCAGGCCGGCCAGCAGCAACTCTATAGGCCAGGACAACGTCAGGTTTGCAGGGGCCTATTCTGTCGCCGATCCGGTCATCGCGAGAATAACCGGAAACAACCTGGGAAGAGTAAAACAAGTCACCTTCGTCGGCGCATCGGCTATAGCAATAGGACCGTCGAATATCAGTACTGACGGCACAACGATCGACGTAGGGGTCCCGGCAATATGTGTCGCCGGCCAGTCTACCAGCGTGGCGGTAACCGTCTACGATGGCGTCAATCCGCCAGTATCGTTTGCCAATGGTTGGACGTACACAACGACAGGGCCGTACCTGATCAACCTTCCTAACCTCCCGTTTGGCACAATCGCGTTTCTTACGGGGCAGTGCGAGGACGTTGGAGTCGCCCTTGGGCTGTTGCAACCCGGCTCCTTTGCTCCGCTGGATTGCAACAACGTTCAGATTGCCAGTTGCGTGTCGATTAGCTTTGACGGTGTTCAGCAACACGGGATTGAGTCTAGCGTGTTCCCTAACTCCAATATCGCCGTGGTCAGGTGGACACCGAGGTGCACAAGTTGTACTGGAACGCACCCGTTCCATTACTCACTGGTGTTCACCGCGACTAACACACGGTCAAATGCTCAAGTGACCCCTTGCCTGAACTTCACCTGTGGGTAAGTGAGGGTTGTACATGGGTCGAGCCGCTTAGAGGAATGGCGGCTCGACCCGAGCACACAACAGGAGATGAAATGAAGAAGCATTGTGTGATGACGATCGCAATTGTCGCTGGATTAATCCTGCCGTGCATCGTTGCGAACTTCTCCCCTGCTCTAGCTCAGACTGGTCCTGAGATGGGACCATTCGTAATGAGCGCGGTGGTGACGAAGGGCGATCCGAGGTCGGACGGGGGCACTTTCTTTGACTGTGATTTCTGCGATGTGAAGATTGCTGGAGAACACGGCCTGAATGACTTGGGCCAGGTGGTGATCTCCGGGCTCAGAGTGGGTGATTGCGGATTTGGCGTCTACGTAGTTTCGGGCAGGACAGGCTTTAGAGTGGCTGACAATTGTCACGCGTCGCCCTTTGGACGTTTTTCGCTTTTCGTCGGAGGCAACATCAATAACAAAGGGCAGGTGGCGCTCAACGTGGGCCCCGAGATAAACAGTGTCATTGTCGATATGATTCTGCTCTACTCGGATGGGCGGCTTAATAAGGTCGTGGCGGAGGGAGATGAAAGTCCGATCGGGACCGTTTTCGGGGGCAGTTGTGGCTTCGGTCTGCCAAGCATCAACAATAATGGTGCAATAGCGTTCTTCACCTGCAGCAATCCTGATAGCCAGGGACGCGTCTTTAACGGCGTTTTGTCGTATTCCGGCGGAGCAGTTCAAAAGGCTATCAAGAGCGGCGACTCCTCACCGCTTGGCGGCTTGATTTCCTTGGCTTTTGGAAACGCCGAGATTGTCTCCATCAACGATAACGGAGACATTTTGTTCGGCGCTGGACAGCTCGATCCTGACATCACTGTGCCAGAGCGGTTCGGGCTCTTTCTGGCAACTGCCGAAGGAATTAAGAAGGTGGAACTAAGTAAGGACACGATGCCCAACGGTTCAAAGGCAGCGGACAACTCCATCGGACTTGGATCGTTGAATAACAAAGGCGATGTCGTATTCGGGCTTCTACTCTCCGGCAATCCCAAAGCCGGCAATTTCCTTTATTCGGGAGGGCAAACCAGCACAATCTTTCTTCAGGGCGATCCCACTCCGATTGGCGGAACATTCGACCTGCTATCGGACATAGACGACCCGACGAAGAAAATAAATGACAACGGCACTGTCGCCATAATGGCCAATGTCACCGGAGGCGGTTCATCTCAAGCCATCTTCATGGCGTCGCCAAGAGCGGTTCTTAAGGTCGTAGCCATCGGCGACCGGCTCCCGACCGGCGAGAAGATTCGCGGCATCAACAGCTTCGCGATGAACAATCTCGGGCAGGTTGCTTTCTTCGCGAATGGCAGCGACAGCATCCTGAATCCAAACCCTCTGGGCGTATTCCTCGCCACGCCTAACCCTCCTCAAATCACTTCGATCAAGCTGAAGCAGAAGAAGAACGCGATCCAGCTCAGAGTCAACGGAACCTCGATGATTACAAACGACACGGTGATTGAGATCAACGGTGTGGCTCTGGACGCGATCGACTACCCGAGGGACTTTCGAGAAGACGGCGGCACGATTACACAAGTAGTCAGTCGCGATGCGCGGCTTGAACAGATGCTGCCATCAGGGCAGACCGTGCAAGTAACCGTTTACAATTCGCTGACTAACCTACGCAGCGCGCCGGTTGCATTTACAAGATAGAGGCGAGTACCTGAGGAGCGTAGAAGTTCGCATGATCACGCGCCTTAATCGGAAAGAATCGTCCCAGAAGTTCAGAAAGAGGTCTATAAATGAAAAATGTGTGTCGGTTTTGATCCTGATAACGCTGGCCGCACTCAGTGCACCAGCACAAGAGACTCCGAAAGTTGAGCTCTTTGGCGGCTATTCCTATCTCCACCTCGACGGTGCGTTGTCCCAAAAGATTGGCTTCCGCTTTCCAACAGGAGGGAGTGCCAATGGATGGAATGCCTCGATCAGCGGTAACGTGAACCGATGGCTCGGCTTGGTCGCTGATTTCACCGGACACTATGGCGTGTATCCTCTCGGCTTCAATCGGCACTCTCTTCTGTTTGGTCTAAAGCTCTCCCTCAGACACGAAAGGTTCACTCCTTTTGCTCAAGTCTTGTTTGGAGCGGCTCACGACGATCTTGGATACAAAAGCGACACGGCCTTCGCCTTCACAGCTGGCGGCGGCGTTGACCTGCGCCTCTCAAAGCGTCTCGCCGCAAGGTTGATTCAGGTTGAATACGCGCGCGCGACATCGTTCGCGTTAGCTGAAAACAACGTGCGTATCTCGGCAGGTCTAGTGCTGCGTTTTGGTAAGAGGTGACGAACAAACGCAGGATTGGGGTTTGATGCGTTCTACCGGTATAACATTGCCAGGGCGGAGTCGAAGGGCTTTCCCTTCGCGGGCTTCAGCGTATCTGTGGCGGATGTAACCACCTTCACTGGCAACGTGACCGCGCGGCCGCACGCTGGTTACAAATACTTCTTCAAGAGAATGTCGCGCTTGACGTTAGCGTCGGGTACAGATTCGACGTAAACAGGGTGACCCAGGGCTTCATACAAGATCGACAGAAATCTGTCGATGGCGCGGCGGGTTTGTCCTTCGTTTTCTAAGACCAAGACGAATCGCCCATCTCTGGTCCGGTTGCTCATCGAGTTGGTGCGCGGTGCCTCCGAACCGGCCTGTCGTGAAGCAACCGCAGCGGCACTCTAGGTACGCCTTCCTCGATCACCCGCGAACTCTTCAAGGTTTTTTCAAGGACGCCATAAATAATAGTGGCGTCAACGAATTGCTCTGAACAATAAAGAATCCTGTGAACACACCAGTATAAGGCAGGACAGATGAGAAAAGCGCACTCCCCGGTCGTTGTTATTCTCTTTTCAGCAGTCCTAATTCTTCAATCAACAATCAGCGCCTTCGCAGGTGTTTTATTTACGTCAGGTCAAGGTGTGACTCTGCAGGGCGCCAATGGCGTAGCAATCAGCGGCGCCGACGGTGTGGCAATAACCGGTGCCGATGGCGTGATACTGCAGGCCGCCGATGGCGTAGCAATCAGCGGCGCCGATTGCATCTTGCTGACCGGCGCCGATGCCCTGACTTACACCGGCGTAGACGAAGTGATCCCGGGCAGCAGTGTTTCCAGCGGCATCCGAAGCCTTGACCCCGAGCTTGCCTGGTTGCTCAACACCCTTCCTGATTCGAGCGCGGTCAATGTGTTCCTGGTCTTCTATCGAATGCCGACGGCTTCGGATTTCGACTCAATTCGCTCGACCGGAATCCCGGGTGGAACGATTTTCAACAACCTGCCGATGGTGATGGTCAACGCTAACAAGCTTCAGATTGCGGCGCTCTCGACTCTGCCTTCCATCAGGACAATCTACTCGAATAAGACGTTTGAGTTCTTCACTCACGATACGCGAATACTGACCGGCCAAACCAAGGTGATCAGCGATCGCAGGCTGACGCAGCGCAATGGCGGGATGCCGATCTCCGGCCAGGGCGTTACGGTTGCAGTGCTGGACACCGGTATCGATGCGACGCATCCGGATTTGGGCTACGGATCGCAGGTGATCCAGAACGCGCGAATCGCCGACCTGCAGGGCAGCTCACCCACATTCCTCTATCCACAGGTTGTCGAGGGACTGAACAACGCCGATCCGGTTATGGGCCACGGTACTTTCGTGGCGGGCGTGATCGCCGGAACCGGCGCGGCATCGGGCGGCTACTACGGCGGGATCGCTCCCGGAGCGCGGCTTTTTGGAGTATCCGGCGGCGATGCGAATCTCTTCTTCGTCCTGTCGGGGATGGACTACATCCTTTCGCATCGCGCCGATATGAACATTCGCGTAGTGAACTGCAGCTTCGGCATAGCCGGCGTCTTCGACAGCAACGATCCGGTCAATATTGCTACAAAGATTATGCACGATACCGGGATCTCGGTTGTCTTCTCGGCGGGCAATCGCGGCGATCAGCCGAACTCGCTCAACCCCTACTCGGTCGCGCCGTGGGTGATCGGCGTAGGCTCGGTCAACAAAAGCGGATCGCTTTCCAGTTATTCCTCGAGAGGCGCCGCCGGCTACGGTGTCTATCACCCCACGTTAGTCGCACCCGGCGAGTCGGTAGTCTCGGCTCGCGCCTCGGGAGTCAACGTCGTCGGAACAGCCGGGCTGAGCGCCGGGCTTGCGTCGCCGGACAATGACCTTCAGGTAGTGCCGTCCTCCTACCTGCCTCGTTATACCTGTAGCTCGGGTACCAGCTTCTCCGCGCCGCAAGTCGCCGGAACCATCGCGCTGATGCTGCAAGCAAACCCGCGATTGAGCGTAGATCAGATCAGTCAGATTCTTCAGCAGACCGCGACGCCGATGCTTGGCTATTCAAGGTACGAAGTCGGCGCGGGTAATCTGAATACCTATGCCGCAGTCCGACAGGCCTCGATCGGCGGGAATTACGGGGCCTTCAGATCCAGCCTGGGCGACACTGGAGTCAGTTACTCGCGGAGTCAACTGTCGGGATCAACAGGCACGGTTGCCCCTGGTTCGAACTACTCGACGTCTTTCAACGTGCCGGTCGACGCGCTATTCGCAACAGTCGAGGTTGCGTGGGTGCAAAACGGGCCGGCACTAAACTTCCTCAACTCTAGAGTGAGCGGTCCCGGCTACACAGCAACGCTGCCCTCGCCGGGATTGTTGGGGCTGGCCGCGTTGAAGAAGACCGGCGTCACACTAACCGATCCCGCGCCGGGCACGTGGAGAGTTAACATCGCAAATGACCAGTTGGGCACCGCTCAACAGGTAATCGTTGCCGTGGAAATCATCCGCGCAAGGTATTCTATAAACGGTCTCGATCAGCTCTCGATGGTTGACCGTACGGCGGCAACTCGAGCGCTGCGAACCGGCTTGATGTCTCCGGTGTCGGGAAGCTTCGCCGGGAGTTCCTGCGCGACACGGCTTGATCTTGCGCGCGCGCTGACATTGGGCGGCGGAGCGCGTGTCCCGCAGTACTTGCCTGACTCACCGTCGTTCTCTGACGAACCCAGGGATTTCACCGCGATCTTCATTGAAAGCGTCTCTCGCTCTCCGCTCGGTGATCTGATGGCAACGAACGGATCGACGTTCAACCCCCAAGCGCGAATCGATCGCACTTCAGTGGCGGTGGCGCTTGTGAAGGCCCTAGGGCTGGATCAGGAAGCGCAGGCGGCGGCTGTTGCGAACCCGGGACTTTCCGATTGGAATCTGATTCCGGCCCAGGTGCGCGGCTACGTCAGCGTCGCCATATCACATAACTTGATGCGCGCGTCGTCCGGCTACTTTCGGCCGACGGATGCAATAACGCGGCTCGACCTCGCCGCCGCCGCAGTGGCGTTACAGCAAGCCACGCGGTAGGAGAAGAAAGCCGCTCGGCATGTAGGGCGGCCCTCCGTGGCCGCCCCAGTTTCGGAGTTTCAGTCTGGGGTGGCCACGGAGGGCCACCCCTACATGAATCAGAGGAAGTGGGAAATGACGAGATCATCGCCGGGAACAATCGTGGATGGACGAAAGCTTTTGCTTCCGCTTGTCAGCACGCGAGACTCTCCGTTTATGGCGACGGAGGTCGTATTTCGAAGCTTGCATGATTCAAGCTGAACCTTCTCGCGGATGTGGTCCGAAGAGGCTCGCAGAGCTTTCAAGGTTTTTTCAACCTATGGCTGTTAAGTTGATCCTGCGCTCGGGGGAGTAAGTTACTTACTCGACTGGGTTGCCAGGCGCTCAACGAGCGGCCATTTAGCAAGCGCGGCGTTTTTCTGGGGAGGGACGCCGCGCTTTTTTTCCACGCTTCCTTCAAGATGATCAAGCTTATCGACAGCAAGCTGCGCCGGCCTGATTTGAGTTCCGATCTGGGCTCGAATCTGATCAAGCGCCAACGGTTGATCGATCGGCTCCGCTCAAACCTCGAATTGAGCGCCAGCTTTATTTGCGCCGGACCAGGCTGGGGCAAGACAACTTTGACAGCCCAGTTCCTGGACGCTGTAGATACGCCTGCCGTCTGGTACGACCTCGACGCGGCCGACTCCGATATCGCTGTGTTCTTCCGATACCTCGTCGGAGCGATCCAGCAGGCGGCGCCGGACTTCGGGCACAGCACGCTGAATATGCTGAGCGCCGGCGGCGGCTCGCGAGCCGATCAACTCGCCGATCTTTTCATCTACGAATTAGCGGAGGCGGTCGAGCAGGAACTGATCGTCGTTCTCGATAACGTACATAACACATTCCCGGCCGACTGGAGCGCTCCGGTCTTCTACCGCATTCTGCAGTTGTTGCCCAATAACATTCATTTCGTCATGCTCGCCCGCGTTGCACCCGGGTTTACATTTTCGCGAATGCGCAGCAAGCAGACGATGGATCAGATCGACGATCGTGCGCTGGCAATCAGCCGCGGTGAAGTTGCTTCGTTGTTCCGCGGTGTACTTGATGACCCGGGAACTCTCGACAGGCTCCTGGGCTGGACTCAGGGCTGGGTTGCGGGCCTCCAAATAATCCGAAAGGCTGTGGCCGCGGATTCCTCGCTTAGAGGGCAGGAAATAGAAGACATCATCACGCAGTCTGAAAATGAGATATTCGACTACTTCGCCAATCGAGTTTATCGGGCCGAGCCTTTACCGATGCGTGAGCTTCTCATTCGCTCGTCGCTGCCGACTCATCTGACTTGCGAGATTCTCAACGGAGCGCTCGGCTTGAACGTCACTCCCGAGACGCTTCAGGCCGCGGTGCGTGAGAATGTTTTCCTTACCCGGCTTGCGGGCGAGAGTGACACCTACGTCTATCATCCCCTGTTTCGCGACTTTCTGCGTAAGCAGCTTAGAGAAGAAATCACACCGGAACAGTACAGTGATATACATTGCCGGCTTGGCTGCTATTACGCGTCCCAGGAAGAATGGGCGCGGGCGCTCGAGCATTTCTTCAAAGGGGGCGACGAAGCCAGCGCCGCTCGAACTTTGCTTACCGCGGAGCGGCCCTCGCTGGCGGTCGGGTTTACCCGCGCGACGAGTTCATACCTCTCACGGTTCAGCCGCGAAACGCTCGGCCATCATCCGCAGCTCTACAATCTCATGGGCGAGATTCGGATAATTGAAGGCGACTCAAAGACGGCCGAGTCATTTTTCCAATCTGCGCTGCAGGCGGCGCGGCTGACCGGCGATCGAGCGGTCCAGGCCGCCGCACTCACCGGACTGGCTCATGCCGCGATTCGCGAACACAAGTTCAAAGAAGCAATCTCCCAGGCTGAAGCAGCCGAGCAATGCGCTCGCGAGACCGACAGTGTGCCCGATGCGGCGGCGCTCTCAGCGCGAATAAAAAACGTAGTGGGCGCGGTTCGCGTTTTCGAAGGACGATACACCGAGGCCAACAATCTAATGGAGGAGGCTCTTCAGCTCGCTCACGAAGCCGGCGACGTGAGATTGGTGAGATCGATCTCTCACAACCTGGCGCTACCGGCGTTCATGGAAGGTAACTTTCATGCCGCGCTAAGGTATTTCTCGCGGAGTCCAATTTCTGAAGTGCCGAGCGCGCGTCGGGCCTTGCACCCGGATTCACTGTTGCTCCATATCAACCGCGCCGCGGTCTATACGGCGCTTGGCCAGTTGGACAAAGCCGAAGGCGATCTGGCCAGCGCCGACGGGCTGGCGGCTGTATTCAGCGTTCCCGGTTTTATCCCTCGGATCATCGAAGCCAAGGCAAACATCGCCCGCGAGCGCGGCGATTTCGATGCCGCCGATGAGCTATATGAAGCCGCGCTGCGCGAGTATCTGAACGCAGACACCGATCCCGCAAAGTCCGATCTGAACTACGAACGCACGCTGCTGGAGATGCGAAGGGGGAGGTTGGATCGGGCTCTCGATCTGATCGACGCAATGGTAGCCGAGCGCCAACAAAACGGGCACGAGATCGAACTGGCTCTCGCGCGCCAAATGCGAGGGCGAGTGCTTCTCGAGCGCGGCGACATGAGCGCCATCAACGAAGCCAATGCAAGCGAGCCCTTGCTCCGCCGCCTTCAGTGCAACTACTATCTGGCAATCGGTTGTTATCTGAAGGCGCGAGCGTTGTGCGAACGTGACGTCGAAGCTGGGAGGCTCGCGCTTGGCGAATTCGCCGAACTGGCTGAGCGTTTCGATTACGGGTACTTTGTTGCGACAGAAGAACGGTTTCATCCATCGCTCGCGGGTTTGTGCCGCCGATACTCGCTGGACTCCCCGTGGTTGAGTTCCATTCTCGCGCCGCGCAGCCAAAGGGCAGGAATTGCGGATTGCGGATTGCGGATTGCGGATTGAAGGAACAGAGGCTTGTTCCCTCCCCCAATCCGCAGTCCTCAATCTGCAATCCGCAATATTCATGCTTCCACAGTTCATCCTCAAGACGAAACTGCTGCCCCCACGATTGGGGCGGCGTGTCCTTCCGCGCTTGCGATTGATCGAGCGCTTGCGCACTTTTCTCGACCAGCCGGCTACCGTGATTTGCGCGGATGCCGGCTGCGGAAAGACCACGCTGGTTGCAGATTTCGTCCGTTCGTCAGGCCTTCCGTTCGTCTGGTATCAAATCGACCGCTCAGACCTGGATCTGGCTGCATTCATCGGATATGTCGTGTACGGCATTCGCACGATCTATCCGGAGTTTGGCGACGTCGTATTGGGACTCATTTCCGAAACTGAAGGCCTGGCCTCGAAGACCGATCAGCTTGTTGACGCGTTGGTAAATGAAATCAGCGAGCAGGTCGACGAAAAGATCATTCTTGTTCTGGACGACTATCATCATATCGACTCAAGCGAGCAAATCGCGGCAGCCGTCGATCGCTTGATTCAGTATGCGCCCGATGTGCTGCATATCGTGATCGCGACTCGATCGATGCCGAACCTTTCGGTGACTCGCTTGCGCAGCAAGGGTCTGGTCGCAACGCTGGGTCGTCAGGAACTATCATTCACACAAGTGGAAGTCGAGCGCCTGTTCGACGCGGCTGACAACAAACTCGGTCCCGATCTCATCGCTCAGTTCTATGAACGGACTCACGGTTGGGCCACCGGAGTTCAGTTAATCGTTCAGGCTCTCGAGCGTCACTCCGGAAACAACCATCAAATCGGGCAAGCCGAGTTTCTCGAAGTCCTGAAACGAAGCGAACAGGAAGTGTTCGACTACTTCGCCGAAGAAGTGCTTCAGTACGAGACCCAGGAGACCGTAGACACGCTGCTCAAACTGGCGTTATTCAATCGGATCGATCACGCAGCCGCCAGTTGTGTCCTGCCCGTTGAACGCGCCTATCAAATGCTGTCGTCACTGCAGCGCAGCAACTTGTTCATTTCGCAGATTGAAACTGGCGACGCCGACGAATACAGCTTTCATCCGATGTTCCGCCGGTTTCTCCGGCGGCGTCTAAAGGCGAAGCTTGGCGATGCCGGTATCCGAGCGCTAAAGGGCCAGTTCGCCGATCACCTCATGGAACTGGGGAAATGGCAGAAGGCCGGCTTGATGTATGCCGAGGCGGGCGACATCGAAGCCATGGCAAGGATTCTGGTCGAGCGCGGCCGCGAGCTCCTCGATGCCGGCCGGTTCGAGATCGTTAAGCGCGGTTACGACGCGGTCAACCTGACAGGCGCGAGGCTTCATCCGGAAATATCGCGGCTGCGTGCTCACACCGCGCGAACCGAAGGCGAACTCGAGATGGCCGAGCGCCTGTTCGCAAAAGCCGCCGGCGGCGCGCGCGAGTTGCAAGATACTCGATGTGAGGCCTCTTCGTTGCACGGGCTGGCTTCCGTTCATGTGCAGCGAGGCGAACACGCGCGAGCATTCTCGCTGGCAAGCGAGGCCCTTGCGAAAGCTCCGGCCGAGGATCTCGCTCTACGTGCGCGATGCGAACACACGATAGGTAATTGCCATTTCCTTTCTGGAATTGCTACCGGACGTTTCGACGAAGCAGTCAAGACCTGGCGACGCGCCGCGAAGCTCGCTCGCGAAGCCGGCAAAGACGGGCTCGCTCATATCATCGCTCACAACATAGGAATGCCTTTCGCTTTCACCGGTGACTTTGCGCGAGCGCGGGAATGGTTCTCAAAGCTCGTCGATGGAGAGGCAGGACGCGTCCCGGTTCCGCAGCACGCGCTGGCTTATTGCAACCTGGCCCGCGCGGATTTTGCGACAGGCGACTTTGCCGGCTGCGAACGCCGGCTCGAAAAGGCGCTCGAGATATGCCGGCTTTTCAACTTGACGCTTGAACGCGCCGAGGCCCACGAGATCTCGGGCAACCTGCATCGCGAGCGCGGACAACGTAATCTCGCAAAAGAGCACTATCTTCAGGCGGAAGAACTCTACAGAGATGCCGGCATGCAGCTCGAATCCCGCGAACTTCCCGACGAGCAGTTGAGACTCCTGCTTGCCGAGAAAAATTTCTCAAAGGCACGGTCCGCCGCCGAGGAGTTGGTGGAAAAGCGAGCACGACTCGGACACGCGTTCCCACTGGCGCGCGCGAGGATGCTGCTGGCGCAAGCCCTGCTCGAAAGCGGCGCGTCAGACCCGAGCGAGTTATTGGGAGTAGCACTCAATCAGTTTGAATCCTGTCACGCAAACACGTGGATCGCCGCCGCAAGGTTCTTGTTAGCCCGCGCTGAAACGGCCCAGAATAACGCAAATAGGAATAACTCAAATAATAATGAAGCCTCGGTGGTACATCTCGTGGAAGCGTTGAGGATCTCGCGAGAGTTGCATTTAACGCAACTTGTCGAGTCTGAAGCCAAACAAGCGCCGGCAATCTTTCAACTGGCGATTTGCCGTGGAATCGAAGTGGATTACCTCGAGAGCCTCGGGATCAAACGCGAAGCGAGCGCTCCCTCCCCGTCGCCCAGTCTCCCAGTCGCCTCGTCGCAGGTGTCCGCGAACGAGCGCGAGGTAGATCTCACTATAAAGATGCTGGGGCCGGTTGAGGTGCTTCGAGAACAGGGCCGCAAGCTTGCGCCTGATGCGTGGACGCTTTCGCGCGCGCTACGAATTCTGTGTTTCATAGCTTCCCGTCAGAATCATCGGGCGGTCAAAGACTCTATCGTGGAAACCTTTTGGCCGGACGCGCGGTTAGAAGATATCGACAAGAACTTCTGGCCGACTGTTTCTTACATCCGCCGGGCCCTGAATAGCAATCAGGAGGTCAAAAAGAATTTCATCAAGTATCGAGAGAGCGCGTACTACTTCAATTCCGAATTCAACTACGTCATCGACACGGAGGAGTTCGAACGTCAAATCACGATTGCGCACGAACGGCGGCGCGAGGGCGACAATGAGGGATTCAGCAGCGCGGCTCGCAAGGCCATAGAGGTCTATCGGGGAGACTTCCTGGTTGACATCTACGACTCATGGGTTGAGGAGCCTCGCGCCTATTATCAGAACTTGTACTTCGCGACGCTCAAGGAGCTGGCCGATCATCATCATCGCGCCGGCGAGTTTGACCAGTCGATCGCGTATTGCAAGATGATCCTGAGCCGCGATGCATACCGCGAAGACGTTCACCGGCAATTGATGGACAGCTTTGCACAGGTGGGAAACCGACTTGCGGTTCGAGAACAGTATGAGAGTCTCACGAGACTGCTTCGCGAAGAATTGGGAGTCGACCCGCTTCCCGAAACCGCGGCGACGTACAAGAGATTGGTTTCGGGTTTTTAGTTTCTGGTTGGTTTCCGGTTTCCGGTTTCTAGTTTCTGGTTCGCGAATCCCAACCCGAAAACTGAAAACTGAAAACTGAAAACCGGCAACCGGCAACCGGCAACCGGCAACCGGCAACCGGCAACCGATTATCATGCTTCCGCAATTCTTTCTAAAGACCAAGCTGTTGCCGCCGCGATTGGGCCGGCGTGTTTTGGCGCGGCCACGACTGGTCGAGCGCCTCCGCGGCTTCCTCGATCAGCCGGCGACCATCGTCTGCGCGGACGCCGGCTGCGGAAAGACCACGCTGGTAACCGAGTTCGCCCGCTCATTAGGGCTACCGTTCGTTTGGTATCAGATCGATCCGACGGATGTTGATCTTGCGGTGTTCTTCGGTTATCTGGCTTACGGAATTCGCGCGCTTCATCCCAACTTCGGGCAGGTATTCCTGAGATTCATTTCCGAGACCGAGGACCTCACTTCAAAGATAGATCAACTAGTCGATGTGCTCGTCAACGAAGTAAGCGAGCAGATCGAGCAGAAGACGATAGTGGTTCTCGACGACTATCATCACGTCGATTCCAGCTCATCCATCGCGGCGGCAATCGATCGTGTGCTGCAATACATTCCGGATGTTCTGCACATCATTATCACCAGCCGGACGATGCCCAACCTGTCGGTGACGCGGCTGCGAAGCAAGGGCCTGGTTGGCGTGATCGATCGCAAGGATCTGCTGTTCACACCCGCCGAAGTTCAGAAGCTGTTCGCCGAGACGTTCCACCAACCCCTTGCTCCTGATCAGCTCGATCAGTTCTATGAAAAGACGGATGGCTGGGTCACAGGGCTTCAACTGATTCAACAATCGCTGGATCATTCGAATGCTGATCACAACGTCAATACCGCTGCGGGAACCCGGCTGACTGCCGCGTTTCAGCAATCAGAGCTGGACATCTTCGACTACTTTGCTGAAGAGGTCCTGCAATCCGAGTCGCCGGAGACCCGCTTGATGCTTGGCAAGCTTTCATTGCTCGAGCGTATCGATCCTTCGATCTGCGAGGCGGCGCTCGGCATCCTTGATTGCGCGGATCAGTTGCGCTCGCTGGCCCGGCGAAATGTTTTCATCTCGCAGACCTATGCATCCGGAGCCGACGAGGAGTATCGGCTCCACCCTTTGTTTCGCAGCTTCTTGAAACGCTGGCTCGCGACGGAGTTGGATGGCGAAGCGTTAGCCGGCTTACACAAGGAATGCTCGGCTCGTTTCGCCGCAGCCGCGCAATGGGATCTGGCAGTCAATCATCTCGCGGAGGCGGGAGCCGGAGACGCTGTTGCGGATCTGCTTGCCGAGCATGGTCCAGAGCTCGTGCAATCGGGCCGGCTGGAGACGGTAAAACTAACGTTCGACCAGTTGTCCGAGCACTCACTCAACGGGCGGCCCCGAGCTTTGATCGCGCGAGCCGACGTCGCGTTGATTGAAGGCGATCACAGTCGCGCGTTGGGATTGTATGCGCGAGCCGCGCGCATGGCCCGCGATAGCCAGAACCCTGGGATCGAGGCCGAAGCCCTTCGTGGCCAGGCTTACATAGCGCGCTACGGCAGCGATTGCGAGCTGGCGACTCGGCTCGCGACGTCGGCGATCGAGATCGCGCCCCGCGATCTGCACGCGCTTCGCGCGAGGTGCTACAACACCATCGGGCTTTGTTGCTTCAGATCAGGCCAGTCTGAGCGAGCGATTGAAAACTGGCAAGCCGCGCTCAAGGAAGCGCGAGAGGCGGGCGACGACCGGTTCGCCAGAATCGCGTTGCACAATCTTGGCTTGCCGTACTCGATCGAAGGCGACTTCAACGAAGCCATTCGCTGGCTCGGCCAGATGATCGATCATCGAAATCCAGCAGCTGGCAAAGTGAGCGAGGACGGAGGAGAGACCTCGGGTGGTGATTCGGTTCCCTTCCCCCAGGAAGCAATCGCACATCTCAACATCGCGCGCCTCGAGATCGTA